>Ga0207693_10000817_pt1 | contig 27778 bp, 21 predicted proteins | sample LARL81metaG_FD_184347 | JGI IMG/M metagenome (GOLD analysis project Ga0207693, IMG submission 184347) | Corn, switchgrass and miscanthus rhizosphere microbial communities from Kellogg Biological Station, Michigan, USA - LAR L8-1 metaG... | ecosystem: Host-associated > Plants > Roots >... | reverse complement strand
GCATCGTTTATTCCCGTTCCGTGCGCATGGCCGGCAACCAGATGGACGAAGCGGTAATGAACTATCTGAAACGGAAATACAATCTGCTGGTGGGTGAACGAACCGCTGAACAGATCAAGATGGAAATTGGATCCGCCTATCCGCTGGAAAAACCCTTGACCATGGAGATCAAGGGCCGCAACCTGATTGAAGGCGTGCCCAAGACAATCACGGTGGACGATAGTGAGATCCGCGAGTCCCTCAGTGAATGTGTTTCGACCATTATGAACGCTGTGCGCGTGGCCCTGGAACGGACGCCCCCCGAGCTTTCCGCTGATATCAGCGACCGCGGCATTGTTCTGACCGGTGGTGGTGCGCTTTTGAAGAATCTCGACAAGCGAATTCGTGAAGAAACCGGGCTGCCGGTTTCCATCGCCGACGATCCGCTGTGCAGCGTGGTACTGGGTACAGGCAAAATGCTGAGCGATTTCAAATTGCTCAGAAAGATTTCGATCGAATAACTTAAACAGTTTCCTGGTTGCCAGTGTCTGGTTTCCCGTTCCTTTCTGTCGAACTCGCCAAAGACAACCGGAACCAGGCGCGGTCGCGCCCTTGAAACTGGAAACCAAAAACCCGAAACTGTAATTCCATGGAAAATCTCATCACCCGTTACCGTAACGTCACCATCCTGGCGGTGATGCTTTTTCTTCAAGTACTCGGGTTGGCGATTCAGGTAAAGCGCGGTGGCGGCGGAGAATCAACCCGTTTGATTCGCAGCTGGTCAGTCGGCGCTGTCACTCCCCTGGAAAAGGCAATCGTCTGGTGTCAAAGCGGGATAGGTAATATTTGGAACAACTACATTTACCTTCGTGGAATACGACAGGAAAATCGCGATCTGAAATTTGAGATCGACCACTTGCGCCTTGAACAAGTGCGCCTCACCGACGATGCCCAGCAAGCCAGGCGGCTGCAGGCATTGTTGGCTTTTAAAGAGCAATACATCGCCAAGACCGTTGCCGCTCAAGTGATTGGTTCGAGCGGCAGCGAGCAGTCACGATCGATTTACATCGACAAGGGCACCAAGGACGGGGTGGAAAAAGACATGGCGGTCATTACCGCCGATGGTGTCGTAGGAAAGGTGTTGCGGGCGTTCGCTTCCACCTCCCAGGTTTTGCTGATCAACGACCAAAGCAGCGGCGTGGGAGCAATTCTGGATAAGTCGCGGTTGCAAGGAGTTGTTAAAGGCATGTCCAACGGCGATGTCATCCTGGAAAATGTGATGACCGACGAGTCGGTGGCGCCTGGGGAGCGAGTGGCGACCAGCGGCGGCGACCAGATTTTTCCCAAGGGACTTACCATCGGAACGGTAATGAAGGTTTCCCCGGGCGCCGATCTCTTTCTGAACATCAGGCTTAGACCCAGTGCGAACTTGAACCGACTGGAAGAGGTTTTGGTGATTACGAAGCGGGAAGATCGGACTCCTGCCGTGGCGGAGACCGGCACGCGGGTACGTGCGGTAGATATTTTGACTCAGAGGTTGCCATCGGTTCCCGATAAGCCGGTGGACGCGGGTGCCGGGACCGCGGCCAACGCAGTGCTGGAATCTCCCACGAATCCGAAACCACGAAGTGACACCAACTCCGCGCCCGGGACCAATTCGGCGGCGGGAAATGTTTTGGCTCGGCCGAGCTTTGGCACGAAGAGTTCGGATCTGACGGTTAAGCGGGTAGCGCCAGCGGCAGGCGAACCGGCGAAAACAAAACCATCACAGTCCAAGCCGTTGCAAGCCAAGCCCGCTGAAGCGAAACCGGATGGGTTGGAGGACCAACCCCACTAGCGTGCCCATCACCTACACATCTCAGGAGCAAGTCGAGGTCTACCGGTTCAATCCGGCCGTGACCATTGGCGTTCCTCTTGTAGCGATTTTCCTGCAAGCGTTTTTGCCCTCACGGCTGCATTTCTTCGCTTTCTTTGACCTGCCATTGCTGGTGGTGATTTTTTTTGCGGTAGCACGGCGTAGCCCGGTCGCCGGATTGGTTACCGGTGCCATTATCGGCCTGTTGCAAGATTCACTCACCCAGCAGCCGATCGGAATTTACGGAATCGCGAAGACGGTGGTGGGCTATGGCGCATCGTCGCTCGGCGCGAAGGTCGACGTCGACAACGTCGGAGCAAGGTTCTTGGTGACGCTATTTTTCTATGTTGTCCACCAGATCGTCTACGTCACGGTTGCGCGCGGACTGGTGAAATTGACCGTCGATTTGAATTGGGGGCACGAGATCGCTGCCGCGTTGCTGAACGCTGCCACCGCAGCCGTGCTGTTCACGCTTCTGGACCGCTTCAAGCAGAGAGCCTAGAGTAGTCATCAGTTTTAGGTTTCCAACTTCAAACTGCTTTTCTGAGATCGGCTCTCAGAAATGTTTCCATAGGCGAATTAGACATTGCATCGAGGTCCGAAGTCCTGGACGGAAAAGTCCGATGACCGCTGCCCGAGGTCCGAAGTTGGTGCCCTTCCGTCACTGAAAGCGCAATACGCGACAGCAACTCAACGGATTACAATTAAAGCCTACTTTCCTTGAAAGGATTAGTCGAGTTTCCGGTTCGGGCTGTCGCCCGAGGCCCGACACCGACGCCTGCTCTAGTGTTTGGCCGTGATGAAAAAGTTTCGAGTTTCCGTCTCACCGGGGTGCAGTATTTCATCCTGGGCATCTTTCTTGTGCTCGCATACGGGTTGTGGCGGCTTCAGGTTGTGTCGAGTGAGTTCTATTCGGCCCTGGCGGAAAAGAATAAGACCCGCGAAGTTCCAATCCTCGCCCCGCGCGGCAAAATTCTCGACCGCGACGGGCGCGTGATTGTCGATAACTACCCCTCATTCACAGCTTTGCTGTTGCGCGATTCTACGCGTGATCTCTCCGTCGACGCCGAGCTTATCGCGCAAGGTCTGCATCTCGATCCCAAGGAAGTACGCGAACGTCTTCACAAATTTGGCGGCACGCCCCAGTATCAGCCGATCTATTTGAAGGAAGACATCACGCCAGACGAACTGGCCTTCATCAAGTCCCACCGGAACGAATTGCCTGAGCTCGATACGATCATGGCGCACCGCCGTCTGTATCCGCGAAACGGATTCATGGCACACCTGATCGGCTATGTGGGGGAAGTCAGCGAAGACATGCTGAATCAACCACTCTGGGAACTTTATAACCCTGGGGACGTGGTAGGGAAATCGGGCGTTGAGCTGCAATACAACCAGTTGCTAATGGGCAAGAACGGGTCGCGCCAGGTTCTGGTGAACAGCAAGGGCAAGGAAGTCGGCGAGTTAGACGAAAAGCCTGCGGTGCCGGGACATTCCCTGAAGCTGACGCTCGACATAGATCTGCAGATTGCCGCTGAGGAAGCTATGGGCGACAAGAATGGAGCGATGGTGGCGATGGATCCGCACACCGGTGAGATCCTCGCCATGGTCAGTCGCCCCACTTTCGATCCCAATGACTTCGCGGTTCGAATTTCACGGGACGAATGGAAAAAGCTGGTCAACGATCCCGATAAGCCTTTGCTGAATAAAGCAATCCAGGCGCAGCTGGCACCAGGATCGACCTTCAAGATCCTCATGTCCGTGGCGGGCTGGCAAGAGGGTATCGCCCAAACTCTGAATGTCCACTGCAATGGTGGCGCGACGTTTTATGGCCGGCGCTTTGGCTGCTGGGTAAAGTCTGGTCACGGTGCTGTCGACTTAACCAAGGCGATTTACCAGTCTTGCGACGTTTTTTTCTATACCTTGGCGGAAAAACTTGGCATCTCGCGCATCGCAAAATATGCCTCCGCGCTGGGATTGGGTGAGAAGACTGGAATCGATCTACCTCAGGAAGCCAGCGGTGTCATGCCATCGGAAGAATGGAAGCTGCACAACTTCAAGCAGAAATGGTTCGCGGGAGAAACGATTTCAGTCGGTATCGGACAGGGTGCGGTTGCAACTACCCCGGTTCAATTGATGCGAGCTATCTCGGCCATCTCCATGGATGGCCGTATGGTGGTTCCCCACGTCGCCAGCCCGACCGGCTTGCCATCGGATTACCTGGAGGCCCACAACTATACGGAAGTAAAGAACATTCCTATCGACGCCGGCGGCTTCGACACCATCACGGACGCGATGTCGCGAGTCTTGCTGCCGGAGGGTACGGCGCCTTCGGCTCACATTCCTGGAATCGATATTGCTGGGAAAACCGGGTCGGCGCAGATCGTTTCACTCGCTGTTCGTGCCAAACATGCCAACAACGCCGCTCTCAATCAGAACGGGTGGTTTGTGGGATTCACGCCCCGCCGCAATCCCGATGTCATCGTGGCAGTCCTGTTTGAAGGGGGAGAGCACGGTAAGCTGGCGGCCCGCCTGGCTACACAGGTGATCAAGGCCTACGTGGACAAGCAACGCCGGCAGCCCACAAAAGTCGCAAGTGGCGCTGAAAAAGTGGATGTCGGAGCCGTGTGGAATGAGGGTGGCGGAACCGATGACGACCTCCACGGCGGACATTTCGACGTAGATGTGCCGAAAGTTCGGGTGCCACTGGCGTTGGCTGCGCCGGGCGTGCCGTAGTGGATTCGCTGGGCGGCTGCGCGTCAGCCGGCAGGGCCTTCCCTGAGCCCAGCCGGAAGGACGCAGCCCACTTTTTGAAGCGCTCGAGAGCAATCGAGTTAGTAAACAGTCTGATGGCTGACGACTGAAGATTGATCAAAAAAATGTCCCGCTACATCTCATTTCGTGATTTCGACTGGATGCTCTTCATCTTTGTCCTGCTGATTTGTGGGCTGGGCGTGATGGAGATCCACAGCGCAACTTTACACACCAAGTTTGCAGGGGCGCATGTCCGGCAAGTCTATTGGATCGCAGGCGGGATCGTCGGTATGTTCCTGATCAGCCTGGTGAACTACCAAAAGCTGCTGGATCGGGTGCACTGGTTCTATATCGCTGCCATTGTTTCTCTTATGTCAGTCATGCTCTTCGGGCAGAAGTATCTCGGTGCTCGCCGCTGGATCAAGATGCCCGGTGGTGGGCACTTTCAGCCATCGGAGTGGGTAAAACTCATCCTGATTCTGGCCGTCGCCAAGTACTTTGCCGATTTGCACCAACGAGAGCTCTCCTGGCCCGATTTTGCCAAGGCCGGTGCGATCGTGATCGTTCCCATGTTGATGGTATTGCGTCAACCCGATCTTGGGACCAGCCTGACCTATCTCCCGATTGCCGTCATGGGGCTATTTCTGGGTGGAGTTCGCTTCAAACAGGCGGCTATTGTCACTTTAGGGGCGGCTTTGCTGCTGCCGCTGGCATGGCACACCTTGAAGCCTTACCAACGCGACCGGTTGACCAGTTTTATGCATCCCGAAGCTGATAGCCAGGGTTCGGGGTATCAGGTAAACCAATCTCTGATTGCAGTGGGCTCGGGGGGAGTTTGGGGTAACTCAGAAGGGGCAACGCAAACCCATCTTTCATTCTTACCGGTGCCGCAAACGGATTTCATCTTCGCAGCTTTTGCTGAGGAGCATGGATTTGTGGGTGCCTTAGCCGTTTTGCTGCTATACTTTGTAGTGCTGATGAGATTGACGCAGAACGCGCAAACGGCGCCCGACCGCGCTGGCACGTTCGTGGTAATGGGTGTGGTGGCTGTGCTTAGCTTCCATATCCTGGTCAATGTCGGCATGGTGGTCGGCTTTATGCCGGTCACCGGAATACCCCTGCCGTTAATGAGTTATGGCGGATCTTCTGTCCTGTTCATATTTCTGGCGTTGGGCATTGTGATGAATGTCCGCATGCGCCGGTTCGTGAACTAACGCGGGAAGAAGCAGGCTGGGGAGTAGCCGTGCTTGCCATCCACGGCGCCAAAAAAAGATCAATTACGATCGCCCTCGCGTAAAGAGGGCACACACCGGCTAGAAAGCAGTTCAAGGCCGGGCAGGATTGAGCAAAGCGCAGCCCAGGCCGGTAACGGCCCCCTCCCAGTTGAGAGAGCGGTCACAAACCTGGCGAAGTGCAACGCGATAAGTGCTAAAGATTCCTAATCTTACGCAACCGATTCGACCGCGGGGAGAACCCCGGGGCCTAGGCTGTCCCTTGTCCAGGGCGTCTATCGCACAGCTTGATCCGCCCAGTCTTTTCCTGCCTTCCATCCGTTGATCCTTCGGCTGCTTAGCAGCCGAGGACCGGAGTTAGCATGACAAAAGAATTGTTTGTTTCTTCCACCCCACACGAAACCAAAGTGGGGATGGTCGAAGACGATCTGCTCGCAGAAATCTACCTTGAGCGGGAAAATGAATACACCCTGGCAGGTTCCATCTACAAAGGCCGCGTCACCCGCGTACTTCCTGGAATGCAATCGGCCTTTGTCGATATCGGACTGGAGCGCGATGCGTTCCTCTACGTTTCCGACTTTATGGAGTTGGAGGACTCGGAGGACCTTGACGAGGTCCCCACCAACCGCCCCGTCCCAGAGCGTCAGGCGCAGCCTCAGTATCAGTCCCAACCGGAAGGCCACGCCGTGGACGAGATAGTCGCGCCGGCGATGGACCCCAACGGACAGGAGCATGTTGAGACCTCGGTATCGGAACATCGCCAGTCTTTCGCTCCACCCGAATCGCGCGAGAATCGTGAAGGCATGAGAGGCCGGCGCCGGCGTCGCGGACGCCGCGGAGAGCGATTTCCGGAATCCAAGTTCGCACATCCGGGAACTGAAACTCCGCGGGAAGTTCCGCGTCCCGATTTTCCAGAACGGAGCCAACGCACCGAATCCTCAGACGTTCAAACCAGAACCGATCGGCCGGAACGGTCAGAGAGATCGGGAAGGTCAGAAAGGCCGGGACGGCAGGATCGATCTGACCGGTCCGAATACGGACCGCCACCGGGATACCAGCCGATCATTCTTCCTGGAGAGTCGATTTCCAAATATCAGCGTATGGCGCAGACCAGGCCGGCGCCCCGCTCCGAACCGGTTCCCACTTTAGCGTCCGAACAGGTAGCGCAGCCGCTTTCGGAAATCTTTGCTGGTGACGAGCCGTTGTTCGCAGAATCGGTGCAGTCGGAAGCGGCGCAACCTTTGCCGGAAGTCGATGAGCCGGCGGTCGCGGAAGTTCGCATGCCGGTGGTCGACGCGGCGTCCGCAGATTGGGATCGTGAACAGAGACGCTTGCACGAGATGAACGTAGCGGCCGTGTTTGGGGGAGAGGTCGACGACGAAGAAGATCAGGACGACTCCGCTCAGCACCAGATAAACGCCAAGCCATCTGGTGTTGCCGCGCAGGCCGGGCCTGCTGCTCCAGGGGCGGCCAGGGTGTCTGGCACAGTGGAAGAAGAAGAAATCGAAGAGGAAGAAGCTGATCTGTCTCATTATGTTGAAGAGCTAGAAGAAGATGCTTCCTTCGAGGAAGTCGAAGAAGAGACTCATGCTGCCGGAGAGCGCGAGCAGCGGGCACAGGAAATTGCAGCTTCGGCTGAATTCGCCAGCGTGGATACCGTTCCGTTTTCGGCCGACGCCATTTCTTCTGAAGAGGTTGATGTTGCTGCAGCCGAAGAAGTCGACGAAGAAGCTGAGGCCGAGGCTGAACTCGACCAGGCTCAGGCCGAAGCGGAAGCCGCTCTGGCTGCGGAAGCGGGCGCAGTTGGAATGACCGAGGCGCGGGCCGAAGTTCGTGCTCCCGCGGGCACTGCTGGTTACACCCAGCGTGCGCCGCGTCCGGGGTATGATCGCAGGCCGCAGCGCGGAGGACGACGCGGCGGTGGGGGGCGTGGCCGGCCTCGACGGAATGAGCAGGCAAATATTCCGTTGATCACGGACCTGCTCAAAGAAGGCCAGGAAATTCTTGTACAGATTGCGAAAGAGCCGATTGGCAAAAAGGGTGCCCGCATCACCAGCCACATCGCACTGCCCGGCCGTTTCCTGGTGTATATGCCAACGGTGAATCACACCGGCGTATCCCGCAAGATCGCCTCGGAAGAAGAACGACAGCGGCTGAAGCGCATCATCCAAAGCGAACGAGAGAATGGGCACGGCGGGTTTATCGTCCGCACCGCTGCCATGAATGCCGCGGAAGAGGATCTTCGCGCTGACATTCGCTTCCTGAAAGGCTTGTGGGCTGAGATCAAGAGCCGCGCGGACGCCGGCAAGGGACCAACGCTCATCTATCACGATCTGAATGTGGTCGAGCGCGTGCTGCGTGACCAAGTGACTTCGGATTTCTCCACCATCTGGGTCGACAGCGACGAGGAATACGAACGCATTTTGCGCTTCGCCAACCGTTTCCAGCCTGCGCTGGTCAAGCGGGTCAAGCTATACACCAAGGAAGTTCCCTTGTACGAGCAGTTCGGACTGAGCGAGGAGATTAACAAGGCGCTTAAGTCAAAAGTCTGGCTCAAGAGTGGCGGGTACATCGTCATCAATCAGACTGAAGCACTGGTTGCCATTGACGTGAATACCGGGAAATATGTGGGTAAGACGACTCGTCTGGAAGACACCATTGTCAAGACCAACGTCGATGCAATCAAGGAGATTGTGCGACAGATCCGTTTGCGTGATCTTGGTGGAATCATCATCATCGATTTCATCGACATGGACGAACGGCGCAATCGCCAGAAAGTGATGCAGGCTCTGGAAGAAGCTTTGCGCAGCGACCGGGCGCCGTCCAAGGTTTTGCAATTTAATGATTTTGGCCTGGTGGCGATCACCCGCAAACGAGTAAAGCAGTCGCTTGAGCGGACTATCGGTTCACCGTGTCCATACTGCCAGTCCACCGGTTTTGTGAAATCGGTGACTACCGTATGCAACGAAATCTATCTGGAGATGCGTAAGATCGCGAGACACCTTGAACACGCGGATGTGATGCTGCGAGTGAATCCCGATGTGGCCAAAGCGCTTAAAACCAACAATGGCAAGGCACTGCTCGAGATGGAAGAGATGACTAAGAAAACCGTGATCGTGAAAAGCGATCCGGCGTTGCATCAGGAGCAGTTTGATATTAATTAGCGTTAGCGGCTGACTTCTGGCTATTACTTTTGCCGGTTAGCCATTACCTCTGGTTCCAAGTGAGAGAAGTCCCGACGGGAAAGACGGGCGTTTTCGCTCGTCTTTTTTTGCGCGCGATTGCATGACTGAGTGCGTGTTGCACAATGACTCTCCGGACAGGGAGAGATCGTGAACAAGATCGATCGAAGTTTTCTTGCCGCTGCTTTCACTTGCTTGACCTTCATGCTGGTGGTGGGATCTGCCGCGCAAGCTTCTGCTCCACAACTGAAGACCCGCAACGTTGTCCTGATCGTGAGCGACGGATTGCGCTGGCAGGAGATCTTTACTGGTGCTGACTCAGCTTTGATGGACAGCGAGCACGGCGGCGTTTGGGCTGACCCTAAAGATCTCAGGCAGAAGTTCTGGCGTGACGATGTTACAGAGCGTCGACAGGCATTGTTCCCGTTTCTTTGGGCGTGGTGGCGAAGCAGGGGCAGATTTTCGGAAACCAGGCCAAGGGGAGCGTCGCCGTTGTCACCGACGGCATGGCATTTTCCTATCCCGGCTACAACGAGATGCTGACGGGGCATCCGGATCCGCGGATCGACCGCAACGAATTCGGCATTAATCCGAATCTGACGATGTTTGAGTGGCTGAACCGGATGTCTGAATTCCGCGGCAAGGTTGCGGTCTATGGCACCTGGAATGTGTTCAAAGACATTTTCAATGAACAGCGCAGCGGCCGAGTCATGCAGGCGGGCTGGGACTTGCCCGGGAAGGAAAAACTTACCCGCGTCAGGCATTGCTCAACGAGCTGTACCAGAGTACGACCCGCTTTGATGGCGACGACCTTTTCAACTCCTTTCTACAGGTACCGCTGCTGGATTATGTGAAGGCAGATCATCCTCGCGTGCTCTTCGTGGGATATGGCGAAACCGATAACTGGGCACACCAGGGCCGCTACGATCTGGTGCTGGAGAGCGCCCACGGCTTCGACCATTTCGTGCAGCAGCTGTGGGAAGTCATGCAGTCCATGCCGGAATATCGCAACCAGACTACTTTCATCCTCACCACCGATCACGGACGGGGAGCGGATTGGTGGAGTGGAAAGATCATGGCGTCGATCAAAAGGGATCGGAAAATATCTGGATCGCGATTGTAGGCCCCGATACTCGCGCGCGGGGCGAGCGCAGCAGCGTGACGGTTACACAGTCCCAGATCGCCGCGACCGTGGCTGCGTTTCTGGACAAGGACTTTCCGCATGACGTGCCCGTGGCGGCAGCGCCCCTCTCGGACGTACGGTGATGGTGAGACGGTCAAGCTGAATCAGGCAATTGGCAAACGTGGAGTGGGCAGTCGCCAGGCGGGCCAGCGGCCGGGCGAGTTGAACGCGCAAGGCGAGCACCGGATGCGCCAGGTTTCGTGGCTTTCAAAACCCGGGATTCCTTAACTTCCCAGCCGTTCCTTCTGGCACGGCTATGCTAATCTGCCGGACATGTTTCGGGTCCATCGCTGGCTACTCATATTTCTTGTTTTTCTTCTAACCGTTCCATTCCTGTACGGTCGCGTCACCCACGTCGAGATCTTGTCCCGCACGGACATTCTCGGTGCCAGGCCATTCGGTGAGAGCGGACCATATGAACGCATTGTCGGACGCGTTCATTTTGCTGTGTCCGTCGCCAACCCGCACAATCAACGCATTATTGATCTCTCGAACGCGGTTAATCTGGCGAACGGCGAAGTGGAATTCTCCGCCGATTTCGTCGCGGCCCAGCCCAAGGATCCGACCAAGGGCAACGGCACCTTGCTTTTGGAAAACCCTAATCGCGGACATTCCCGCATACTCTCCCTGGTCGATGGTGGCGACGAAGATTTATCAATGAGCGCCGGCGATGCATGGCTGCTCCGTAACGGCTTTACCGTGGTCGCGCTCGGTTGGCAGTGGGATGCTTCCGGTTCCGACGCACTCCGGCTCTACGCCCCGATTGCGAAAGATCATGGCAAGACAATAACTGGCCTTCTGCGCGGCGACGTCATGCTCCCTGCCAAGGCTGGCGAAATTCCCCTCGGTCATGTGATTCTCGGCAAGATCGGAGGTTCGGAGTATCCGGTGGCGGAACCAGACGATCCGCGCAATACGCTCTCGGTTCGTGACTCGCGGGAAGGCAAGCGCACGACGATCCCGCGCTCCGAGTGGCAATTTGCGGCGACGGTCGAGGGTAAGCTGACCCCGAGCAACCGGTCGATCCACCTCAATGGCGGCTTCGAAGCGGGGCGCATTTATGAGTATGTCTACGTAGTCGCCGATCCGGTGGTGGCCGGACTTGGGTTCGCAGCCGTGCGTGACTTCGCATCGTACGTGAAGCATGCGTCTGATACGGTCACGCCGGCTTCTCGCGTGCTTGGCGAAGGCATTTCCCAAAACGGCCGCTTCCTGCGCGATTTCATTTACCAGGGTTTCAACGCCGATGAAGATGGCAGGATCGCCCTCGATGGCGTCCTGTCGCACGTCGCAGGGGCAGGCAGGGGAAGCTTCAACTATCGCTTTGCTCAGCCTTCCCGCGATGCCCAACCAACCTCATCAATATTCTTTCCCACCGATATTTTTCCCTTTACCGATCAGCCCGAGACCGATCCGCTCACGGGCGAGCACGGCGGTTTACTCGATCGCGCGGAGCGTGAACGGGTCGTTCCCAAGATATTTTTCTCGCATACATCTTACGAATATTGGGGGCGCGCAGCCTCGCTCATCCACACCACTCCCGATGGCAAGAGCGACGCTACCATTGGTCCTAATGTTCGCATTTATTACTTCACTGGCCTGCAACATTTCTCCGGCCAATTTCCGCCTTCTCGTGGAGAAGGGTCATTGTTCGGGCTGCAGCCTCAGTCGGCGTTACCCGTTCGCTTCTTCTGGCGCGCCATGATTGCCAACATGGATGTGTGGGTCCGTTCGGGCATCGCGCCCCCGCCCAGCGCGTACCCGACGATTGCCCAACATACGCTGGTGCCACTGGGCAAATACGCATTCCCACAGATTCCGCCTGTGAAACGGCCTGATGAGGTCAACACCGCTTACCGTCTGGATTACGGCCCTGAGTGGCAGCAGGGAGTTCTCTCGATACAACCACCGCAGGTCGGGAAGGCGTTCCCCGTACTCGTGCCGCAGGTCAACGCGGATGGCAACGAATTGGGTGGTATTCACCCGCCGGAGATAGCGGTTCCACTTGCGACCTATACAGGATGGAATCTCCGCGATCCCTCCATCAGAGGGGCAGGCCAGCGGGTTGCTTTTCTGGGCTCCTATCTTCCATTTCCCAAGGATGCTGCGGAACGCAAACAGTCAGGGGATCCACGAAGGTCAATCACAGAACGCTATCCCAATCGTGAGACCTACCTCGAGCAATTCGCCCGTGCAACGGACGAACTCATCTGGCAGCGATGGATTCTGCCCGAGGACCGCGCGGTATGGTTGCAGCGCGGTGGGGAGGAATGGGACTTGCTGTCGCATTAGATATTTGTCTCGTCCACTTTGATCACTGCGTTAAGCGCTTAAGTGAGTCCTTCAAAGGAGACTGCCGATCACCCTCGGCAGTCCAGACGGGCAACTTTAGAGCCGGATTTTCAATCAAACAATGCGATTTAAGTTCAGACAGGAGGGCTGCTTGAAACTACAACAACTCAAAAGGCTTGCTGTATCTGGGGTTATGACGACGGCTCTGGGGATGGCGCTTTTCGTGGCAGTGCCGCAGTCGTATGCGGACGATCATACCAAGTGTCAGCGCCAGATTGAGCGCGCGGAATTAAAACTGGACGAGGCGGTTCGCAAACACGGCGAGCGTAGCCATCAGGCAGAGCAGCGGCGGCGTGACTTGAACGCCGAGCGCGAACGCTGCTGGAGCACTTACCATGGATGGTGGAACGGCCACGATCATCAATGGCACACTGACCGTGATTGGGACCGCGATGATCGTCACTAGGAGATCGCAGGTAAGCGTTAGCTCTTAGAGTACGGCATGAGCAGGAATCCCCGGCCCAGCCGGGGTTTTTCTTTGGTCCAGGCAGTGCGGCTTATTTTTGCCTTCTCTAGTCAGCGTTTCCAGGTATGCCCACTATCGCGTCAGACTTCGATTACCTGATGTACGCGATCGCCTGGCAACCGCGACGCTGTAGTGCTGCACAGATTGGCGAGGTGCCAACTTGTCACCGATTACAGCTAGCTTTTACGGCCGGCAATCATAAGCCCGGCGCCCACCACGAGGATGACCGCGCTGATTGCGGGCGAAACTTTCTCGCTACTATGAGTTTGTACGCCAACGCTTACATCGCCCGCCTTGATTCCGTGATTTTCAGAATGGGGAAGCGCAATAAAGAACGAAAGAATCCCCAGAATTGCAACCGCCAGTCCTACCACAAATAGAGCTTTCATCCCCAACCTCCTGTGTTATTGACAGGATGGACCCGAGCGTCCATCGACCCGCTTCAGATGCCGACATGCAGGAACGGGATGCTCTGAATACTCTAAGTATCTGGATTGACGTGGCTTGCGGCACGCTGCTCTATTGTGCGAAATCCCTGGCAAACTCGACTAGGCTGCGCAAGCCGATTCCTGATGGCCCTTTGGCGATCCATGGTTTTTGCTCTTCTGTCCAAGCAGTGCCGGCGATATCGAGATGCAGCCAGGGGACGTCTTCAGCGAACTCTTTCAGGAACATGGCGGCCGTAATCGCTCCGCCATAGCGTCCACCGGAGTTGACGATGTCAGCGATGTTGGAACGAATGATCTCCTTGTACTCATCGTCAAGCGGCATGCGCCACATCTTTTCGCCTGCTTTGGACAGGGCTTGGCTGAAGCGTTCGTACATCAGCTCGTCATTTCCAAACACTCCGGCATTGATCGATCCGAGCGCAACCACTACCGCGCCGGTAAGCGTCGCGGCGTCAATAAGGTGCGTGCAGCCGAGTTGCCGCGCGTAGTAAAGACCGTCCGCCAGCACCAGCCTACCTTCAGCGTCGGTGTTGATGATTTCGATGGACTTGCCGGACATCGCGATCTGTACATCGCCCGGCTTCTGTGCCTTGCCGGAAGGCATATTCTCCGTAGCCAGAATGATGGAGATGATTTTTACTTTCGGCTTGAGCAATGCGATGGCACGCATCGCTCCGATCATGGTGGCTCCGCCCGCCATGTCGTACTTCATCTTCTCCATGCCGTCGGCGGGCTTGATGGAGATACCTCCCGTGTCGAAAGTAATTCCTTTGCCGACCAGTCCCAGCACCGGCTTTTCCGGTGCACCCGCCGGTTCGTAGCGCATGACGATCAGCGCTGGCGGCTCATCGGAGCCCTGCGCAACACTCCAGAAAGCTCCCATCTTAAGTTCTTTAATCTTGTCGGCGCCGTAGACTTCACACTTCAATCCAACTTCCGTTGCCATTTTTTTCGCACGCTCGGCGAGGATGGTTGGCGTCATGCGGTTAGAGGGTTCATTGACCAGGTCGCGAGTGAAATTCTGTGATTCGCCGATGATGCGGGCTTCATCCACCACAGGTTGCAGTTTTGTTTGATCGCCGCGGGCGACGATGACCAGAGTGTCGATCTTCTGATCCTTGCGGTCGCTCTTGTAATAGTCAGGATCGAAGTTTCCGACAAATGCGCCTTCTACGACAGCTTTGATCGCGTCTTCGGTCTTAAGTCCGGCTTCCGGTGCGAGCATCGCAAAGCTGCGCAAGCCCTTCGACTTGAGTGTTCGCACAGCTGCGCCGGCCAAGCGGCGCAGTTCGAAAGCGTTAAAGCCTCTCGCGTTGCCGCCGCCCAGCAGCAATAACCGCTTTGCCTTCAGCTTCGCGGGATGATGCAGTAGAGTCATCTCAAAGCTCTTGCCGGTCGCCTCGCCGCTGGCGATGACGTCGGTCGCTGCTTCTTTGATTGCAGGATCCAAGCTCTCGATAGAGACTTGCGTCTTGTTTTTGTCGCCGCGATCAAGCGCGATCACCACGAGACATTCGGTTTCAACTTCTGCGGGAGCGGACAACCAAAGATTAGTTTTCATAACAGTGCTTTCAGTATCGTTGGCCGAAAGGGAATTAGGCAAGCGCGGTGTGTCCCGAAAGACACGTCGTATCCCGCCAACCACACCCTGAAAAGTCTCAGCGTCTCGCAACCCGAACCCCATCAATGTTTTCTGTGATGGCTTCCGACCTGCAACTCCATTCGCGGAGGCAACACAGGAGAAGACCATGACACAACTTAACTTGTCCGGCAGGGAATCAACCGATGCAAAACAGAAATCCCCAAAAGAATCAGAAGGCACGTCGATCAAAGACCAGACCGTGGGTGCTCTGGGAGCACTCGCCATGTTCGCTGCGGTCATCGTGGTCGGAAGCTGCTCTCGAAGCAACACGCCGGTAGCGACGCAACAGTCCACGCAGCCAACCGCACCGGCTACCGCACCGGTTGCGACTGTTCAGAGTCCCGTTCCCACGCCTGTCGCGGCTAAAGCAAAGCCGAAAAGCAAGCGCGCGAAAACGCTTTCCTACGTCAACCGTGAATACGGAGTTGGTTTCAGCTTCCCTCGGGAATACAGCCTGAAATCAGGCGATCAGGCTCAGTTGAGCTGGGGATATCTGGGGCCTTTTCAACAGGACTTTGTGCAACCGGGCGGGGTGACCGTGGCGGCGGTGGAGTTGCCGAAAACTGCCTATCCAGGGACCGACTTTGATTCCGCGTTCCTCGCTCTAAGTGTGAACCCGGACATCACACCCGAACAGTGCACCCAATTTGCCTTTCCCGAAGCAAAAACCGCTGCGGATCCGTCTGCGAAGGGTGCGGTCGCAAAAAACAGTGCTGAAAAAGTAAAAATTGGCGCAATCGAATTTACTAAAGTCGTAGATTCAAGGGCTGCCATGATGAAGCAAGCCGACGCGAAATATTTTCACGCCTTCAAGAACGGCGCCTGCTACGAATTTGCCCTTGGTCTTGGAACTGAAGGTGATGGAAATGTAGAGGAGACGGCGCCAGTAGATCGCCAAGCCGTATTTAGCAAACTGGAAAAGATTCTAGCCAGCGTAAAGTTCCAGCCTGTCTCTATAGGGGAAGGCCAACCGTTATCTCCGTCGGCCAGGGAACGGGCGCCTGAGAATTCTTCCAACACTCAAGCGCAAAATGCAATCGACCATAAAGAAAAAGAATAGGTTGCGTGTTCGCCGATCAGGAGCCGGACTGCCTGCCGAGGGCGGCCCGGCTCTCACTTTTGTCCGAAGCGGTAGGATACTGCGGCTGGTAGGTCTTGAATCCTGCGCGTTGCATGCCCTGAATAGCTTCTCTGTTCTTCATGAACGTGTCCCAGATGAAACTGCTACGAGCATTTTCCGCCATGAGGAGCGTAATTCCGGTGTCGATGGCTACGACGTCGCTGTCATACCAGTTCTTCAGCGGGTTGAACGCGTTGACGAATCCGTACGTGCTCCACGCATCCGGATAGCGATTGCGAATATTCCGCAGGACCCGCATAACCGGTTGCGGCAGAAATGGCAACGAGCCGCCGGCGGCGCTAGGTACAACCGTCCCGTCGATTGGGCCCATCGCAGGCGGCCCTCCCCAAACCACATAACCTCTGTCGGAATCGGAGGCGGTAATGCCCCACAGGTCGTCGCTGTAGTCGGGAAATTGTTTCGCGAGTTCGAGACAGAAGCGGCGGTGCACGTCGGTCGCGATAGCCGAATTTTCGAAGTAATCGGTGTAGCGATCGCGTTTTCCGCGGAAATCAAAAAACGCCTGTGAATACTGGTGAACGAACAAGGGCGCGAACGAGCCAATGTAGCGAAGCCCGTCGTACTCAAAGATATTTCTTTTCCACGCGTCCCAGGCTTCGATCTTAAGGGGATGAGCGGCAGAACCCATGCCCAGGAGGTACATCATCATCAACTCGCTGTAGTAGTCCCAGCGATAGGGCAGAAAGCCCGCCTCCGGAAGCCATCCGTGCGGCAGAAGAGTTGTGTCTTCAGAGAGCCAGGTCCAGTCGACGCGATCAAAAATATCGCGGCACAACTGGCGGATTTCGGAATTCTCGAAGTGTTGCCGGCAGCACAGAATTCCGCATAACAAGAGAGCCGTATCGACCGAGGAAATTTCCGAATCCCAGATTCGTTCGCCCGTATTGACGTGCGCAAAATGATAAAAGAATCCCCGATGATTGGGCAGGGTCTTCCAGAGAAAACGCAAGGTGTTGAGAACTCGAGTCCGCGCTTCCGACAGAGAAATAAATCCGCGCTTCTCTCCGATACACAATGCGGTAAGACCGAAGCCCGTCGCTGCAATGCTAGCTACCACCGCGTTGTCTGTGGTTGCCTTGCGCGCATTGCAACGGTCTTTTACGAGTCCCGTGATGGGGCTTGCCTGCTCCCAGAAGTAGCAGACCGTGGTTCTTTCCAGTTCTTCGAGGAATGCGTCGTCATCGGGAGAAAGAAAAGTTTTGGCCGGTGGAGGAGCCGGAGTCGTGTGCTGCTCAGGAATGGGCGACATCGAGGCCGCCAGGTAAGACGCAATCCCGGATTTCGCGAATGGCAAGGACAGCCCAAGGCCGGCAAGTTTTCGCAACAGATCGCGACGGGTCCCGGTTACCAGGCCAGGGGTCTTAAACTTCAATTCACCATTCACCTGACAAATCTAAACGATTCGGGAGTGGAAACGTTCATGGAGAAAAAACTAGGGTAACAGGAATGGTTACACCGTCTGAGCCTAAAGGCCTTGACGAAAGCCAACGGGAGACTAAAAATCTGGTCTGCCACCAGGCGTCGTAGAATATTCCATGAAGCCATGGATGAGGGAACTGCAATGACCGGCAAGAGAAAGGCGTTGATTTGGCTGGTTGGATTCTTCGCCGTGGCGGCGATTATCGCGGCCGTGATTGCGATCCGGCCCCACACTCGTCCTTTGTCATTGGCGGGCGCGGTGATGCGCCAGGATGCTGATCCCAGAAAGGAACTGCCGCTGGCTGACGTTCAAGTGGCAGCCTTCTCTAATGGTTCGGTTATCGGAACCGGAAAATCGGATGCCTCCGGGTTCTACACTATTTCGCTGCGTACCAGGCTGTGGATCGGTCGTCCCGTCATTCTCCAATTCCGGCATGCGGATTATCAGCCTCTCGATCAACGGGACTTTATTGGCGACAAGGTCTACGTGGCCAAAATGGTGCAGATACCGCATGAGACACCTGCAGCGAAACGGGCCGATATTGTCGTCTCCAACATTCAAGTGAGATATTCCATCAAGACTACGACTACCGCTAACGTGGGCAGCGCGGTTCAGGCTTTCGAAGTTCCCAACGTCGGAAACATGCCTTGCGCAAAAAAACCTCCATGTTCGCCCGACGGCAAATGGAAGGCCGCGATGGGTTCGAAGGTGCTGGATGCGGGCGAGAATAATGAGTTCCGCAACGCGCGAACGTCATGTATCGCAGGACCTTGTCCTTTCACCAAGATTGAAGGCGATAGTCTTTCGCAAAACGGCCGTTTACTCACGGTTTCGGCACGCAATTGGTCCGACACGGCGACGTTCCTGGTGGAAGCAGAAGTGGTTCATCCCATGGTCAGCGACCTGATTCGAACCTCTTATCCGGTAACTTTTGGGCAAGCGTTGAATTTCACAATGCCAGCGGCTGCGGAGGGAATTACGATTCAGGCCGAAGTCAATGGCGAGGCCATCATCTACCCACTCGGCCCCAATCTCTATCTAAGTTGGGCCGATTGCAACGCCCGCGTGAACAAAGATCAGACAAAGGTTTACCGTTGTGAACTCAAGCCTGGATACCGCTTTAAGTAATCACGAACCGGAGTCCTGGCGCAGAACTACTGCAGCCTCCACGGAGAACGCTCGGCCCAGTGCCGTAGGTTCTCGTTCGCCCAAGCCGTCGACTTGTCTTTGTGACAAGCGGAGCATGGATTGGGAATCTTGTATTTTTCGGTCATGGCCGGTGTGATGAACCGGAACGTGTGAGCGTGCACCTTCAAGTCACCGAGAGTCGTTTCGATAGCCGGCATGTGGCAATTAACGCACTGGCTTCCCGGGTTCCGTCTTTGTGATGCGTATGTTCTTCAAGAGTAGCTGTGCGCGGCCCGTTGAGGGATAAGGGGCCCCGACAGTCCAGGCAGATTTTGTTTGCGGGCTTTCTCAGTTGTGCGTAGTTCGCGGTGCCGTGCACATCGTGACAACTGAAACAGGTGATTCCGCGACGGTACATTACACTTTGCACGAAGTCGTTGCCCTGCATACGATTCTTGTGCGCGTGGATTCTTCTGATTACGACTGCTTCGGGGAATCGCGACGTTTCTTACCTCTCTCGCCAGGATTTGTTCGAAATGGGACGGTTCTGACTTTGCACTGAAGCCCCGCCACATCAACACAATCAGACAGATACCTGCGAGTACCGCGATCAAACCCACCGGGAGAAAAAACAATTTCCAGCGGTTCATCGATTGCTTCCGTAGTTAATGCCCTTTGTGGGAGCGGGCGATTGCTTCTCTGGCTTCACTGTCGGCGGTACGGCGACGCTCGGTTTCTCGTTTGTCCCACAACTGCTTGCCCTTGGCGAGAGCGAGTTCCAGTTTTACCCGGCCATTTTTGAAGTACAGGCGAGTGGGAATGAGGGTGAGTCCCTTTTGTTGAGTCTTGCCAATGAGCTTGCGAATCTCCTCTTTGTGCACCAGCAATTTGCGAGTGCGCAGGGGGGCGTGATTGAAGATGTTGCCGTGATCATACGGGCCGATGTGACAGTTCAACAGCCAGAGTTCGCCGTCTTTGAGCAGCCCGTAACTATCTTTGAGGTTAGCCAGGCCGGCGCGCACCGACTTGACCTCGGTCCCGGTGAGAGCGACTCCGGTTTCGAATTTCTCGAGCAAGAAATAGTTGTGGGAGGCAATCCGGTTCACGGCGGCGTCGCGCTCGCCCGCAGCCGTAGGGTCGCGGCGCGGATTCTTCTCCGGCTTGGGCTTGGTCTGATAAGCGGGCTGGCGGGCCATGGTAGTAATTAGCTTATCTCAGATGCGTCGAATGCGCGTGTGAGCGTGTCAACGCGGTACCGGCGCCTATAAACCCTACTTTCACGACCAATGTCCTATCTCGGTGGGACTTGCGAAAGAGCATGCGCCTCAGAAAAGAGCGTGCTCTTCAAGTGACTCTGCAATCAGCCGAGCTTCCTTGATGGCTCCAAGTTCCGCGCTGTGGCCAGCATTGACACCGTTCGCGAAAGACTTGCCTTACAACCTTATCTTGACAACCTGGAGAAGACCGACGAAGAGCCGCAACGAACATCGATCGATCTGCTTTGTTCGGGCGCAGTCAAGTTGACGGAAGCGCTTCATCGCGCCTGAATAGAACCGTCGTCAGAACCTACAACTCCCAATCTCTAGGTGCGTCGGCGAGAGCAATTGTGCCGTATGACAATCTCTTGAACTGAGTTTCGCAACGACCGAGCGTCCCCGCTTTTGCATTCACATCGCAAGCGCGGCTCTAACCTGTTGGCTTGCCCTGACCGTCTCGCACAGGGGAGAGGCTCGCAAAGACAGAAATCCGCATCCGACTACATATTTGAGTGCAAAATTTTCTCCCAATGGACTTTCGAGTAACTCGCTTGGGACTAAGACTAATGAGTTTAACTGCTACCAGATCAGTCACTTCTAACCCGGAAACCCGATGCTATAATCGGGCAGTCAACTCTCCATCAGAGCATATTCAGCGGCCTGGCCTCGGGTATTTTCCTATCCCCGAGGGAAGACTGCCTGCGAGGGACCAGTGAAGACACGCCTGATTCGCCCGGCAGCGATCGCGTTACTCGTGGTGGCCGTGACCCTACCTATAGGGGCCGCCGATAACGCCAAGTCGCTCTATAATAAGGGTAAAGACGCAGAAGCGCGCCAGAATTACGAAGCGGCCTACGATTTTTATCGCCAGGCATACGACATCAAGCCCAGGGATTTGTCTTACCGGGCTTCCTTCGAGCGCATGCGATTCTTAGCCGGCGCGTCGCATGTACACCGCGGCCAATTGTTACGAGACGCCGGCAAACTCCAGGAAGCATTCGCAGAATTTCAGAAAGCGGTGGAGATCGATTCTTCCAGTTTCATCGCGCAACAGGAACTTCGACGGACGCAGAAGATGCTTGATTCGGCCAACGCTCCCCCGCCCCGATCGGCCTCTCCGCCGACCGCCCTGCAGAAACGAGTGCAGGAAGCGCAAGGGCCCGTTGACTTGGCGGCCATCTCAAACATTCCTATCACTCTCAAGCTCACCGAGGACACCAAAGTCATTTACGAAACGGTCGGCAAGCTCGCGGGAATAAACGTGTTGTTCGATCCGGACTACACTTCCCGCCGCGTAAAAATCGAACTGAACGGAGTGACGCTGCAGGAAGCGCTGGAAATTATCGCTCTTGAATCCAAGACATTCTGGCGGCCTGTAACTCCGAATACCATTTTTGTCGCGTCAGACAATCCCTCCAAACGGAAAGAAGTAGAACAGAGCGTCATCAAGACTTTCTACCTGGCGAACCTCTCGCAACCCACGGAACTGCAGGATGTGGTGAACGCGTTGCGTCAGATTCTTGAAATTTCCCGTATCCAGCCGCTGCCATCCCAGGGAGCGCTGGTGGTGCGCGGCACGCCTGACCAGGTTGCGCTGGCGGAGAAGCTAGTCGGCGATCTCGACAAGTCGCGTCCGGAAGTAATCGTTGATGTGGCCATCATGCAAGTCAGTCGTGACAAGACGCGAAACTTGGGAATCAGCCCCCCGACCAGCGCTACGGTTGCATTGCAAAATAACATTAACAACTCCATCACGAACAACAACAACAACAACAACGGCACAGGCACTAACGGCAATGGTACGAGCACATCGGGAACGGCCAACCAGGTTAACCTGAACCGTTTGGGCAACCTGAATGCGACCGACTTTACCGTCACTATTCCACCCGCCACAGCAACGGCGCTGTTTAGTGACAGTAATACCAAGTTGATTCAGAATCCGCAGATCCGAGCCGTGGACGGGCAGAAGGCGTCACTCAAGATTGGTGAACGCGTCCCTGTAGCGACTGGCTCGTTCCAGCCTGGAATCGGCGGCGTGGGTATCAATCCACTCGTCAACACTCAGTTTCAATATCTCGACGTAGGCGTGAACATCGACATCACGCCTAAAGTGCATGCCGGACGCGAAGTTACCTTGAAAGTTTCAATGGACATTTCATCGGTGACGGGCCAGTCGAATATCGGAGGCATCAGCCAGCCGATTATCGGCCAGCGGAAGATCGAGCATGAAATCCGTCTTCAGGAAGGTGAAATAAACCTGCTCGGCGGGATGTTGGAGGATAGCGAGACCCGCTCCCTGAGTGGCATTCCAGGGTTGGCGCAAATTCCAATTCTCAAATATCTGTTCGCACAAACCAATACTGATCATTCCACGAACGAAATTGTATTTGCGCTGATTCCACACATTGTGCGATCTCGCGATGTAACCGATATAAACGAACGCGCATTGGAAGTTGGGACGGCATCAGCCATTTCCCTGCGACGTGCGAGCCAGACGCCACCAAGCGCTCCGGGCGGAGATACTTCGGCGCCCGTGCCGCAGGCGCCCACTTCCCAAGCTCCGGCGACTCCAGGCCCGGGCCAGCCCGCGGCTCCGGCGGGTGGCGCAAGTTTCGCGTTCGATCCGGCCAACCTGACACAGGCTCCGGGTTCTACCTTCGCGGTGAACGTGATGTTGAAAGGAGCGCAGAACGTTTACTCAGTACCATTGCAGGTGAGTTACGATCCGAAGATTTTGCAGGTGGTCAACGTGTCGAATGGTGGTTTGCTCTCGCAGGATGGTCAGGCGGTTGCACTTGTCCATCGAGACGACGATTCCAGCGGAGCTTTGCAGATTACGGCTACCAGACCACCGGGAGCGAGTGGTATTTCCGGGCAAGGCGCGGTAGTGACCCTTACTTTCCTGGCGAAAGCCAGCGGCCAATCGGCTCTAACTATCTCGAAGGGTGGCGCACGTGATCCCGCCATGCAAGCGATAGCCGTCGCTGGCACGGTCGCTACCGTGACGGTGCAGTAGTGAATGAAAGATTCGGTAGGCTTGCGGCAAATCGGTTGCGTGGGTTGGTGTCCAGAGATGCTTTTTGATCGCACAGGTCGCGAAGACGCAAAGAAAAAAAATTGCTGTTTCGCTTTTCGGCAGCCTAAAGTCCGGACTATTTTTGGCGATAATATTCTATGAAGTCCGTTCTCCTGAAACGCTCCTCCGCACACGGTCTGCGGGGATTCACCCTCGTCGAGTTGATCGTGGCTACGGCCATCTTGGTCATCTTGACCGGCTTGGCCGTGCCCCTGGCGCGAGTGGCCATCAAGCGCGAAAAAGAGCATGAACTACGCCGTGCCTTGTGGCAGTTGAGGGATGCAATCGACCGCTACAAAGATGCTGCTGATCGCGGAGCTTTTCAGCTTAAAGTAGGAAGCGAAGGCTTTCCGCCTGATCTCGAGACGCTGGTAAAAGGTGTAGACGTGGGCGGCAAGAAGGTACGCTTCCTTCGCAAGATTCCGACAGATCCCATGACCAACGACACCGACTGGGGTATGCGCTCTATGCAGGACGATCCAACTTCGGATTCGTGGGGAGGACAAAATGTTTTTGATGTGTTTTCCAAGTCCCGAGGCACGGGCCTGGACGGGACGGAATACAAAGATTGGTGAGTTAATTTCCCTTATTGGTCATCGCAATTGCATTTCTATTTCGGATCTTGAATGACGAGTATCGGAAGACGGACGGATCGCGGATTCACTTTGATCGAGTTGATGATTGTCATCAGCCTGATCCTGATCCTCGTTTCGATTTCGATACCGGTTTATAACCAGTCCATCCTTCGAGCCAAGGAGTCGGTGCTCAGGCAGGACCTGTTTCAACTACGCTCCCTAATTTCGCAATATACCTTGGACAAGCAAAAAGCTCCGCAGGCGCTCGATGACCTGGTGCAAGCCGGATATCTTAAACAAATCCCAAATGATCCCATGACCGGAACCAATAGTAGCTGGACCGTAGATCAGGAGGATTCTCTGATGTCGGTGGACCAGCAGGATCCGGGAATCAGCGACGTGCATAGCGGCTCGAGCGGTACCGCGAGCGATGGAACCGCTTACAACACCTGGTGACGAGCGTCGGGTTCTGACGAACCAGGAGCCCCCATCCGAGCTTTCCACGGTTCAATTTGAACAGTCCTGCCTGAAGCACTAACATCAGAACATGCCTGTCGAAACTGAAATCACCCCTTCCACGTACGTACCAGTTCGCGCGCCGCGAGGAACAACCATCTCCTGCCAGGGTTGGCAGCAGGAAGCTGCCATGCGCATGCTTATGAATAACCTTGATGAAGAAGTTGGTGAGAGGCCGAAAGATCTGGTTGTGTACGGTGGCACGGGCCGGGCCGCGCGCAGCTGGGGAGCGTATCATGCGATCGTTGATTCTCTGAAGAAACTCGAAAACGACGAGACCTTGCTGGTGCAATCGGGGAAGCCAGTGGGCGTTTTCAGGACTCACGAGTATGCGCCGAGGGTGCTGATCGCCAATTCCAATCTGGTGGGGCAATGGTCCAACTGGGAAAAGTTTAACGAGCTGGAACGTGCCGGTCTGATGATGTATGGCCAGATGACGGCCGGATCGTGGATTTACATCGGATCGCAGGGAATTGTGCAGGGGACGTTTGAAACATTCTCGGCTGCCGGGGAAAAACATTTTGGTGGTGACCTGGCGGGGAAGCTGATTGTCAGCGGCGGAATGGGAGGCATGGGTGGAGCTCAGCCACTGGCGGCCACCATGACCGGGGCCGCGTTTTTAGGAATTGATGTTGACGCGGAGCGCATCAAGAAGCGCCTGAAGACCGGTTATTGCGATTTCCTGGTTACAACGCTCGACGAAGCCCTGCGCATTCTAAAAAATGCGATTCGAAAGAAAGAAAATGTTTCAGTCGGCCTGGTAGGAAACTGCGCTGATGTAATTCCGGAACTGGCTGACCGTGGTGTGCTGCCCGACATCCTTACCGACCAAACTTCAGCTCACGATCCGCTCAACGGATATGTGCCGAATGGCATGACACTGGACCAGGCTGTTGAATTGCGTACGCGCGATCCGAAGGCCTACGAGGAAAAATCCCTCGATGCGATGGCACGCCACGTGGAAGGCATGTTGCGCTTGCAAAAAATGGGGGCGGTGACGTTTGATTACGGAAACAATATTCGCACATTCGCTTTCCAGCGTGGAGTCAAACACGCATACGATTTTCCAGGATTCGTTCCGGCATATATCCGTCCTCTATTCTGCGAGGGGCGTGGGCCGTTTCGCTGGGTAGCGCTTTCAGGTGAACCTTCCGACATCGCAGTGACCGACGAACTCGTGCTCGAGCTTTTTCCGGACAATCGCATTCTGCGGCGCTGGATCGACCTGGCACGCAAGCGCATCAAGTTTCAGGGGCTGCCGGCGCGTATCTGCTGGCTCGGTTACGGAGAGCGCGCCCAATTCGGCCTGGCCATGAATGACTTGGTAAAGAAGGGAAAGCTTAAGGCTCCGATTGTCATCGGACGCGACCATCTTGATTGCGGTTCGGTGGCCTCGCCCTTTCGCGAAACCGAAAGCATGAAAGACGGCAGCGACGCAGTGGCCGACTGGCCGCTGCTTAACGCTTTATTGAATACCGCGTCAGGCGCATCGTGGGTTTCAATTCACAACGGTGGAGGCGTGGGCATCGGTTATTCCCTTCATGCTGGGCAGGTCACCGTAGCCGACGGCACGGAAATGATGGCGAAGCGAATCGAGCGGGTGCTTACGACCGACCCGGGGATGGGAGTGGTTCGCCACGTCGACGCTGGATACAAGGACGCCCAGGATTTTGCTAGGAAGAATCACGTAAAAATCCCGATGGCGAATAGGGGCTAGCACAGACCGTGTTGGGACAGGTCTCCGACCCGTCCGGGCCGAGCGAAATTCGGCAATCCCTTTTTTCCCGACAACCCAGAGCCCTGCTTGCGAGCTGGCTGGAGGCCCTCCTGCACACTCACTGCTAAACTAAGGCCGGCGTGACTTCCTCTACCAAAGGTAAGATTCCACTCGATCGTCCTTTGCTGCTGGTGAACATCAGCCAGTTGCTGACACTGCGATCTTCCTCTTCTCGTGACTCTGGTCCACGCCGAGGCGCTGACTTGCAAGAACTCGGCCTGATTAAAGACGGCGCAGTTCTCTGCATTGCCGGAAGGATTGTCTTCGTCTCTAGCACTAAGGACGCGTTATCCGATCCCTGGATAAGCAAGAATCGTAAGAAGATAGTGGAGATTGATTGCTCGGGCCAGGTTGTCGTCCCCGGATTCGTGGATTCGCATACCCATCCCGCTTTTATTTATCCGCGCCTGTTGGATTTTGAGAAGCGTATTACCGGAGCGACTTACGAACAAATTGCTGACGCAGGAGGTGGAATTCGTTCCAGTCTGGAAGGCGTGCGCAAAGCCGGCGTGAAGCAACTGGCAGATCAAGTCTTGAACGCGCTCGAGCAGATGGCGGAGCAGGGAACTACAACCGTCGAAGCTAAATCGGGCTACGGACTGACCGTCGAAGCAGAGATCAAATCGCTCGAGGCAATTCAAAAAGCAGCTTCGAAATGGCCCGGGACGGTCGTCCCAACCTTGCTTGGCGCACATGTGGTTCCTGATGAATTTCGAGGCAAGGCTCGAGAGTACGTAAAACTTATTTGCGACGAGATGATCCCGATCGTGGCGAAGCGAAAACTGGCACGGTTTGCCGATGTGTTTACCGATCGCGGCGCATTCACGGCGGAAGAAACAGAGAGAATTTTTCAAGCGGCAAAGACTCACGGATTGGAGGTTCGGGCGCACGTATGCCAGTTGACGGAGACTGCTCTCCTGCCTCTTTTATCTTTTAACGTCGCGTCCTTCGATCACCTGGATTACGTAAGCGACGGAGACATTAAACGTCTCTCGAAGTCCGATACCATCGCCACGCTGGTTCCAGGAGCAAATTATTTTCTCGGCCTGGATAAATTTCCTCCTGCCCGTAAGTTGATCGATGCAGACGTAGCCGTGGCGTTGGCGACGGACTATAACCCTGGCTCCTCCCCTACCCTCAGCATGCCGTTTGTGCTATCCCTGGCCTGCACGCACCTGAAAATGTCACCAGCGGAGGCGGTCGCTGCCGCGACTATCAACGGCGCATGGTCATTGCGAATGCAGGAACGGAAGGGATCGATCGAGGCGGGAAAGGATGCTGATCTTGCGGTCTTCGACGTCGCAGACTACCGGGAAGTCGCATACTGGATCGCGTCAAACCATTGTGCATTCACGGTGCTTGGCGGGGTAGTAACGAAATCAAATCGATATTAATGCAAGCCTAATTTTGCCGTCGTGGTTCGCTGATTCTGGATGATCTAGGTTCTTCGTGAACGGAGCCCGGTGCGACCGAAATGCATTAGGTAAGCGAAATTTATTTGAGTTGTTCGAGAGTCTGCGGAGATTATCCCTGCGCCGGCAGTCGGGATTTGAGCGAACGTAACTCCATTGCTATAATCATGCCTGCCCTAAACGCTTCCAGCGTCCTGACTGCCCGATCAACTGGCAATTCCGTCAAAATTCCCGCCCCAGACAAGGCGCAGAATCGGCAGACAGACTGAAAGCCAAAATGTGGCCAGGTAGCTCAGGTGGTAGAGCGCAGCCCTGAAAAGGCTGGCGTCGGCGGTTCAACTCCGTCCCTGGCCACCATCATTTTCAATGCTTTAGCAAATCCG
>Ga0207693_10000815_pt1 | contig 27798 bp, 26 predicted proteins | sample LARL81metaG_FD_184347 | JGI IMG/M metagenome (GOLD analysis project Ga0207693, IMG submission 184347) | Corn, switchgrass and miscanthus rhizosphere microbial communities from Kellogg Biological Station, Michigan, USA - LAR L8-1 metaG... | ecosystem: Host-associated > Plants > Roots >... | reverse complement strand
TGGGTTGCGGCAATCAAGCGAACGTCAACGCGGATGGTTTTCGTACTTCCCAAACGTTCAAATTCGTGCTCCTGCAGAGCGCGTAAGAGCTTTGGTTGCAGGTCAAGACTGATATCCCCGATTTCATCTAGAAAGAGAGTGCCGTGATCTGCCAGCTCGAACCGGCCTTTCTTTTGCATCAGGGCTCCGGTGAAAGCGCCCTTTTCATGCCCAAACAATTCGCTTTCCACCAGCCCGGAAGGTATGGCGGCACAGTTGAGCCGAACGAAAGTGCGCTCGTGACGCGGGCTGAGGTTATGAAGCGCCCGGGCGAACAGTTCTTTGCCGGTCCCGGTCTCGCCGTGCAGGAGCACAGTTGAGCCGGTGGGGGCGACAATCGCGACCTGATCCAGCACCTTGCGAAGGGCGGCACTTTTACCGACGATGTCCTCGAAATTGTATTCGGAGCGGATCTCCGATTCGAGGTACAAGCGCTCTTCCTCCAGGCGATCCCTGGCCTCGGTAACGCGTCCATATGCAATCGCGTTGTCAACCGCGAGCGCAATCTGACTGCTGATTTGTGACAAGAGGTCCAGGTCCTCTTGTCCGAAGTTGTCCGGCTGGCGGCTGCCCATAGTCATCACACCTAGAGGGCCGCTTGCGGTTAACATTGGGGCGATCGCCATCGAGGCGATGGACTCAGCTTTGAGCCTGTCAACGATTCCGGCTGGGAGCTTCTCGATCCCTTCGACCGACAGAAGTTCAGGGACGGGGGCGCGTAGCTTTTTGTGATCGGTGTCGCTAAGTTCAGACCCAGTGACAGCGGTCAGTGAACCTTTGCCGCTGGGGAAATCCAATACGACGCATTCAAGCTGGTTCGATTGTTTATCGATCAACCAAAAACCGGTGAAGTCGTTTCGAAAATAAGTCCGGATGGATGCCGATGCCGACCGAAACAATTCGTTAATGTCCAACTTAGAAACGATGTGGTTGTTGATCTCCAGCAACAGCCTGAGCCGATCTCGCTCTTTCACCACTTGTCGCTGGTACAGTTCTGCGCGGTCCCTCGCCAGAGCGCACTCGAGCGCGACCGCAACGTGCGACGCCAGCGAACGGAGCATCTCAACGTCTTCAGGGGCAAATTCATCGCCCTGCAACTTTGTCACCGAGAGAAACCCGTATCGTTTCTGGGCGGTAGAGACTGGAAGCAAATAGGCGGTTCGTCCTACAACTTCGGCGGCAAACGGAGCCAACTCAGGATGGTTCAACATTTCCTGTGATGAGTCCGGGATGAAAACTGGTTTCTGTTCCTCAAGCACCCGTGCCGCCGCGCCAATTCGTGACACTTTGGATCCGATCTTGAATGCAGGTGCGTCCGGGTCTCGATCGAACTCGAGCACGTGCAGACTATCTTTCTCATCATTTAAGACGTAGAGTTCGGTTCCGTGCACCCTCGAGGTGCTGGACAGGACGTCACGCAGGCTGTGCAGAACGGCTTTGACCGTGGGCTGATCGGCCAGGTTGCTGGACGCATCCAACAAAGTTCGATATCGATCTTCGGTGCTCCTCATGATCCGGGTGCTCTACTGCCTCAGCTTGGATACATCTTACTCTCAACTGCGTGTCCGTGATCAGCGTCGTAGGCCGTTCGGTTTCAAGTCTCCGAAATGCGCTCACGACGATCAAGCCCGTGGTGTTTGGCTAGAGCATCAGCCCACAATGCAACGAATGCCCCCTCACGAACTTGGAAGGCAGCCTCAGTGCCTCTTTGCCTGCAAATTACCAGGCAGAGTAATTTGGGTACGCGATTTCATTCGGTGAGCTCAACCCCGAAACGCGCTGCGAGCTCGACAGGGCTGCTGAGTTTCATCGTCACCGGCAAGTCGAGTTCCCGCCATGCTTGGAGACCTCCATCAAGAACCCATACGTTTGATATTCCCTTACGACGCAACGAAAGCGCCGTACGAGCGCTGGTTATTTGATTGGGTGACGAACAGCATAAAACCATCTGAACATCCGGCGGAACTCGGACCTTGGCTGATCTGCGCAGAGGGATCGGAGAGATGCGCGCCGCACCGGGAATCCCAGGAATTGTGCTTGTGTCCTCATGCCCTTCAAGATCCAACAGATCCAGCACCGCCACCTTCTGACCCGCCTGCAGCTTCCGGTGCAAGAGCGCGGGGCTGACCGCTCGAAGCCGGAGTCGTCTCATGGTGCGGAGCAATTCACTCGCTCTCCAGATGAAGTAGCAGAGAACGCCCGCAAGTAAAATCGCGAGGGACCCGCTTACGCGATCCAGTGTGGCCGCCACAATATCTAGGCGGTCGGCAAATAGATATCCTACGAAACAGTACCCAGCAGTCCAAAAGATAGCACCGGCTGCGTCATAGAGGAGGAACGGAACGCTCGCCGCATTCAGCATCCCCGCTAGTGGCGGCATCAGGCCGTCCAGACCTGGAACGAATTTGGCGAACATTAAGCTCGGCAGCCCCCGTCGCGCGAAGAGCCTCCGGGCCCTCCCGACACATTGCTGCCCATCCGTGCTGAAGGCACAGAGAGCGCGCACGACTCGATGCCCCCACCACCGGCCTGCTAGGAACCACGCATAATCCGCCAAGAGGCAACCCACCAATCCTGCCAGAATAACGCTGCCAAGATTCAAGCTCCCGCTCGCCACAAGAGCACCGGCTGTAATCAAAAACAGGACTGCAGGGATCGGCAAGCACAACTGGTTCGCGAACACCGCCATCAGAATCGCCGGATACGTAATTGCCGGAATGTGGTTAGTTGTGATCACAAAAACGCCGAATGAGAGTGACGGACAAGACCGTTCACATTTTCTATCTTGCATCGAGATGGCCAAACTTGGAGGTGAAAGGGGGCGCTTGTAAATTATTGGTTTTAAATAGGTCATAGGATGTAACCGGTCACGATAGTCGAGTTCGAGTCAAGCGCTGCCCGCATTCGGGCACCGGAATCGCGGCAGGGTCTCGAAAGCTCGTGTTTGTCATCTATTTCCTTTGGCACTCTGGTTGCACTTCATACCGGCGGTCCAGGAAATGGCACGCCATGCTGTGAGCGGGGCGTCAGCACACCGCGGGCCGTCATAAAGGAAAATGAGATATGCGTCGAAACGCGATTCAAACATCGGTGATGCTGGTGGCGATCCTGCTGCTGCCGTTGCTGGTTCTGGTGGCTCAGGAGACGAGCTCGCTTCTAATCGAGGGGCCGCATGGAGAGACAAGAGTGATTCAGGTGCAGGGGAAAAACTACGTGGAAGTGGACGAATTCGCGCGGATCACGGGCGGATCGCTGCGTTTCGTAGGGAATCAGATCATGCTGAGCCTGCCCGGGAGCGATACGCCAGCGCAGGCAGCGCCGCAGCCAGCGACCGGCCTTTCTAAGCCGTTCCTCGCAGGTGGGATTGAGACCATGAGGGAGATTCTTGAATGGCATGCTGCGTTGAAGAATGCTATTGAGCGAGGGTATCCCTTGTCCGACGCATGGTTCGGGAACTACAGGAGGCAAATTCGATCCAGCCTGGCGCAGACCCAAGCGGCGGTTAGCACGGACCTGGATCAAAAGGCCTTTCCGCTACTGACCAACGAGTTCAATACTATGAACGCCTTGACCGACAAATACATGAAAATCACAGTGAGTAGAGACTATCTTGCGCCCAACTCCCTGAATAGCGATCCTCTGAATCAGAAATTATTGACGTGCTGGCAGTCGCTCGCGTCGATGGCCTCTTCGAATCAGTTTGTGGACGACGGTTCGTGCCAGTAGTCACGCAGGTGAGAACTGGTAAATTACTCATGCCGATTCCGGTAGCAAAGCGGCAGGAAATTTCTGCAATTCGACCGACTCAAGCGTTGGTCTGACCGCATGCCGTCAGCACGCCCACCATCTGGTTCTCGCATTAAGAGGGGAAAGCTGACGAGTTCTCCTTATCTTCGTCACGCAGACCCACTTGAGCGAACAGTTCGAGGTGCGGCTTCCGCTGGCCACTCAAATGCATTGGCCAATCGAGCATTGCTGACAAAAGGTTAACGCAAGTTATTTGAAGGAGAAGTACGATGTGGCAAAAATCTCGAAACTGGAAGGCAAAGTTGGGTCCTGCATTGGTCCTGGCGCTCGTCGCGTGTTCTGTGACGCGCGGACAGGAGGTGAGAACGAACTATATGCCAGGAACTGATTTCTCGAAATATCACACCTATGCATGGGTCGACGAGGTAAAGGGCGTACCCCGAGTGGGCCGTGGCCAGCCCGACCAGATCCTGGACACCCAGGTCAAGCAAGCGGTCGATTCCCAAATGGCCGCCAAGGGCCTAACCAAGGTGGTTGACGGCGAAAAAGCCGATTTACTCCTTGGCTATCAACTCGCTGTCGGTCAGGAGAAGCAAATAAACGGCCTCGCGAACGGCTGGGGCGGCCGGGGCCCATGGGGCGGAGGCCTCGATTCATTCTCGGCGACTACTTCAACTATCAACATCGGGACTTTCGTCCTTGGCATGTATGACCCTGCTGCAAAGAAGCTCATCTGGATAGGTGCTGCCCAACATACGATTGAACCCAGCAAAAAACAGGAGAAAAACCAGGAAAGGCTCAACAAGGGAGCACAAAAACTGCTGAAGAACTTCCCTCCCGAACCCGGGAAGTAAACACCTCCGATCTGGGCCGGTCCCAGCAGCGTTTCGAAAGCTCGTGTTTTATCATCTAGCGACTGCCATGCGGTGAGCGGGGCGTCCACACACCTCGGGCCGTCATGAAGAGGCAAATTCCAATCAAGCCTGAAGCATGCCGAAGTGGTGGCGAGCACAGACACGGATCAGAAGGCGCTTCCGCTGCTGGTCAACGAGGTCAATAACCGTTGACCGATAGATACCTGAAAATCACCGTGAGTAGGACTTATTGCGCCCGACTCCCTGATCAGTGACCCTCTGGAGCAGAAACTATTGACCTGTTGGCACTCGCTAGAGTCGATGGCGTCATCGAATCAGTTTGTGAATGTGCCACAACACGTGCTCCGCATCGACAGCCCTTTGAACCTCCAATGCGCCGCTCGCGATGTTCGCCTGCTCGTTTTCAGCGACGGTGAAGGTGACGATCCTTTTATCGTCGGCCTCGTGCGCGGGAAGAGGAAGTAGCGGGCCAAAGAAAATCCAAAGGGTATTGAAGTGGCTCTCGAACGATAGCGAGCGAAGTTCGTAAGTGTCGTTCACACGGACGACGTTCAGAATGACCTGCGGCGCGTCAGGATCGTTAAGATCGAACTGTTCGATTGTGTGACCGAAAGTTCTTTGACTGCAAGGGTGCGTAGCCGTCCACCGTCGCCGCCAACGTTCCACTTGGCCGTTTGGATTATATCGGCTGGAGTACGTTCAACTGCCCAAAGGTCCGTGCCGGGCAATATCTGGTCCACGGTCATATCCGTCGCATAAAATGCGGCCAGTACATCATCGGATTGCGTTGACTCGGGCGGGTATTCTCGGTCTGCGATTTTCAGAGTCGTGCCATCTGCACTGGGTGCCCGGCGTGGCGTACAGAAAACCCATGCCGGAATTGTCAGTGCGGAAGATAACCCTCGGTGAAGCGTGCGGTACAATCTCGCCGACGACGCTCGCGTTCCAGAAAAACACGCACATCAAGGGACCAACTGGGACGATTCCGCTCCTTATTATAGCAACTGTTCTCGATACATTTTCTATACCTCGCGAGCTATTTCTCCGTAAGCTCGTTTGATCGCAACAGCAGATGTCGCTTCATTGCACCTCAGCTGACTCGTCTTGGCTCTGCATCAGAGGCAGCTGCGAAGTAAGTTGCAAGTCGATCATCGCGTTGATGCGGTGCTCCACTTGGAAAAAGGTCGCTGTTACCTTTCCGGGCAACACCTTCCGAAAGATAGGCAGATACTTCCTGCGGAGTTCGAAAGCGGCGATATCCGAATCCAGCCAGCGGCGAATGAGACTGTCCGCCTGCTCGTCGGTCAGCGATCCGTACTCTTCCGCATACTCGTTGATCAGCGCGTTTTTTGTGTACGTGATTTTCTTGAGCTCCGCGGAATATTGCTCGTACACCGGCCAGAACTTGGTGGCTTCGGTGTCCGTGAGTGTCACATTCGCGGCGATGAGCTGCCTTTTCATGGAATCGATTTGTCTGTGCATCAGCACCACCTGCTGGTCGCCGAAATTATCGGCACTTCTTACGACCTTACCGGTCGACGGCGCAGGCTTATCTTGAGCGAGAGTCAGAGCCCTTGAATTACCGCACACCTGGATGCCTGCCAGTACGGCTACCGCTAGGATCAATTTCTTCACGATGTTCATCTCCTCGTCGCCAGATGTCGGGTGTTCGCTGACGTTCGCCAGTCTGCGATGAACTGCGCACGTTGATTTGCCATCGATCCAGACTTCATCAACACTTCTCCTTCGAACTCCCTGCTTATCCTGACGCACTCGAGTTGCCAAACGCAGGCCGCATCTAACTCCCATACTTTGAATGTAGGTGACATCATCCTTGTTAAAAGAGTGTGCCCACATAGAGTCACTGCCCTCCGGCAGTCATGGTGTGAGTGGTGGGGACGCCGCAAAGTGAGCGAGCTCGATTCTCAGGCGAGCGCCATTAAACACACTCGGACCTCCACCGAATCGTCGCTGTCGGACCGTCGATACACTCTGATCGGCGACAACGCCAATGTTGTCTATGCAGCTGTCTACAACGCGGGGCACGTGAGGTGCATCGGTTTCATGCACAGTTATCTTGGCGAGCAAGAGCTCGGACAACGTTGGATTATCCTCGCCTCCTGCGAGCACGCCGTACGATCAGAGGAAGAATTGTGACCCACCTGGCGTTTGCCTATCAAGTCGAGTCGGCGCTCACCGTCAATGCAATTGTCGACCACAACTAGGGATGTTGTTTACGTCAGTTCTGAACGGTTGTTGGCCCTCCTGGCCCAATTCGTCTCCGTCCATTCTCTATCGCTACTCCCTTTTTCTCCCTTCGCTCTCAAGCACCGCAAGCGAAAAACAGGATATCTTCGAGATGCCACTCAGCGGAGGTCCCAGACAAATACTTGCAGCGCTTCCCGTCGTGGCCGCGCAGCCTTCGATTATCTCAACAGACGCTCGAAAGCATCCGGTTCCAACTGCTCAAGAGACTCCACAACCACATCGGCGTGAAGATCCTTGCCTTTGTGGCTTACCCCTACGCTCCGCATGCCGGTGCGGCGCGCCCCTCGATTCCGGCGCTGGCGTCTTCCACGACAATACACCTCTCGGCAGGAACGTCGACTCGGGAAGCGGCTAGCAGGTATACCTCTGGATCGGGTTTGCCCCAGTGCACATCTTCAGCGGATACGATGCCCTTAAAAATGTGGTTCACCGACAGGGCCTCCAGCACCGCATCAATGTTGGCGCGCGGCGCTGCCGAGGCGATTGCTTGCCGCCACCCATATTTGTGGAGCCTGTGCAACAAAGTTGCAACCCCGGGTTCGGGTGCAATGCCGACTTGGCGCAACAAATGACGATATAGGTTTTCCTTTGATCGCGCGATTCGTTCGATTCGTTCGCCAGTGGCTGTGGAGCCAAGCCAGGAGGGGATAATCGAATCATTACGCTGGCCAGAGGTCGAAAGAAACTGCTCGCGCGTGATGACAATGCCTTCCTTTGCCATCGTGTTGCACCAGGAAACCCAATGTAGTTCTTCTGAATTGACTAACGTACCATCCATGTCCCAGAGAACCGCTTTGCATCCGTTCATCCGTAATCTCCACTCGCGTGGCGCCTAATGTTCTTACTGGCCGGATCATTCAGATCGACGTGCGTCAATCCTTTCCAGACCCGGCAGATACCAAGCACTTCGCATCCGAGTTCTGCCCGCGGTAAACCAACGATTTGATCACGGAGTTCAGTCCGGCACGTCGCCGCCTCCGGTGAGTACGCCTATGCGCTTCTTTGGCATGTATGACTCCTTACTTGGGCTATCTTTGCCGCCTCTCAGTGATTCTGCTCTGTGAGCGAGCTCTCAACGGAAGGCCCTTTTTGCTTTAGGTCGAAGCAACACAACGATGGATCGCGGGGCCACTTGGTATGTTGTCTGCTGTAGTGGCAAACCGGACTCCGAGAAATCATCGGGAGCCGGCAAAGCCGTGTCCACAATTCTTACCCAATCCTCGGGCGCACCTTCTTGGATTTGGAACTGCAATTCTTGCCAATATGCATTGATCATCACGTAGATATCGTCGTCGCCCTGTGACGCGCCATTGAGACAAAATGCCAAGCTTCGCGAATCCGGAGACAAATCGACCGTGGGACCGGTGCCGTACCAGGAGATGTCCTCGCGCCAGAATCTGCTGCGAGACAAAGAGGGATGCGACTTCCGGAACGCAATCATGCTTTTGAAGAAACGAAAAATGTCTTGATTCGCCTGGAGTTGGCGCCAGTCGAGCCAGCTGATTTCGTTGTCTTGGTTGTAGGCATTGTTGTTGCCAAATTGCGTGTTCAGGAACTCATCACCGGCTCGGAACATAGGGATGCCATTCGACAGCAGAAGCAGGCAGCAGAAGTTCTTCACCTGTTTTCGGCGAAGCGCCAGAACCGCCGCTGGCGCGCCCTCGTCTCCTTCGTGACCGCAGTTCCAACTGAAATTCTCGTCCATGCCGTCCTGATTGTTATGACCGTTGTTCCAGTTGTTTTTCTGGTTGTAAGAAACCAGATCGTATAATGTGAAACCGTCGTGGGAATCGATATAGTTCACAGTCTGGTAGGCGTGATAGGCATGGGCGCCGCTGTCCGGGAATAAATCGTCGCTGCCATAAATGCGGCGCATCAACTCCGGGATCATACTCGCATCGCCCTTGACAAAACGGCGGACATCATCACGAAACCGGGCGTTCCATTGAAGCCAGGTCAGCCCCGGAAATCCGCGTCCGAGTTGATACGCGCCGGTGTCCCAGGGTTCGGCGATCAACTTCAATAGCCCTAGCTCCGGATCGCCAGCGATTTCGTTGAAGATTGGAGCATCTCCCCAATTGAGTGATCCATCAGCGTTACGGCTAAATACCGATGCCAGGTCGAAGCGGAATCCATCGATGCGCATTTCGTTTTTCCAATACCGCAGGCTGTCCATGACCATTTTCCGTACGTGCGGCTGACTGAAATTCAAAGTATTGCCGGTGCCCGAGTAATTGGCGTATGGAACCGTCGGGTCGGAAGACGGCATGTAATAACCCGCGGCGCCGAAACCCTTGAAGCCGTAGACGGGGCCGCGATGGTCACCCTCGCACGTGTGGTTATAAACAACGTCAAGCACCACGGCAATTCCTGCTTGGTGGAGAGCCTTGACCATGTTTCTGATTTCAAGATGCTGCCCATCGTCGTCACGAGTGGAGGCATACTGCGCATGCGGTGAAAAGAAATTCAAAGGCATGTAGCCCCAATAGTCGCGCTCGTGAGGGTCGCGCTGAAATATGGGCATCAGTTCGACGACCGTGATCCCGAGCTCGTTCAAATACGGGATCTTTTCCACCAGTCCGGAGTAGGTGCCGGCACGCGAAGGATGTACGCCAGAATTCGGATTCCTCGTGAAGCCCTTTACATGTAGTTCGTAAATGATTGCGTCCGACTCAGGGCGAGGTGCAACGTCTCCTGACCAATCGAAGGCGATTCCGTGCCCGGTCAGCACTCCCAGCGGTGCTTTTCCTGCGTTAGGGCCGGGCGCAATTGCTAGTTTGCGGTCAAACTCGCGTGGAAAGAAAACACATTTAGCATAGGGATCGAGCAAAAGCTTCTCGGGATCGAAGGCCTGAAGCTCAGAAGTGACTTGTCCTGAGACCGAGTAGGCGTAATAGCAAGCACCACGGATTTGATTGAGCGGGAGCCTGCAATGCCAGATTCGTCCTGACTTGTTGCGGATGTAATCGAACTGGAATGTCAGTATCGGGTGTGCCAAATCGTCGGCCGAATAGAGCAACAGGGTGACGCTCGCAGCATGCTCCGCATATACCGCAAAATTGAACGCTTGCTCCTCTTCGATCCACGTGGCACCCAGGGGTAATGGGGTTCCTTCTGTTTGTGCCCATGTGGGGCGTTTTTGGGGTGAGGCTCCGAACCGGTTCGCGTCGAATGCGTGGCCCTTGTCAGCAGCTGTTTTATCAATCGGGTTGCTCACGTTTTCTTAACCTAGCTCTCGGCCTTGGGTTAAGCCGTTCGCTCGCAAAAAAGTAACCCCTTCCGCCTTCAGCCGCTGAGCGTTTGAACCCACGTTCGCGCGACGCTTCGACCTAGCTGTCAATTCGCACAGCCATTCGAAAGCGGTTGTCGACAACATCTCCTCCTCGGTGAAGCGCCAGCGCCAATTTCCATCCACACGACCGGGTACGTTCATTCGAGTTCCAACGCCGAGGTCTAAAACATCCTGTAACGGTGCAATGGTCAGGGCAGCTATCGATGACCATGCCAGCTCGATCAGCGCTGGTGCAGCTTGGGCGCTATTCAAGAGCCGGCGATTAAGGTAGCCCGATAATGTTTGCTTCTGGGAATCGGGCAGTTGTTCATACCATTCGCGAGTTGGCGGATTGTCATGTGTGCCCGTATACGCGACCGTGTTGCTGACAAAATTGTGCGGAAGATAGGGATTATCAGGGTGACCATCGAACGCGAACTGTAGGATTCGCGTGCCTGGCACTTGAAATTGATCGCGCAGCAACGCCACGTCCTCAGTGATGAGCCCCAGATCCTCGGCGATAAATGGCAACCGCCCCAGTTCTCTCCCGATCGACTGGAAAAGGCTGCTTCCTGGGCCGGTCACCCACTCGCCGGACTGCGCTGTCTTAGCCCCCGCTGGTATATGCCACGCAGCCGCGAGACCGCGGAAATGATCCAGGCGAATCACGTCTACATGCCTCAACAGGGTGCGAATCCTGTCGATCCACCATCGATAACCGGTCGAACGAAGCGCATCCCAGTTGTAGACCGGATTACCCCATAGCTGCCCTACTGCGCTGAAGTAGTCGGGAGGAACTCCAGCGACGAAGCGCGACCTCCGCCGTTCATCCAACAGGAATAACTCCGGGTTCGCCCAAACATCGCTGGAATCCGGTGAAACAAAGAACGGCAGGTCACCAATCAGCCTCACGCCCTTGGCATGGGCGTATTCCTTCACCTGATCTGCTTGGCGCAGCAGCAGAAATTGTTCGAAGCGAAAGCGATCGATTTCCCTGGCCAACTCTGACCGCGCCTTGGCTAAGGCAGCAGGCTTTCGCTGGATCAAATCCTCGGGCCACTCGAGGTAATAGGAACCGTTACACTTGTTCTTTAGCGCCCGAAAAAGCGCATAGTCTTCCAGCCAAGTTTCCTGTGTTGCGCAGAACTCCTCATAAGCAGGAAGAAGATCACTGCGCTCGCCGGACGTGAATTTCTTCCATGCCTTTTCAAGCAACCTCTCTTTGAAAGGAATAACGGAATCATAGTCGACCAGATTGGAAGGAAATTGTGATGCGCAGTCACTCATGTTGAGCAAGCCGTCTGAAGTCAAGGCCTCGGGGCTGATGAGCAGACCATTGCCTGCAAACGAAGACACTGACTGGTACGGCGAATTTCCATAACCGGTGGGCCCAAGCGGCAAGGCCTGCCACCACCCTTGTCCAGAGTGGTGGAGGCGGTCGACCCAGAAAAACGCGGATGGCCCGAGATCGCCGATCCCATATGGTGATGGCAGTGACGTCACATGCAGCAGCATGCCGGAACTGCGGTATTCAGACGGAAACGGCGGAAGCATTCTTTCCTCGCAACTGGCGCTCATTGCTGACTCGCTGCAGACGAACGCAATGCGTTCTTCACTACGGTATGGGACATGGTTCTACCTTCCAGATGTCGTGAGCATATTCGGCAATGGTGCGGTCGCTCGAGAATTTTCCAGAGCTGGCTACGTTCAGGACGGCTTTGCGTGCCCATTCACCCGGATTTGCATATAACGCGCCGGCGGCTTCTTGTGCCCGGCAATACGAGGTGAGGTCCGCCAAGTGCATGTAGTAATCGCTGTTCAGAAGTGTGTCGCGTAACGGACTGAAAATTCCCGGTTCATTTCGGCTGAAATAATCGGAGAAAATGAGATCCAGCGCCGTTCGTGTCTCCGGCTCATTATCATAGTGCCAGTGCGGGTTGTACCACCCGCGGCTGTTCTCCACTTGCTCTGCGGTGAGGCCGAACAGGAAGAAATTCTCTTCACCGGCTTCCTCGGCCATCTCGATCGTCGCGCCATCACGGGTCCCTACCGTCAGGGCTCCATTCATCATGAACTTCATATTGCTTGTTCCGCTCGCTTCAAATCCGGCCGTGGAGATTTGGTTCGAGACATCGCTCGCGGGAATCAAGCGTTCTGCAAGCGAGACATTGTACTCGGGTAGGAAAACAACTTTGATTCTCCCGCGTACCGCAGGGTCGCCATCAATCATCCCCGCGAGATTATTGATGAGCTTAATGATCAGTTTGGCAAGACGATAGGCAGGTGCCGCCTTTCCCGCAAAGAAAAACGTGCGCGGCACAATCTCGATGTTTGGATTCGCTCGCAGCCGGTTATAGACCATGACAATCCGCAACGCGTTCAGCAGTTGTCGCTTGTACTCATGGATGCGCTTGATCTGGCAGTCGAAAACCGTATCTGGGTCGATGTCCTGTCCTGACGCGGACTTCAGCCAATTGGCAAACCGCACTTTCGCTTCGCGCTTTGACGCGAGAAACACGTCGCGAAAGCTAACGTCCTCGGCAAGCGGTCTCAACGCTTTTAGCTCGCTCAGGTCGGTAATCCATCGTTCACCGATGCCATCCGAAATCGCGCTAGATAGCTTGGGATTGGCTTGCAGCAGCCACCGCCTCGGCGTCACCCCGTTGGTCTTGTTGCTGAAGCGATCCGGGTACATGTCCGCCAGATCCAGAGCCGTGGTCGTGCGCAAGAGTTTGGAGTGGATTGCGGCGACGCCATTCGTGCTGTGCGAGCCAACAATTGCCAGATGGGCCATGCGGATTTTGCGTTGCCCGCCATCTTCGACAAGGCTGATGCGAGCCGTCCGACCGTTATCGCCGGGGAAGCGAAGTCGAACCTCGTCGAGAAGACGCCGGTTGATCTCGTAGATGATCTCCAAATGGCGGGGAATAAACATCTCGAACAACTCGACAGGCCACTTCTCAAGGGCTTCCGGCAATAGCGTGTGATTTGTGTAAGCGAGCGTCTTCTTCGTCAAATCCCAGGCCCGGTCCCATCCCAGGTGGGCGTCATCCAATAAAATTCGCATCAGCTCGGCGACGGCCAACGACGGATGCGTGTCATTGAGCTGGATTGCCGCCTTCTCGGGCAGCTGCTCCCAATCTTTATTGAACCGTTGGAACCGCCGGACGATATCAGCGAGTGAGCAGGCCACCAGAAAATATTCCTGAATGAATCGTAGTCCTTGCCCAATCGTCGTTGAGTCGTCGGGATACAGCACGCGTGTGAGCGACTCCGCCTCAAGCGTGTCCCCCAGGGCTCCCACAAAATCACCGGTACCAAATTCCTGGAAATCGAAGTAGTTCGGCGCAGCTGCGGCCCACAGCCGGAGCGTGTTGATCGTTTTTCCGCCGTAGCCTACGACAGGTCGGTCAAACGGAATGCCGATCAGGATTGATGGCCGTCCAAGTAGAACCTGAACGCGGCCCCCGATCAGTTTGAACGAGCATCCTAGCTTCACTTCCACCATTTCAGGAGGCCGCACGACCTCCCAGGGGTCACCCATGCGGATCCAATTGTCCGGATGTTCCTTTTGCCATCCATCCTCAATCGATTGCTTGAACATACCGTACTCGTACCGAAGACCATAGCCTGTGGCCGGCAATTCCATTCTGGCCATCGAGTCCAGAAAACAAGCCGCGAGCCGCCCCAGACCTCCGTTGCCGAGGCCTGCGTCGGATTCCTCTTCGATTAGTTTGAGCCAATCGAGTCCCTTCTCCTTCACCGCGTACTGAACCAACGGGCTAAGCAGGAGGTTGGATATGTTGTTCGTCAGCGAGCGCCCAAGAAGAAATTCCATGGACAGGTAATAAACGCGTTTGGGATTGGCTTTGTTGTACGTGGTCCTAGTCAGCACCCAGCGTTGTGCGAGGACGTCTCGAATCGAATGTGAGAACGCCTCGAAACGCTCTCGCGTAGTCGCGACCTGCGGGTCGATGACGCGGTCGAAAACCAAGTGCCGGTCGTAAAACGCGTTTTCCGAACCGACAAATGCAATCGGACCGCACCCGTACTGTTTGAGAAGTTCCGAAACGCGCCATTCTTCTGGCGTTCTAGGTGGGACCCGAACGCCTTCCGCGGTTTTAACAACTTTTGTGCTCATTGGAGGTCCTTTTGTTCGGAGTTATCTGAAATCCGTACTATCCAACATCCAAAAACCCTCAATTTCTCGCAATCGATTGGGGCGACTCACGCGGCCACGTGATGATCGTCATTCCAAGGCGGGATCACCGGCTGGGAAAGTTTGTGCTCGTAGCCGAGCGCACTCAGGCTCGCCGTGGTCAAGAGAAAGTACCTGCCCGCGGATCCCGGACCGAGCGCCAGCCAGCGGGCGGCCAGAACTCGAATGAAGTGTCCGCTGGAAAAGAGTAGTACGTTTCCCGGAACTGTGCGGACGTGCTGGACCACACGGTCTGCTCGCTCGCCTACCTGTGCTGGCGATTCACCTCCCGGACAGCCGTCCCGGAACAGTTGCCAATCTGGACGTTCCGCAAAGATCTCGGCTGAGCGCCGCCCTTCATATTGACCGTAGTTCCATTCCACCAGCTCAGGATCAGTTTCGGCCACGGCGCCAAACCCGGCCAGTTCACAGGTTCGGGCCGCGCGCTGCAACGGGCTGGTAAACACCCTGGCAAATGTCATGCCCTTGAGGCGTTCTCCGAGCCGCCGGGCGTTACACTCGCCATTTGGAGTCAAAGGTAAGTCGGTAAGGCCAGTATGCTGTCCCGAGAGACTCCATGCCGTTTCGCCGTGACGTGCCATATATAACACTGGAAGTACTTCGCTCATGCCGGTTCCATCCTTTTTCTGACTTAACTAATGCCCGATTCGCTTGCCGCTCTCTCGCCTTGTCGGAGGGACTCTTTCTGGGCAACACTCGCGTTTGTTTGTCCTTGCTGGTGTGCCTTCGCCAGCTTCCCACATTCTTTAGCGATAGCCCAATCTTCCTCAGCCCGAATCACCAGGACGCGCACACTTGAATCTGCCGTCGAGATTTCCTGATCGAGAGAAGGTCGTGCGTTCGTTTTACTATCGAGTCTGAGGCCGAGAAATTCCAATGCACTGCAAGCCGCGGCTCGCACCTCGGGGGAGTTCTCGCCCACCCCGGCAGTAAACACCAGGGCATCAATTCCTCCCAACACGGCGGCCATACCACCTATCGCTGCTCTTAAACGGTGCACATAAATGTCGAATGCCAACTTCGCTCTCTCGTGCCCTTGTCGGATGCCGGCGAGGATGTCGCGCATGTCGCTCGAAAGACCCGAGATACCGAGTAAGCCCGATTTTTGGTTCAGCACCTTGTCGATATCCTGGCCATCCAAGTGGCCCTGGCGCATCAGGAAAGTCAGAATTCCGGGATCCACCGACCCGGACCGTGTCCCCATCATCAGGCCCTCTAACGGTGTGAAGCCCATTGTCGTATCAATGCTCTGGCCGTCGCGGATCGCGGTGACTGAACAACCGTTCCCAAGGTGGCAACTCACAATTCTTAGAGCCTTCACATCCGCTCCGAGCATCTGCGCCGCCCGCTCGGCACAGTACTGATGATTGATCCCGTGGAATCCGTAGCGGCGAATCCCGCTCTCAAACCACTCATAAGGACCAGGATAGATCGCCGCGGATGGTGGTATTTGGCAGTGAAACGCGGTATCGAAGACGGCCACTTGGGTAACTGCGCCGAAAAGCTCTTCGACTATCTTCATGCCTTCCACTTCGGCGCGAATGTGCAGTGGCGCGAAAGCCGAGAGGCTCTCAATGGCCGCTCGCACTTTGTCCGTGATTACTACGGGGTTCTTAAAATGCGCGCCGCCATGGACCACACGGTGTCCTACCGCGTCGATCTCCAAAGTCGAGGCGATGGCACGCGCGTTCCCATCACGCGCGGTGCGCAGCAGGTGCCGGATAACTTGCTCACGCGAGCAAACCGGCAATTCTTCTTTGAAGGTGACACCCTGCGAGTTTTTTACAAGGATCGCCGCCGTGTCGACACCCCACTCGATTTTCCCCTGCCACAAGGGGATGGGCGGATGATGCGGGACCGTCTCGCCAATTTCGTATAAGCAGGCTTTTTGGCTGCTGGAACCCGAGTTGAGTACGAGAATTTTCATATGTTGATAGGCCAGTTCAGTTTTTTTTGTTCTGCGGGACCGTTTCTCACGCCACTGTTTGGGTCACCTTGGAGAGCGCGTAGTCTTCCAGGTGGCGGGCGTCGCTGTTGAACTTGCGGATGCCCTCGGCAAGTTTTTCCGTCGCCATGGCGTCCTCGTTGTGCATCCAGCGGAAGGTCTTCTCGTCCAGGTGAATGCGTTCTTCCTTGCTCACCTGCGCTTTTGCCGGGTCGAGTTTACGCTCCAAAGTGCCATCGGCCTGCTCCAACTGGTCAAGAAGGTCTGGACTGATGGTGAGCAAATCGGATCCGGCCAGGCGGACGATCTGATTCACATTCCGGAAACTTGCCCCCATCACCTGGGTCTTGTAACCGAATTTCTTGCAGTAATCGTAGATGCGAGTGACGGACGCAACGCCAGGATCTTGGTCCGCTGGAATCTCCGCCCCGCCGCGTTCTTTCTTGTACCAGTCGTAAATGCGGCCAACGAAAGGCGAAATCAAGGTTACTCCAGCTTCGGCACACGCGACCGCCTGAGCAAAACTGAACAGAAGTGTGAGATTGCAGTGGATGCCTTCCTTCTCAAGAAGTTCGGCTGCCCGGATGCCCTCCCACGTGCTGGCGATCTTGATCAGGATGCGTTCGCGCGCCACGCCATTTTTCTCATACAGCGAGATTAGCTTTCGCGCTTTGGCGATCGTCGCCGTGGTATCGAAGCTCAAGCTCGCGGCGACCTCCGTGGAGACACGGCCGGGCACCACTTTGAGAATTTCACATCCGAACAAGACAAAAAGACGATCGATGAACTCTTCCGCCATCTCTTCATGGCGGCCGCCGCTCTTGAGGGCAAGCTCGGCAGCCTCTTCCACCAAGTGCCTGTAGACCGGCATCTGGGCGGCGTGAAAGAGAAGCGAAGGATTGGTGGTAGCGTCCTGCGGCCGGTGCCGGGCAATGGCCTCAATATCACCGGTATCCGCTACAACGGTCGTGTATTTCTTCAGGGATTCTAACAATGTCATTGTGCTCTCCTATCGTTCAGATCTGAAACTTTGGATTTACCTGCCATCGCGTGATGCGGCCATCTTGCTAGCTTCAAACTGAGTGACCTTGGCCAGCCGACGACGATGGCGATCGGCGCCGCTGAACCTGGCGTCGAGGAAATTTTTCGTGCAGTCCCATGCGACCGCGATACCCATGGTGCGGCCTCCGAAGCAGAGGATATTCAGGTCATCATCCTCCACCCCCTGGCGCGCCGAAAAGTCATCGTGACAGAGCGCCGCGCGTGCGCCGGTCACTTTATTGGCGGCTACCGACGCGCCCACGCCGCTGCCGCACACTAGAATGCCGCGCTCCACTTCCTTACTGGCCACAGCCCGAGCGAGGGGGAACGCAAAGTCCGGGTAGTCATCGTCGTTGTTATAGACTTTGTTGCCAAAATCGACGACCTCGTGGCCTTCTTTCGCAAGCAACTTGGCGAGTTGCTGCTTCATTTCGAATCCGCCGTGATCTGCGCCTATGCCCACTTTCATGTGGTGCTCCTGTTCAGCTCTGAGCTCGCTGTTGAGCAATCTGGCTCTTCGCCGCAGCCATAATTCTTTCCGCGCTAAAACCGAACTTCTTCAACAACTGCTTAAGAGGTGCCGAGGCTCCAAAGCTTTCGATACAGACGTTGTGCCCCTCGGAGCCGGTGTATTTGCTCCAGCCAAAATCGGATGCCTCCTCCACTGACACCCGTGCCTTCACGTGTGGGGGCAGAACAGATTCCCGGTAATTCCTGTCCTGATCGTCAAACAATTCCCACGAGGGCATACTGACCAGGCGTGCCCGCACGCCCTCCTTGCTTAATTGCTCGTAGGCTTCCAGGCAGAGAGCCACCTCGCTGCCGGTGGCGATGAGGATGACCTCAGGGTTGCCGCCCGGGGCATCCGCGAGAATGTAGGCCCCGCGGGCCAGGCCCGAGGCCGGGGCGTACTTCCTCCGGTCGATTGTCGGTACGGCTTGGCGAGTGAGCACCAACACCGCCGGCTGGTGGTGCAGTTGTAGAATGACCTTCCAAGCCTCTCTCACCTCGTTCGCGTCCGCCGGCCGGATCACAATCAGGCCAGGCATGGACCGCATATGGGCAAGCTGTTCGATGGGCTGGTGCGTGGGGCCGTCCTCGCCAACTCCAATGGAGTCGTGAGTGAACACATAAATCACGGGGAGCTCCATCAAGGCGCTCAAGCGCATGGAGCCCCGCATGTAATCGACGAAAATGAAAAATCCCGAGCCGAAGGGCCTGACTTTCACCAGGCTCAGTCCATTTAGTATGGCGCCCATGGCGTGTTCACGGATTCCGAAGTGAAAATTGCGTCCGGCATGGTTCTCCGCCGAGAAATCGCCGGCGCTCTCCTGCGTGATACGAGTCTTGGTGGAGGGCGCGAGATCTGCGGATCCTCCGATCAACCAGGGAATGTTCTTGGCGGCCGCGTTCAGCACTTTAGCCGAGGACTCGCGAGTCGCCAGTCCTTTCGGGTCCGCAGGAAATTCGGGCAATTCGCGGTCCCAACCCTCCGGGAGTTGGCGGTGCTGCATGCGGAATAGTTCTTCGGCAAGCTCGGGATACTGCTTGCGATACTCCCCGATTCGCGCGAACCACGCATCGCGTAACTGCTTGCCGCGCTTTCCGATGCCTTGACGGAAATGGTCGTAGACGCCTTCCGGCACAAAGAATTTCTTGTCTTCCGGCCAGCCGTAGTTTCGCTTCGCGAGCCGGACTTCGTCTTCGCCGAGGGGTTCACCGTGAGCACCACTAGTATCTTGCTTATGGGGCGCGCCGTATCCGATGTGGCTGTCCACGATGATGAGTGTGGGGCGATCCTTGGTGTTATGAAAAGTGCGGAACGCACGGGCCAACATGTCGAGGTCGTTTGCGTCTCCAACCCGCGTCACGTTCCAGCCGTAACCGATAAAACGCGTGGCCACGTCTTCCGTAAACGTCAGGGAAGTGTTGCCTTCGATCGTGATGTGGTTGTTGTCGTAGATCCAGCAGAGATTCGAAAGCCGCAGGTGTCCAGCAAGAGAGGCAGCTTCGCTTGAGATGCCTTCCATCATGCATCCATCTCCGCAAAGCGCGTAAACGTTGAAGTCGAAAAGATCCTCGAAGCCTGGGCGGTTGTAACGCGCGGCCAGCCATTGCCTGGCTATCGCAATGCCCACGCTGGTGGCGACGCCTTGGCCGAGCGGCCCTGTGGTGGTCTCCACACCCGATGTCCAGCGGTACTCCGGATGTCCCGGGCAGCGGCTATCCAATTGCCGAAACGCTTTGATGGCATCCAGTGGAACTGATACTTCGCCGAGAGTTTCGTAGTCTTTGCTCACAGCGCGGACTTCGGTCAAGTGCAGCAGAGAATAGAGCAACATGGACGCGTGCCCGATCGACAGCACGAAGCGGTCACGGTTCGGCCACACGGGATCTTGCGGATCGAAGCGAAGGAACTGCTGCCAGAGACAGTAAGCCACCGGCGCCAAGGCCATGGGAGTCCCGGGATGCCCCGAATTAGCGGCCTGGACCCCATCCATGGAGAGTGTACGAATGGTGTTGACACAGGTCAGATCCATTGTTTGCAGCAGGGGAGAACTGGGGGAAACCGTTGCTATACTCATTGAGAATCAGAATCCTTTCGCTGCCTCTCTTCGGCGGTCCACTCTGCACCAAACAAATCCAAGGCGGCTGGTTCACTCGTGCGCAGCTATCCCTTCGATTCGATCCGGGCTGACTGTTGGGGCCAGCGCCATCCGGTAATCTCGGGGCTGTCGATGCCATGCTTGTAGGCGTAGGCCCGGCAAGCGATCTGGGCGTTGCGGAAGTTCTCCTTGGCATGGCCACCGATGTTCTGCAACCGCGGGACGCGGTCGATGGCGTCGATGGCCAGGCTGAAGCGATCGGTCTCGTTGTTAATAGCCAGCTCCATTGGTGTGTTGATGTTGCCCTTCTCCTTGTACCCGCGCACGTGTATAGCCTTGTTCTTACGCCCGTAAGTGAGGCGATGGATCAGCCATGGATAACCGTGAAAATTGAAAATGATCGGTTTATCGCAGGTGAAAAGAGAGTTGAAGTCCGCGTCGGACAAACCGTGCGGATGCTCGGTGCTTGGTTGCAGCTTGAAAAGATCGACAACGTTAATGAAACGGATCTTGATATCAGGAAATTCCTGCCGCAGCAACACCGCTGCAGCCAAGGCTTCCTGCGTCGGAATATCTCCGGCGGAAGCCATGACCAGGTCCGGCTCGCCACCCTGGTCGTTACTGGCCCAGTCCCAGATGCCGATGCCCTTGGTGCAGTGCTCGATCGCAGCATTCATGTTCAGGTACTGAAGATGCAGCTGCTTGTCGGAAACGATCACGTTGATGTAGTTCTCGCTCCGCAGACAGTGATTGGCCACCGACAACAAACAGTTGACGTCCGGCGGAAGGTAAATGCGCGTGACCGCGGCGCTCTTGTTCAGCACCACGTCCAGGAACCCGGGATCCTGGTGCGTGAAACCATTGTGGTCCTGCCGCCAAACCGTCGAAGTGATCAGCAGGTTCAGCGAGGCGATCTTCTGACGCCAGGACAGATGGTTGCAGATGGACAGCCACTTGGCGTGCTGGTTGAACATGGAATCGATGACGTGGACAAAGGCTTCGTAGGAGGAGAAGAAGCCATTGCGCCCGGTGAGCAGATAGCCCTCGAGCATGCCTTCCATAGTGTGCTCGCTGAGCATCTCGATGACCCGTCCGTCCGTCGCCAGTTCGCCGCCATCCTGGTCTTCGGGGAAGTATTCGGCGATCCAGAATTTCTTGGCGGCCTGGTAAACTGCTTGCAGTTTGTTCGAGGTGGTTTCGTCCGGACCGAACACGCGGAAGTTCGTCATGTTCGTCTTCATCACGTCGCGCAGGAAGTTCCCCAGGGGTGGCACGTTCTCGGCTTCGATGCTTCCGGGCCGGTCCACCTTCAGGGCGTAATCACAGAAATCAGGCAAACGCAGCGTCTTCCTGAGGACGCCGCCATTGGCATGCGGGTTGGCGCTCATGCGGCGGTTCCCCGTGGGCGCGAGTTCCTTGAGCTCCGGAATCAGCTTGCCATTCTGGTCAAACAACTCCTCGGGCTTTTGGTCGCGCATCCACTTCTCGAGGATTCGCAGTTGTTCGGGATTTTTCTTGACGTCGGTCAAGGGCACCTGGTGGGCCCGCCAAAAGCCTTCGAGCCGGTGACCGCCTACTTCTCGTGGTGCGCCCCAGCCTTTCGGAGAGCGCAACACGATCATCGGCCAGCGCGGCCGCTTGGCCACGCCGCTCGTGCGGCATTCCTGCTGATGCGCCTGGATCTCCCGGACGCAATGTTCCACCGTAGCCGCCATGGCCTGGTGCATGCTGTCGGGATCCGAGCCTTCGACGAAGTAGGGCGTCCAGCCGTACCCGCGCAGGAGGTTCTCTAACTCTTCGTGGCTGATGCGCGCCAGAAGAGTGGGATTGTTAATCTTGTATCCGTTCAAATGCAGGATCGGCAGCACCGCACCATCGCGAATGGGATTCAGGAATTTGCTGATGTGCCACGAAGTGGCCAGCGGTCCGGTTTCGGCCTCGCCGTCGCCAACCACCGCCGCGACGATCAACTCTGGATTGTCGAACGCTGCGCCGCAGGCATGCGAAAGCACGTATCCCAGTTCGCCTCCTTCGTGAATCGAACCGGGAGTTTCTGGCGTGCAGTGGCTCCCAATGCCGCCGGGGAAGGAAAACTGCTTAACGAACTCGAGCAGACCAACTTCGTCCTCGCTCTTTTCCGGATATATTTCGGAGTATGTACCCTCCAGATACCCCGGCCCTAGAACCCCTGGCGCCCCATGTCCAGGGCCAGCCATGAAGATCACGTCGAGATCGCGCTTCTTGATGAGGCGGTTTAAATGGATGTACGTGAAAGCAAGGCCGGGGCTGGATCCCCAATGTCCGAGCAGGCGGTTCTTGATGTGCTCGGGCTTCAACGGCTCTTTTAACAACGGATTCGCTTGGAGATAGATCATCCCGAGCGCCAAATAATTGCACGCCTGCCAGTATGCGTGGGTCTTCCTCAGTTCCTCAGAGGTCAGCGGTGTTCCTTGCACCGTGGAGCGCGCTTTCCCATATGCACTCAGCGACCGCGGTGCGGGTTCTTCAATTAGTACTCTCGACGTCATTTTTGGGGCTCCTTACATTTCCACTCTGCGTGAGGCAGATCGCGATTCTTCCGAAAGCACCCTCACGGTCGGTTTGGAACATAGGCCGTGCGGATCGTGCTCAGTAGTATTTACCGCAAGCGGGGTGCCATTCGCGAACAACGAGAAAAGAGGAGCTTCCTGCACTTGTGCGGGTATTCGAGTGCCCGCATGCAGGCAGCATGCCCGGAATCTGGCTCTCTCGTGATGCGAAAGGATCTGCTGAGTCCTCCTTATGTTTCTCGCGGAGACGCACTTGAGCGAACAGCCCGAGCCGGGGATCCGATGGCCACTCGAATGCATTTCCGGCAGGAGCATTGCCGATTAGAAAGGAATTGCGATGAGACGCTTGATTCCTGTGCTCGGAAAGCCGTTTTGGCTGGCCCTGGCAGTACTGCTTTGCAGCTTTGCCGGCTGGTCTCAACAGGCTCCGCTAGACCAAAGAGCGACGAGTGCACTAGCTGACCTTCAGGACACACCGGCTTCCGCCCGTGGGCAGCAATACACTCAGCAACAAACGGGAAGCATAAGCGGCAAAGTGATTGATCAATCCGGAAACGACATTGCCGGAGCCGTAGTGACACTTAAGCGTGAAGGCCAATCTTCGGAGCTCGAGGCAACTTCGAATGGGGATGGGCTGTTCGCGTTTACCGATGTCCCTCCAGGCGCATTCCAGCTCACCGTTTCATCCGAGGGTCTCGCGTCGCAAGAGTTCTCCGGGACTCTGCAATCTGGGGAGCCTTTCGTCACGCCGCTGATCATGTTGGTCATTCCCACGCAGGTAACCGAGGTGGTCGTTAGGCTAACACAGCAAGAGCTGGCAGATGTGCAAATCAAGGAGCAAGAGAAACAGCGAGTGCTCGGGATCGTCCCGAATTTCTTTGTCAGCTACGAGCGAAATGCAGTTCCTCTTTCGGCGAAGCACAAATTCGAACTTGCTTGGAAATCGGCTAGCGACCCGGTCGCGCTTGCCGGAGTTGGGTTTATGGCCGGGATTGACCAGGCCGCAGATCGTTGGGGAGCGTACGGACAGGGAGCGCAAGGATACGCAAAGCGCTATGGCGCCACTTATGCCAATGTTTTCACTTCTACATTTATCGGTGGCGCGGTAATGCCTTCGCTTCTCAAACAGGATTCACGGTACTTCTACAAAGGAACCGGCAGTACGAAATCGAGGATTCTCTACGCTCTGGCGAGTTCGGTGATGTGCAAAGGGGACAATGGACGCTGGCAGCCGAACTACTCGAATGTGATTGGAAGTTTTGCTGGTGCAGGAATGCAGGCTCTCTACCTTCCCGCGAACGATCGCCGCGGATCCGGGTTTGTCGTTTCATCGGCGCTGATTAGGCTTGGTGAAACGTCTCTCACGGGTGTCCTTCAAGAGTTCGTTTTTTCGAAATTGACGCCGAACCGTCCGAGGCGGTCGGCATCGCAGCCCTGAGTAACCTGTAGAACAGATCGTAAAGAATCGGGAGCGCAGCTTCGATAGCCGCAACCGATACTCGATTTCGGTTCATCAAATCTCCCACGATGACACTTCGTCGCAGTTCACGACTTAATGCCAGCAAGGTTCTCGTCGTTGTGCTTTCCTTGGTCTGCGTCTTGGTCTCGCCTAAGACGCTTGGAACGGAATTGAAAGCAGCTACTGCGCGGGCTTTCCAGCAATATGTGGATCTCACGGAGGCGCGGATTCGGGGCGAGATTGCGCGTCCGAGTAGGCTCCTGCAAATCGATGCGCTCCCCGAGGCTCAAGAGCCCGAGGTACGTTCTCGGTTGCTGAAGGGCGAGATCTCCATTCAATCCATGGCGACCAAGGAAGACGGATCGCCCGTCGAGGTCCGTGGGATCGTTCATTCTGAGCGACTTCCCGATCATGCGTAGGGGACTTTGGCTAATTGCTGAAGGTCGCTTTTGTAGTGAACTCAAGACTCTCCAATGTCTTGCGCAACTCCCTTCTTCCATGGAAGACCCGTGCCTTGACGGCGGCGACCGAAAGACCCATTCGTAGAGCCGTCTCCTGTGTAGATAGCTCCCCAAGCTCCCGTAACTCAATAACTGTCCGCACCCGGGGCGTCAACTTGTGCATCGCGGCCGACAGAATTCGTGCTGCCTCCCGCCGCAAACAGCTGGCTTCGGGGTCGGGACTGAGATCAGATAATTCCAGATCGCGTGAGGTTTCTTCTCGGTTGCTCGATTCGTCGATCGATACTTCACGGAGCATACGGCCGCGACGCAGCAACATCAAAGCTTCATTGATGGCGATACGCGTTAACCAGCTAGAGAAGGAGGATTTTCCTTCGAACCGATGCAAGTTGACGAACGCTTTTTGGAAGGTCTGCTGAACAATGTCTTCGGCGTCTTCACGGACTCGTACGTAGCGTAGCGCAAGGGCTAGTATTCTTCGGTGGTGCCGCTTGATGAGGACTTCGAATGCCTGTTCGTCTCCATCTTTGGCGGCAGCGACAAGCACCTCATCGGCACCTGGACCACCGGCGGAGGCAGTGGTCACGTCTCGTTTGTTGATCTCGTCGACGAAGCAGGAACCCATCTTGTTGCACCTCACCTCTCGTCTGGCTTCTCGTTTTGTGCGGCGTTTATCAGCATTCGCGCACCGCAGCGGTAGCGTCACACTCGATGCTGTCCGCCGAATCGGGGGAGACTCTTTCTTTGTCGTTCGGCGGGTCTGTTCTTGATTTGCACGACGGTCCTTTCCGCATGTGAACCTCGGTGCCGCTGCGTTTAAAGGAGACCTCATCCATCGCGAACTTCATGAGGTGGATGCCCCGGCCGTGTTCCGCCTCCAATTCCTGAGACGCCAGAGGATCCGGAATGACAGTGGGGTCAAAACCATTTCCATGGTCCTTAACGATCAGCCAGACTCCCTTTCCTCGTTCGCACCGGCAGCGAACCTCAACTAACTTGTCGGGGTCCAGTTCGTTGCCGTGGATGACTGCATTGCTCAGAGCTTCCCGAAGGGCCATTTCGACGGCGAACTCGTTGCCCTCGATGCAGCGCCACGGTTCTATGATTCGCATCAACTGCTCCACCGTTGGCGAGATGGCCCCGATTTCGCTCGGCATCCAGGCCTCGAGTTCGAGCAACGAAAGGCTCCGCTGTATGCCGGCAAGCATCAGTTGCGAGGCCCGTTTGTGATTCGAAGAACATGCTGTATTCATGGCGGAGTGTCCCATCAACTACGCGCCAGCCACAGGCCGTAGCGCATGGAGTCGACGAAGCCGAATGCCTTGCCGTACCGCAGTACGCGAGACCACCGGACCCACTTGCGAACGAACATAAGAGTCATCGACATAACACCTCTCCCAGCACCACCGTTGTGCTCTCGCATGTCTATGGGCAATGAGGGTGCCAAGCCACGATCTTCGCAAGTCCTTGAGGAGACGGCACGAGTGTGACACAGTCGGGAGTGGCATTGACCGCATGTGGGCACTACAGCGATTTCGGTCAGCGGGACAGCATCCTGTCCATGGCGAGGGGAAGTTTCGCCTTATCCTACGGCTATGGACGCGCTAACGAACTGGCCGTGGCAAAGCAAATTCCCGCGAGTTGCAGAAGTTCATCGAACGCGCGGTGATTCTCTCCCAAGGTGAAGAGTCAAAGGTTCCTATCTCACAACTGAAGGGCGCTCAAACGCAAGCTGACCCTACAGCCACAATCTTCGCACAGGCGGAACGCAAGGCGATCATCGATGCTTTGAAGGATGCCACAGGTCAGATTTCGGGCGTGGTGGCGCTGCCGAGTGGTTGGGCCTGAAGCGTACAACCCTGCAAAACAAAATGAAGCGATTGGGTATCGAGAAGAAGAAAGACTACGCGTTGATTGACACCAACGGATTGTGGCAGCTCCCACCCCAGCAGCCAACCGTCGCAGCTTAGGATGAAAGGCCGCCTCCAATTGAGGAACGAACGATTCGAAATGTCGCCATTACGCTTGGTCGCGTCGTTACCGAAGCGGTGTCCACTTCCCACAGGTTTGCGTGAGTGCCCGAAAATCGGCAGCGTACTACCAAGCGTACACCACAAGCTGGCATCCCGGTTTTGCCGAACCCTTCCCCACCGCTATCTCATAAAGCAGTTAGGCACTTATGTGCTCCCGGGAATGCCTCCGACGTTTGGTTCTCTGATTGCTCCGAGTATGGGCGGAACTCAAGTCCACAGGATTGGAGGCCCCATATGGCAACCATTATCACGCCGGCGAACGTAACAATTGATCCGGCAGCGGATGGGGCGCTTGTCGCCGCTGCTTTTACCTCGCACGAATGCGCCTACTGTCTATCGCCAATCGTATCCGAACAACGATGGGTACGGGAGAAGATCTACGAACCGTCCACTGGCAACCGTCCGCGCTATCGTCGCTACCACGCTGATCTTTTCGCCGACGAAGAATTAAGCTGTTGGGAAAAACGCGTGATGGAACTGGAAATCGCCCGGACTGCTCGAACTGCCGTCCGCGTCCATGTGAACGGAGACGGGCATCCCGGGCATGCCTTGATAATTGATCATTTCGCAGTTTCTATGCTTCCCGTAGTTAAGAGAGCCGGCCTTAATCATCGCGTGCCTCGCTGACCGATCGTTCCGCAGCTCCTATGTCGCCCGTAATTACGAACGCCAGCCTCGAGAAGGTTTCATGTTCGACCTCGAACCGGGCCAGGATTTCGAATGTGGACACGCGTTTCGCCTCCGCTTTCCTTTTCTTAGGTGAACGGATGCATGACATATGCAGCATCTCCTTAAGGGGCCGCGCCCGGGCGAGTCACGGGAGATCGCCCGGGCGGGGGAGGGGGGCTACTGTGGACGAGGGAAGCACCTCGGTCGCTGACGGGACGGGCCTGTCAGCGTCTCCTTTAAGGGTCAGGTGAAGCCGTTCGCAGACGTCTCGTGCATAGCAAGTTTCCGCCACGAATTTTGCGTGTAAATCGCGCACCCAAAGCAACAGCTGTTCGCCGACGGAATCGACGTAGGTCACTTCCGACATATCAACTAACAACCCGTTCCTTACAAAGCGCCTGGAGACGAGTGATTTCACTTGAACTGCCCAGGCTGAGACGAGCCGGCCTTCTAACTTGAGTACCAGGCCGTTATTCCTTTGGTTGAACTCCGCTCGAAGCATTCTCGTTCCTTCAGCGACCATCGTCGGTCGCTATACGTCAAGGTATATGGGCACACCGTGTGCCAAGTTTTGCTGCTGCTATCTCGCTGATCTTGGCCTAGATCTGACATATGT
>Ga0207693_10000812_pt1 | contig 27865 bp, 22 predicted proteins | sample LARL81metaG_FD_184347 | JGI IMG/M metagenome (GOLD analysis project Ga0207693, IMG submission 184347) | Corn, switchgrass and miscanthus rhizosphere microbial communities from Kellogg Biological Station, Michigan, USA - LAR L8-1 metaG... | ecosystem: Host-associated > Plants > Roots >... | reverse complement strand
CGTCCCTGCTATGTACACATACACCTTATTGTTGGCCTTGTGCACCTGCCGGGATACGGCACGCAGGGTCTTCAGTTTCTCTGTCGGGTCAAGAAAACTCTCGTAGCGTCCGGGGATGTCGTTGTCTACTTCAATGCCGTAGACATGATCTTCGGCCGCCCTGCGCACAATCTGATCGGCATCACCGCGGTTCAAGCTGAAGGCAGCGATGCGTACTCTGTGAGTCCAATTTTGTTTGGGGTCCTGCCCTGTCGAACCGGTTAACAGTCCGCTAACAAGCACGAGGACGCTGAACATAGATGAGAGCTTCATGACCCAACATCTCCTGTTTCGACCGAATATGAGCTGTAATTTGGAGGCCGCGCCACGCTGCATCTTTCGTCGGCGCCGGTTTTGCAGTTGCGTGGAAAAACATGGGCGGCGGCCACTGCCGCCCTGCTGGTAGCCCCTGACGCTGCGTCCCTCTTTAGTTCTTATCTAGAACTGGAACCGTGCTCCGAACTGCATGTGTCGAGGATTGCCCACTGTGCTTGTCACTTGCCCGAATTGCGAGTTTCCCAAGAATGTATTGGGCAGACCGAATCGCGGTGTGTTGGTGAAGTTGAAGAACTCTGCCCGAATCTGCAGCTTCATATCCTCGCGAACTGAAATTTCCTTGCTAAAAGAGAGGTCGGCGTTATGGATTCCGTCGGTCCGGAGATTGGAAAAGTAACGCGGCGCATTTCCCGCAACCTGGTCTCCCGGGTCTGCGAAACATGCTGAGTTGAAGACAGACGAGTTCCCATTTCCTGTTAGTCCGTTCAATGCCGCTTGATGGTAGCTGATTCCTGAGCGGACCTGCGGGCATACGACATCAGGGCGTTGGTTGCCGTCGGCCAGTTGAGGTGAGTCCATGCCGAGGGTGATGGGGGTGCCTGTTTGGAAGGTCAAGATCGTAGAAATCGACCACCCGCCAACAATCGTGTCCAGAGCCCGATTCATATCGTGGCCGATCCACAGTCCGCGGCCAACTGGAACGTCCACGATGGTGGCCAGAACCATGCGCTGGGTGGCATCGTTGGCGCTGACGGAACGCTCCGCCTTCAGGTTGTCCAGTTCTTGTGGGTTACCGTTGGCCAACAGATCCGTGATAAACGAGTTCGCGCCCGCCGATGAATCATCGATGGCTTTGGCCCAGGTGTAGTTGCCCTCAAAGCTTACGTAATGGCTGGCACGCTTTTGGAAACGCACTTGAAGTGAGTTGTAGGAGGCGCTCGCGGTCAGCGCGGCAAGTCCGGAGAATGTTCCATCGAATTGTGGGAAAGGACGCAACAGATTGATGAGTGGAATCTGAGCGTCGTTGTAGATCGAACTAGGTTCATTGAAGATGGCGCCCGGCCCCTGAAAGAGTGACTGGAACGGGTTATTAACTAATGCGGCAAGCGTGTTGCTTGGCGTGTTGCAGTCGTTAGCTGGATCGGGATCTGTCGCAAAACAGGTGTTGGAGTCTGCCACGATTTGCTTGCGAATGGAAGATGGCAGAAAGTTCTTATTGGCAGCACCCGAACTAGAACTGAATGGCAAGTGCCTGCTCTGACTTGCGGAGTAGTCCATCCCAATGGTGATACCACCTGGGAATAGGTGCTGGACGCCAAGGTTCCACTGATAGATCTCAGCGTTGCGGGCGGCGGTTGTACCCAAGGAATTGTTATCAGATAAGCCCCACATGGCGAGCTTTCCATAGGTATCGCCTTGCGGGAAGGCAAATCCCTGGGGGGCGGGAAACGGATCCGCGAGTGTGGCAAGCCGGGTCTGGAAGTTGTCCTTAGTAAATCGAATGGGATTGGAACCGCCAAAAGCCGGGCCTGGGGTCTGAAAATTAGTTGCGACGTTCAATCCATAGTAGATTCCGGCGCCGCCACGAACGACCGTGTTGGAACCCAGCGCATAGGCAAAGCCAAGCCGGGGAGCCCAATTGTTCCTGTCCACAGGCACGTTGCGATGTCCGGAAGTGGGGAATTCCGTGGTGCCAAGCAGATTGCCGGTCCGGTTGACCAATGTCACAGGAGTGATATTGAGAGTATTGGGGTCAACCGGATTGATCGGCACAGCAACACCCGCGTCACCTCCAAAATCGCTGAACTGAACCAGATTGTTCCTCTCCGAATATGGCGTACTCCATTCGTAGCGCAGACCTAAATTCAAGGTGAACTTCGAGGTCACCTTCCAGTCGTCCTGAAAATAGAAAGCTGTCTCCTTTGACTTGTTGGCCACGGGGCCGGAAGCGGCCAAGAACGAATCCAAATTGCCGTATCCCAGCAGCAAACTCGCGAATCCGTCTCCCTGTGTAGTATCGCCGGTGCCAATCACTTGTTCGGTTTCGTTTTGAGTAAAGTTAAATAACCCTGTGGGGTTGCCAGGCTGAAAGAAATTGTTAAAGAACAGCCGCTGCTCGCCTCCGAATTTCCAAATCTGCCGGCCTTTTGCCCAGGACAGCGCCGAGCTGTAGGAGTACAGCGTGTGCGCAAACCCAGTGTCGGTGCAACACTGATTGAATAAGGAGGTTGTCGCGTTGTTATCCATCTGAATCGTGGGGAAACGGTCCAGATGATTTGCCTGCCCCAGAACGGCATCCCCAGGCTGGTCGAATACCGTGCTGAACTTGGGATAGTTTTCCGTTACCGGTGCGCTCGCACGATCCAGCGCGAAGCGGTTTGTCCACACCGTGTGCGACGTGATGGTGAAGTCCTCTTCCAGCGAGGCGTTGTGGACATTCGTGACACCGCTGAAACCATCGCCGCAACACCCCCAGTCTCCATTCCCGAAGATCGTGGGGACCGTGTTGTCGTTATGAAGATTGCTGTAACGTGCCGACATGTGGTTCCGGTCCGAGAAATTGTGGTCGATCTTAATGTCAAACTGGCGGCCGGTGGTCTTATTCAGGACTGCTTTGTGAAAGTTAAAAGTTCCGGGGGCGGCATTCGGGTCCGTGGGCTCCGGATACATATTGATGATTTTCTGCCCGATGGGATCAATCAAGTTGGAATCAATCACGTTGGGAACGCTAAAGTCGCTGCGAACGCCGGCGGTTACGTTAAACGGGTTAAAAATAGGGTATATTGAGTTGCGGAAGTCACCCGTGCGCTCCAGGTCCGTCGGCACGAATGCATCGATATCAAAAGGATCATTCTGCCGGATTGCCTCGAAATCTACGAAGAAGAACGTCTTATTTTGCTTGAGCGGCCCGCCGAGCGAAAACCCATATTGATCACGCGCATGGTCGGGCTTAGCACCTCCGTTCGCGGCGTTGAAAAATTCATTGGCGTCCAATGCCGAGCGCTGCCCGAACCACCATCCGCTTCCATGAAACTTATTTGTTCCCTGCTTCATAACGATGTTCACGACCGTGCCGCCGTTGTTGCCGTACTCGGCGGAAAAACTGTTGTTCTCCACTTTGAATTCCTGAACAGTTTCGACCGATGGTTGGTAATAGACGTTTGTGGTTGCACCCTCACCTTGTTCCGGTGCGCTGGTGAGAGCTCCGTCCAATCGGATCTCGGCCGTAGCGTTGCGCTGGCCATTGGAAACAAAATTTGTGCCCGATGGATAAGAATCGTCTGTTCCCTGGCCTGCCGTCTCGGATACACCCCCCGCCAGAAACACAAGTCCAAACATGCTGCGATTCGACAAGGGAATGTCGCGCACATATTCATTCGTAACGTCGGTACCCAGCGAGGCGTCACCTGTGTCCAAGAGAGGTGCCTGCTCGGTAACATTGACCACTTCTGACGCCGCTCGCGGCTTGAGAGTAAAGTTAAGCGTCGCGCTTTGACTGACTGCGAGAGTCAGCCCTTTCCGCTCTTGCGGAGTCAGGCCGGAAGTTTCCACTCGGATGGTGTACGTTCCTGGACGAACATTAGTGAACAGATAAATTCCGCTGCCATTGCTAACGCTGTTGGCGGCAATATTGGTGCCCTCATCGGTGAGAGTCACCTTGGCACCAGGGACCACCGCCCCTGAGCTATCGCTAACGACACCCGTCAGTTGGGAGGTATATGTGGATTGCGCGGCAACCCGGTGAGTCCCGCCCAAACTCAGCAGAACAAGCGCCAACACCGGAACCCAAGACTTCCGAAGCCTTCGAAGTAGCATATGCATTTCCCCATCTCCCAAAATCTAGGTTTACTCAATAAACCCGAACCGGGCGCTCCATGCGCCTCAGATGACTATTCTTGGAGTACAGGCGCAAACAGAGACGCGGAGCTCAATGCGCATCGCGATTTTTCATCGGCCGCCCAAATGTGTCCGTCACTTGCGATCCGTGAAAAGAGCGTGAGATGTTCATTAGTTCTGATACACCGATCCCAATTGGATTGTCAATCAAAATATTTCGAACACTTTCGTATTGTTATTAATTCCGGGACCGGCCCAAGATTCACGTATTCTGGGCATCTCTCCTCTTTGAATGATTCTGTCCGTCTTTGGGTTCACCCCGTATTTTCTCTAGCTTGCAATCTGCTGTAGAGCCTCCCGCTCTGGCTTTTTGGCGGCAGGAGAAGCACTGGCCGCACACTATCATGGCGGACTCCAACATAGGCAGGCACCCTGCCTTCCTTGGCAGAGCGATTTCGAATTGCTGTCTTTTCTTTCGTCGGCAGGTTGTCTCATGTGTCGCTGCCCTGGGCACGTCGGTATGAGAAGGGGAGAGATGGCGTCAGTACCGACATGGATAGTGGTTTTCTTTCGCAGTCGCAGCACGGTCGGGTGGGTACTGACGGTGGCTGGAGCGCTCTTCATATTTGCGGCGCCATCGCCAACATGCACATCTATTTCCAGCCGCCCCCCCTCTTCCACACCGTAGTGATGCTGGTTGTGCCTGTCGGCGGGGGTAGGACTGATAGCGCGCTCAATTCTGCCACAACATACAAAAGGGCTGCGACAATTCGCAGCCCTTTTGTTATCTCGGTGTCTCCGTGGAGAAAACTAGTGACGACCGCCACCACCACCGCCGGGTCTGCCACCCCCGCCACCATGTCCTCCGCGGCGACCGTCGCGACGTCGGCCGCGTCCGCCGCCACCGCCCGGTCTGCCACCACCACCGCCTGGACGTCCTCCGCCACGTGGCCCTCGGTCGCCGCTGGGACGATCCCCGCCACGATCGGCTGAAGGCGCAGGCGCCGTATCAACCCGGTTAAAGTTTGGTTCGTCGCCTTCGTCGAATTCAGCTCCGCCTTCGAGTGTCAGCGCTGGAGCGCCAACAGGAGCACTTTCAGAAACTCCCGAAGGGACTGTTTGCGCTTCCGACTCGACTTCACCGTCGGTGGGAACTGCCGGAGCGGCTCCGCCCATCTTCGCGCGCTGCTCTTTTAAAATAGCTTTGCGCGAGAGCCGTATACGATTGCCTTCGACGGCAAGCACTTTTACAAGTACCTGATCGCCTTCTTTCAATTCGTCGCGAACGTCTTTAATGCGGTGCTCGGCGACCTCACTGATGTGCAGCAAGCCTTCGGTGCCTGGAATAATTTCAACAAATGCGCCGAAATCGGCCAGCCGTGTGACTTTGCCGAGGTAAGTCTTCCCTACCTCAGCGGTCGCCGTAAGGTCGCGAATAATCTGCAGCGCTTTGTTGGCGGAAACCTCGTCGTTTGAGGCCACATTGATTTTTCCAGTGTCCTCTACGTCGATCTTTACGCCGGTCTGCTCGATGATTGAACGAATCATCTTGCCGCCGGGCCCAATCACGTCGCGAATCTTATCGACCGGAATCTGCAGAGTGTAAATACGTGGCGCATATGCCGACACTTTTTCGCGGTGTGTGGTTAGCACTTCATCCATCTTGTCGAGAATGAAGAGCCGCCCCCGCTGTGCCTGAGCCAGCGCTTCGCGCATGATCTGCGCTGTGATGCCGCCCACCTTAATGTCCATCTGCAGGGCGGTGATCCCGTCTTTTGTTCCGGCGACTTTGAAGTCCATATCGCCGTAGTGGTCTTCCGCGCCTGCAATGTCGGTCAAAATCGCGTAGTCGTTGCCTTCTTTGACCAATCCCATCGCAACACCGGCGACCGGAGCCTTCAACGGAACGCCCGCGTCCATTAACGAGAGAGCCGCGCCGCAAACAGTCGCCATAGAGGACGAGCCGTTCGACTCCAGAATGTCGGAGACGACGCGCATGGCGTACGGCCATTTATCTTCCGTGGGGAGAACCCCAGAAATCGCACGCTCGGCCAGTGCACCATGCCCGATCTCGCGGCGTCCTGCGCCACGTAGAAACGCCACTTCGCCAACAGAGAACGGCGGGAAATTGTAATGCAACATGAAGCGCTTCTTGGCTTCGCCCTCAAAGGCCTCAAGCCGCTGCATGTCGTCGCTGGTGCCGAGTGTGGTCGTGACCAGCGCCTGAGTTTCGCCACGGGTGAAAATTGCCGAGCCGTGCGTGCGGGGCAACACGCCGACTTCAATCCAAATATCGCGAATCTGATCGAACGCTCGCCCATCCGGACGCCGCTTTTGATTGATAACTGCCTCACGGAACAACCGCTCGCGCAAGGTCTCGTAATACGTCTTGAGCTTCGCCTGCGCTTCTTCGTCGTCTTCCGGAATCGCTGCCTGCAGGCTCTTCTTCAATTCTCTGACAAGCGTATAACTCTCGGCCTTGGGGTGCTTCTGCGTATCGAGGCGGTCGGCCAGGTCGCTGCCAATTCGTTTCTTGAGATCGTCGAAGTACGCCTGATCGAACTCAGGCGGCGTGACTGTCCGCTTCGGCTTGCCCGCTTTATCGCGCAATTCGTTAATCGCCGCGCAAATCTTTTTGATCTCGGCGTGGGCGAATTCGATCGCATCCACCACCGTCTCTTCTTTCACTTCCTTCGCGCCGGACTCGATCATCACGATGCCTTCGGACGTTCCGACGCCCATGATGTTGACGAGACTGTCGCGCATCTCGCTGTAAGTCGGGTTGATGATGAACTGGCCGTCCACCAAACCCACGCGTACTGCGCCAACTGGTCCATTGAAGGGAATGTCGGAAATGGTGAGCGCCGCCGACGCGCCGTTAATGCCAGCGACGTCAGGGTCGTTCTCGGTGTCTGCGGAAAGAACAAACGCAATGACTTGGGTTTCGCACTTGAAGCCATCGGGGAACAGGGGGCGGATGGGACGGTCAATCTGGCGACTTGTCAGGATCTCGCGCTCGCTCGGGCGACCTTCGCGCTTAATGAAGCCGCCGGGAATACGTCCGCCGGCGTACGTGTATTCGCGGTAATCAACGGTCAGTGGGAAAAAGTCGATCCCTTCGCGCGGGTCGGGATTCGAAGTCGCCGTGGCGAGTACTACGTTGTCACCGATTCGCACCACGACCGAGCCGTGAGCTTGTTTAGCTAATTTTCCTGTTTCAAACGAGATCCGCTTGCCACCAGCCAGATCCACGGAGATATCTTGTTTCATGAATTTTCCTTTTTAGGAGGGCACGCAGTCGCAGTTTCTAGTTTCCAGTTTCGAGGGTACGAAGGGTTCAGAAACTTGAAACTAGAAACTGAGTTTACCGTTGCTGCTAGAGAATGGGACGCACTTTCCCTCACGCCGGACACACTCCGGCTCAGTCCCGAAAGCATAGGAACGAACAGTCCAACAGAAAAGGCCTCCTACTTGCGGAGGCCGAGTCTCTGAACAACCGTTTTGTAGCGCTCGGAATCGTATTTTTTGAGGTAGTCGAGCAAGCTCCGACGCTTGCTGACCAGCATGAGAAGACCGCGGCGTGAGCCATGGTCCTTCAGGTGCGCCTTGAAGTGGTCCTGCAATTGACCAATTCTTTCGCTCAACAGAGCGATTTGGACTTCGGGACTACCCGTATCGGTGGGATGGGTCCCATACTGGTCAATCAGGGATTTCTTTTGCTCTCTGGCTAGCACTAACCTGGTGCACTCCTTCTAATTTTTCAACTCTTTAAGTTGTATGCATAGAGGCTAACACGCTGGTGACGGGGCTGTAAAGCAAGCAGGATCAAGCGTTAGCGGGCTTCGGAGCACGTTGTCGGATAACTGCCAACAGCAGCAGCCTTTCTGCCATCCAAATGTTAAGCTATGCTTGAGACTATGTACGTCCGCTGCACGCATTGCGGGTACGACAACAGCCCGGAGTATCGATTCTGCGGGATGTGCGGAGCATCTCTGGCGCACCCCCCGATCGCAACCAAGCCTTCCGTCAGGGAAGTTCCCGCCGCCACAGTTCCCGCAAATGGAAGTGAAAAAGAGACTGGCAACGGCAATGGGAACGCCGAGTCCGTACATGGACCATCGTTCCTAGGTTTGTCAGAGGACCCCAAAACTGAGTTCCATTATTTGTATGAAGATGAACTACCGCGCAGCCATGTTGGGCTGATTTTCGTCGTCGTTCTTTTGCTGGGTGCAGCGGCGTTTGGCACGTGGCAGTATCGTCATCACGGTTTTCCGTTCAATCGATTTGGGGCAGGCAGTGGTTCTGCGCAGTCGGCTTCTCCATCGGAAGTAGCTCCTGCGCAAACACAGGAACAGCAAACGCATATAGATAAACCGATGACTGGCGCTGGAGACGTACTGCCAACGCAGCCGGACCAGAGCAAGCAGCCCGACACCGGCAAGACAAGTGAATTCCCAGCACAGGGTGGACAAGCGCCCGCTGATGCGACGAACACGCCGCCCAATGCTGCGGTTGACAATCAGCAAGCTTCGGCGGAATCGCCGACACCTAAGCCGAAAACAGAAGAAGCTAAAGCCGCTCCTCCGCCTGAGGTTTCTGCCTCACGATCGAAGAAGTCGGCCAGTCGTGTACCGGCTCCAAAGCCTGCGCCCGCGGTCGCGCCTGCAGCAAAAACTGCACCAGATGCTGATCTAGAACTGGCTGGTGAACGGTATCTGTACGGCACTGGCGTACCGCAAAACTGCACGCGCGCAGAATCAAGCTTGCGAACGGCCGCGACTCACGGGAATTCAAAAGCACAGACTGTTCTTGGAACCATGTACGCAACCGGACATTGTGTGGGTCGCGATTTGCCCACCGCGTATCGTTGGTTTGCTCGCGCGTTGCATCAGGATCCACAGAACACGCGCATCTCCGTCGATCTTCAGGTCTTGTGGCGACAGATGACTCCGCAGGAAAAGCAGCTGGCGACCACGAACGGACAGTAGTGTTGGCTTAGCCGTTACTTCGAGAGCATCGCCAACTTCTTCAGGCGATCACTCACATTTAACAGCGCGCGCCCGTCGTGGTATGCAGCCTTCCAGTTTTGACCTTTGTCGGTTGCGAGCGGTTTTCCATCCTCCCCCACCCGCTGATAGAAACCGTGGAATTCGGGATCGCGCTGGTACTTCTCGATGAAATCCATCTGCTTCTGAAAAGCCTTGAAATAAACGTCGGTCTTGCTGCCATACATCTCGTGCATGAGCAGGAGCGAGTTCAGCCCTTCCATCTCGACCCACCAATCTTTGCCTTTGTCCTCCGCCCTTCCGAAAGTCGTGCCCTCACCGTAGAAGCCGCCTAACTTCTCGTCCCAGCCGAAAGCCAGCGCATGATCGACCAGCATCTTGGCCATGCGCTCAGTTTTCGGATCATGCGGCACACCGAGAACGTCTTCAGCTTCGAGCATCAGGTATGCCGTTTCTACGTCGTGGCCGTAGGAGTCGTGGTCGGGAATCGGCCGCCACTGGTTCGTGAAGTAGAGATTCATCACCCCAGGATCGACGCAGATTTTGTCGCGCACAACCGCCAGTAATTCCTGAAGCCGAGCCCTTACCGTGTCGTCCTTCCACACTTCATACAGCTGCGTGATCGCCTCCAGCAGATGGATGTGCGTGTTCATCGACTTGTATCCCACCAGAAACCCGCCGCCTGAATCGTTGCGCGCGGGCATGCCGTCTGCATCGGCTTCCACCGGTTTGCCATCACGCGTCAGTAGTTCGAAGTAGCCGCCGTTCTTCGAATCGTGTGCATGCTCCTCCATCCAGCGAAATTGCTTCTGAGCCAGCGCCAGAGCTTTTGAATCGCGTGTCGCCTGATATGCCGCTGCCGCGCCATAAAGGCCGAAGCTCTCGCCGTACATCTCTTTCTTGTCGGTGAAGAAGTTAGAGGTCCCTCCACTGTCGTCCAAGCCCCAGAAGAAGCCGCCCTCTTTCTTGTCCCAAAGCACATCATTCAAGAATTGCAGTCCGTGTTCCGCAATCGGCAGAAAACGCCCCTTCGTTTCCGGACGTCGCACGGTCATTTGCGCCGCGATCCAGGTCATACGCCCTTGGAACACCGAGAATTTCCCCTGACTTGGGCCTGGCTTCCAGTCGCGCGAAAAAACTGAGTAGAACCCACCATGTTCGTTGTCCAACGCTCGTGGGAACCAAACGTCGAGCACGTCTTGGTTCAGCATCTTCTCGGTTTCCGCATGGAATTTCAGGAAACTTTCGCGTGACGCGGGAAGGTACTTGAAATCCTCATGGGACGGAGCTGCAGGTGCCTGCGGGGCCGCAACTGCAATCGCCGCGGCAAACAAAGCCGGAAAAAACGCTATCTTCGACCTAGGTTTCATTTGCATCCGCTCGTTGGACGACACAGCGGGCGTCCGGACAGTGCATACCCGTCTCTAAAGCCTGGGTAGCAGTTCACTCCAAACGGTCTGATTCGTCCAGTACTCGACGTGTGCGACCAGGGGGACTAATGCATCCTTGTCTCTTACGTTCACGACTTTCCTGACCTGCTGCAAGCCTTCGGGCAAAGGCTCGGAAAATTGGTAAAAGTCGAGTGAACCGCTGATGATGTCGTTGCGAGAATAGACGTTGACCCATTCGATCTTGTCTCGAGCAACGCGGTCTTGGATGAGTGGCTGCACGACTGCGGCCAGTTGCTCGCGAATGTGACGCGTGGTCTTTCCGATCACACTGAAGAAAAATGCAGTCTTGTCGAGCGGACTGCCGAAGGTCAATAGCAAACCTGTTCGATCAACGACTCGCGCCGGCCCCCCCGCGAGTTGATCGTCTGCGATCAGCCGGTTCAATGTGTCGTACGCGATCACCGATCCAAGCGAGTGTCCCACGACGCAAATATGGTCGTACTCAAACTGATCACTCGTTTGCGACTTAGCGGAGTAAACGGCGGAAAGAGATTCTTTAGCGAGCGCTTTTATCTTGGTACGCAGTTCATCAAAGCTATCGACTTTGTTGGAGGCAACGTACGCCGTAACATCGCCTACATATTCGACTAGCAGTGTGCGAACCTGTGCGCTGACGATCACGAGGAAAGGCCAGACCCAAACTGGCGAACTGAACGCCTTGGCAAGCCAGTGTGATAGCGTCGGTCCGAACAGGCATGTTACGGGTCCAACAACTGATTTCATCCACGACAGAAGGCGCCCCGCCAAAGAAGTTTCGAAATCGCCATGTAACACGGAGAACACGATCACGAGCGCCCCTGCAATCACAGCCAGATGGACGATGAAAGCCAGATAGAAGAGTATGGGCGATAGCCACTTGCTCCGTGGAGGTTCCCCCTTCGATACTTGATGGCGCCTCCACAATCGCGAGGCCAACATCAGAATCAGACTGATAAAGATAAGCACGTTGGTGAGTGCATGCAGATGAGGCGCGGCGCCGGACAGCCATGCTGGATCCCATTTCTTCCAGAAGATTGCGGCCATAATTCCTGCGCCTGCCAGAATAGCCACAATCGTGAAAACCACTCCGAACCAGGTTAGATTGCGGATCGTGCGCCCCCACCATGACTCGCTGTTCACGGGCTTTGTAGCTTCGGCAATCGCAAGCACAGCGCCGAACGTTATCGCGGCCGCGCTCACAAGTCCTGCGATAGCGGTCAGCGGCATCACCAAAGTGCGGTTCGGGATCTGATTGCCAATACCTGCAATTGTCGCACCCGTCGCCAGAATGATTGCATTGATCACCATTAACGCAGCAAGCGTGGCTAGGGTGATTAGCAGGTAGGTTGGAGTCCTCCACGTGACATTGAACGCGTCCATCCTCCCAAATAATGCGCGTTCGAATTTCGTGACTGAATTAATCAGGCCGCGAGTGCCGCCATCCCAAAGAAAGTCGATTACGTTGCGCAACTTCACCGCTCCTTCCGTTTTGGGCGCCCAGTAGCACTCGTACACATCTACCTGACGCTGCTTGCCGTCGGCTTTGTTCAACGTGAGTTCGACGCGCTGCAAAACCGTCTTGTCGACTTTCACTTCCCGATACTGAAGATTTGCCACATTTGTGTCACCAGCGGCCGCGATGATGCCTTCGGCAACTTGCTCGAGAGTGGCAAATGGGACCTGTTGGCCCATGCCATGGACAACCCAAACCGCAGTCTTGTGCGCCGCTTCCGGTGGTTTCGCCACCATCTGCTGGAAAAGCTCAACTTTCCTGGTGCTGACCTTCTCTTCAGGCGTGGCAAGAGGATAAGACTCGTAGACGAGCGGAGTTGATACCGTAAACTCGCGGCGTAAATCCTTTTTCATTGGGACAGGCTCCTTCCATGCGTTCGGTGCGCATCGGCAGGGGAAGGTGCCGTCAGCACATTGGGCGGGATGGTATCAGCTTCCGAGCGAAGATGGTAGCGGAAGATGGTAGGAATGATGAGGGATGCAGCGCCCCCCGACAGCGGAGCTATCCACCAGCAATCGCACCAATTACCAGGAACGGCTCTTTGCCAGACACAACCTCATCCGGCAGGGGATCGTCCGGCGAATCATGCGATAAGTCCCGCTCGCAGGCAAAGAATCGCAGAAACGCCCGCCGCTCCTTGGTGACGTGATCGCGAATCGTCCCGCAAAGCATGGGATACCGCGCTTCGAGGGCATCGAGGACAGAGGAAATCGTCACGGGAGCAGGCACATCGAGCGTAACCTCACTGCCAACGTGAGCGAGATTGCGGAGGTGGTACGGAAGAATGATGCGGATCATGAGAATAAGCTATGCGCGGCGAACGAGATTCCTCAACTCTGTCTGTATGTAGATCAACCAACAACCACGGGGACCTTGCCCAGCAGCACCATTAATATCCCTACAACGCTGAGTACTAAGTAAGCTGCGGAAAAGACATAATAAGCAATCCTCATCTTGGGCCAAAGCCGAGCAGGCAGCACGTCCCGGAATTTATCTGTCCAAGTCTCACTGAATCGTGGCGGCAGAACTGAGTCCTCCGACCCAGGTTGCCACTTCGCCGCGATCCAGGTCGCCCGGAGGTTTGAAAGCAGCAAGGCTGAAAACAGGATGCGAACCACACCTGGAGAAAACAAGGTGTCCAAGAGGTACACTGCGAAAACAATCGCGGCGGCATAACGGCTTCTCTCGCGAACTCCCACACCGCCCAAATAGTAGAAAAGCACAACGATTACCGAAGTAATCGGCCTACCGGCTGCGATCAATAACACGAGAGAAACTGCCGAGACTAGGCTACAGATCCAGTAACCTTGCGCCCCAAGATAATCGACATCACTGCCGTTCTGAATCTCAGGCCAAAAGAGACTCTTGAGACGGCTCTCGCTACGCTCCGAAGACCCGGAAAGATTGAGTGTTTCCACGCCCGGTATTAGAACGTAAGAACCCGTGATAGTCCAGCGGAAACTGCCTCCTTACTCCAGCGTCTGCACCTCCACGCTCAGCACTCCCGGCAGATCCCGCACAATCGGATTCCAGCTATCGCCGGCATCACTCGATGCGTACACCTGCCCTCCGCTGGTGCCGAAATAGATTCCGCACTTATCGAGCGAGTCCACGGCCATTGCATCGCGCAACACGTTCACGTAGCAGTTACTTTGTGGCAGACCTTTGGTGAGAGCCTCCCACTCATTGCCTCCGGTTTTGCTGCGGAAGACGCGCAGCTTACCCTCGTGCACATAATGCAGGCCGTCGCTGGTAATCGGCACAACGTAAATCGTCTCCGGCTCGTGGGCGTGAACGTCAATTACAAATCCAAAATCTGTCGGCAGATTTCCACTAACCTCGGTCCAGTTATCGCCCGCGTCGTCCGAACGCATCACGTCCCAATGCTTTTGCATGAACAGCACGCCAGGGCGCTTCGGGCTCATTGCAATATGGTGCACGCAGTGCCCGACCTCGGCATTCGGATCGGGAATGTACTGCGACTTCAGGCCGCGGTTGATCGGCTTCCAGCTCTTGCCGCCATCGTCCGTGCGGAACGCACCCGCCGCGGAAATAGCAATCCAAATGCGCTTCGGATCTTTAGGATCGATCACAATTGTGTGCAGGCACATGCCACCGGCTCCTGGCTGCCACTTAGGTCCGGTACCGTGGCCGCGCAGCCCCGACATTTCTTTCCAATCTTTACCGCCATTGGTTGACTTGAAGATTGCGGCATCTTCTACACCCGCGTAAACCGTCTCAGGTTCGCTCAAAGACGGTTCCAGATGCCATACGCGCTTGAACTCCCACGGATGTGGCTTCCCGTCATAAAACTGGTGAGTCGTCATAGGCGCTCCGGTTTCGGACGAGGTGTCATAAACAAACTTGTTACTCTCGCCCTTGGGCATGCCGCCGGGGCCGGACTCTTCGCCTTTCGGCGTGCCTGGCTGATGCCAAGTCTTGCCGCTGTCATCGGAACGCTGAATCACCTGGCCAAACCAGCCACTCGTCTGCGATGCATATATGCGGGTCGGGTCGGCACCCGATCCCTTCATGTGATAAATTTCCCAGCCGGCGAAGTGCGGGCCGCTCACATCCCATTTTTCACGCTTGCCGTCTGATGTAAGAATGAACGCGCCCTTGCGCGTACCCACGAGTACTCTTACGCTGCTCATCCTGCTCCTCCACTTTCTATTCTTGAATTAGAGACGCAGCTTACGTAGCAGGCAACGTCTCCATCCCGAAGTCGCTCATGAACCCTTAGTTAGTCTGCTGCGCTCGTCTGCGGTTGATAGGCAGCCTGCTGACAGTTGATAATCCACGGAATACCGAAACGGTCGGTAAACATACCGAATCGCTCCGCCCAAAAGGTCTTTTCCAGAGGCATGCGCACGGAGCCATTGGCGGAGAGCTCCCCGAAAATCCGCTCGGCTTCGGCTGCGTCCTTCAGGCTGATGCAAACTGAAAAGCCCTGCGGTTGTTCATAGTACTGCGGTGGCGCATCTGCACCCTGGATGACCTGGTCGCCGAAACGCAAAGTAGCGTGCATAATCTTCTTGCCCCACTCCGGCGGCGTTTTGTCTGCCATCGGCGAATCTTCATGGGTCATCTGAAACTCGATCTTGCCATTTAAGCACTTCTCGTAAACCTTGAAGGCCTCTTCGCACTGCCCGTTGAAGTTAAGGTAAGGATTGATTTGCATGTACAGCTCCTTGAATAGAATTTCCTCAATCGAATCCCTGCGCGTCACCCGTTACGAACGAAGTTGGACTGCGAACGCCTTCCGCCGATTGGCTCGAAAGCCGGCAGAATGGGCCGTGGGTCTCGCTCCGCCCAACGCTTTCGGGTCTCCTTCAACACCTGCGCACGATTCCTAGCCAAGTCGTCAATTATGGCGCAAGGCGCTCCAGTGTTCTCATGCAGGGCGCCCCAGATCAGCAGTTCCAGCAGCACCGGCGCGAGATCGATTCCCTTTTCCGTTAAGCGATAATTCATTTGCCTACGGTCCCTCACGTCGGGTTCAGAATCGACAATGCCGGCCTTCCGGAGCTTACGCAGCCGGTCAGCAAGGATATTGCTGGCAATTCCCTCGCCTGCCTTTTCGAACTCCTTGAACGTGCGATAACCGCGTACCATCAGATCTCGAATGATCAGCAACGACCAGCGGTCTCCGAAGATCTCCAGCGAGATACTGACCGGGCATCCGGAGCGATGCTGCGTCACACGCTTTTTGCTCATCCAGGTGGCCAAGCTAACAAACGTTACTTGTGAATTGCAAGTTAATAATGCACCAAATCGTTGCGCCCGATTGGGTGCCTGAAGCCAAATTCCACTTGATTCGACCAGCATGGCTGGATTTACAATGTCCCGCAAGCAGCAAGTCTGCAATTTCCCTTTCACTTCCAGGAGAACACTCGCATGGCTACCGCCACTATGCCGCGCACGACTGCGGACGTCGTTATCCGAACCAGAAAGAATGATCGCCTTTGCTTTTCCGGAATGGCGATTTTGATTCTGCTCACAACCGTAGTCGGGTTTGCCCGCACTTACTTCATGGCCGGAGTATTTCGTGCTCACCTGCCGAGCCCGATCATCCATATCCACGGCGCGGTTTTTTCACTTTGGATATTGCTGCTCGTCGTACAAACTTCGCTGGTGGCCGCGCACCGTGCTGACATTCACCGCAAGCTTGGCCTGGCAGGTTTTGGCGTTGCCTGCCTGATGCCCATCCTAGGAGTTCTCGCGGCGACCAATTCGCTTTCGCGCAATTTTGCCCCTCCGGGATTTCCCTTTGGCGCTCAGACCTTTTATGTGGTCCCGCTTGCAGACATGTTGATCTTTACCGTGCTGGCGTTCTTCGCTTACCGCTTAAGGCGCGATTCTGCGGCTCACAAGCGGCTTATCATGATCGCGACCATTGGGTTGATGGATGCTCCCACTGGGCGGCCACCATTTGCTTCGTTAACAGGCGCGCCGCACATGGACGTCCTGTTCTGCATGATTTTCCTTCTGCTCGTGGTTGGGTACGATCTTATGTCGTTGCGAAAACTCCACCGGGCAACCATCTGGGGAGGACTCTTCGTCATTATTGTCGAGCAACTGCGGATTCCGATTGGAATGAGCGGGACATGGCATTCCTTCGCAGCCTGGGCGCTACACCTGGGGTGATGACTCGCGTCGCGGGCGATTAAACGCTCTTGATTGCGGGTCTGAAGCTCACCCGCCCGTGCTCATCATCATTATGGGAGAAGTCGGTGCCGCAGAACCCTGCTCTGGCTCGACGGTGATCGCGAATGCCTTAGCCTCGACGCCCTGCGGCAGCGGTGGGTTCATTACCATTGCAGTGCCACGAGCGTCGGGCTTGAACATACCAGCCGGTATTGGCGCGCCTTTCATTGGAATCAGCCAGAGTTCGTAGGCTTTTTGCGCGGGCAACGGGTGGAGATCGCTCGCCACAAACACTAGTCCACTACGATCTCGCGAGTAAACTGCTTTCCCTGAAGGCATTCGCGTTTTCATTGAGACCGGCAGAATCTCAAACGGGGCAGCATCCTTTGCGTGCAGCACTTCCGCAACTCGCTTCGCTTCTTCTCCTGATACCCGCTCCCGCTCCACCATGCCTGAGAGCTCGGCCACGGTCGAACTGAGCCGTCTGTTCTGCCGAGAAACACCTATAACCAGGACGAGCATCGCGGCCGCGGCGGTCCATCCTAAAATCGCCAGCCATGGCAGGCGTTGACGCGCCTGCTGAGCACGTGGTTCCTTTGCGATGGAATCGATCAGCCGAGCCTTCGCCCGCGCTGGTGGTCTTGGTCCCGCAGTGCTCAACGCCAGCAAGGCCGCATCTCCCCGCAACTGTTCCAGATCGCGGCGACAGGAGGCACACTCATCCAGATGCTTCTCGAGGGATACCTTCGCGTCTCCCTCAAGCGCATCTAGCGCGTACATCGCCAGATCTTCCGCGAATTGTTCGTGTACGGTCATGTTGCTTCTACAGCCCTGCGCAGGAGCATAAGCCCTGTCCGAATCCTCGTCTTCACGGTGCCCAGCGGCTCTCCGGTCTTCTGCGCGATCTCAGAGTGGCTGTATCCCTCAAAGTACGCCATCTCAAGGGCGCTACGCTGCGGCGGCGGCATGTCCTTCAATACCGACCGGACCTTTTCCGCGACCTGCGCGCGGTCTGCGTCTCCGGCCATGTCGGGAAGCACAGCAAGTGTCACCTCGCTGATGTCGTCCTGAGGACGCCGCTTGCGAAGGACGTCTACAGCCCGATTCCGTGCAATCACGGCCAGCCATGGTGCTAAATTTCCCCGGCTCGAATCAAACGCCGCCGGGTTACGCCATAGCTGCATAAAGACTTCCTGCAGAACGTCCTCAGCCGCGGCAGTGTCTCTCAAAACCCGCATGGCCACCGCATACACCACCTGGGAGTAGCGATCATAGAGTTGCGCCATGGCAGCCTGGTCGCCGGCCCGCACGGCTGAAATTAGACCGCCGTCATTCAGCCCAGGATTTTGTGCTGCCGTGGACAAACGCCGTCGCTCTCTCTCAGTAGAAGTACGGGCTGCTGCCCGCTACGGATTCCTAAGTTCCTGTGTGACGGCAAGATATCAGCACACAAGTAACCACCGCAAGGGTGCCGGACTGTCCTGTCCGCAATCGCACAAGGAAATCCAGAGTGGCGTATCGTGACGCTTTTCTCTTCGGAATGCCGGTTGCATGATGAACGCGCTCATCAGTAAGACAGCAGTGAGCTGAAGCTGGCCTGTTCGGTGCGTGAAAGTTCACATCGAGCAGGCCAACTTATTCGGATTCGTCATGGATTACCCCTTCGCTCTTACCTCATCCAGAGGTTTGTACACGTACAAGCGATTTACTTGGCTTGGGCGCAACCCCAACCCCGGGATTGACCTCCAAGCAAGTGGAGCGGGGATGTGTGGCGAGACGTTAGCTCACTGCTTCTGCCCATTGCCTGCCTCGCTCCCCTTTTACTTCCCGACTCACCCAGACCACATAGAACCAAACACTAATGCAGCATCTCTGCCCGTTGCGTCTGGAGCGACTCGCGCGCGGCGTCGAGGATCTCCATTACCTCAACATTCATCTTCGCAGTAAGTGGATTTTTGATTGGCTGGTTGCGCCGTATGCAATTCACGAAATAGGCGATGGGGTTACTGGCCTCATGCGGCACCGCAGTGAGCGCTACCGGCTCGCCGTCAGGACTGTTCCCTGGAGGTTGTGACGCTGACTTACGCGAGAACAACCCGTCGCGCGTGGCCAGCAGCGAACCGTTCGTACCGAACACATACACGCGGTCCATTCCGTAGGGCCAGTTCCAGGACGGTTCGACAATGACAGTCGCGTCCGTGTAATTCAGCACCATGGTTGCATCGTCATCAACATAGTTGTGCTGTTCCGATTTCAGCTTGCGTGCCGTGGCATACACACTTGTTGGACGCCCCTTCAGCCATAGCGCCCACTCCGCGCCGTAGCAGCCGAAATCCATAATTGCGCCGCCGCCATTTTTGACTGGATCATAGAGCCACTCGGCGAACTGCTGCGACACTCCAATCTCCTTCGGCCCCTGATGCCCGTATTGCACGACAATTTTTTGTACCGGCCCCAGTTCCTTCGACAATACGACGCGATCGAAGAGTGCGTGAGTAGAAGCCGTCCACGCATTCCAGTAATTGACCATCAGCTTGATGCCAGTCTTGTCCGCCAATTGTTCCATCTCGCGTGCATCAGTGGCGTTCGTGGCCATCGGTTTTTCCATTGATACGTGAATGCGCCGCTTCGCGCACTCCCGCACAATCGCCAGATGACGATTGTTCGCAGTGGTCAGGATCACGGCCTCAGGCTTGGCCTCGTCGAGCATGCGGGCGTAGTCGGAGTAGAAATGCACCCCCGCCGCTACTTGAGATTTTGCTTTGCTGATCAGCTCCGAATGAGTGTCGGCGATGGCAACGAGTTCGGCATTGGGTTCCGCGGCAATGTCATGCAGCAATCCCCACACGTGATCGTGATCGAGACCGATAACCGCGATGCGGGTCTTGCCAGCAGCCGAAGATTGGGCTTGACCTGCAGCATATAACGTCATGCAAAGCAGGAGCGCCACCAAACAGACCACCCAAAAACGAGGAAAGTGAAGCTGCGCTGCTCTCATAGGCTCTTCCTGCTATCTAGGTCGGAGAATCTCCGTGGGCCGGAGCGCCGGTAAAGCTGTATAAGTTGTTCCGTTGTTTGTTGAATCTGACTGCTGAAGCAGAAGGCGCCACGAACTTCGCGGCCAATGCGAAGTCGCAGACTATTTCGATCGTTTCAACGTCATCTCACCGCCGGGAAAGTCTCCTTGATCTGTCTTGGTCTTCAGCGCAATCTCATCGCCCTTGATCACGCCGTCATGGCTTATGGTCATCCCGTTGAAGGAGACCTTGAATGCAATCTTGTCCCCGTCCACCTTGCCATCACTGATGTCGAGAGGATATCCCTGCGGCCCAGTCACGGTTCCGGTCAACTTCGCGCCATCCTGTTTGAAGTTGAATGTGAGCTGAAAGCTTTCGCCATTCGGTCCTTTTGATTCTCCGGACCAGGCGCCGGTCACGTCGGCGGCAAACGCTGCAACAGCGCTGAACACGATTAGGATAGCGACGGATACACACAAGGCTCTCTTCATTTTCGGACCTCTCGCGAGTTTTTTTTTGGACTAGCGATGATACCCGAACCATCCCACGGCGTATATCGCATTTACAAAAGTTAAAGATATGCGGACACAATAACGCGCTACGCTCAAGGGGCGGGCGGCTTCGTTGCCGCCGCATCGCCTGCCGGTCGTGCGAACCTGGAATCGTCCACCGGCACGTTGAACGTCGCTTCGTCAATCTGAATGGTGAGGCGCGAGTTGGGTCGCGAAATGGTCTGCTGAAACGGCATTTTTATCCCGTTTTGCGCGCGATAATCCGCGTAATCAATCTGTGTGGGATTGCGCCCAAGCGGAGAACGCGTATAGCGCAAAATGCGCAGCAATAATCCGGACCCCTCATCGAAATAGAACTTTGCTGCGACTTCTCCGGCGTTTATTCCGGAGAGGACATAGACTTCGGTGTCGCCGATCTTTTCCGGCGTGCCGCTTTTGAGTTCACCGAACAAGCGCTTTAAATCGACAGGCAGTCGCAGGTCGGTCTCCACTTGGGCCGAGGCGACTTCCACTTCTGGAATCTCGCGCATCGGACGTTTCGGCGCGGATGTCCAACCGGCTGTACCGTCGTAGGCAGTGATACTGTCGCCATTGGGCACGTGAACAATGGTGAGTTGCTTGTTCCCCAGTTTGCCCACAATCTCTACTGGAACATTCCGTCCGCCAAGACTGATGTTCCCTTTCAGTTCGCGGGTATTGATTTTCCCCAAGGCCGGCGCTCCACCAATGGCGTCGGTGTACTTGGCAACAATCTGATCGACGGACGGCACATTGGCCTGAACCGGCGCACCTTCGCTTCGCAATTCCGGCATCAGATGCGCCCCTGCCTCTGGAATCATTGGTATCGCCGCTGGAGTTGCAGAGCCGTGGTGACACGAGTAGCACGTGACCATTTGCTTTGCATCGAAATTTTCCTTGTCGATCGCAGTCATCATCTGCATCATTTTGCGCGCGGTTTGCTTGGGCTTCTTGTCGTCCTTCTCGAACGCATTCTCCACATGGCAGTAACTGCACTCCACACCCAAGGAGTAGGTAATGAACTGCATGGCAGGTATAAGTTCGTCCGCGGGAACACCCTTCAATGTCTGGATGTTCTTATAGACTTCCTCGGCTGCTTTGGGCTTGGAATTAGCCGGCTTTGCAGTGTCGCTCTGCGCGAACGCACCTGTAGCTGAAAACGTTAAAATACTGAAAATCAATACGAGTCCACGGAACCCACGAAGCATCGTCTTCTCCCCAAGAATTGCAGTGTAGCAATCAGCGGCGATAGCTTTCCAGTCCCGGCTTAATGCTGTTCTCGTCGAGAAACCGTTTCAGCTCCTCGGACCGCCGCCGTTCATTCCTAGCCTAGCTCGGCCATGAACAGGACGATTCTAATCCCACGAAGCACTGCGCCAGTTCGGCTCACCCGATCCATTGAACCACTGCATAGGACCTGGGCGGGATTTCCAGAGTTGCCTTTCCCCCGCTGCTTGCCGGCTTCGAGAACGATTGAGGCGCCACCTTCTGCGGCGAGTCGAAGCTATTGGAAGCCTTCAGATCGTTCCCGGTCAGCACCAGCGAATTCGCAACGCGTGACGGTCCATTCCCCTGGAAATTGACCTCGACACTGTGAGCACTGGCGAGGTCGCGATTCAGAATAAACAATGTGGTGGTTCCATTCTGCTGATCAACGGTTCCCGCAACATCCACGTACGGCACTTCGCCCATGCCGGACACCTCGTAACGGGGTGACTCCACCAACAGATCCAGGGTTTTCCCTTTTGCATACTGCAGCGCCCACAAGTATGGGTAATAGATTGTCTGGCGATAGAAGCCGCTTTCGTTGGTCATAATCGGAGCAATCACATTCACCAACTGCGCCAGGCAAGCGATTTTGACGCGGTTCGCATTCCGCATCAGTGTGTTAACGAAGCCACCGACCAGCAGTGCGTCTTCCAGGTTGTAAACCTCTTCCAATAGATGCGGCGCCTCTTTCTCATGACCGTTCACCGCGTCCCCATTGCGCTCGCGATACCAGACGTTCCATTCGTCAAAGGAGAGCCAGAGTTTCTTCTTGGAGCGCTTGTGTCCTTGCACCATGTCGCAAACTGCCGCCGCTTGTGCGATCTGCTCGTCCATGCTGAGATTTAGCGCGAGGTATTTCGAACTGTCACCGCCCGTGGTTTCGCTGGTATTCCCATAGTAGGCGTGCAAAGAAAGACCATCGACGTAGTCGTAACACTGCTCCAGCACTTCACGATCCCATTCCAGATAAGTTGGCATCCTCGAATTGCTTGAACCGCAGGCAATCAGTTTTACCGACGGATCTACATACCGCATTTGCCGTCCTGCATCGGCAGCCTTCATCCCGTACTCAATGGCAGTCATGTGCCCGATCTGCCACGGCCCGTCCATCTCATTACCCAGGCACCAGTGCTTCACGTGGTAAGGCTCGGCAACTCCGTGCTCGCGCCGCAGGTCACTCCACCTCGTGCCCTTTTCAACATTGCAGTATTCCACCAGCGCGGCTGCATCTTCTGCACTGCCGGTTCCAAAATTCAGTCCCATCAGAGGCAGGGTTCCCGCCGACTTGCACCAAGCCATAAATTCGTTCGTGCCGAACTGGTTGGAATTAATTGAATTCCACGCCTTGTCGAGAGTTCGCGGGCGGCGGTTCTTCGGACCCACGCCGTCAAGCCAGTTGTATCCCGAAACAAAGTTACCTCCGGGATAGCGGACGATGGGAACCCGCATCTTGCGAATCTCGTCGAGAACATCGCTACGAAAACCATTTGCATCGGCAAGTTTTGATCCTGGCTCGTAAACGCCTTCATAAATCGCGCGCCCAAGGTGCTCGAGAAATGACCCAAAGATGTTGGGATCAATCTCTCCGACGGTGCGCCGGCTGTCGAGGTATACACGCGTTGGCTGGCTCGCAGCCACGGTTTTGGTCTGGGCCCAAAGCGGATTCCCTAAGCGCAAATTCGCTGCGGCAGCAGCCGCTGCTGTAGAAGAAAGTTGCAGGAATGTTCTTCTCGAAGAAGGCATGATCGCTCCCTGTTACGAATTTCTCCCCCGCGGGTAAATAGATATTCAGTGCGAAAAGTATCGATGACCGAAGCGTTGAAATTAGGCCAAAGGAGCGGTTGCTGTCAACGAAAGATATCTCCAACAATAATGCTGTTATCCGTCGCAAAGCCTCCGCACAGAGCCGGTGGCACCGGAACCCCGCGACCGAGATCACAAGGGGCAAGAATAGTTGCTGGAGATTACGAATACGAATGGTAGGCCCGAATGGACTCGAACCATCGACCTCTTCCGTGTCAAGGAAGCGCTCTAACCAACTGAGCTACGGGCCTATACGTTTGGGGTGACGGCTGAAGCGGTTAAATCCCCGAAACTCCAATCGCGCGCAAGACCTAAGCACTTTGCGAGCGACTGCTGTTCCATTCTACTGACGCGTTCTCTCCCTTGGCAAACGGCCAGTAAGAAAAGCGCTCGCTGCCCGTTCCACTTTCGCGCTGACTCCGGTTGCAAAATCCTGCCCCGCGCATTGACAATCACACTGTGCAGCAAAGCTCGGCTTCAGTCGGCAGTGCCTCAAAAGCAGCCGCATTCAAAATCTCGCAAGTCCTTACCGCTCCCAATCAGCTGACGCTGGCGCGAATGGCGTTTCTGCCATTCATCGTCATCAAGTTGCTGGACCATCATTACAAGGGTGCCCTCATCCTGACGCTGCTCGCGGGGCTCAGTGACGGTCTGGACGGCCTGCTGGCGCGACGACTGCATCAGCAAACACTACTCGGCCAATATCTTGACCCCATCGCGGACAAAATGCTGCTCAGTACAACATTCCTCGTCCTGTCGGTAGTGGATCTGATTCCGTGGAAATTCACCGTGATGGTATTCACCCGCGACGTCTGCATCCTTCTGGTCAGCGGCGTACTTTACACGATTGCCGGGTTACGCGATTTCCGGCCCAGCATATTCGGGAAGGCCAATACAGCGGCGCAGGTCGCCGCGGTGCTTTTTGTAATGCTGCTGCAAATCCACGACGCCCACTGGGTTTGGTTAGCCCGGAAATTTTTCCTGCGGGCCACGTTCTTCTTCACGATTCTCTCAGCATTGCACTACGTATATCTGGTGGGACACAGGCTGCGTGTTGCCGGACACCAGGAGTCACCTGCACCCTAACCTGCCCAACTCCGTTTGACCCTTCTTCTTCCCTGCCCCTAGAATTGAAGTTCTCTCCACCCTGATGCCACTGCGCCTGTTCAATACACTTTCCGGCAAAGTCGAGGAATTTCAGCCGCTCGCGGACAACGAAGTCCGCATGTACGCTTGCGGGCCTACGGTTTACGACTACGGCCACATTGGTAACTTTCGAACTTTTATTGCCGTGGACATTCTGCGCCGTTACCTGCGTCTTAGCGGATACAAAGTCCATCACGTCATGAACATTACCGACGTGGACGACAAGATCATCCGCAACTCCGCTGCCGCAGGACTTGCGGTCCAGCAATACACGGCGAAATATCAGAAGGCGTTTTTCGAAGACGCAGCCGCGCTTCGCATCGAACACCCGCAGATCGTTCGCGCCACCGAACACATCGCGCAGATGGCCGAATTCATTGCGAGACTAGCGGAACAGGGTTTCGCCTACAAAACCGACGACGGCTCTTATTACTTCCGAATCGCGAAGTTCCCTTCTTACGGCAAGCTCTCGAAAAGAGATTTCGCCGGCATGGAAGATGGCGCCCGCGTTGATGTCGACGAGTACGAAAAAGATAATGCCCGCGACTTCGCGTTATGGAAGGCGCCCAAGCCCGGCGAGGCTTCATGGGACAGCGTGATCGGCCCGGGTAGGCCCGGCTGGCACATCGAGTGCTCCGTCATGTCCATGCGGGAACTAGGTGAGAGCTTCGACCTGCACGCCGGCGGCGAGGACCTGATCTTTCCTCACCACGAAAACGAAATCGCACAATCTGAATCGCTCACCGGAAAACCATTCGCCCATTTCTGGTTTCACGCCCGCTTCTTGCTGGTCGAGGGCGAGAAGATGTCGAAAAGTGCTGGCAATTTCTTCACCCTTCGCGACCTCGTGCTCAAGGGCCACAAGCCTTCGTCCATTCGCTATCTGCTCGCGTCGGTTCCTTACACCAACCAGCTCAACTTCACTTTTGACGGACTGCAGCAGGCCACCGCATCGGTCGAACGCCTGCGAAATTTTCGGGCGCGTCTCGCCGGAAAATTTTCCGAAGGCTCTTCCCTGGCCATGACAAGCCTCGCCGAGCAGACATCGAAGCGCCTGCGCCAGTCTCTCGACGACGATCTCAATACGGCGCAAGCTCAGGGCGCAATCTTCGACATGGTCCGGGTCGGCAACGCTGCGATCGATTCGGGAGACATCAAAAGCGGCGACATTCCGCCGCTCCTCTCTGTTCTCGATCAGTTCGACGCCATCTTTTCAGTTTTGCAGGACGACGACGCGGTCCAGATGCAACGCATTTACGAATGGGCGAAAGCCGAAGGCCGCGAGAAAGATATCAGTCCAGAACTGCTCGACATCATTCGTTCAGCCGCGCTCTCCGATCAGCAGATCGATGCCAAAATCGCACAGATGGCTGCGGCGCGGAAAGCGCGCGACTTTGCCACCTCCGATGTGATCCGTGCAGAACTCACTGCGCAAGGCATCCTGATTGAGCAAACCAAAGAGGGCGTCCGCTGGCGCAGGAAATAGCCGGACGCCTCTTTTAAGCTCGCTGTCTCTCCATCAGATGCTCTCGTCGATATTGATCGTCATCACCATGCGATCGAGTTCCCTGGCTGCTTCATCACGGCTCTTCTGTAAATCTTCCAATTCGCGACGAATCGCGGCAAGCCGGTCTTCCTGGGTGTTCAGCTCTCCGGTATAGCGCTGCACGAGCGCCTTCTCTTCCGAGGTGCCCTTCAGCGCCTTCATGTTTTCGCGGATGCGGCTTTGGTCGGAAGCGGTGCGGTCGGTCTCCTGACGGCGCAACCCCATCTGCTGATCAAAGCCGCCGATTTTAATTCGCTGCGCCAGTATCTTGTCGAATGCCTGCCGCAACGCGGGGGTCAACTGCTGCTGCCGCACCAGCACCGCAACCAGGTTGGAATCGAGATTGGTCAGGGCGTACTGCGTTTCTTCCGGATGCACCGCCTCTACCTTCAATTCTGCTGTTTTGCCACCTTCAACGGGAACGCGGAAGCGGTGGAGCGACGCGGTGGTCTCTTCAGGCTTGGGAGTGTCTTTGGTTAGAGTCCAGCCGTTTTCCGCCGGAAGTTCGAGAACTACGACGCGCGGATCTTTGTCTGCGTTGCGAATCTCGAACTTTGACGTCGCCCGCTGCTCGCGGGTCAACACCATCAGGCCTTTGGCGATCTTCACGCGGCTATAGGGTTTGTCGCTGGACACTTCCTCATGCTTGACGTGAACCGCAGTGTCGGCCGCATAAGAAAGCAACCGCCGCTCATCAGGATGAATGCTTTCGAGCACACCCTCGCCGGCAAAGGTCCCTCCTTCGAGGATGTTGAACGTTCCCGCGTCGAGCACCTGCCCGCTGGAGTTTTTGATCCAGATGGCGCGCAGCGGCACTTCGCCGCCATTCGTGCTCCAGAGCGTGACCTTCTCAGCCTCGATGTGGGACTGCAAGATGGGTACCAGCGCCGACTGGTTCTTTCCAATCGTAATCTTCTGCTTGAGGTTGTACTCGAAGTAGTCGCCGATTTTGGCGGCCTCGGCCTCGGGCTGGATCCCAGCCTGCGCCGACTGAAGCTGCGCGGACTGCTGAAGTCGATCTGTCTTGGAGGCCATCCCCATTTGTTCGTACATCGTGAGGCCCGCACTGGGACGTAGATCGTTCCCGTCACTACGAATCGGCCTGGCAACGTTGTTCTGGTAAGCACCGGAAGGCGGTTGTGGGGGCGGGAGCGCTGGAGGACCGTTCTGGGCAACAACTTCAGACTCCTCCACCGTTGCCTCATGCGTCTGCGGTGTCAGCATCGCCGACTGTGGCAGTGCGACCACAGGTCTGCGGGCGTAAAGCGGCTGCGAGATGTCTTGAATGAACGACTGCGGGGCACCCGCGATCAGCGACAACTGAACGTCTTTCCAATCCTCGCCGATGGTGTTGTCTACAATTGCCCATCCCTGCAGCAGCGGCTTGTCGCCGGGCTTGTCTGGAAAGATGATGCGGTAGGTGCTCTTCCACACCGGAACCTCGCTGATATAGCTAACGAAAATTTCGCGATCTCCGCTGCCGGTAGCTGAAATCGTCATGCGGCGAAGATCGCGTGCCCGCGATGAGCCAACGAGATTCAAGTACCGACCAACCTCGTCATTCAACTCGCGCTCGGCTAACCGGACGGAAACTGCCGGACCGAGTTCAAAATTCTTCATCTCCCCCAACTCTTCGAAAATGACCCGGACGCGCGGGAGAGCCCGGCAAAGCCCCAATACAATGAACTTCCCGGCAACCCCTCCGCCCAAACCACCTTCTTCCCCTTCCTGTAAAAAAAATCCGGATCCCGCCCTCAACGGCGTCTCAACGCGTCAGCTCAATGGATCGGGTGGTGTGCGGAACCG
>Ga0207693_10000811_pt1 | contig 27886 bp, 25 predicted proteins | sample LARL81metaG_FD_184347 | JGI IMG/M metagenome (GOLD analysis project Ga0207693, IMG submission 184347) | Corn, switchgrass and miscanthus rhizosphere microbial communities from Kellogg Biological Station, Michigan, USA - LAR L8-1 metaG... | ecosystem: Host-associated > Plants > Roots >... | reverse complement strand
GGATTCTCCACATTCAGAAATCCCGCGCGGCACCAGATCATGAATAGCTGTCCGACTTTTTCTTCGACGGAGAGCTTATGCAGCGTCTTCTCCGCCCACTTGTTACCGCTCTCCGTATTCCGGATTGGCGCCGGTTACTACTACGGCCCCGGCCAGAACCTGAAGACCGGTCAATGGTTCGACCTGCTGTGGAGTTTCCTGCTGATCGTTCCGATGATTATCGCGACCGCATGGAAGCAGGCGGAAGCTCCCATGATTCCGCTGGAGCCGCCTCGCCGCGACAAGAGGATTTACGCCGAAGTCTCTTATCTGCTTTATCCGCTGCTGGTGGTAATCATGTCGCTGCGCATTGCACAACAGCGCTTAATGCTCGCTGGACTGGTGGTTCTGTTGTCGTTTGTAGTTTCCAGTACGCGACTGCTAGTGACGCAAAACCGCCTGCTGCTGGCGAAGGAAGCTCTGCGGCGAGAAGCCAAGCGTGACAGCCTCACCGGCTTGTGGAATCACAAAGCCATTCTGGAGATTCTGGAGCGGGAACTGCTGCGCGCCGAGCGCGATCAGCAACCAGTGGGCGTCATCATGGCTGATGTTGATCACTTCAAGGCAGTGAATGACAGCCGCGGACATGCAGCCGGCGATGCAGTGCTGCGGATCATTGCCAGCGGGGTCGCAGCGATGGTCCGGCCCTATGACTCAGTCGGCCGCTATGGAGGCGAGGAATTCCTGATTATCGCGCCCGGTTGCGGACTGGGGGAGACTTGGGAACTAGCCGAACGCGTCCGCAATCATGTCGCCCGGTGCAACATTATGGCCGGAGGTGCCCCCGTCCAGGTCACATTGAGCTTGGGCGTCGCAACGGGGAGAGCTTCCGCCGAACTGGAAAAAGTCCTGCAGTCCGCAGACGCTGCTATGTATCGTGCAAAAGCAGCCGGACGTAATCGCATCGAACCCAGTCTTGGCCGAGCCGCCGGAGCCGGTCAGGGGACCTTCCCCACCGCAGAGCACGACTTCTGGATATAACCCAGGCCTCTTTCTTATCACTCCAAGCAGGATTGTTGATTGCCCAGCAGGGGTGTATGTTGTAACCGGATAGCGCGTCGCCGACGTATTGTGACGCTTCGCTAACTGTCCCAGCGTCGCTTGGTGTTCAGAATTTGCAGGTGTAAGTTGCGCTCTGAGTCACGTTGTTGCGTGGCGGAAAGGAAGAGCGATGGCGCGTCGCGCTTACCTGGCTTCTGCATTTTCTTCACTGCTCATCATCCTGTTCGCCCTGGCCGGTTGTGGAAGCGGTGTCCATGTTTGTCCGGCCGCGAGCAGCTCCGTGTGTGGTTGTGGTGCCGGAGCGAATGCTTGCGCCCTCCCGCCGCCACATATCTACGCGAATGGCATCGACGGACAGATTTATGTATTCACGGTAGATCGAGGCACCGGGACGATCGGCGCTTCCAGTTCGGTTGCCGGACCGGCTAATTCGCTAGGCATCGCTGCTTTGAACGATCAGTACTTGTACGTGTCGGACTTCGGACTTGGTGGTCCTGCAGCGATTGATACTTGGTCGATCAATCCGTCTACCGGCGGTCTCACCCCGGCGCAGCCGTTCGCTCTTGGCCCGCTCAGCCTCGCCGCCGGACTCGCGATCGACTCGAACAATCAGATGCTCTACGTCGCCGACGCCGGGAAAATTGATGCCTTGCAGGGAAATTCGGCAACGGGAACACTCACTCCCATCTCAGGCTCGCCTTTTCCGGCAGGCGCAAATCTCTTTTTGACGATCGATCCTACGAGCCAATTCCTGTTCGCGTCGGAAAGCGACCCGCCCGGTAGCATTGCCGCCTTCACTATTGATGCGTTCTCCGGCACGCTCACGCCGGTGTCAGGGTCGCCGTTTGCTGCTGTCCCGAATACCACGGTACAGCCCGGAGAGATCGCGGTCGATTCGAGCGGAAAATTCGTGTATGTCACGCTTGTGCAGAGCAGTCAGATCGCCGGGCTCTCTATCGCAACGCCAAGCGGCGCTCTGACGCCTGTGCCGGGATCACCATTTAACACTGGAAGCACTCCACTCGCTCTCGCTGCGGTGGGTGAGCACCTGTATGTTTCGAACATGTTGGATGGCACGATTTCCGGTTACGCGATCGACTCCAGCGGGGGACTGACTCCCGTACCCGGATCGCCATTTCCGATCCGCGCAACTGCAATGACCAGCGATATGTTCCAGAGTTTTCTTTTTGTGTCGGGAACCGGCGGGATGTCGACGTTCAAAATCGATCCTACGACAGGATCATTGACACAGATCGGTTCTCCGGTTGCATTTGCGGGAGCGACGGGACTGACGTATGTGCAGTAACGCGACATCCCCTGTTCGATGATCGGAGGGGAAGGGAAGATTGTTGATTGTTGATTGTTGATTGTTGATTGTTGATTGTTGATTGTTGATTGTTGATTGTTGAATGCCGAATGCCGAATGCCGAATGCCGAATGCCGAATGCCGACAAACTAGGGTTTAGGCCTTTCATTCAACAATCCACAATCAAAATTCAACAATTCTTCCGCCTACCCTACTGCTACCGCTGTCTCGACCTTCACATTCCTAAGGAACTCCGCCGCTTCTTCCGGAATCACGGTGTTGATGAACATTCCCGAACCGAGTTCGAATCCCGCGGTGCGGGTCAATCGTGGAATTACGCTCAGATACCAATGGAAATACCGCACTCCCACGCACTCCGCCGGTGCGGTACGGATGGTGAAGTTGAAGTCGGGGTTCTGTAATCCATAGTAGAGCTTGGCCAGCACTGTGCGCAGCATGCGGCCAAGATCTGCAATCTCTTTCGCGCTGATGTCTCCAAAGCTGGCCATGTGCCGCCGCGGATAAATATGCGTGAAAAATGGCGCGGGCGACGCAAACAACTCGACTGCAACAAAATGCTCGCTGGTTAGAATCACGCGCGTCTGTTCCTGCAGTTCCTCCTCAATGATCTGGCAAAACATGCAGCAGCCAAAATCATCGTGATGCCGCAGCGCCTCCTGGAAGCGCTGCCGAATCTGGTAAGAGATCACGGGCGTCGCAATCAATTGCGAGTGAGGATGCTCCAGGCTGGTGCCGGCGTCGGTGCCGTGATTCTTGAAAATGGTTACCTGCGCGACGCGTGGATCGAGACTCAACTGGTCGTATCGGATCTTATAAATGCGCAGAATATCTGCAACCTGCGAATCTGTCATTTGCGCCATTGCCAGCGAATGATCCGGCGTTTCCACGATCACGTCATGTTCGCCGAACCCACCCATCGACCGGCGCGAGCGGTGGATCGTGCGAACGGGTTCACAGTCGGGCGATAAAGCAGCAAACTTGTTCGGAATAACGCGCGCCTTCCAGCCATTCCCGTCGGGAAGCCGAAGGATCTCGGGCGGAGTCTGACTTTCGTGGCCGGGACAGAATGGACATTTTTCAGAAAAGGATACAGCGGGCTTAGCTTCGCGCTTCACAGCCATCTGATCGGGGCGTTTCGCCCGCTCGGTGGCAATCACGACCCATTCCTTGGTCATGAAATTCTGGCGGAGTTCAGGCATTCGGAGCCTCCTTCAACTAGTGTGCTCCCATTCCCGCCCTCATATACACGAAAACTGAGCTTTACTCTCAGCTTCGTTCCCAATTCCGTACCGGGCCTAAGTCGTGGCTGAAACGGGAACACTGGAGACGCCTACACTATTTGTTTCGTGATCATCGATCGGTCAACCTTGCGAAATACGGCTCAGTGACTGTGATGGTGATGGTGTTCTTCGCTGGTTTCAACGGGGATCACGCATCCATGGGCCGTCTCGCAGACGGCGTGCTCGAACTGGATCGTCGTGTGATCGATACGGAAATCGTGATGCAACCGCTCTTTCACATCCCGCAGAATTCGTTCACTCACCGACGGAGGAATGTCCGCGATCGAAATATGGCAGGACAAAGCATGGGTCTCTGATCCAATGCTCCATACGTGAAGGTCGTGCACGTCGTTGACGCCTTCGACGCCCCGGATGACTGCTTCGATCTTCTCCAGCTTCATGCCGCGGGGGATACCTTCGAGCAGGATATTCAGCGTCTCGCGCACGATTCCGAACCCTGACCATAAGATCAGCACCCCGATCGCTACCGACAGCACCGAGTCGATCCAGTAATTTCCGGTCAGCAGGATGGCCCATCCGCCCGCAATGACTGCGGCGGTCGAAAGCGTATCGCCAACCTCGTGGAGCAGGGCGCTGCGAATATTGACGTCGCCGCCAGAACGATACAAGAGCAAGGCAATGGCGCCATTCATGACGACACCGGCCGCAGCAACCCACATCATCGTACTGGCCTGAACGTGCTCGGGGTGCTGCAACCGCCGGAATGCCTCGTAGAAGATGAAGAACGAGACACCCACAAGGGACGTGGCATTGACCAGTGCCACCAGAACTCCTGCACGGTGATAGCCATACGTCTTCGACGAATTCGCCGGACGCGACTGAAAGTAGACAGCAACCAGCGACAGCAGGAGCGCCAGAAAGTCAGAAAGATTGTGTCCCGCCTCAGATAGCAATGCCAGCGAGTGAGCGCGCAGGCCGGCGACCAGCAGCAGGACGATATAACCCAGCGTCACCGCCAGTGAGATCGTAAGCACGCGAGTCGGACTGCCGGTGCCGCGGGCGTGAATATGCATCCTTATCAGTCTACGGGCGCCGGAATTTGCCTTCAAGCCACCCGAACATGAGTTGCGGCTAGTGGTCTGCAGCCATGGCCATTCGCTCGAAGTGACTGGCGCAGCGATACGACCTGAAGTGCCGCAATCTCGGCGTCGCTTGGTGCCGTAGTTGCTCCTCAATTTCGCGCAACCGCACAAATGAACATTTATGGACGAGATTGTTAAAGATTTTCTAATCGAGAGCAATGAAAACCTGGACCGACTGGACCAAGAACTCGTCAAGCTCGAGTCATCGCCGTCCTCCCGGGAGTTACTGGCAAGTATTTTTCGGACGATTCATACCATCAAGGGCAGCTGTGGGTTCCTCGGTTTCACGCGCCTTGAAAAGCTGACCCACACAGGCGAAAACCTGCTCTCGCAGTTGCGTGATGGCAAGATCACTCTGACCGCTGAAATCACTAGCGGACTGCTCGCGATGGTCGACGCAGTTCGCCACATGCTCGCAGTCATCCAGAACTCTGGACGAGATGGATGGTCTTGAAACTGTCCGCAAACTGCGCAAGATCGACTCCCGCGTTCCGATCATTATGTTTAGTACGCTGACGGAACGCGGGGCCGCCGTGACGCTCGAGGCCCTGGCACTGGGCGCGACCGATTACGTCACCAAGCCCAGTAACCTGGATGGCAAGGCTACGCTGGAAGCCATTCTTCGGGAATTGATCCCGAAGATCCGAGCTCTGTGCCGCGTGCCGGGCGCGCACAATGTTCTTTCGGATGCCCCGGCAACTCCGCCGATTGCCGCGGTGCAGGGGCCGCGTGTTTTGTGTCCCGCCAAGATCGTGGTCATCGGCGTCTCCACCGGGGGGCCGGACGCCCTCGCGCGACTTCTTCCGTCGCTGCCGGCAAGCCTATCTGCCCCGGTGCTCATCGCACAGCATATGCCGCCGATCTTCACCAACATGCTGGCATCCCGGCTCTCGTCCAAATCGGAATTGCCGGTGCGGGAGTGTGTTTCAGGAGAAGCCGTTGCCGCCGGACGTGCGGTCATTGCCCCGGGCGATTTCCACATGGTCGTACAGCAAGAGGTCGGCGCAGTCCGTCTAAGAACGCACCAAGGCCCGCGCGAAAACTTCTGTCGGCCCTCGGTGGACGTATTATTTCGTTCAATCGCCCAGGTCTACGGAGAGCGTGCATTGGCGGTGGTTTTGACGGGAATGGGCCAGGACGGATTGAAAGGCTGCGAAATGTTACGGGCGGCGGGAGCTCGAGTCTATGTTCAAGATGAAGCAACCAGCGTCGTCTGGGGAATGCCCGGTTTTGTCGCTCGCGCCGGTCTCGCCGACAAAGTCCTTCCTCTCGACCAGATTGCTTTGGAGATCGTGCGCGCCACCACGCTCCAGGTCGCGGCGCGGAATCAGTCGTGATCAGTTCTTGGTAAGACTGTCCAGATAACGGTTGTTGTAGAAAGTCGTCGTCTTCTGGACGTATTCCAGGATGCGGAACATGCGATCGCGGGCTTCGCGGTTCATCTCGCGGAACTGCACGGCCACGCCGGATCCCGGATCAAGGCGATTGACGAAGCCCTCGGCCGACAGGCTGGTATCTTCCATCGAGAAATTCAACTTGATCTTGCTGGCGGGTGGCAATATCGCACTGGTCTCGATGTAGCAACCGCCCATGCTGATGTCGGTCAAATTGGCAAATACCGGCACCGTGCCAGCTTCGGAGGTAACTTCAATGGTGACGCGGCACTTCAACCGCGGATGCGCCCGCCGGTCTTTGTACGATAGCTGCTTCTGTTTCTCGATGTACATCCGGCGGTCGGCTTCAGAGAGAAGCTGCTCGGCATCGTTGCCATCGTCGGGATAAACCGCGCGCCCGACGCTGAGAGACAGAATTTCTTCGTTGCACACTTCATTTCCAGCATGGCGGGCCAAAGCACGCAATTGCTCAGCTCTCTTGCCGGCCGCATCGGCAGCTAGCCCGGGGGCGATCACCACAAATTCGTCGCCTCCCATTCGAGCCACGTAGTCGTATTCACGGCAGCTGTCTTTTAGCGCCTGTGCAAACAGTCGCAAAACCCGGTTTCCCTCGAGATGGCCGAAGCGATCATTGATCTGCTTGAAGCCGTCCATATCCGAAACCATCACGGTCAGGGTAGTGTTGTCGCGTTTGCAGCGAGCCAGTTCGCGATCGAGTTGCAGGAATAGAGATCGGGCATTCGGCAAGCCGGTCAGATAATCGGTCGTTGCCGAGCTTTCCGCTTGCTGATACTTGAGAGCATTCTCAATGGCGAGTGCCATCTTGCCGCTGACGGCGAGCAGAATGCGCAGGTGATCGGAGGTGAAACCATCGCGCTCGGCCCGATACAAAGCCAGCACACCAATCACTCCGGAAACTCCCTCCAGAGGAACGGCCAGCGCGGAACGCAAACTGCTGACCTTCGTGGGATCGTTCAGGTATCCGGGCTCGACCGACGGATTTCCGTTGATGATCGGCTTTCTGTTTTGGGCCACCCATCCCGAAAGTCCCTGCCCGACAGGTATCCGCAGCGAAGAAAACAGCCGGTAGTTGTCGCCGTTTACATATTCCGGAACAAGTTCTTCCTCACGTCGCACATAGATGGCGATGGCATCGTAAGGAACCATCGGCTTCAGTTTGACGGAGAACACCGAGAGCGTCTCACCGAGGCTGAGCGAGGCACCCAAGTCCTGGCTCAATTCGAACAGCGCCTGGGCTTCCTGACGCGCCGCGGCGATTGATGACAAGAACGTGTTTTCCCGTCCCGCGTAGTCTTGTGCCTTGGCGTTTTCAAATCCAGCCGCTGGCTCCAGGCCGCGCTCGATCTTGATCGCCGTCGACAAGGGCGCGTTCGGGTCTTCGGCCGACTTGGCAATCGCCATCTCTTCCAGATGCTGATATCTCTTTTGAAGGACATCGACCACTCGCGGATCAAATGACTTGCCCGACTCGGCAGCCAGCTTCTGCATGACATCTTTCAACGGCAGCGCGCGCCGGTACTGACGATCCGATGCGAGCGCATCCAGATAGTCGACGGCCGACAAAATACGTGCTCCGATGGGAATCTCCGCCCCCCTCAGGCCCACCGGATATCCTGATCCGTCCCATTTCTCGTGATGGGCGCGGACGATCGGCACAACGGGATAGGGGAAACGCACGCGCTCCAGAATCTCCGCACCGACCAACGTGTGAATCTTCATCTTCTCGAATTCTTCGGGACTCAATCTTCCCGGCTTCGAGATGATATGTTCCGGCACCGCGAGCTTGCCGATGTCATGCAATAAAGCGGCGGCATGCAGTGCTTCCAGTTCCGGGCCGCTTACACCTAGTTCTTTAGCAACCTCGATGGCGTACACTCTCACGCGCTGCAGGTGCTCGTGGGTGGTGTGATCCTTTGCCTCAATGGCAAGCGCCAGTGCCTCGATTGTTCGCAAATGCAGATTCGCCATCTCTTCCACGTGGCGCTTCTCGTCTTCGAGTTTGCCGAGGTATAGCCGGTACGAGCGGTAGATCAGATAAATCACGGGCAATGCGAGCAGCGACGTTTCCCAGTTCAAGATGCGGTTGAGCCACGCGATCACGCCAGCGATTCCGGCTCCAACCAGGTAGTAAGGAAACGACCAGAAATAGCAGTCCACCAGGATTCTTTGCAGCGGACGGCGTTCAGTCAGGGAGATGACCGTCGCGATCGAACCGGCATTAGCGATGAAATAAACCGTCGCGGAAATTCCGAGCAGAATCGGACGGCTGTCGATAACCAGATTCATTACCGGGTTGTGGAACACCAGGTAAGCAAGCGCTGTCGAAATGCTGCCCGCGCACACGTTGAAGGTGACCTGGATCGCTCGCGGACGGTCAGGATAAAGGCATTGCGCCACCATGGAAACCGCGCCGAGAATCAGCGTCTCAGTAAAGCTCAGTTCCAGCACACCGATCAGAATGAAAAGGAAGTTGACCGAAAGCGTCCCGGTGATTCCCGGCAGATTTACCTTCAGGCGGGAGGCGAGGATAGCGATTCCGAGGTAGCAGATGAACTCCGCAATGTTCTTGCTGCTCTGGTGAATGCCGCCGTAAATCAGCGTTCCCAGACCGGCCAAAACGATCATCGTGATGAATAACTTGGCCGGGACCGATAGCCCTCTCCACGAGCGGGACCGCTCAGGCAATCCAATAGCTGTGCTGGTTGCGCCAGTCATACGTATAGACACACACTGCCCGGGAGATCGATGTCCCCGAGTATTCATAAATATCAGCTAACTGGCATTAGAAACAATGATTTAGCGGAGTTTGGCAAAACTTCCGTAACTTGCGGAGGGTCTTTCCACAGCCGACAGGACATGTACTAGTGTGTGCAGCACTAACAAGGGATGGTTCTAACTTGCCATCGATGTTTTGTTGGTTAAGAAATCACACTGAACGATGGATGCTTCAGGCTATTTTCAGATGCGTCAGCTAGGCTCACAGGAATCGAATGTGGGCGCTCGTGGAAGGCTTGGCCGTAGTCCTAGTGATTTTCATACTTGTGTTCACAATCATTGACTTGACGCGCCAAAGTAACGCCTCGTTGCTCATCCTTCCTCCATGACAAAGCCCCGGTCCCAAGAGCCGGGGCTTTCTTCCTACCAGGATTAACCTATTTGCCGAAGGGTTAATCGAAACGGACAATCCCCTTGTTCAAGTCGGCTTCGGCCTGGACAAGATTTTCGGGCTTACCAAGGTCGTGCCAGTAGTATTCGTCGGCTCGGAACGCCAGGATCTTCTCACCCTCCCCCGCCAACCGGAGATAGGTTGTGATAATTGAAAACACGCCGTGCTCGGCGATCATCTTCAGCAATTCCGGCGAGATGATATGCACCCCAGCGAAAGCGAGCCCTTCGGAGCGCTGGGTGGACCGAACCAGTTCAGGCTCCTTGCCTGCGGTGTGTCGTCCGCATAGCTGCCCGTTCTCGGCAAAGAGAAGCTGACGGGAAGTCTGCCTCTTTTGAACGGCGAGAGTTGCAAGGGCGCCGTGATCCCGATGGAAGGTCACCATGCGTCCGAGATCAATGGTGCTGATTACATCTACATTGTGCAATACGAAAGGCTCATCAGATTTTGGGCTCTGAGTGAAAAACCATGCCGCCTTCTTCAGCCCGCCACCGGTATCGAGAAGAACATCATCTTCGCGGGAGATCTCCACGTGCATGCCGAAGTTGGAGTTCTTTTGGAGGTAATCGATCACCAGATCGGCGAAGTGATGCACATTCACGATCACTTCTCGGATTCCAAATGTGGCCAGCCTGCGAAGGGTGATCTCGAGCAGCGTGCGTCCACCAACTTCCACCAGCGCCTTGGGACGTTGATCGGTGAGAGGCCGCAGGCGGGTACCAAGCCCGGCAGCAAGAACCATCGCCTTCATCGAGCGGCTTTCTCCGCCGCCGAATTCTCCGCCTTCATTCTCTCGAGCTCGCGATGCGTCACCACGACCTCGAGACCGGCCCTGCCCCTCAGGCGCTTGGCAACCTGCTCGGCCAGGTACACCGAACGGTGCTGGCCGCCGGTGCAGCCGAACGAGACCATCAGGTTCTTGAATCCGCGCTGCTGATAGTTGTTCACGCTGGCATCGACCAGAGACATAACGCTGGCCAGATACTGATGGACGCTCTCCTGCTGATTCAAATACTCAATGACGGGTGCCTCTCTCCCAGTCAAAGGCTTGAATCGATCTTCCCGCCCTGGATTCGGCAGACTGCGTCCGTCAAAAACGAAGCCGCCCCCGTTGCCAGTGTCGTCCTTCGGCAAACCGCGGTGGAACGAAAAGCTGAAGATGCGCACCACCAGATTGTCAGCGTCAGTCGCCAGCGCCTGCAGTTTCTCCGAGCCAAGCATGCTGTGGAAGGCCTCCAGCAACGTTGGCAGTGCGACCGGAAGCTTCACGTTGTGCTGCAGCCAGCGAAGATTCTTCAGCGCATACGGAACACTCTGCAGGAAGTGCACCTTGCGCTCATAAAATCCGCGGAATCCATATGCGCCCAGCGCCTGCATAATACGGATGTATACGTAGGCGTAGTAGTGCTGCATGAACGCTTCGGGCTTGATATCGACAAACTTGCCCAGCGTCGCAAGGTAATGGTCGAGCAACTGCTGGCGGAGTTCTGGCGGCAGATCGGCCTTGGCATCGTAGAGCAGTGAAGCCACGTCATATTGCAACGCGCCCTTGCGCCCTCCCTGGTAGTCGAGGAAGTACGGCTTGCCTCCCGGCAACATGATGTTGCGCGATTGAAAATCGCGATACAGAAAGTAATCCCGCGGAGCGCTAAGAAGGAATTTTGTAAGCCGGCTGAAATCATCTTCCAGGGCCTGCTCGCTGAAGGGGATCCCTGCCAACCGCAGGAAGTAATATTTGAAATAGTTCAGGTCCCACGAGATCGACTGACGGTCGAAACTGCCGCGCGGATAACACAGCTTGTAATTCAGGTCGTGCCCGGCTTCGATCTGGAAGCGAGGCAACGTCGCGATCACTTCGCGATAGGCCTTGACAACGTTGGGCGCAATCGAGTCTCCGCTGCGATTCTGTGAAAGCAACTCGAACAGGGACGTGTCGCCCAGATCCTGTTCGAGATAAGCGCCGTGATCCAGGTCCTCGCCATATATTTCGGGCACCGGCAAACCATGTCTGCGGAAATGGCGGGAGAATTCCAGAAAGGCAGCGTTTTCTTCGCGCACGCCGTACAGAATGCCGATGGCCGTCTTGCCCTTTCCGGTCAGGCGGATAATCCGGCGGCCGGATCCTCCCAACTCGCCTTGCAGCGGCTGCACGGACTCCACCGGAAGATGAAAGTGCTGCTCGAAGAGTCTTTCGAGGACATCCATAGAAGGGCTCGCCATCGTCGCGGATTTACCTCAAGATACCACCGAAGCTTAGCCCTTGAACCTGTCAAGGCATCTGTCTGCAAAACATTGGTAATCCGGAGTATGCCGTTGGAGTCGAAATGCGAATAGCACAAGAATTTGGAATATATGCGAAGTCTGGTGGCGGCGGTTGGACTCGAACCAACGACCTACGGATTATGAGACCGTCGCTCTAACCACCTGAGCTACACCGCCACTTGCCTTGAAACAGGAAGGATGCGAAAGGAAACCGCGGCCGATACGGAACCGGCGCTTCCGAGGCAGGAGCAACGCGGTCTCGGTGCGCTGCGTCCCAATACCTGATTTTAGAATCGCTGCGGAAATAGGTCAAACTCGCAACTGAGGTCGCAATTGTTGCGGCCCTTTTCGGCGGTCGGTGTGGCATGATCTCCCTCGAAGCTCAAGAACAACGACTTGGCAGCTAACCCCAGATCATTCGGGTCCGTCTTGGTTGGGATATTCCTGTGCTTCGGAGCAACCATGGCAGCTCTCGCCGGGTCGACCCTTCTTGTGCCCGGCACCACCTTGGATAGAGCTTGGGCGTTGAATCCCGGCGCGTATCAGCAACTCAGCTCTATGGGGAGCATTGCGGGACTGCTTTTCTTATTACTAAGCCTTCTTCTCATATTCTCGGCAGTCGGATGGTTTCACCGCCGACGCTGGGGATGGATACTTGCGGTCGTTATTATCTCCTTCCAAGTCATAGGCGATCTAGTCAATCTTCTGCGAGGCGATTGGCAACGAGGCGCGGTTGGAGTCATCGTGGCCGGAGCGCTATTATTTTATCTTTTTACGCCGAGCATCAGAGCAGACTTTGACTGGTCGTCGCACTAGAGTAGAGAAACAGCATCCTTTTCCTGGCGTATGCTTCGCCTCATGATTTTCGGCGCTCACATTCTTTTCTACAGCCAGAACCCCGAGGCCGACCGAGCCTTCTTTACCAATGTCCTCAGGCTCGGATATGTGGATGTTGGACGCGGCTGGCTCATCTTCGCCCTGCCGCCCGCGGAAGCTGCCATTCATCCCGCTGATGGAGAGTTCAGCCAGACGCATGCCGAGCAACAGTTTATGGGCGCAGTGCTCTACCTGATGTGTGACGACCTGCATGCAGAGATCGCGATTCTGAAACAGAGGGGCGTTCCCTGCAGCGAGATCCAGCAAGCTCCATGGGGAAGCGGCACGACGATCCCAATGCCTAGCGGCCGCTCGATTGGCCTGTACCAGCCGAGGCACGAGACAGCGCTGAATTTGAAATCGAAGTAGCCGCGATCTGGAATAATCGAAACGCACATGAAAGCCATCGCAGTCATACCGGCGCGACTCGCCTCGACGCGCCTGCCTCGCAAGATGCTGCGCGAGATCGCGGGCAAACCCCTGATTGGAGTCGTATATGAGGCGGTGCGCTCCTCGCCGCTGCTGGCAGATGTAATTGTAGCGACCGATTCAGACGAAATCATGGCCGCCTGCCGTCAGCATGGCTGGAAGGCGCAGATGACAGCGTCCACGCACAAAAGCGGGACAGAGCGCGTGCATGAGGTTTCCGTCCGTGAGTCTGCCGATGTCTACATCAACGTGCAGGGCGACGAGCCTATGGTTCGTGCGGAGCAAATCGCTGCGTTGCTCCAGGTCATGGAGAATCCCCTCGCCCAAGTCGGCACGCTAATGACCCCCGCGGTTGCAGTCGATATTCCGAATCCCAATGCGGTGAAAGTCGTCACCGACCTCTCCGGCCGCGCGCTCTATTTCTCGCGCGCTACGATTCCCTTCGACCGGGACAAAACGAGTCCGCATTATTACAAGCACCTTGGCCTGTACGCCTATCGCAAACCCGCGCTCGACCGGTTTGTGACTCTCCCCGAATCGTCACTCGAGAAAAGTGAACGGCTGGAGCAGCTTCGATTTCTTGAGAATGGAATTTCGATCTACTGCGGCGAGACCCCCTACGATTCGGTAGGTGTAGATACCGAAGAGGACCTTAAGAGGGTTGTCGAGATTCTGAAAAACCGCTGAGGCGAACTCTGCTTACTGTTTATTTTCTTCCGCTAAGCGTTGCTTCAGTCTTGCCCGAAAGTCATCGGCTAGTCTCCGGCATGCTCCGGCCTCCACCATCGGATCTGGCTTCACCCCCTTTTCTCGCTGCTCAAGCCGATTCCATAAACCAGAAAGCTCCGGGTGAGCAGTGATCAGAATGTCGCAGGGTACCGAATCGAGAAAAGCAAAACTCTTTTCAAAATCTGCCACGGCATTCGGATAATCGCGCTGACTGCTGAAGTGAAACCCGGGCGAAGAAATAGGAGTCAAGCTGTCGGCGTATACGAGGTCGCGGCAGACTTTGTCCTCGCAAGACTTCCACGTCCAGCTCGTGCCGCCGGGAGTGTGACCCGGTGTCAGGTGTGGTGTCAGCGCAATGTCGCCGACATGTAGGCTCTCCCCATCGTGGAATGGGCTCACATTCTTCACTGCTGCGATTGGGATCAGGGTGGCGCGTTGGGGATCGCCCTTCCCAACTCCTCCTGTTCGCAGCACCTCTGCACTCCACTGGCTCGCCACCACATGGGCTCCGCTCCGCCTCTGCAGCTCGGCGATGCCGCCCGCATGATCGTAATGCACATGCGAATTCACAATCAGCTTTACGTCTTCGATACGAAAGCCGAGGGATTGAATATTGTCGGCGATCAGTCCAGCGGACTCAGGCAAGTCCCCATCGATCAACACGTGGCCGGCCGAAGACGTGATCAACACCGAGCTCAATCCGTGAGTACCCACGTAGTAGGTATCGCCGAAAATCCGGAACGGGGACTGCTTCTTATTCAATGCATCGCAATTTGGGCAGGCGGTTTTTTGCCCGAAAGCTACCGAGCAGTAAGCCACGGCAAGAATGCATCCGAACAGACTGTGCTTGATAGCATTCCAGCTCATGCGGTTGGAATTGCGCCTTGAGACTCTCTCCAAGACTCGGCGGCTGCCAGCCGCCGCGAAATGGAAGGATGCGAATGGAAGAACCACTCCACCCACTTTGCGGGGGTTCGCTCCGCCAGGTTCTGTTCCGCCAGCTTATTCATCGACGAAACGAATGGATCGATACTGGCAATCGATTCGAATGCGTAACGGTCAGCCTGCCGCTCGTTGTAGCGCGAGTAAGCATTGAGTGCGGGCATCAGCAGCAATGACAGTACGACTGACACTAGCGCCAGCAGCGGCAGGTTGGCAAAGTCCGACAGCTCCTCAAACATGTGATGGTCAACGGCGTAGTGCAGTGTCCAATTTGCCGCCCAGAATCCAACGAAGGTGATCCCCGCTTGTACCAGGATGCTCTTGAAGATATGCCGGTGGACGTGATGTCCCAGCTCGTGCGCCAGCACAGCCTCGATCTCGTCTCCACTGTAGTTGTCGAGCAGGGTATCGGCCAGGATGATGCGCCGGGTATTCCCGAGCCCCGTCAACGCTGCGTTGGCCTTCTTGCTCTTCTCGGATAATCTCCACCGATACACTCCCCGAACATGCGTGCCGGCGCGTTGGCTCAGCATGATCAAGCGGCGTTTCAGATCTTCGTCTTCCAGCGGTTCGAATTTGTAGAAGATGGGAAACAGGACAACGGGAGCCAGCTGCGCCAGCAAGACGAAGAGACCGAGGACCAAGGCCCACGCCAACACCCACCAATTCTGCGGCCATTGCCGGATCGTGAAATACAGCAATTCGACAACGATACTGCCCAACACCAGGCCGACAAGAAATCCTTTGGCTTCATCCCACAGCCATGAGCCAAATCGCTGGTTCGAGAGCTTGAAGCGGCGTTCCAGGCGGAATCCGTAGTACTCGAGTCCGATTCCGATCACCTTACTGATGCCAAGCAGCAGCACCACATAAATGAATAGCGAGAACGAATAGTTCTGGAATCCCACCCGATATGCCAGGTCCCGCAGTGAATCGGACCATCGTGTAGCCAGCAGCACGATCAGGAACACGAGTCCGACTGCAAAATCGGTGATCCCCAGCCAGCGCCGGATGCGGTTATAACGGCGCGCTTCTGGCGAATCGTGCTGGGCTGTCGTGAGCTCGTCTACCATTCTTTCCATTATCGCCGATGATTACGCGCCGTTTCTCACAAATTGCTCTCCGGCCATGAGTAATTCGTCCACGAGTTCTTTCGAGGAAGCCTCGACATACAGTCGAAGCAAGCGCTCGGTGCCCGAAGCACGGAACAGAGCCCAAGCCCCGGCGCCGTTTCCGTCCGTGGGCGCGTCGAGGAAGAACTTCACGCCGTCCATATACTCCTTCTTAAGCACCTTATATTTTCCAAGGCTCTGGGTGCTCTCGGAGCGCGCACGCTCGACCGCGCTCTTCTTCATATCATCGGGAATGTGCAGGTCGCGCCGTCCATAATAATGCGGACCGAACTCACGCTGCAGATCGGCAACGAGTTGTCCGAGCGTCTTTCCTTCTTCTGCCATCGCATTGGCAAGCAGAAGGCTATTCAGTACGCCATCACGCTCGGGAAGGAATCTGGAATAGCCGATGCCGCCCGACTCTTCGCCGCCCATCAGGATCTCGCGTTCCATCATCAGGTCGGCGGCATATTTGAATCCGATAGGCGTCTCGTGCACCTTGCGGCCATATTTCGCCGCGATGCGATCGATCATGCGCGTTGTGTTAAACGCTCGGGTTATTTCGCCTGGCCATTTCTTTCGCTCGAGCAACCAGCGCAATAGCACGGAAAAGATCTTGTGTGCGTCAACGAAGCTGCCATCTTCTGCGACCGCTCCGATGCGATCGGCGTCTCCATCAGTGGCCAGGCCGGCATCGCACTTCTCGTGAACCACGGAGTCTTGCAACATTTGGGTGTGTGGCTCAATGGGTTCAGGATTGATTCCTGGAAACAGCGGATTCAATTCCTGACGGATGGCGACAACCTGCACTCCACGGTCGGCAAGTATGGCGTTAAGCACGCCCCGCCCGGAACCGTACATCGCGTCGACAGCGAACTTGAATTTCGTTCTGGCGATCAGATCCATGTCTGCGAAAGCGCAGACGGCCTTCACGTATTCCCGCTTCAGATCTACTTCTTCGATCGCAGCCCTGTACCCCTTGGGCATCGCGCCAGCCGCCAGTTCCGCCTCGATCTTCTTCATAATCGCCGGCGTGGCCGAACCGCCGAAGTTCCCTTTGAACTTCACCCCATTCCAGTTCCAGGGATTATGGCTGGATGTAACCATTACGCCGCCAGCCGCACCCTGCTGCTTGACGGCATACGACACCGCAGGGGTAGGGGTGTAATCGTTGGCCAACTTCACCGGAATTCCTGCTCCAGCCAAAACCTCGGACACAATCTTCGCAGCCGCAGGCGATGCAAAGCGGGCGTCGTATCCGACAATTACTCCACGCTGAGGCTGCTCATGGTTCAACACGTAGCCTGCAATCGCCCCCGCCACACGCCGAACGTTCTCGAATGTAAAGTCTTCCGCGATCAGCCCGCGCCAGCCGTCGGTCCCAAATTTGATTTCTTGTGGCATCTTCAGTAGCGCCGCTGTCTCGGCGGCTGTCGGGGCGGCATCTTGCCACCACTAGACGAGTTTGTTCATCTTGCGCTCGTCCAAGTACTTTACGACCTTACCCACATCTTGAGCATGCTCGCGAGTGGTGATCAGCAGAGCGTCCGGAGTCTCGACCACCACTACATCGTTCACGCCTACAGCAGCTACGAACTTCCCCGGGGCGTGCACATAGTTCCCACGCGAATTTAGAACAAAGGTCCCAGAGGCGTTGATCAGGTTCGCTTCAGGTGTCGTGATTTTCGCAATGTGGTGTTCGTGCAGCGCCGTCCACGAACCGAGATCGTTCCAACCAAAATCCGCCGGCAAGCAGAAGATGTTGTTCTTTTGTTCGCCTTTGGCTGAGCGCGGCTCGAGCACCGCATAGTCCACACTGATATTTTCGCTATCCGGATACCGTTTGCGAAAAGTAGATGCGAATTTCGTCGTTCCGAACTTTGCAGCAATCTCTTCCAGGATCGGAGCCGTCTTCGGCAAATGCTCGCGCAGAGCGTCAGTCAGAGTACGAGCACTCCACAGGAACATCCCACTGTTCCAGAAGTAGTTTCCGGCAGCCACAAATTCCGCAGCTGTATCGGCGTTTGGCTTTTCCGTGAAGCGGCGGACGCGAAGCGCTTCACCCTGATAGAGGGCGCCCGCTTCGATGTATCCATAGCCGGTTTCGGCGCGGTTCGGCCGAATGCCGAGAACAATGATGTTCGCGCCGGCCGCCGCAAGCTCAATTCCGCGTTCCAGTGTCTCGTGGTAGCGCTTCTGGTCGCCGATGACATGGTCGGAAGGAAACATTCCGATGACAGCATCGGGATCATCGCGCAGAAGCAGAAACGCCGCCAACCCGATGGCGGGGGCAGTATTTCGTCCCACAAGTTCCGCCAGCACTTGAGCTTTCGGCAGCTTTGGAAGCTGCTGCATAATCGCCGGCCGCAAGTCTTCATTCGTAATGATCCAGAAATTCTTCGCGGGAGCCAGAGGAGACAGACGAGACACCGTCTGCTGAATCATGGTTTGCTTCCCGTCGAGCGCGAGCAACTGCTTGGCGCGTTTCTTCCTGCTGAGCGGCCAGAAACGCGTGCCGCGCCCGCCAGCGAGAATCACTGGATAGAAATTGGGGTTCTTCGTCATGCCTTCCAAGCAGAACTACATCCGAGTCTCAGGCTCGGGAAGTGATTTTCCCGGCACGTATGCGCGCAAGAACTCCAATGACCACTGCGGACGCACACAGAAATTCGGCACCGAGGCCGGAACGACAACGGCGTCGCCTTTCGCCAATGTGACCGGCTCGAATCCGGGAGCCTCTATGGCCCCGCATCCCTCGACCGCGACCAGAATCTGGGCTGAACTCTTTCCAGAATCGTCGCGCACCGAGAGATCCAGCGAATCTTTCGCCTCGTACATCTCCACCACAAAGTACGGGGCGGCAACCAACGGGGCACGGCGAGTCTTACTGCTGATCTGTTCCGGCGCAGGACGCAGGACCTTGCCCGACTTCACTTTTTCCCTAACGGCCGCCATGCCGTCTCTGAGATGAAGTTCTCGAGGGCGCCCGTAATCATAAAGACGGTATGTCATGTCCGATTGCTGTTGCGTCTCCACGATGATCGATCCCGGCCCCAGCGTGTGCACCGTGCCTCCGGCAACATAGATCATGTCGCCAGCGTAAACGTTGATCCAGTTAAGGACCTCCTCGGCGCGGTTCTGATGAATTGCCTCTTCGAGCTGCGCGGTCGTGACTCCAGCTTTGAGGCCCAGCGCGATCTGCGAACCCGGCTTCGCGTGCGCAACATACCAGCATTCGGTTTTCCCCCAAGGTTGTCCGACACGCAGCGCCTGCGCGTCGTCCGGATGCACCTGCACCGACAACTTCTCGTGAGGAAAGAGAAACTTTGCCAGCAACGGAAAACGTTTTGGATCGCGGGCAGCTTCGCCCACTAGTTCCCGCTGATTCTCTTCGCTCAGCTGAGCAAGACTCTTGCCCCGAAGTGGGCCGTTCGCAACTTTGCAGTCATCTCCTGTAAGCCAAGATTCACCAATTTTCTCTTCAAACCGGTGGTTCGGATAGATGGGCGACAAATCCTGCGTCCCCCACGGACGAGGATCAAATCCCGGCTGCATGAGTAAGGGATACAAATTTCCCATTAGATTTGAATCGATAAAAAAAGGCCGCTCACTAGAACGGCCGTTAGAAAAGCATGATCGTTCAAGCTTTTCCCTGTGTTCCCTGTGTACTCTGTGGTGAACGAACCTGAATTCTCACCACAGGGTGCACAGAGGAACACAGGGCCAGAATTACAGTGCCGCGAAGAACTTCCGCATGCGCTCGAGACCGCGATCCAGTTCGGCCTTCGAGGTCGCGTACGAAATGCGGATGTGTTCGTTGGTTCCAAATCCCTCACCTGGCACCGTGGCCACATGCGCTTCGCGCAGCAGGCGTCCGGCCACATCAGATGCAGATTTCACCCCTCCGCGTCCAAGAAAAGATGAAATATTCGGAAAGGCGTAGAAGGCGCCTTCGGGCATAGTGCAGGTGATACCCGGGATGGAACGCAACCCCTTGATAACGTGGTCACGCAACTGTATGTACTCTTGCCGCATGTCCTCGACGCACTGCTGCGAGCCTTTCAGCGCCGCGACGGCCGCTTTCTGAACAACCGACGTCGGATTCGAAGTGCACTGGCTCTGCAGTTTCGCCATCGCACTGGTTACCGCCGCCGGGGCCATCGCATAGCCCAGCCGCCATCCCGTCATGGCATATGTCTTCGAGAGTGAGCCGAGCACAACGAATCGTTCTTTGTATTCGCGCAGCGATCCAACGGAGAAGTTCTTCCCCGAATAGTTCAGATAGACGTAGCACTCATCCGATAGAACCCAGATGCCGCGCTGGTGCGCCAGTCGGATCACCTCCGTCATGTCCTCGGGTTTCATGACCGCCCCGGAGGGGTTCGACGGCGAGTTCAGGATGATGGCTTTTGTCCGAGGCGTGATCAAACGGGTGACCATTTCCGCGGCCACTCGGAATCCCTGCGACTCGTCCGACTGCAGCAGGACGCAGTTTCCGCCCGCATAGTTGATGATGTCTTTGAACGAAACCCAGTACGGAACCGGCAGAATGACTTCATCCCCGTGGTCGACGAGAACCTGGAGAGCATTAAAAAGTGCGTGCTTGCCGCCAACGGAAGCAATGATCTCTTCGCGACGATAATCGGAATCAAAATCGACGTTATGACGGTGTGCGATCGCGTCGCGCAATTCGGCTGTGCCTGCGACGGCTGTGTACTTCGTGAAGTTTCCCTGGATCGCCGCGATGGCAGCATCCTTGATGTGCTGCGGCGTTGCAAAATGCGGCTCGCCCGCCGTGCAATCGACGACATCGATGCCCTGCTGGCGCAACTTGTCCGCCTCCGCCACAGCCGCCATCGTGGCCGAAGGTTCGATCCGGTTGATCCTTTCCGCGAGTTTTACAGCTTCCAGCGTTGCCGTGGTCATGCTTTTTTCTTCCTTCTCCTGGGCACTTCCATGAGTTGCGTCTCGCCCAGCTTGTATGCCGGGTCCAGTTTCTCTCGCACCTTCTGCTCCACGATCTCCGGAACCAGGTCCTTGACCGGACCGCCCGCCTGCGCCACTTCCCGCACCAGCCGCGAACTCACATAGGAGTACTTGTCGGCCGGCATCATAAAAACCGTCTCCAAAGTGGGCTCCAGCTTGCGGTTCATCAGCGCCATCTGGAGTTCATATTCGTAGTCGCTGATTGCCCGAATCCCGCGCAGAACGCAAGTGGCCTCGATCGATTTCGCATATTCAACCATCAGGCCGTCGAACGTCGCGATCCGGACGTTCGGTAGATCGGCCGTTAGCGTCCGCAGCATCTCGGACCGTTCCGCTACGCTGAACATGGGACTCTTCTCCGTGTTCCGCAGGATCGCGACCACCAGTTCTTCAAAGATCTTGCTCCCCCGCTGAATCAGATCGAGGTGCCCGTTGGTGGGCGGATCAAACGATCCCGGATAGAGAGCTATGCCCTTGTTCAATCGTCCTCAGTGGAATGCCACCCGCTTAGCATCGCGAGGAGCATGGAGCAATAAAAGATTCTATGCGGGTGGAAGTGCGAATGGCAATGCAATGTGGATTGCTGCTCAGATTGTGTAGCCCCGGACGCCTTCGTCCGGGGTTGCGCGAAGCGCAATGCGGCTGCCGATGCGTTCATGGAGTGTGGATCACGTCGGACTCGCTTCGCTCGGGGCGGACGAGGCGTCCGCCCCTACAGTTCGAAAGGGAGACCCGGGCGCAGGCCAATCGCGGTGCGCCCGGTAGAAACGAGCCTATCGCCGTGCCGCGACAATCGGCGCCTTCGCGGTTTCGCTCCCGGTTGGCATGGTCGCGACTTTGGCCCCAGATGTAGCCGGAGCCTCCGCAGGCTTGGCCGGAGCCGCAATCAAGCCCAGCGCCTTTCGCACCTCGGTATCCAGCTTGGCCATGACGTCCTTGTTGTCCTTCAGGAACTGCCGAGCATTCTCGCGCCCCTGGCCGATGCGCTCGCCTTTATAGCTGTACCAGGAGCCGGATTTTTCGACGATGTTGTTGTTCGAAGCCAAGTCGAGCAGATCGCCTTCGCGCGAAATACCCTCTCCATAAAGGATATCGAACTCCGCGTCGCGGAACGGTGGCGCAACCTTGTTCTTGACGATCTTCACCTTCGTCCGTGACCCGATGACAACGTCTCCTTCCTTTACCGCCGCAATCCGCCGGATATCAATGCGCACCGACGAGTAGAACTTCAGCGCCTTGCCTCCCGTCGTAGTCTCCGGATTCCCGAACATCACGCCAATCTTCTCGCGGATCTGGTTGATGAAGATCAGGCAAGTGCGCGACTTGGCCACGGTTCCCGTCAGCTTCCGCAGCGCTTGCGACATCAACCGCGCCTGTAGTCCCATGTGGCTATCGCCCATCTCACCATCGAGTTCGGCCTTGGGCACCAGTGCCGCCACCGAATCAACTACCAGCACATCCATAGCGTTCGAGCGCACCAGCGCTTCAGTGATCTCCAGCGCTTGTTCGCCATAATCCGGCTGCGAAACCAGTAGATTGTCGACATCCACGCCCAACTTCTTTGCGTATGCAGGATCGAGAGCATGCTCGGCGTCGACGAAAGCAGCCATTCCACCGGTCTTTTGCGCCTCGGCAATGACTTGCAGAGTGATGGTGGTCTTACCAGAAGACTCAGGCCCGAACACCTCAATCACGCGCCCGCGGGGAAATCCGCCCACGCCCAGCGCCGCATCAAACGAAATCGACCCGGTCGAAATCACCGAAATCGGCAGGATCGCGTCCTTCGATCCCAACCGCATAATCGATCCCTTGCCGAACTGCTTTTCAATCTGAGAAACCGCCAGGTCAATCGCCTTTGCCTTGTCATCCGCCATGGAAATGGCTCCTTGGTACCGCGAGAAATTATGAGTGCTCTCTAAGTCTGGCCGGATTATACACAGGAATGAAAGCGAAGAAAAGGCGAATCAAGAAGATAACTGTGGAAAGCGTTCCGAAATGGGATCGATGGCGAGCAAAGCATAATATGCGATCGGATCGCATATTCAGCCTTCTTCCACAAAATCTAAGAGTGTGGGCTCATGGACAGAGAGGAGATCGGGCGATATACCTCTGTGCTTCAGTGTCCACCCGGGCTGAGAGTACGCGTTCACCGGGCTCAGCAACGATCTGGAGGTCGGTCCTTTGCAGAACAATCTCTTCCGCCTTCGGCTCGTATTCATAGGCCTCGATACCTTGGCCTCGTAGGAAAGCCCGCACTGAGTGCAGATCCGACCCAACCTGTAGACCCTCCCGAAGAAGGTGTTCCTTTTCGTCCAATTCTGACATTTTCCGCGGCCAGAGCGGGTCGAGAGATGGCACACATGCCAAGCATGGAAGCAAAACAGCTACGACGGCCACGATTGCGGTCCTTCTCGCGGAAGGATGGTACTTAAGACGATAGAAAACCAAATACGCAACTGCGGAATAGATCACTGAGTTGATGACCAGAATCGGAACAGGCGAACCCAGCCAAGAGAACCTAAACAGCACCGACTCAACGATGCCCCCAGGGAAAAGCAACAGGGCAGCCAGATACAAGATGGATTGGGATAGAACGTTGAGTAGCAGAGCCAGCAACGACGTGAATCCAATTCCTGCCACTCCTGCAAGGAAGAGTCGTCTAGCCCGCATTTGAACCTGCGTCACAGATCTTGTGGGCTGTGTCGAGCCAGAACTTACCTCTGCAGCAAATCCACCGGCGCCGTCACATCATGGACTCGGAAATACTTCGCCAGCGCCGGATACTTCCGCGCCACGGCCTCATACATCGCATACGCCACGTTGCGATAAGAAATGTGCCCCGCCGGAGTCGTACGCAATTCAGAAATATAGACCGCCTCGGCAAAATCCATCTTGAACAGCGCTCTCTTCTTGAACGCCAGCGGGATCGCATATTGCGAATTTTCTTCCGCCTCGGAATTCTTGCCCGCACCCAGAGCCGACAGAGTCTGCACCGCGGTTTGCACCCGCCGCATGGCCGCATCAAACCGCCCACGCACTCCGGCATCTTCCATGTCGAGCAGCATCTCGTAGCCGTGCACGGTGGTGAATCCCTGCATGACCTGGATGCAACGCCGATGCCGATGCATGTCGCGGAAACCACCCGTATCCATGAGGATGTCGAAGCGGAACTGCTGTCCAGCACGGAATCCGCGCAACAGTTCATCGTGCCTGCCACGATGCCGCAGTCCCAGATCGATGATCTCGCGCCGCCGCCGCTCTCCTGCCACCTGCACCGCCTGCCGAATCTGCCGATAAGAATGATGCGAGTGCTCGTACAACAAAGTCGTGGCAATCTCGATTTCCAGCGGCTCCTCATCGATCAGATCCACGATTGCCTTGCACGGCGCCAGCGGCTCGTCGGCCATCAACTCGCGCGCCGCCTGCCGCAATTCTTTGCGCGTCTCCATTTCATACACATTCGGATCGGCATACTTCACCAAAGTCGGCGCCACCCGCACCTCGCGCAGCAACTCCGCCTCTGCCCGCGCACCCAATTCCGGATTCGCTGCCCGAATCTCCTCTACCAAAGCGCGCAGCGAGTCTGAATTGACGTTATAGGCCGCCCCCGTCGCAGCTTTCTTGAGAGACTCGCCCAGCGTCCGCACCTCTTTATGCGTGTGCGACAGCAGGTGCGCGACCTGGTTCTCTAAAGTCCGTGCATTAACGATCTCTCCCAGCGACGTATTGGTCGCCAGCGGCAGCAGGTAGCGAGTAATGTCGAACGCCCGCGCCTTCAGCGTGCGCTCATATGCGTCCTGCTTCAGATCTGCAGGCTTGGGCGTGATGCTGATCAGATAGTCGGTCATCACGGCCGACATCGCGTCGTACTCGGCAAACAGAAAATCGACCGTCTCGCGGTATAGCTTCTTGGCTTCGTCATCACCCGCGAAATCCGGGGTGTAGTAGCCGCTCTTGCGAAAATCCTGATACCTCGTCGACCGTTCCTGCCCATCCCACCGCTGCTCGTCCGCCAGTTCGATCGCAGCCAAGATCGACAGCCTCTCGATCGCCAGCGCAATATGCGCCAGGTCGGCAATCGACCGATGCCCGTACTGAAAGTAGAAAGTGTTGAGAAATTTCTCCGCCTTCTGCGTGCTGATCTCTTTCAGGGATTCCTTCATCGACAGCGCCGACCGCGAATACTTTGCCATGGCGTAAGCCTGAATCTCCGGCTCGACGCCAAACACGGCGAACACCTCGGTCGAAGGCGCAGCGGCGTTCGCGCTGACCGGCTGAGTCTCAGGCTTCACCGCCGGCACTGCCGACGACCGGTGCGTCGATCGGTGTCCGGCGGAAGACTCGGCCGAGCTCTTGTTTGAAGGATCAGGCATGGTGATGACGTTGTTTGCTTGCGACATGAGAGTGCTGGAATGGTACGCGCCACGGTTGTGGATAAGCAATGAATTCGTGCGTACCTACTGGATACTCTGTCGCCACTGCTGCAAATGGTCTTTGATTCGTTGAACTTCCGCCTCGAGCGCAGCCGCCGCTTTGGTCAACGCGGCAGTCTCTTCGGGATTCTGCGCGCAGGCGAGGTCTATCTGCCGACGCAGCTCCATCGCAGCCTTCAGCAGTTCCTGCATGGCAGCCTCAGCCCGTTTGATTTCGTCGATGGGGCGTTCCATATCGGCATGATCTCATGCCCGCTTCGACGCTCCATCCCGATGGCTGCCCCACTTCTGGCCGGTTTTGCCAGAAGTGGGGATTTTCGATCGACACAGAGTTACAGGGATACCCGCGTATAATTTGGCCTTTCGTTGGATTCTTACAAACACCGGAGACCTCATGTCCCTCTCAGGACACGTAGCTTTCGTCACGGGGGCCTCGCAGGGTATCGGACGTACCTGCGCCCTCCGCCTGGCCAAAGAAGGAGCGGCGGTCGCTGTGGCCGCGCGCAATCAGGAGAAGCTCAATGAACTGGTGAATGAGATCACCGCAGCGGAGGGCAAGGCGACTGCGTTCCCGCTCGATGTTGCCGACGAAGAACAAATCAAAGCCACAGTCAAAGCCGCAACTGCCCAATTCGGCAAAGTTGATATACTCGTCAATAATGCAGGCATTACCCGCGACCAGCTGGTCATGCGGATGAAGCGCGCCGATTGGGACGCCGTCCTCCAAACGAATCTCACCTCTGCTTATCTCTGTATTCAGCAGGTCATTCCCAACATGCTCAAGCAGCGATGGGGACGCATCATCAACATCACGAGCGTCTTCGGGCAAATGGGCCAGGCCGGACAGGCCAACTACGCTGCCTCCAAGGCCGGACTCATCGGCCTGACCATGGCCATCGCCCGCGAAGTCGGTTCGCGCAACATTACTTGTAACGCCGTCGCTCCCGGGTTCATCGAAACAGCTATGACCGAGGTTCTGAGCGATGAGTTCAAGCAGAGCGCGGTCAAGCAGATCCCCTTGGGGCGTGTGGGAACGACGGACGATATCGCGAGCGCGGTAGCATTTCTCGCCTCCGATAACGCGTCCTACATCACCGGCCACACGCTCAGCGTGAACGGCGGCATGCTGATGGGATAAGAGCCCTCACCACAGAGAACACAGAGGTCCACAGGGAAAAATGAAATCAGGTGCAAATGACGTGAGATCATCTTCTGTGTTCCCCGTACCCTCTGTGGTTAAAGATTTTGTTGTCTCCCAAGTAGAATCCCAGCAACAGATCGCCCAAGCCCGAGAACTCTTCCTCGAGTACGCGCAGTCACTAGGCTTCAGTCTCTGCTTCCAGAATTTCGACAAGGAACTCGCGAACCTTCCTGGCGACTACGCCCCGCCCAAAGGCCGCCTGCTTCTCGCCGAGTACGAGGGCCAACTCGCCGCCTGCGTCGCCCTGCATAGGCTCGAGGCCGACGTCTGCGAGATGAAGCGTCTCTATCTGCGCCCGCAGTTCCGTGGCAAAGGACTGGGACGTATTCTCGCCGACCGCATCATCGCCGAGGCCCGCCAGATCGGTTACCACCGCATGCGACTCGATACCGTCGAACCCGTCATGAAAGATGCCGTGGCCATGTATCGCAAACTCGGCTTCAAGGAAATTGAGCCCTACCGTTCGAATCCCAATGCCGGCACTCTGTACATGGAACTGGAGTTGTAATTCCGTCGCTACTTAATCCAAAATGGGTGCCCCACTTCTGGCCGGGTTTGCCAGAAGTGGGGATTTTGTACATGCAGCCGCACAGGCAACGGAGAGAGGACCTCGCATGAAAAACATTCTGCTTTTTCTCGCACTGATGTCATTGACACCTTCCGCTCTCGCCTCCGACAAAAAGACCGTCTCTTACAAAAGCGGCGACGAAACCGTGCAGGGAATTCTCTATACGCCGCAAGGCAAAGGCCCATTCCCCGCGCTCATCGTGATCCACGAATGGTGGGGCCTGAACGACTGGGTGAACGAGCAAGCGTCGAAGTTTGCCGATGAAGGCTATGCCGCGCTCGCGGTTGATCTCTATCGGGGAAAAGTGGCGAAGACTCCGGATGAAGCACACGAGATCATGCGCGGAGTCCCGGAAGACCGCGCCAAGCGCGACCTGCATGCAGCCTTCGAATTCCTTGCCTCACAATCGAACGTGAAGAAAGATCGCATCGGCTCCATCGGATGGTGCATGGGCGGTGGCTATTCGCTCGATGTTGCTCTGCAGGAGCCCGCCCTCGCCGCCGCCATCATCAATTATGGCCATCTCGCCACCGATCCCGAGGCTCTAAAGAAGATCACTGCACCAATCCTTGGGCTATTCGGAGCGCAGGATCGTGGTATCCCTCCGGCAGACGTACAGAAATTCGAACACACCCTGAATCAGATGGGAAAGAAGATCGACATCAAAATTTACGACGACGCCGGACATGCATTTGAAAATCCAAACAACAAAGACGGATATCGCGCAGCCGATGCTGCCGACGCATGGAAGCGCACACTCGATTTCCTGGCAATCACTCTGAAAAAATCCTGAGGATGCGACAGGCGGAAACGGGCGCCACAAGCCTGATCTGAAGGGGCTCGTCCGTGATTACGCTCACGGCGTTTAGTTACACAGCGTATAAATAATCATTTTGATCTGCACGCATTTCGCATCACTCGCATCGGTTTTCCACATAGCACGAATGTCCGACGTATGGCACAAATTTCCCCTTGCCAGAAGTTGCCGCTCTGGTTACTATGGCCCATCCTGAAAT
>Ga0207693_10000809_pt1 | contig 27963 bp, 27 predicted proteins | sample LARL81metaG_FD_184347 | JGI IMG/M metagenome (GOLD analysis project Ga0207693, IMG submission 184347) | Corn, switchgrass and miscanthus rhizosphere microbial communities from Kellogg Biological Station, Michigan, USA - LAR L8-1 metaG... | ecosystem: Host-associated > Plants > Roots >... | reverse complement strand
GCCGAGCGCCAACGCGCCATCGGTGCCGGGACGCACCCTGAGCCAGAGATCGGCCTTATTGGCGAGGCCCACGTGGCGCGGATCGATCACGATCAGCCGCATGCCGCACCTCACCGCTTCGGCGACAGCGGTCGCGTGAGTGAGGCGCGAGTAGCTGGGATTGTAGCCCCAGAGGATCAGGCAACCGCTATTGGCGATGTCCGGCATGGCGCCGCCCGCGCCACCGGTACCAACGCTGCCCACACCGAAGGTGTAGCGGGTGGCGAAGGCGCGGCCCCAGCCGCAGAGGTCCAGGGTGATGCCCGCGTTCGGGGTGCCTAACGCGTTCGCCAGCCGGCGGATGAAGCCGGAGGAATCGGCTATCGCGGTCGTCGAGGGCGAAGAGAGGGTGAAAGCGACCGATTCCGGCCCGTGCCGCTCTGCAACCCGGCGCACAGCCGCAGCGGTCAGGTCCAGCGCCTCGTCCCAGCCGATCCGTTCCCAGCGGGGGTCGGGTTCGCCCTTGGGACGGGTGCGGCGCAGCGGGTAGGTCAGTCTCTCGCGATGATAGACGAGTTCCGGCGCGGCGCGGCCCTTGGCGCAGAGCGCCTGGCCGGTCGGATGTGCGGGATCGGGTTCCAGCCGCGTGAAGCGGCCGTCTTCGACCACGGCGACGCAGCCGCATCGGGCGATGCAGAGCCCGCAATAGCCGTGCACGCGCCGTGTGGCAGTGGGATCGTCCATGATGTCTCGCTCCCTGTCGTCAAACGAGTGCACAGCCCCGTTAGCCGGGCGGGATTCGCGCTGCTGCTTTCCGACTTCCCGAAATTGAATTATCGCCTGCTGTCTTCGAGCGCGCTTACCCGGTCGTCGACCGCTCCCAGGCGGTCGACGATACGTGCGTTTTGGGCGACCATCGCCGTGACCTGTTCGAGGATCCTGATCAATGTCTCTTCGTGGCGCAGGACGATCGCGGTCAGCACCTTCATGTCATCGCGTAGGCTGGCGACTTCGCTCGTCAGCCGGTGCAGCGCGCGCCCAATATAAGCCAAATCGATGATCTCTCCGCGTTCTTCGCTCATCGACTAGAGGTCGCATCCCGGGGATCAGAGGTCAAGCCGACGCTTGCCCCGGGGTGACCAACAGCTGATATAGTGACCGGGGAGGTCGGCGGTGGACAGGTCTCTCGCCAACCCGGTCAGGTCCGGAAGGAAGCAGCCGTAACGAGTTCCGATCTGGGTCGTCCGTCCGGTCTCCCTTGCCTCAATCCGGATCAGGTGATGAGCGATTCGGCGACCGCGTATCGCGTCCTTGCCCGCAAATATCGGCCTTCGACATTCGCCGAGCTGATCGGGCAGGAGGCCATGGTCCGCACCTTGTCGAATGCGATCGCGACGGGGCGGATCGCCCACGCCTTCATCCTGACCGGCGTTCGCGGCGTCGGCAAGACGACGACGGCCCGCATTCTGGCGCGCGCCCTCAACTGCGTCGGACCTGACGGCTCGGGTGGCTCGACGGCGGAACCGTGTGGCCTCTGCGCCCAGTGCCTGGCGATCGCCGGGGACCGTCATGTCGATGTGATCGAGATGGACGCCGCCTCGCGCACCGGTGTCGACGACATCCGCGACCTTACCGAGGGGGTGCGCTACCGGCCGGTGTCCGGGCGGTACAAGGTCTACATCATCGATGAAGTCCACATGCTCTCGAAGAACGCCTTCAACGCGCTGTTGAAGACGCTCGAAGAGCCGCCGCCCGATGTAAAATTCGTCTTCGCGACGACTGAAATCAACAAGGTCCCGATTACCGTCCTGTCGCGCTGTCAGCGCTTCTCGTTGCGGCGCGTCCCTGTCGAGCAGCTGATCCCGCATTATCGTCGGATCGCCGAGGCGGAGGGTGTCGAGGTCGAGCCGGCCGCCCTGGCGCTGATCGCGCGCGCCGCCGATGGCTCGGTGCGCGACGGGCTGTCCCTGCTCGACCAGGCGATCGCTCTCTCGGGCGGGCGGGTTACCGAAGCCGCAGTGCGCGACATGCTGGGAGCCGCCGACCGCGGTCTCGTGTTCGACTTGCTGGAGAGCACCTTACGCGGCGATGCGCCGGCTGCGCTCGCCCAGATGGGCCGACTTCATCAGAGCGGGGCGGATCCGCTGATGGTTTTGCAGGATCTCCTCGACCTCAGCCATTTCGTAACTCGACTGAAGCTCGCACCTGAGGCCGGGACCGGCGATCCGATCGCCGAAGGTGACCGTGCGCGAGCCCTGCCGCTCGCCGAAATGCTGACCATGCCGGTGCTCGCCCGCGCCTGGCAGATGCTGCTGAAGGGGCTCGAAGAGGTGCAGGTCGCACCCTCGCCGGTCCAGGCCGCGGAAATGGTGCTGGTGCGCCTTGCCTATGTCGCCGATCTGCCGGCACCAGCCGAGCTGGTCCGCTCGGTCGTAGCCGCCCCGGCCTCCGGAAGTGGCCCCGCAGGAAGCCGGGGCAACGGCGCGGCGATCGCGTCGAACCCGCCTGCCGCTTCGCCCGCCGTTGCAGTCGTGCAGCCCGTAGAAACTCCTCCGTCGCGGCCGACCGCCGGAAATGCGCTGCTCGCCATAGCCGAGCTTCCCGCTTCTTGCGTCGAGCCCGTACTCGACCCGATGCCGCAAAGTTTTGCCGAAGTCGTCGCACTGTTCGACAAGAGGCGGGAGGCGCTGCTCCGTTCTCACCTCTGGTCACATCTCCACTTGGTCCATTTTGAACCGGGCCGGATCGAGGTCCGCCCAGCCTCCGGCGCACCGCGCGATCTCACCAACCGGCTCGGCCAACTGCTGAGCGAATGGACCGGTAACCGCTGGCTGATCGCTATTTCCGAGGCTGAAGGAGAGCCGACCCTGCGTGAGCGGGAAGAGCGTCGCGAACGGGATCTGCGGAACGAGGTCACCAGCCACCCGTTGGTTCAAGCGGTGCTCGAGACGTTTCCCGGAGCGACAATCGCCGCCGTCCGGGAGAGATTTGCGGCGGTCGAGCCCAATGAGGATCAGGCGCCTCCGGAAGGCCTCGATGAGGAAGCCGATACAGGAGAGGACGGAGCATGAAGAACATCGGCCAGCTGATGAAGCAAGCGCAGGAGATGCAGGCCAAGATGGCCGAGGTGCAGGCTCAGCTCGAGGCCGTCGAGATGACCGGCGCCGCCGGCGGCGGAATGGTTCAGCTTACTTTGAACGGCAAGGGCGATCTGAAGAAAATAAAGATCGACAAGAGCCTCCTCAGTCCTGAAGAAGGCGAGGTGCTGGAAGACTTGATCGTTGCCGCGTTCAATGACGCCCGAGGAAAAGTCTCTGCTTACGCCGAACAGGAGATGCAAAAGCTGACCGGCGGCCTGCAGTTGCCGGGCGGCATGAAGCTGCCGTTCTGACGCCTACTCGAGCACAGGCGCCACGGCTGCAAACGCTAGGTTCGGGTGCCGCTCCACGCAGGCAATGTCCGAACTCGATACCTTGATCCAGCTCCTCGCCAAGCTGCCCGGCCTCGGTCCCCGCTCGGCCCGGCGTGCCGCGCTGCATCTTATTAAGCGGCGCGAAAGCCTCCTCGAACCGCTGGCGACGGCGCTGGCGAAGGCGGCGGACGCGATCCGCCCTTGCCGGATCTGCGGCAATCTCGACACGGTCGAACCTTGCGCGATCTGCCAGGACCCGGAGAGGGACGCGATGGCGATTTGTGTCGTCGAAGACCTTGCCGACCTCTGGGCGCTCGAGCGAACCGGAGCTTTCCGGGGACGCTATCACGTGTTGGGTGGAACCTTGTCGGCGCTCGATGGCGTCGGCCCGGACGATCTCAATATCGAGCGACTCCTTGCCCGGCTCCGGCCGAACCAGGAATTGATACTCGCACTGAATGCGACGGTGGAGGGTCAAACCACCGCACATTATTTAACAGACCGCCTCGCCGACAGAGATGTCAGGGTCACCCGGCTTGCCCAGGGGGTGCCGATCGGCGGCGAGCTCGACTATCTTGATGACGGAACTCTGACCGCAGCCCTCAAGGCTCGCCGCGTAGTATTAGGAAGTTGAGAGGTCTGGTCTATTTTTTTGCGCCGGCCGCGCTCGACTGGCGTCCGGTGCCGCGTCCAAGTCCAATTTTCTTGGCGAATTCCGAGCGTTGCTCGGCGTAATTTGGTGCGACCATCGGGTAGTCTGCCGGGAGGCTCCACTTCGCGCGGTATTCGTCGGGCGTCATATTATAGGTCGACCGCAGGTGCCGCTTCAGCATCTTCAACTTCTTGCCGTCCTCGAGGCAAACCAGATAATCAGGGGTCACCGACTTGCGCACCGGCACAGCCGGTTTGAGCGGTTCCGGCTGAGGCTCCACCGACTGGCCCTCGAGCGATCTGAGAGAATTGTAGACGGCGTTGATAACTTCGGCCAACTGCGCCGTCGGCAACGTATTGTTGCTCACATATGCTGCGACAACATCGGCGGTCATCCGCAGCAACTCCTCCTCTGCCATCTTCGGCGCTGCCGTTTCTGCCATTTCTCGCCCCGAGAAGTCGTAAAGTTCACAGTGACACGCATGATTGATTCACGAATTTCTTGTGTCAACCGAAACTTTAGCGGGAGGATAGTAATTAGCATTGCTGCGGCAATTGAACGACTTGCTAGCACCACATCGTCCATCACTCCTCTTTCGGAGAGCAGACGAGTCCGGAAATGGTTCCGGCAAAGGAAGATCGAGCCAGTCGGCGCTTTCTTCGGAATGCCCAAAGCAATTCTCGTTGGCGATAGAGCCGCGATTTATGGTAGGCGACTGGCATTCTCGAGCGAGATCTGGTAGATCATAGGTGGCCAGATGTCGGGGGGCCGAGATTGGCAACCGTGCGGCTGCGCCCGATCCGCAACCGGCCCCAAGGAAGCGTTACAAGGGCATCGGTTGTCCTACTTCGCGACTACAAGTGGTTCTGATGCTTTCAGCCCATCCCTCTGTTCATAGAAGCGGCACGGCAGATATTTTTGGTGACACATTGTTGGAGGCCGACCCGGAGATCGCCGCCGCGATCGACCAAGAGCGGCAGCGACAGCAGTTCCAGATCGAGCTGATCGCCAGCGAGAACATAGTTTCCCGCGCCGTTCTGGAAGCCCAAGGCTCCGTGCTGACGAACAAATACGCCGAAGGCTATCCCGGCCGCCGATATTATGGTGGATGTGAATTCGTCGATATCGCGGAGACGCTCGCGATCGAGCGCGCCAAGCGACTTTTCGGGTGTGGCTTCGCCAATGTGCAGCCGCATTCCGGCGCCCAGGCAAATCAGGCGGTATTTGTCGCACTGCTTCAGCCGGGCGACACTATCCTCGGAATGGCGCTCGCGGCGGGCGGCCACCTGACGCACGGAGCGCGACCGAATCTGTCGGGCAAATGGTTCAATGCAATCGCCTATGGCGTTCGCCCGGATGATGGCCGCATCGATTTCGAAGAAGTCGAGAGGCTCGCTCGGCAGCATCGGCCGAAGCTGATCATCGCCGGCGGCAGCGCGTATTCGCGGATCCTCGACTTCGCCCGGTTTCGCGCAATCGCCGAGGATGTCGGTGCCCACCTGATGGTCGACATGGCGCATTTCGCGGGGCTCGTTGCCGGCGGCGTCTATCCGAGCCCGCTTCCGCACGCCCACGTGGTCACGACCACGACACACAAGACATTGCGCGGGCCGCGCGGCGGGCTGATCCTGACCAATGACGAGACGATCGGCAAGCGGATCAACTCGGCCGTTTTTCCGGCTCTGCAAGGCGGGCCGCTGATGCATGTAATTGCCGCCAAGGCGGTGGCTCTGCACGAGGCGCTACAACCAAGCTTCAAATCTTACGCCAGGTCGGTGGTCGAGAACGCCAAAATACTCGCGGCAACCCTGGCCGAAGCCGGGCTCGAGATCGTCTCGGGCGGGACCGACTCGCATCTGATGCTGGTCGATCTGCGGCAGCTAAATCTGACCGGTCGCGACGCCGAGATCAGCCTCGAGCGCGCCGGCATCACATGCAACAAAAACGGCATTCCGTTCGATCCGCAAAAGCCGACAGTGACCTCCGGCATCCGCCTCGGCTCGCCGGCAGCAACGACCCGGGGCTTCGGGCCGGAAGAGTTCCGCCTGGTCGGCAGCTACATAGTCGAGGTGCTGCGCGCTCTTTCACGAGGGCCGGTCGACAATGGCGCAACCGAGGCGCGCGTGCGCGCGAAGGTCCGCGATCTCTGCGCGAGCTTCCCGATCTATGGCGAGCGGAGCGAGACGAGCAATCTGGCCGACTAAAACAGGGAGAAGAAGATGCGCTGTCCGTTCTGCGGAGCCGACGACACCCAGGTCAAGGATTCGCGGCCAACCGATGATCGCGGCGCGATTCGGCGTCGGAGATTCTGCCCGAATTGCGCGGCCCGGTTCACGACCTTCGAACGCGTGCAGTTGCGCGAGCTGACGGTGATCAAAAAGCACGGGCAGCGCGAGCCGTTCGAGCGGGACAAGCTCGCCCGTTCGATCTACATCGCCCTGCGCAAGCGGCCGGTCGAGCCCGAGCGGGTCGAGCGGATCATCAATTCGTTGGTGCGGCAGCTGGAGAGCTCGGGCGAGACCGATATCCCGAGCGATATGATTGGCGGGCTTGTGATGGAGGCACTCGCAAGTCTCGACCAAGTCGCCTACATCCGTTTCGCTTCGGTCTACCGCAATTTTCGCGAGGCCAAAGATTTCGGGGATTTCGTCGGCCGGATCGCCGCGGATGGTGACTGAGCCGCCAGCGGACATAGCGAAATCAGGGAACGATCGTCACTTCGATCTCCGCTGGATGCGCGCGGCGCTGGCGCTGGCCCGGCGCGGCCTCGGCACGGTAAGGCCAAACCCGGCGGTCGGCTGCGTCGTCGTCAATGGGGGCCGCGTCGTTGGACGCGGCTGGACGCAGCCGGGTGGTCGGCCGCACGGCGAGACCGAGGCGCTCGGCCGCGCGGGCAATGCCGCTCAGGGCGCTACCGCCTATGTCAGTCTCGAACCCTGCTGTCATTGGGGCCGCACTCCGCCTTGCACCGATGCGCTGATCGCCGCAGGGATACGGCGGGTGGTGGTTGCTTTGGAGGATCCCGACCCGCGCGTCGCCGGTCAGGGCGTGCGGCAGTTGCGCGCGGCGGGACTCGATGTCGAGACCGGCCTCTGTGCTGCCGAAGCTGCCGAAGTCAACGCCGGTTTCTTCTGCCGTCTCCGCAACGGCAGACCGCTCGTCACGTTGAAGCTCGCCACCTCGCTCGACGGCCGCATCGCGACCGGACGCGGCGAGAGCCAATGGATCACCGGACCGCCGGCGCGGGAGCGCGCACACGCCTTGCGAGCGGCCCACGACGCAATCATGGTCGGCACCGGAACGGTCATCGCCGACAATCCTCAGCTCACCTGTCGGCTGCCGGGCTTGGCTCACCGTTCGCCGATACGCGTCGTCATCGACCGGCATTTGCGCATCCCGGCGACGATGCGCCTTGTCTCAGACGCCCGGGCGGTTCCGACTTGGGTTCTTGCTCTGCCTTCCGCAGACCCCGCCCGCCGGCAGGCGTTCCTTGACGCCGGTGCGATGGTGATCGACATCGATCCCGGTCACGACGGCAGCGGTAGTGTCGCGGCCGTACTCGCGGCGCTCGGCGAGCGTGGAATCACCCGATTACTCGTCGAAGGCGGTGGGCTCCTCGCCGCCGGTCTTGTGCGCGCTCGCCTCGTCGATCGGCTCGTCTGGGTGCATGCGCCGATGCTGATCGGCGGTGACGGCCTTCCGGCGATTGCGGAGTTCGGCCTGGAGGTGCTCTCGGCGGCGCCGAATTTCGAGCGCCTGTCGACAGAAGCGGTCGGAGCCGACGTGTTGACCGTGTTCCGCGTTTGCGAGCAGGAGGTTACTTGCCGCGTCGCGCCACAATCAGCGGGTATATGTACCAAAGCGCCGTGAGCAGCACGAAAGCCAGCCCTCCCGTTAAGGACCCAATGGCGAAGGACCCGGAGATTTTCGCGATCACGACGTAAACGTCGCCTGCCATCCCCAAACCGAGCGGCAAGGTCGCGCCGGTGACAAAGGCGCTGCCGACCCGGTACAGATCCTCCGTATCCTCGCCGGCATAGACGATCCTGTGATAGGGGGCGGGAGCCATCAGCATGACGATGGCGAGCGCCACCAGAAAAAGGCTCACCGCATGCACCGCCATCGATGCCGCCGGAAGCTGATCGAAGGCTTCGGTCAGCACGATGGCGAGCTGAAATCCGAACAGGGCCTGGGCGCCGGGCAGGACAACCCGCGCCTCGGTCAGCAACTGCTCGATCTTGACCTGCAGTGGCGTATCAGTCCGTTCGTTGCGTTGGCCCCGTGTGATCATGCGCTCCCCCTCCCCGACAAATCTCTTGCGGAGCTGCGGTAAGCCATACCAGAGGGCAAGTGCCAGACCGGCTCCCGTCAAGCCCGCCGCGAGCGAGACAGCGGGGTTGTGGAAAATCGCCTCGGTGCCGATGAAAAGACCGATACCCAAGGCCAACGCGAATGGCAGCAGAGCCAGATCGGCGATGAACGTCGCAAAGCGGTGCAGGCGGCCGCTGTCCTGGCCTCCCTCGACAATGCGGTGATAGGGACCGGGGGCGATCAGCAAGCCGACGGCGCAGACGAGGAGCCCTAGGCCAACCCCGTCCGCATAGCGGGCATATGCCGGGAGTTCATGGAACCTTTCGTTAAACACCCCACGAAATCCGAACCCGAGCAGGATTTGGGCTCCAAGGATCAGGATCCGAGTTTCATCGAGCGCGATTTTGATCTTTTCCGGCAACTTCATGCGTGAATTAACGCCGAACACAACCGCAGACCGAGCAAAATTTATAATTTCGGCTCACTCCTCAACGGCTTAACGGCTGCTGCCCAATACCACTATCGCGAGGCGGCGCGTTCTCATTCGAGCCCGAGTTAGGGCGCCTTATCAGATGCGCGCATTTCGTCGCTGGCCTGCCTAGATGGAACAGAGTTGCAGCTCTCCACTGTTCGGGGCTGGCCGCAGGTCTCGGTCGGGCGCGGTGGTCGATTTGTCAGCGGGTGCCCATTGCCCTCTGATCGCCCGAGATCCACGACGGAGAACCATGGTGAAATCGCAAGCACCTCTCGACTGGCTCAATTTCTTTTTGGCCGATGTGAAGGACGGCGTCGGGCCATTCCTTGCGATTTATCTGCTGTCGAGCCGGCATTGGGACCCCGGCGAGATCGGCGTGGTCATGATGATTGCGGGTGTCGCAACGGTGGCTGCGCGTACTCCCTTCGGTGCTCTGATCGACTGGACCCGCTGGAAGCGGGCGTTGATCATCACTGCGGCTGTCGCCGTGGCGGTCGGCGCGGTTGCAATATCTCTGTTTCCTAGCTTTTGGCTAGTAACCGCGGCGCAGGTCGTGATTGGCAGCGCCGATGCTTTGTTTCCTGCGGCGGTCGGCGCCATTTCCCTGGGCATTGTCGGGCCCGAGCTGTTCACCCGGCGGGTCGGCCGCAATGAGGCGTTCAATCATGCGGGCAACGCCTTTACCGCAATTGCCGCGGGTGCTGCTGGCTGGCTTCTGGCACCCCGAGCCGTGCTGTGGCTCGTCGCCGCACTGGCTGCGACGAGCATTTTGGCTGTGCTCGCGATCGACGCCCGTTCGATCGATCATTATCGTGCGCGCGGGTCTGACAAGGAGCGTGACGGCCAGCCGAGCGGCTTGCGGGTCATTCTGGAATGCAAGCCGTTGCTCGTGTTCACCGCCGCGATCACACTCTTTCATTTCGCCAATGCGGCGATGCTCCCCCTCCTCGGCGAAAAGCTCGCTCAGAGCAACCACGGCACCGAGACCTTGTTCATGGCGGCATGCATCATCACGGCCCAGTTCGTCATGGTTCCAATGGCTATTCTCGTAGGACGCAAGGCCAACGACTGGGGACGCAAGCCGCTCTTTCTCGCCGGCTTTGCCGTCTTGCCGATCCGCGGCGTTCTTTACACACTGACCCAAAACCCCTATGCCCTCGTCTCGGTCCAGATTTTGGACGGCGTCGGCGCGGGTATCTTCGGCGCTCTGTTTTTCATTGTCGTGGCCGACCTCACTGAGGGGACGGGACGATATAATCTCGCTCAAGGCGCGGCATCGGCATGTTGGGGTCTGGGCGCCGCGCTGAGTAATTCCGTCGCCGGTTTTATCGTTGATAAGGCTGGCTTCTCGGCGGCATTCCTGTTTCTTTCCGGCTGCGCCCTCGCCGCCTTTCTGCTGCTCTGGATTGCCATGCCGGAGACCAATGACCGCGACGTGTCGCCGTTGGCAGCGCGAAGCGGGCGGACGGATCCAGCACCGGCCGATTGAGAAATGTCCCTGCGAGCGCCCTCGGGCGATCCCATCGCACCTGTAATGCTGGGCAATCGGTCTCGATCGGCTCGTCGCCGGCTTTGGCTCCTTATCGGGATCGTGGTCGCGACTAGCGGCCTGGCAGGGTTGTGTTTCGCATGGCGCCCCCTGGCGCCGACCGGCGGGCGGCTGCTGGGTCTGCTGCCGGAGGCTGCTGCCATCGCCATCTTTGCGATGACTTACCTGGTCGTGGCGATCGGGCGGCTGCCCGGGTTCCGGCTCGACCGGGCGGGCGCCGCGCTGGTCGGCGCGAGCCTGATGGTGGCGGCGGGCGCTTTGCCGCTCGAGGAAGCGCCGAAGGCGATCGACTTCGATACCATCATCCTGCTGTTGGGCGTGATGATCGTCGTAGCCAATTTGCGCCTTTCGGGGTTTTTCCGGCTCGTCAGTGGCTGGGTCGTCACGCGCGCCCGCTATCCGATCGTGCTGCTCACCGCGATCGTCCTGGTCTCGGGGATCCTATCGGCCTTTCTGGTGAACGACACCGTTTGCCTGGTCCTGACGCCGCTCGTCCTCGACCTCGTGACGCGCCTCCGGCGCAATCCTGTTCCGTACCTGCTGGCGATCGCGATGGCCTCGAATATCGGCAGCACGGCGACGATCACCGGCAATCCGCAGAACATGATCATCGGCAGTCTGTCGCACATTCCCTACGGCACTTTCGCGGCGGCGCTGTCTCCGATAGCCGCGATCGGGCTGGTGCTGACCGTAGGGCTGATCGCCCTCGCTTATCGCTCCGAATTCCGGACGCGTCAGCGGCTCCGCGCCGAACCCGAGCCGGCGCACCCCAATTGGCCGATAATCGTCAAGTCGGTGGCGGTCTCGCTTGCGATGATCGCGGCTTTCTTTGCCGGCGTCGCACCCGCCGAAGCCGCGATCGTCGCCGGGGCCGTCCTGCTGCTCACTCGGCGCATCAAATCCGAAAGGGTCTATGCCGAAATCGACTGGACTTTGCTGCTGATGTTCGCCGGCTTGTTCATCGTCGTCGCCGGGCTCGAACAGAGTGTGCTCTCACCGGGGGTCATCGGCGCAGCCGGCCACTTGCATCTCGAGCGAATTCCAGTACTGAGCGCTATCACGGCAATCCTCTCGAACATCGTCAGCAACGTCCCGGCGGTGCTCGTGTTGAAGCCGTTCATCGCACAACTGCAGTCCCAGCAGCAGGCTTGGCTCACCGTCGCGATGGCCTCGACCCTCGCCGGTAACTTTGCCCTGGTCGGTTCGGTGGCCAACCTGATCGTGGTCCAGCGGGCAAGGGCCCGGAATGTCGAAATCGGCTTCTGGGAGTATTTCAAGGTTGGCGCGCCACTGACGGTATTGACGATCGGTGTCGGCGTGCTGTGGCTCGAATTCCTGTGAGAACATCCCTGGCGTAGACCGTTCGGGCTTGATATACGCGCGGGATGACGGCAATCGGCCGCTCGGTGCTACGGCTCGAAGATCCGCCGCTCCTCGCCGGTCAGGGGCAGTTCATCGCGGACCTGACCTTCCAGCATCAGCTTCATATGCGCGTGGTGCGCTCGGGCCATGCGCACGGCGCGATCCGCGCCATCGACACTGCCGCGGCCCTGGCAACTCCGGGTGTCGTCGCCGTATGGACCTCGGGGGAGGTCAACGATTTTCCACCGATCGGGCTGCGCGAGGGTGACGTTCCGCACCTTGCTCCTTATCTGCAGCCGGTGCTGGCGCGCGGCCGGGTGCGCTATGTCGGAGAGCCGGTTGCCGCGGTCTTCGCAGAAGATGCCTATCTGGCGGAGGACGCCGCCGACTCGGTCGTCGTCGAGATCGAAGACCTGCCGCCCGTCCTGGCCGCCGATGACCCGATCAGCACCGAAGCGGAGGTCATCCGCAAGGGCTATGGCGACGTCGACGCCAATTTTCGAGCTGCCGATGCGATCGTGGAGCTCGATCTCGCGGTCGGACGCCATTCGGGTGTCCCTTTGGAGACGCGCGGCGCGCTCGCCCGATACGACGGCACCATCGATGTCCTCGAGCTTTACGGCGCCGCCAAGGTGCCGCACCGAACGCGCGACCTCCTCGCGCGCACCCTCGGGCGCAGCCCGTCCTCGGTGCATCTCCACGAGGGGCACGTCGGCGGTGGTTTCGGCATCCGCGGCGAACTCTATCCCGAAGACGTGCTGGTCGCGCTCGCCGCCTTGCGCCTCGGCCGCCCGGTGAAATGGATCGAGGACCGGCGCGAGCATTTGATGGCCGCCAATCACTCGCGCCAGCAGGATCACCATATTCGCGCCGCGGTCCACAGGGATGGCCGGATCCTCGCGATCGACGACGAGTTCTTCCATGACCAGGGCGCCTATGTTCGGACCCATGGGACGCGGGTGGCGGATATGACGGCGGGAATGCTGCCCGGACCCTACCGCGTGCCGGCCTACCGCGCCGTCGGACATTTCCGGTTGACCAACAAGACCCCCGCGGCGACCTACCGTGCGCCCGGGCGTTTCGAGGGTACGTTTGTACGCGAACGGCTGCTGGACGCGATTGCCGCTCGGCTCGGGCTCGACCCGGTCACGGTGCGCCGCCGTAACCTGATCGCAAGGACGGAAATGCCGTACGAGCGCGCTCTCGAAGCACTCGGGGATCAGATCGTATACGATTCCGGCGATTACGCAGCGCTGCTCGACAAGGCACTCGCGGCGGTCGAGTGGGATGCGCTGCGAGCGGGGCTGCGCCGCCGCCGCGCCGCGGGCGAAGCGGTCGGCGCCGGTCTCGCGATTTTCGTCGAGAAGAGCGGTCTCGGTCCGGCCGATGGCGTCCGGGTTGCGCTCGACGGTGCCGGCGATGTCGAGGTGGTCACCGGCGGCGCCTCGCTCGGACAAGGGTTCGAAACCGTGATGGCGCAGATTTGCGCCGATGCGCTGGGCATCGACTACCGACGGGTGCGGGTGATCCACGGCCACACCGACCGAATCGCGAACGGTGTCGGCGCGCACGCCTCGCGCGCGACCGTGATGACCGGATCGGCGACTCACATTGCGGCTGCTGCGCTGCGCGTGAAAGCGCTGGAAGCGGCGGCGTTGCTGATGCAGAGGCCAGCCGCTGCGCTTGATCTCGCCGATGGCGTCGTGACCTGCAAAGACCATCCAGGCGGCGCCTCGATGACCCTCGGCGAGATCGCCCGGGCCGCTCCGGCCGAGCTCAGCGCCGAAGGTCGGTACAGCACCGAACACATGAACTACCCCTATGGGGTACACATCGCGGTCGTGCAGGTCGACCGCGAGACTGGCGGCGTCGAAGTCGAGCGCTATCTCGCCGCCTATGACATCGGGCGCGCGGTCAATCCGATGCTGATCGAAGGCCAGATCGCCGGCGGGTTCGCCCAGGGAGTGGGCGGCGCTTTGCTCGAGGAATTCGTGTACGACGAAACGGGGCAGCCGCTCAGCGTCACCTTTGCCGATTATCTGATGCCGACCGCGCGCGAGCTCCCGCCGCTCGAAATGCTGCTGGCCGAGGACGCGCCGAGCCCGCTCAACCCACTCGGCCTCAAGGGCGCCGGCGAAGCCGGCGTCAACGGCGTCGGCGCCGCCATTGCGGCGGCGATCGACGACGCTATCGGAAAGCCGGGCGCCGTCACTCGGCTTCCCGTCACGCCGCAGCGGCTGAAGCAAATATTAATCGACCCTCTGCCACGATAGAGGACCTTGGCTACCGAGGTCGCCTATACCAGCTTTCAGATCGCCCTCCCGCAACGAGGGCGCCAGGTTCGCCAATGTTAAATCGTCGGGGAAGAACGCCATGGTGAAGATGGCTGGACGCATGAGCGTCCTTGGGACCGAGACCGCGTTCGAAGTACTGGCCCGCGCCAATGCGCTCGCCGCCCAGGGCCGCTCGATCATCAATCTCGGCATTGGCCAGCCTGACTTCCCGACCCCCGAGCACATCGTCGAGGCCGGGCGCAAGGCGCTCGCCGACGGGCACCACGGGTACACGCCGGCAAACGGTATCCCGCCGCTGCGTGCGGCGGTCTCGGCCGATCTCCTGCGCCGTCACGGGATCGAAGTTTCGCCGGACCTGGTCCTGGTCGTGCCCGGCGGCAAGGTGACGATGTTCTTTGCGATCCTGATGTTCGGCGAACCGGGCGTCGAGATCCTCTACCCCAACCCGGGTTTTCCGATTTACGAGAGCGTGATCCGGTTTTCGGGAGCAGCCCCGGTGCCGATCCCGCTGCACGAGGCAGCGGGGTTCTCGTTCAGCGCCGAGGAGGTGCTCGACAAGATCACGCCGCGCACCCGGCTGATGATCATCAACAGCCCGGCCAATCCGACGGGCGGCGTCGTGCCGCGTCACGAGCTCGACCGGCTGGTCGCCGGGCTCGAGCGACACCCGCACGTCGCCGTGCTTAGCGACGAAATCTACGGCGAGATCCTTTATGACGGCGCCGAGCATGTCAGCCTACTCCGCTACCCGTCGCTGCGCGACCGGCTGATCCTGCTCGACGGCTGGAGCAAAACCTATGCGATGACCGGCTGGCGGCTGGGTTATGCGGTATGGCCCGAGGCGCTGATCGGTCATGCCGAGCGGCTCGCGATCAACTGCCACTCCTGCGTCAACGCGGCCGCCCAGTACGCCGGGATTGCCGCGCTGACCGGCCCACGCGAGCCGGTTCACCGTATGGTCGCGGCCTTTGCCGAACGGCGCGAGCTGATTGTCGCTGCGTTGAATGGGCTGCCTGGGGTGCGCTGTGCGCAGCCGGGGGGCGCCTTCTATACTTTCCCCAACATCACCGGCACCGGTTGCGACGCTCGTACATTGCAGGGACAGCTGCTCGAGCAGACGGGGGTGGCAACGATCGCCGGCACGAGCTTTGGAGAATACGGCGAGGGGTATCTGCGGTTCTCCTATGCCAACAGCCGAGAGGCGATCGGCGAGGCAATCGACCGAATTCGAAATTTCCTCGGCAATCGGCCGCCCAGCTGAAAGGTAGACTAAAAATTCAGCAGATTTTTGCCGCAAAATAAGGCAGGGTGGAATAGGGCCGCCGGGGATTTTGGATCTCCGCGGTCGCCGACGGGCACTGGCATAGGTTATGCTCCGGACACGCCGAGGTCGGTGCCTTGGCTAGAGAGACGAGAAGTCGATGAAAAAGATCGAGGCGATCATCAAGCCCTTCAAGCTCGACGAGGTGAAGGAAGCTCTTCACGAAGTCGGGATCAAGGGGATCACCGTCACCGAGGCCAAGGGTTTCGGCCGGCAGAAAGGCCATACCGAGCTCTATCGCGGAGCGGAGTATGTCGTGGATTTTTTGCCGAAGGTGAAGATCGAGGTCGTCATGGAGGACACGCTCGTCGAGCGTGCGGTGGAGGCCATCCAGCAAGCAGCCCACACCGGCCGGATCGGCGACGGAAAGATCTTTGTGACCTCGATCGACGAGGCGATCCGCATCCGCACCGGTGAGCGCGGCCCTGATGCAATCTGAACTGCGTCGTAGTATCACCACCCGCTGCGATTCTCGGGCTCCTGAGCCCCGTTAAACTTCGAACGGAAAATAGCGATGTCTGATACCCAAAAGGTTATGGATCTGATCAAGGAGCACGACGTCAAATATGTCGACTTCCGGTTCACCGATCCGCGCGGCAAGTGGCAGCATCTGGCCCACCACGTCCGGACGATCAGCGAGGATTTTCTCGACAGCGGAGTGATGTTTGACGGTTCGTCGATCGCCGGGTGGAAGGCGATCAACGACTCGGACATGATGCTGGTTCCCGATTGTTCGACCGCGGTTCTCGACCCGTTTGCCGCGCAGACGTCCCTGATCATTTTTTGCGACGTGCACGAACCCTTGACCGGGCAGCCCTACGCCCGCGATCCCCGCTCGACCGCCAAGAAGGCCGAGCAGCATCTCGTCGCCACTGGCATCGGCGACAAGGCCTATTTCGGCCCGGAGGCCGAGTTCTTCGTCTTCGACGATGTGCGCTATTCGAGCACGATGAAGGGGGCGATGTACGCGATCGACAGCGAGGAGGGCCCTTGGGTCAGCGACAAGCAGTTCCCCGACGGCAACACCGGCCACCGCCCGCCGATCAAGGGCGGCTATTTCCCGGTTCCGCCGGTCGATGCCCAGAGTGATCTCAGAGCCGAGATGCTCTCGGTGATGCACGACATGGGGCTCGCGGTCGAAAAGCACCACCACGAGGTAGCGCCCAGCCAGGCCGAGCTGGGGGCTGAGTTTGCGACCCTGGTGCGCACCGCCGACAACATGCAGATCTACAAATACGTCGTACACAACGTCGCCAACCAATACGGCAAGACGGCGACCTTCATGCCAAAGCCGGTCATGGGCGATAACGGCTCTGGCATGCATGTCCACCAGTCGGTGTGGAAGGGCGAGCGGCCGACCTTTGCCGGCAACCTTTATGCCGACCTGTCCGAGACCGCGCTCTACTATATCGGCGGCATCATCCGGCACGCCAAGGCGATCAACGCCTTCACCAACCCGACGACGAACAGCTACAAGCGCCTGATCCCCGGTTTCGAGGCGCCGGTGCTGCTCGCTTATTCCTCGCGCAACCGCTCGGCCGCGTGCCGCATCCCCTATACATCGAGCCCGAAGGGCAAGCGGGTCGAGGTGCGCTATCCCGACCCCGCCGCCAACCCCTATCTCGGCTTTGCCGCGATGCTGATGGCCGGGCTCGACGGCATCCAGAACAAGATGCACCCCGGCGACCCGATCGACAAAAACCTCTACGACCTGCCGCCGGAAGAATTGACCGACGTGCCCGTGGTCTGCGGCTCGCTGCGCGAGGCGCTGGGCGAATTGCGCGCCGACCACGCCTTCCTGTTGAAGGGCGACGTCTTCAACATGGACCAGATCGAAGCTTACATGGAATTGAAGTGGGAGGAGGTATACGCCTTCGAGCACACCCCCCACCCGATCGAATTCCAGATGTATTACTCGGTGTAACCGGTAACACTGCCCCACACCTCTTTGGAACGTGTGAGAGGTGTGGGCCTACAGGTCAGATCTTTTTACCCTGATGGGCGTCCTTATAGGCCCGCAGAACGGCGTTGATGTGGGTCTGATAGCCCTTGCCCTGCCTGCGAAACCAGTTCAACACGTCCTTATCGACGCGTAGCGTCACGCTCTCCTTCCCGGCCGGCAGCACAAGTCTCGCCTTCGTCCAGTCGATGTCGAGCGGAACCGCATCGGGATCTTCGGCAACGGCTTTGGCGATGTCCTCGTCGGTCATCGCGTCCAGTCGCGCGAAATCCGTGCGGTCGGGCATATGCCGGGCCTCTTCAGCCGTAACGCGTACGATACGCTCTCGCTTCTCGCGCATTTGCTTTCCTTGCGCTGATTATCCGTCGATTGTCGCCGCGCCAAGTATAGACGATGGCATAAACTCGGCCCTCAATCTCACCGAGACATCGCATCCGGGTCTCTCGGTAATTTCTCCGAGTGTCGACAGCCTCGATGACCAACCCATCGAATAGCCGGACGGCACGCACGAAGTCGACGCCATGCTTGGCGAGATTGCCTTCCCGCTTGTTCTCGTCCCACTCGAATGGCACCGCAAGAGATGTAGCTATGTAGTAACAAATGTCAATACAAACACTGTCGGCCGACGCCGGGCCGGTGCTCGAGCTTTGGCGCACTGGACCGTAAATCTATCCCGGGCTCGCTTGCCGGATAATGACCGCAAACCGGTGCCGTAGGATTTCGTGGCTAGAGCGAGCGCTCTCCTCAATAAGCCGAGCCCGCCGCTTCCGGGTGATTCAGCCGGCCAAGTCGCCGCCGATATGGCGACACAAAACAGCAACGCTGTGCCGGCCGACTGGCCAATGCGCTGATCAGCGCCTATTGCATGGGGTGACCACGGCAGCCGCGGTAGAGCGCGTCCTGGCTGGAGGAAGGCTAGGCGCCGGTCAGGATTCGGCCGCAGGTTTCCCGGAGGCGGTTGCGCCTGTTGCCGGCGATGTTTCGCCGGCATGAAAGTCGAGCGACACGCCGTTCATGCAGTAGCGCTGCCCGGTCGGCTGCGGGCCGTCGTCGAAGACATGACCGAGATGGCCGCCGCAGCGGCTGCAATGAACCTCGGTTCGCGTCATGAAGAGGCTGCGGTCGGTTTCGGTCTCGACAGCATCGTCGACCGGCGCCCAAAAGCTCGGCCATCCGGTGCCGCTGTTGAATTTGGTGTCCGAGGCAAAGAGCGGTTGGCCGCAACCGGCGCAGTGATAGACCCCCGGGTCATACTGCTTGTCGAGCGGGCTCGATCCGGCGCGTTCGGTGCCATGTTCCCGCAGCACTCGGTATTGCGCCGCAGACAGGTTGCGCCGCCACTCCTCCTCGCTCCGCGCAACCGGAAATGACTTCTTCGCCGGTTGTCCGCGACCGCTCAAGCGCCCGAGAAGACCTTCTGCCATGCCTTTCACCTTCGGACTCAAAGTGGAACCGATCGCATATCGGATCGCCTAAGGGTCTCGTGAAGAGGCCGGCGAGCAAACGACCGCAGAGAACTCAGTGCACTCGTTCGTCTTCGCCCGGAATGGGCCGCAGCAACTCGGCGGTCGAGCGGGCAATCCAACACCAGACGACGCAGGTCAGTTCGTCGTCGCCGCTGCGCAGGCGCTGAGCTTCGCGATGCGCGATTTCCGCTGCGGCAGCCCCGTGGCGGCGGACGAGAAGCAGAGCTGCTTCCCAGATCTTTCGCTCGTTGGTCATCATCGTCGGGGTCATCATAACCGTAAATCCGCTACGCGCGCGAGAGTTCCCTCCGCCGGCCGTCCCGACGCGCTCCGAGATCGCACTGAACGGCTTTGCTAACCGTCTAAGGCGTCAAAGTCCTGTCCAATATATTGTGGTGACGGACATTCTTTATACCTCATCCTGCTTGCACGAATGCCGTGCCTCCGTATATTCGCGCCATGCCTGATCTCTTCGAAACGACACCCGTGAAACCCGCCGAGAGCTATTCGGCCAAGGACATCGAGGTTCTGGAGGGCCTCGAGCCGGTTCGCCGCCGCCCGGGCATGTATGTCGGCGGCGCCGACGAGCGCGGTCTCCATCACCTCGTGGCCGAAATTCTCGACAATGCGATGGACGAGGCAGTCGCCGGCCATGCCACGCGCATCGAGATCGAACTCGGCGCCGGCAACTGGGTGACGGTGCGCGACAACGGCCGCGGCATCCCGGTCGACCCGCATCCGCGATTCCCGGGGAAATCGGCCTTGGAAGTGATCCTGACGACGCTGCATTCGGGCGGCAAGTTCGGCGGTGAGGCTTACCGGACCTCCGGCGGTCTGCACGGCGTGGGCGTCTCGGTGGTCAATGCGCTCGCCGACGAGTTCGAAGTCGAGGTCGCGCGCGACCGGCGGCTGTGGAACCAGAGCTACCGCCGGGGAATACCGCAAACATCCCTGTTGGATCGCGGCCCGGTACACAACAGGCGCGGCACCACGGTGCGTTTCCATCCCGACCCGGAAATTTTCGGCGAACTCGGCTTCCGGCCGGCGACGCTATATCGCATGGCGCGCTCCAAGGCCTATCTGTTCCGCGGTCTCGAGATTCGCTGGAGCTGCGACCCTTCCCTGCCGCGTCCGGAAGGTGTCCCGGCCGAGGCGAGGCTTCACTTCCCCGGCGGGCTCGGCGATTTCCTCGCCGCGAGCCTCGACGGTCACGCGATGTTGACGCCCCGGCCGTTTGTCGGGCAGGTCGAACTTGCAGAGGGCGGCGGGGTGGAATGGGCGGTCGCCTGGCCCGAGGACGAGGAGGAAGGGTTCAGCCACTCCTACTGCAATACCATCCCGACCCCTGAGGGCGGCACCCACGAGACCGGGCTACGCAGCGCTCTGTTGCGCGCCGTCAAAGGCCATGGCGAACTCGTCGGTAACCGGCGCATCGCCCAGGCGACCGGTGAGGACGTCACGAGCGGCGCGGCGATGCTGCTGTCGCTGTTCATCCGCGACCCACAGTTCCAGGGCCAAACCAAGGAGAGGCTGGCCTCCACGGAGGCGACAAGGCTCGTCGAGGGCGCCGTCAAGGATCATTTCGACCATTGGCTGAGCGCCGATCCGGCGACCGCACGGGTGCTCCTCGAGCGCATTGCCGAACGTGCCGAGGAGCGCCAGCGGCGGCGTCAGCAACGCGAGCTGGCGCGCAAGACCGCAACCCGCAAGTTGCGGCTCCCCGGCAAGCTCGCAGACTGTACCCGCGACAGCGCCGCCGGGACGGAGATCTTTCTCGTCGAGGGCGACAGCGCCGGGGGCTCGGCCAAGCAGGCGCGGGACCGCGAGACCCAGGCGATTCTGCCGCTGCGCGGCAAGATCCTCAATGTCGCGAGCGCCTCGGCCGATAAGATGCGCGCCAATCAGGAGCTGTCGGACATCATTCTCGCGCTCGGCTGTGGCTCGGGTTCGCATTACCGCGACGAGGGATTGCGCTACGAACGCGTCATCATCATGACCGACGCCGATGTCGACGGCGCGCATATTGCCTCGCTGTTGATGACGTTCTTTTTTCGCGAGATGCCGAAGCTGGTCGAAAACGGCCACCTCTTCCTGGCATTGCCGCCGCTCTACCGGCTGACCCAGGGCGACGTAACTCATTATGCGAGGGATGATGAGCATCGCGAGGAATTGCTGCGCGACGCCTTCAATGGTCGCGGGAAGATCGAGGTCAGCCGGTTCAAGGGTCTCGGCGAGATGCCGGCGCGCTATCTGAAGGCGACGACAATGGACCCGGCGCAACGCACATTGTTGCGGGTGACCTTGCCGGCGAAACCCGATCCGGCGGCGATCGAGCTCCCCGCGGAGGAATTCGCACGCACCCAAGCCCTGGTCGAGACGCTGATGGGCCGGCGCCCCGAACTGCGCTTCGACTACATTCAGAAAAACGCCCGTTTCGCGCGCGATCTCGACGTATAAGTCGCGCACAGCTCTCCAGCTGTGGACCAGGAGGATTGGATGCGCATCGCGGTGATCGGCACCGGCGGCATCGGCGGGCCCTATGGCGCGTCGCTCGCAAAGGCCGGGGCCGACGTGACTTTGGTCGCACGCGGCGCCCATCTCGCCGCGATACGCCAAGCCGGACTTCGTATCGAAGGAGATCGCGGCGAAACCCACATCCGACCGGCTCGAGCGACAGACGATATTGGCGCGATCGGCTCCGTCGATATCGTTCTGTGCTGTGTCAAACTGTGGGACCTCGAACATGTCGCCAAGCAGATCCGGGCGATCGTCGGGCCGCAGACCGCCGTCATCCCATTGCAGAACGGCATCGACGCTGCCGAGCGTTTAACTTCGATCCTCGGGCATGAGGCGGTAATGGGGGGCATGGCGTTCGTCACTGGTGCGATCGTCGCGCCCGGTGTGATCCGCCAGACGGGCAACTATCAGCGGATGACCTTTGGCGAGCTGGACGGCCGGATCAGCGAGCGGGGCCGGCGCCTGCGGAATCTCTGCGAAGCTGCGGGTTTCGAGGGCGTATTGAGCCCTGACATCATGGTCCCTATCTGGGAAAAGTTCGTCATGCTGGTTCCGTTCAGCGGGCTTAGCGCGCTGACCAGACTGCCGTTGGGAAAGTGGCGCGACGATCCCGACCTCTCGGCCCTCTTTGAGTCGGCCTTGCGCGAAACCGCCGCCGTCGGCCTCGCCGAGGGGGTCAGGCTGCCAGCGGGCTGTATAGAGCAGACGCTCGCGCTGATGCGCTCGATGCCGGCGCACCACATGACCTCGATGGGGAACGACTTGATCCGCGGCAACCGCCTCGAATTACCTTGGTTCGCCGGCAAGGTGGCCGAACTCGGCCGCCGCCATGGCATCCTGACTCCGGCTAACGGGTTTATTTACACAGCATTGAAACCCTATGCCAACGGGACTCCCTCCTAGCACAGGAGGATTTACCGGAACGGCTCAAGTCCGCGCACCGCTGTAAAGACCACTTGCGTAATTCTGGAGCGCCCCTTAACTAACACCTGTCGACCCGTTTGGGTTCGGCTTTCCGGCCTGCGTTCCTCTGCGATCGTCCGACCGTGTCTCCCGAGCCACTCGATGTCCGATGCGCTGCGCATTCGCGCGGCGTCCTACAATGCTACGCTACTTGGAGTTCCTGCTAATGGCGTCCGGTACGGTCAAATGGTTTAATGCGCAAAAGGGTTACGGGTTCATCCAGCCGGAAAACGGCGGCGCTGACGTGTTCGTTCACATCTCCGCCGTCGAGCGCGCCGGCATGGATAATCTGCGTGAAGGTCAGAAGCTCAGTTATGAGCTCGAGCAGGGCCAGCGGGGTCGGGTCTCTGCCGTGAATTTGCGCGCGGTCTGAACCGGGCGAAATCTCTAGCGGGCGCTCCTAATGGGGCGCCTCTTTCTTCCTCCAGGAGATCTCTTTGGCTAAGGAAGACCTGATCGAGTTTGAAGGCACCGTACTCGAGCTGCTTCCCGACGCACGTTTCCGTGTCAGGCTCGACAACGGACACGAGACACTTGCCTATTCCTCCGGCAGAATGAAGAAGAATCGAATCCGAATTCTTGCCGGCGATCGTGTCACAGTAGAAATGACCCCATATGATCTGACCAAGGGCCGGATCAACTTCCGCCACAAGGACGAACGAGCGGCGCCGCCAATGACGCCTCGCCCGCAATACCGTCGCCGCTAAATCGAGACAGTTGTTGCTGGAGCCGGCATCTGCCGTGTGGACTGAGCATACCCCGCCCGCAGAAACAATTTGACATTTCTTTCGTCGAGCCCAATTTGGACGGTAGGTAAACAAATATCGATTGTTACAAAAAGGCTACAACCTCTCTATGGATTTTTCCGAACTCGACCTTTCGCCTGAGGTTCTTCAGGCGGTCTCCGACGCCGGCTATACCAATCCCACCCCGATCCAGGAAAAAGCGATCCCCCACGTAAAGCGTGGCCGGGATGTTCTCGGTTGCGCCCAGACCGGAACCGGTAAGACGGCGAGCTTTGTGCTGCCGATGGTTGACATGTTGGCAGCCGGACGGGCCCGCGTACGGATGCCGCGCTCACTGATCCTCGAACCGACGCGCGAACTCGCGACCCAAGTCGCCGCCTCCTTCGAGCTCTATGGCAAGCATCATCGCCTTACGATGGCGCTGTTGATTGGCGGCGAGAGTTTTGTCGATCAAGAGCGCAAGCTCGATCGCGGTGTCGACGTGCTGATCGCCACGCCCGGACGCCTCCTCGACCTTTACGGAAGGGGCAAGATCCTCCTCTCCGACACCCGTATCCTGGTCATCGACGAGGCCGACCGAATGCTCGACATGGGTTTCATCCCGGATGTCGAGCGGATCGTCGGCTTATTGCCGGAAACCCGCCAGACGCTGTTCTTTTCGGCGACAATGCCGGTCGAGATTCGCAAGCTGGCAGATGCCTTTCTGCGCGACCCGATCGAAATCGCGGTGGCACCACCGGCATCACCGGCTGCGACGGTCGTCCAGTCGCTCACGGTTGTCGCTCCTGAGGACAAGCGTGAGGCGCTGCGTCGGCTGATCCGCTCCGAGGACGTCAAGAACGCCCTGATCTTCTGCAATCGCAAGCGCGACGTCGACATTCTGTTCCAATCGCTGACCCGGCACGGGTTCGACGCCGCGGCGCTGCACGGCGACATGCCGCAATCGAAGCGGACGGACACTCTGGACCGCTTTCGGAATGGCGAGGTGCGTCTCCTGGTGGCCAGCGACGTCGCGGCGCGCGGCTTGGACATCAAGGGGATGAGTCACGTCTTCTGCTTCGACGTGCCGATCCATGCCGAGGATTATGTCCATCGCATCGGCCGAACCGGCCGCGCCGGCCTGGAGGGCCGGTCTCTCATGCTCGCCTCGCCGGAAGACGGCAACGCCGTTGCAGCGATCGCCAAATTGATCGGCAAGGAAATTCCGTCGACTTCTATCGAAGGGATCGAAGTGGCCGAACTCGAATATGGCGAGCGTCGGTTGCGTCGAGGCCGCCGGCCCGTCAAATCCGATCGTCGTCGCGCCCGAACCGAGGATGTCGCCCCGCGGCGGGAATCGGCAGAGCCTCGCGCATCGCGCCGAGATCGCCGACCGAAAAAGAAAGAAGCGGAGAGGCAAGACCTCCCCGCATCAAACGTGACCTCATTCCCGCGCGCCGCCGTCGCACGCATTCCGCGACGGCCCGAGCGTCAACCGGAGCCGGATCGGGAGGTCGTCGGTTTCGGTGACCGTCTGCCGGCCTTTCTCGCCCGGCCACCGCGGATCGTCGCCCGTCCCTAGCTCTCGCCGGATCGATGAAAACGATCTTCGTCATGGTCAAATGCGACCTGGGCAAGGCCTACGCTGTCGCCGACGAGGCCGTTCTCAACGTCGAACAGGTGTCGGAGGTCTACTCGACCTCGGGCCAATTCGACCTTCTGATGAAATGCTATCTTCCGGAGGCGGTCGATATTGGCCGTTTCGTGACCGAGCGACTGCAGACCCTTCCGGGGGTCAAGGATACGTTTACAATAATCGCGTTCAAGGCGTTCTCCGAAGATACCGCCATTTAGCCTCCGGAGGTGAGATGAGCACGGACGAAGCAGGCTGGGTCCGGGCAGCCGACCGAGGCGATCTGACCGAAGGCGAGCCGCTTGGCGTCGAGGTAGCAGGCCGTTCGATCGCGATCTACGACATCGACGGCAATCTTTTTGCGACCGACAATATCTGCACCCACGCCTATGCCCGGTTGTCCGACGGATGGCTCGACGGCGATCTGATCGAGTGCCCGCTGCACGCCGCCCGCTTTGATGTCCGTACGGGAAAGGTACGTGATCCGCCGGCGACCGAGGATCTCAAGACCTACCCGGTGCGCGTCCTAGACGGCGAAATCCAGGTTAAGCTGGACTGAGCGGGAGGTGAGGGGTAGGGCCACCAGATAGTCAGCCGTAGACGCGGCGGTAGAGCTCCATGATCTCGTCGCTCGTCGGTACCCGCGGGTTGTTGGCCGGCGAACCCGAGGCAAGCGCCTGGCTCGCCATTACCGGCAGCAGCTCTTCATAGCGCCGCGCATCGATGCCCCAGGCGCGCGGGGTCGGGACCTTCAGATCCTCGTTGAGCCGGCGTAATTCGTCGAGCAGGCGGGCAACCGCGGCCTGACTCCCTTCGTCCTCTTCCGCGATTCCCATTGCACGGGCGCAATCCGCATAGCGTTCGAGAGCCGCCGGCGCCGAAAACGCGGTGATCTCGGGCAGCAGCATCGCGTTCGACAGCCCGTGCGGGACGTGGAAGAAGGCGCCGATCGGCCGGCTCATGCCATGAACCAGAGCTACGCTGGCGTTCGAGAACGCCATTCCGGCCGTGGTCGCGCCGAGCATCATGGCTTCGCGCGCCGCCCGGTTGTCTGGCTCGGCACAGGCGTTGCGGATGTGGTGCGCGATCAGTCCCATTGCGCTCTTGGCGAGGCCGTCGGTGAAGGAGTTGGCGCGGCGGCTGACATACGCCTCGATGGCATGCGTCAAGCTGTCGAGCCCGGTGTCCGCCGTCAGCCGCAACGGCATCGTCAGGGTAAGCTCGTAATCGACGATTGCAGCGAGCGGGCAGCAGGCGAGCCCCGCGATCAGCATCTTCTCGTCGGTCTCGGTATCGGTGATGACGGTAAAGCGCGTCACCTCCGAGCCGGTGCCGGCCGTCGTCGGGATCGCCACGACCGGCGGACCCGCTCTCGGGATCTCCGCCGGAACCTTGTAGTCCCGCATAGGCCCGCCATTGGCAGCGAGCACCGACATCGCCTTTGCCGTGTCGATCGAGCTGCCGCCGCCGATCGCAACGAGGCTGTCATAGCTGTCTTCGGCGAGCCGGCGCGCGCCCGCTTCGACCACCGCCGTCGTCGGGTCCGCGACCGTGTCGGAAAAGACCTGCCAGGCGATACCGGCTTGATCGAGGATCCTTGTCAACCGTTCTAGATGGCCGGATTGCACGAGAAACGGGTCGGTGACCACCAGCGGTCTCAGCAACCCGAGCCGCTGCAAAATTCCCGGAAGCTCGGTCAGTGCGCCGCCACCAACCGCCATCAGCCGCGGCGTCGTGATGATCGGGACCATCGAGGACCTCAGCCGGGTTTGCGCATGCGAAAGCGCAAGATACCACCGGGCTGCTCGCTCGCTTCGAGCAGCTCGCATCCGGTCGTCGCGCAGAAATGCTCGAAGTCCTTGGTGGCGCCGGGGTCGGTCGCTATCACCTCCAACACGGCGCCGGGCGCGAGCGGCTTTAATGCCCGCCGCGCCTTCAACACCGGCAAGGGGCACAAGAGCCCGGTGGCGTCGAGCGTAGCGTCCACCGCCATCTTGTCGGCTTGAGTCATTCCCGAACCTCAGAACATCAACTGGGTGACTTTAACAAATCGGAACCCAATGGGGCGAGCGAAAGCCGCCGCGCCTCTGCGACCTAGGCAGAGGTATTCCTGCACCCCGATGCTGAGCGCCTATCAGGGTGATGGCGGCTCACAACGAGACCCGGCTGATTAACCAGACGCGCCTGTGCGAGCTGAAACGTGCCCATGGCCGGGAAATCCGGTTGTTGTGCGCGCACGACGCCAAGCAGTTCGAAGAATTTTCGTCCGCGCGGTTGGAGCCTGCACCGATGATTGCCCCGCCGCTAGCGGAGCACGCATAGCAGCCTCTATCTGGCGGCGCGTGGCGCCAGCAGCAACGCCGCCAATCCGGCCGCAATCGCCAGCCCTGCGGTCACCATTGCCCATGCCGCCGGCGAGCGCCAGCCGCCCTCGATGGCGCGACCTTCCGCGGTTGGCCGAAACAGATTTCCGGTCGGTGATCGGCGATCCGGAGGGCTGCGAAAGGTCGGTCCGACGTCGCTCGACGCGCCGGTGACGACGACACTCGCTCCGCGCAAATTACGCATGTCGGGGTCTCTCTGTTTGCTCTGTGGATCAACGCGACGACGGGGCCGTAATCCCCATTGCAGCAGATTTTTGAAGGACGGGAGCGCGACGGGCGAGCTGCGCGGAGCATTCGCGCTCCCGCTGCTTTGCGGTAAGTTGCTCGACGCGGCGACCGCGTCGGGGAGGCGAGCGTGGACATAGCGGCGTGGCTCGAGGGTCTCGGGCTGCGGCAATACGAGCAGGCGTTTCGGGACAACGAGATCGACGCCGCAGTATTGCCGGAGCTGACCGCCGACGACCTCAAGGATCTTGGCGTAAACCTGGTCGGGCACCGCCGTAAATTGCTGGGTGCCATCGCCGGGCTGCGCACCGATGCTCAACCGAGTTCACCAGTCGCGGCTGACCAGGTTGTGTCGAGTGCCGAGCGCCGGCAGCTGACGGTGATGTTTTGCGATCTGGTCGGCTCGACGGCTTTGTCGGCGCGGCTCGATCCCGAGGATCTGCGCGAGGTGATCGGCGCGTACCATGCTGCGGCGGCCGGGGCGATCGGCAGGTTCGGCGGGTTTGTCGCCAAATATATGGGCGACGGGGTGCTTGCCTATTTTGGTTATCCGCAAGCCCATGAAGACGACGCAGAGCGCGCGGTGCGGGCCGGTCTCAGCGTAGTCGAGGCGGTGCGCCGACTGCAAATCCCGGAGCCACTGCAGGTCCGCATTGGTCTGGCGACTGGGCTCGCGGTGGTCGGCGACCTGATCGGGTCGGGCGCCGCCCAGGAGCAGGCCGTCATTGGCGAGAC
>Ga0207693_10000804_pt1 | contig 28067 bp, 35 predicted proteins | sample LARL81metaG_FD_184347 | JGI IMG/M metagenome (GOLD analysis project Ga0207693, IMG submission 184347) | Corn, switchgrass and miscanthus rhizosphere microbial communities from Kellogg Biological Station, Michigan, USA - LAR L8-1 metaG... | ecosystem: Host-associated > Plants > Roots >... | reverse complement strand
AAGCGCCGGCTACCAATGCGCCGAGGGCAATCATGACGAGGCTTTTTCGATTCATGCATCACTCCATGAATGCTCGGTCAATCTCGCAGATCGGCGAACGAGCGCAAGCCCAGGCGGCCAGCGTGCTCGCGCGCAATGTCGTTCTCTCCGCTTTTTCCGCCATGAGCGAATAGGCGCGCCTTGCAGCTCGGCGCGCATATCGTGCTGTCCGGCATCCAGCTCGTGCTTGCCGGCGTTGCCATCGGCGTGCTGATGGCGGCACCAATTGGGCCGGTGAATGTCCTCGTCATTCAGAGGGCGGTTGCGCGCGGCTTCTGGGGCGGGCTTGCCGCTGGTATCGGCGCCGTGCTTGCCGACGGCCTGCTGGCGGCGATTGCCGCTTTCAGCATCAAGGCGATCTCAGACGTCATGGTCGCCAATGCCAACGCGATCCAACTCGTTGGCGGTTTGCTCCTGATGGTATTTGGCCTCGGCCTGTTGTTCAAATCGCCGCAGCTCACCATCCCGCTGGGACAAAAGTCGCACCTGTTGGAGCACACCGGTATTATCCCGCAGACATTTTTTCTCGCCATTACCAATCCAGGCGCCATTCTCGGCATGGCGGCGATGATCGGCGGGCTAGGCTCTCTGATCGGCGGCCTCAACACCTATCTCGAGGCGCTGCTGCTCGTGGTCTCGGTGATGGGAGGAAGTCTTTTGTGGTGGCTTGGCCTGTCTGAGCTGATCGCCACCATCAGGCACAGGCTCACCGAAAGCCGGTTGAAGCTTATCAATCGCATCGCCGGCGTGGTGCTGATGGGCTTCGGCCTCGTGCTCTTGCTTGACGGACTGCTGCGCTATTTCCAGTGAGGCCGCTATTGCGGCGTGCGCTTGAGCGTGAACTCGCCGTGATGGATGCGGCGCGAGAGCCCGGTCGTCATCTTGGCCACGGCATCCTCGCCATAGACGGCGATGAGGTCGGAAAGCGCGGCGAACAGCGCGGCATTGGCGAGCATCTCGGGCTCTATGCCGTCATGCAACGCCTCTTCCCACGCATCGAGGATATACCTCAGCGCGGCGTGCTTCTCGGGCGTATTTGCCGAGCTGCGCAAGTTTCGCTTTGCCGACTGCAAGTCTAACGGCCCCCTTTAGGCTATTGAGACTGTCACAATGACATGCCTCGGCCGGCCGGAAGGAGGACATAGTGAACTAAAGGTTAATCTCGCGCTGAAAGGGCTGCCTAGAACCCCTGGTCGGCGGGCTCCTGCGGCGCTTCCGCCGGTTGGGGCGTGTCAGCCTCGGCCTTGTGGCGCTTGTGGTGTCGCCCATTAGTCTCGGTGGCTTGAGCTTCTGTGCCTTGGGCAGGTTGAGCTGCCGCGGCGCCATTTACATCGGCCGCCGGCCCGCCGTGGCTGTTATCGACCGCGCCTGCCGGAGCATTTGCTCCCGGTGTCGCGCCTTGCTTGCCCGGTTCAAGAGGCGGGCCACCGCCCTCCTTGTTGCCTCCCGGCGAAGCCTCGGCCGGCTTCGTGTCGTCGGAACCCTTGCTCGCGAAGGTCGAGCCTCGCGCAAGCGAAGCGGCGATCGACGCTCCCTCAGTGCTGAACCGCGCCGTGGCAAGAGTGGCCGATCCCGTGCAGCTACGATAGGTGCGGCGATAACCGCGATAGCCGTCATTAAAGCTGCTCACGAGCTTCGCGCGGCGAACGGCCGTTGTCCCCTCGTTCTTCAGGATCTCCTTCATCTGATCGCGCCAGAGCTGGCCTTCCTGGGCCCCACATAGCTCACGGAGGTAATGGATCGCGCCAAGGATCTCGGCGAGCCGCATCAGCTTGCCGTCATAGGGGCGGTCATCGGGAGGAGGTGGCGCCGTGCTCTGACGCGGCACGATAGGGGGCAGGTCGTCGCCGGGCGGCTTGGGCCTTACCCGCGGTTTAGGCGCGGGTGTTGGGTTGAACCAGTTGAAGAATTGGGCCTCGGCAATGGGAGCAAAGGCCATGCTTGCCGCGGCAAGCCAAAGAATGCCGAGGCAAACCCTCAAAAAGCGCCTGGAAGGCCGTCCCATAGGCGCCTGGGTAGCGCCAATTCTTGTTGAAATCTAGCCGCGCCGAAGCGCCGCGACCCAAATCAGATCGGCCGTCCCGGGCGTCATGGGAAGCTCCTCGACATCGTCGAGATGCACCCATTCGGCAGCCTCGACGTCCCCACCAGCCTTGAGGCTCCCGCCTGTCGGATGCCCATAAAACACCGTAAGTCGGTAGGTGACGTCTCCGTCGCCTTCGCCGGGTACAATGTTGACGGTGTCGACCACGCCCTCGATCTCGACTTCGATGCCGGTCTCCTCTTTGAGCTCTCGGCGCACCGTGTCTCTTGCGGTCTCGTTTGCCTCGGTCTTTCCCCCTGGCAAGCTCCACAGTCCGGCATAGGGCGGGAGAGCTCGCCGCACGAGCAGCACGCAACGGTCCTTAAGGACGACGATGCTCGCGCCGTCGCGTAGCGCGGTCCGGTCTTCCTGTCGGGAGGAGCGCTCGGTCATGGAAGCGGGTGAAGCTTGGTCCAGCCCGCTTTGCCGAGTCAATCAGCGGATGCCGAAAAGAGCGCCGACGCCGCGGCGAGGCGATTCGCCGTTGACGATGGTATTCGCTTCGTCAATCAAGACTCGCAGGCGCCGCGCGGAATTGGCGCACGTCTTGTTCATCTCACCCGAGTTCTTATCTGGATCATTGAGCTCGGCTGAGATCTCGGTGAGGGGAGCAAGCGCCTCGCCGTGGAAGCGCGATACCGCCTCCTCGAACAACGGGGGAAGCTGGTGGACGCCTTTCGGTAAGCTGCAATGGCAAGGGCCTTGTCGCGGAAGTCGGATTTCGAGAAATGCTCCTCGTAACTCATTGGACGCCAGGAAAGCAGATCGTTGGCGGAATCTTGCCGCCTAGAGGAAGCAGCTTCGAGCAAAGTGACGAGCTTGCGGAAGTGATTGAGATAGTCGCTTGCGATCAGCGTCGATTCGTTGATGTCGGTTCCCGGCACGTGGGAGCGGAAATGCCCGACCATGGCAGAGCGGGAGGTCGCCCCGATTTCCTCGCGGCTTGCCGCTTCGGAGATTTCGCTAGATCGTATGTCACGCTTCTCGAGAGCAAACATCGCCCCATCCTTGACCGCCAAAGACTGGAGTAGAGTGTTGGTCCACTATGGTTGCCAAAGCGTTACCAGTTAGCTTGCGATGTGCTCACGCTATAACCTGACTTCGCCGCCCGAGGCCGTGCGCGCCTATTTCGGCTATTCCGACACGCCGAATTTCCCCGCGCGCTACAACATCGCGCCCACTCAGCCTATTGCCGTGGTCGCCCGCGACCGGGAAGGGACCCGCCGCTTCAGACTCATGCGTTGGGGCTTGCTGCCCTCTTTTGTGAAGGATCCGAAGCAATTCCCGACGCTGATCAATGCGCGGTCGGAATACGTCCTCGTGAAAGCATCGTTTCGCAATGCCATGCGCTGGCGCCGTTGCCTGGTTCCGGCCGACGGCTTCTACGAATGGACGGGCGAGAAGGGCAAGCGGCGCCCGTTCCTGCTTCGTCCGCGTGAGCCGCATCTGATTGCCTTTGCCGGGATTTACGAGCGCTGGCGGATCGGGAAGGGCGACGAGATCGACTCTGTGGCAATCCTGACCTGCGATTCAAACCGAACCGTATCGCCGTTGCATGACCGCATGCCGGTGATGCTGCCGCCTGAGCATTTCGCAGCATGGCTCGACGTCAAAGGCACCGCGCCGGAAGAAGCTGCCGCGTTATTGCGGTCTGCTCCCGACGATCTGTTCGAGGCGATCGAGATGCACCCGAAGATAAATGACTCCAAGCGCGACGAGCCGGGAATCCTGGAGCCGCTTCAGCCTTCGCTGCTTTAAGAATCGGCTGTGACGAGGAGGATGGCCAGGCCGTCATGACCCTTGCTGCCCACCGTTTGGATTGCCGTGCCGCTCACCCGCGGGTCGGTCGAGGCGAGCTCGAAGAAGCGGCGCATTCCCAGGACATTCGGATCGTCGCTCGAGCCTTCAAGGATCACGCCTTCGCGGATGACATTGTCCACGAGGATGAGGGAGCCGCGATGCGCATGCCGCACCGCCCATTGGAAATAATTCGGCGTGCTCGGCTTGTCGGCATCAATGAAGATGAGATCGAACGGAGCTTTCTCGTCAAGACTCGGTAAAGTATCGCTGGCGCGGCCAACGCGAATCTCGACGACGCTCGAAAGCCCGGCGCGGGCGATATTGGCGTACGCCACCTTGGCGTAGCTCGGATTTGACTCAAGCGTTACAAGGGCCCCGCCCGGAGGAAGAGCACGCGCGAGCCAAATCGTGCTGTAGCCGCCGAGCGTGCCGATTTCCAGAATCTTGTGCGCGCCGATTGCTTGGGCGAGCAGCATCAAGAGCTTGCCTTGATTGGGCGCGACATTGATCTGAGGCAGTCCTGCGGCTTCGCTGGCCGCGAGCGCAGCCTTAAGCGCCGGATCGTCCTCCACGAGCAACTCGGCGATGTATTCATCGACCGCGACGAAATTCGTCTCGCTCATAGCAACTTCCCAGGATTCAAAATTCCGTTCGGGTCGAACGCCGATTTGATTTCGCGCATCAGCTCGAGCTCGAGGGCCTGCTTGGCGTGCGGCAGAAGATCGCGCTTCATGCGCCCGATGCCGTGCTCCGCGTTGATCGTGCCGCCGAGATCGAGCACGATTTCGTGCACGGCGGCATTAAGAGCCTCCCAATAGCTCAGGAAGATGGCGCGATCCATGGCCGGCGGCTGGCTCACGTTGTAATGAATGTTTCCGTCGCCGAGATGACCGAACGGCACGGGCCTCGCGCCGGGAATCATCAGCTCTACGAGCTGATTCGCGCGTGCGATCAGTTCCGGCACATGCGCCACCGGCACGGCAACGTCGTGCTTGATCGAGCCGCCTTCATGCTTTTGCACCTCGCTCATTAGCTCGCGCAGGCGCCACAGCTCTTGGGTTTGCGATAATGACGAAGCAATGATTGCGCCGTCGATCTCACCGGCCTTCAATCCTTCCTCGAGCAACCTTTCGGCAAGCCGTGTCAACCCCTCGCCTTCGAACGGGCTCGATAGTTCGAACAGGAGGTACCAGTTGTAAGGGGTGGTGAACGGGTCGCGCACGCCGCTGCCATGCTTGAGCACGAACTCGACGCCGATGCGTGGCATGATCTCGAAGCCTGTCAGACAAGAGCCGGCGCGTTCCAGCACGCGGGCAAAGAACGCTGGCGCCATCTCAAGATCGCTCAAGCCAGCCATGGCCGTCACTTTCTCGGCAGGCTTGGGAAAGAGGCGCAGTACCGCAGCAGTGATTATGCCGAGCGTGCCCTCGGAACCGATGAACAGGTCCTTTAGATCATAGCCCGAATTGTCCTTCCGCAGCGATTTCAGCCCATCCCAGATGCGCCCATCCGCAAGTACAACTTCGATTCCGAGCGTGAGCTCGCGCGCGTTGCCATAGGCAAGCACCGAAGTGCCTCCCGCGTTGGTGGCGAGCGCGCCGCCGATCTGGCAACTTCCCTCCGACGCCAGGCTCAAGGGGAATAGACGGCCGGCGCTCGACGCCACCTGCTGCGCGTGGGCGAGCACGAGGCCTGCTTCGACAGTCATGGTGTTTGAGGCGAGGTCGATGTCGCGTACGCGGTTGAGCCGTTCGAGCGCGACGACGACTTCGTGACCGCTCTCGAACGGAATTTGCCCGCCGACGAGGCCGGTATTGCCGCCTTGCGGCACGATGGCGGTCCGTGTCGCGTTGGCGTATGTGAGGATCGCCGCAACCTCCTCGGTCTCGCCGGGCTTGAGCACGAGTGCGGCCTTCCCATGATAACGGTCCCGCCATTCGACGAGATAGGGCGCCATCGCCTGCGCGTCGCGGATGGCATTGTCCTCGCCCACGATGCGCACGAAGGCGTCGAGAGTTGCCTCAGTAGGAGGCTTATGGGTCTGCTCGCGCGTCATTCCGATTGAGCGCTGGTGCTGATTGCCGGCGCGCCGCAAGCGGCACGCTGCAGGCGGTCGTTGATGGCTTCGCCAAGCCCGCGATTTGGGATCGGCATCACCGCGATGGTCCTAGCGCCGGAATGGTCGAGCTCACGCAGCGCGCCGAACAGCCGCGCGGCAGCCTCGGCAAGGTCCCCGCTAGCGCTGAGATTGATTGTGCCGATTGCGCCTTTAGGCGTGCGGGGTCCGAATGCGAGAAGAGCTTCGTCGGAGCCTACCGTAGTCGCGCCAAGCCTGAGCTTCGTGTCAGGCGCATAGTGAATCGCTAGCTGGCCCGGGGAGGCGATTGGCACGTTTTGTTCAGGTAGAGAGAGCTTTTTGCCCAGCGCGGTCTCGATCGCCTCGCGCGGCAGAGCACCGAACCTGAGCAGGATCGGCTCCGGTCCCACGAGACTCAGAACAGTCGATTCAAGCCCCAAAGGGGATGGGCCCCCGTCGAGAATCATGACGGGAATATCGCCAAGCTCCGCCTCGACATGTACTGCCGTGGTCGGGCTCAGCCGCCCCGAACGATTGGCGCTCGGCGCAGCGATGGGAACCTGCGCTTCAGCGAGCAGGGCGCGCGCCACAGGATGGGCTGGCGCCCTGAGCGCGATCGTTTCGAGCCCTGCACTCACGAGGTCTGCGATCCTACAGCCGCCACGCTTCTTGAGGACCAGCGACAACGGCCCCGGCCAGAATGCTTCGGAAAGCTTACGCGCCGTGTCATTGACAACAGCATAAGTGTCTGCCTGCGCGATACCCAGGATATGCACGATCAGGGGATTGAAGCGCGGCCGCTCCTTGGCGGCGAAAACCTTGGCCACTGCGCGCCCCTCATGCGCGTTCGCCCCGAGACCGTAAACGGTCTCGGTCGGGAAGGCGACAATGTCGCCGCGGCGGAGCGCTCGCGCGGCTTCCCTGACGGTCTCTGGCGTGGCGGGAACGACGGGCATGGTAACCGTCCTCTAGCATAGACTCGCCAAGTTGCGGCGAGACGTGCTTATTCTCGGTAGACCCAGGTGTCGAACCGTTCATGACCACACTCCTGCTTACTCATCCCGCCTGTCTTGAGCATGACACGGGCTTCGGACACCCCGAGCGTGCCGACCGGTTGCGGGCCATAGAGCAGGCTCTCCAGCAGGAGCGTTTCCATTACCTCGCGCGCGAACAGGCCCCGCTCGCCGATCTTGCTGTTATCGAGCGCCTTCATCCGCGCGCTTATGTCGAGTCAGTCCGCGCTGCCATTCCCAAGCGCGACCATAATTGGCTCGACCCGGATACAGTCGTCTCGCCGGGTAGTTGGGACGCCGCCTTGCGTTCGACAGGTGCCACCATCTACGCCGTCGACCAAGTCATGGCCGGTCGCGCCAACAACGCGTTCTGCGCCGTGCGTCCTCCAGGCCATCACGCCGAGCCGTCACGCGCCATGGGCTTCTGCCTGTTCAACACCGTGGCGGTTGCGGCGCTCCATGTCCGCGCAGCCCATGGCGCAGAGCGCGTTGCCGTCGTCGATTTCGACGTGCATCACGGCAATGGCACGCAAGCAGCGTTCTGGTCCGACAAAAATTTGTTCTATGGCTCGACCCACCAGGTGCCGCTCTTTCCCGGCACCGGCGCATTGAGTGAGACGGGCGTCGGCAACATCTTCAACGCACCTCTCAATCCAGGCGATGACGGCGACAATTTCCGCGAAGCGATGCTGTCTCGCATCTTGCCGGCCTTGCACAATTTCGCCCCCGACTTTCTCCTGGTCTCTGCCGGTTTCGATGCCCATGTGCGGGACCCTTTGGCTCAGCTCAGGCTGGTCGAGGGCGATTTCGTGTGGATCACTGAGAAGCTGCTCGACGTTGCCGCGAAACACACCGGCGGGAAGCTCGTTGCGACCTTGGAGGGCGGTTACGATCTCGAGGCGCTGGCATCGTCCACCGCCGCCCATGTCGCGCCTCTGATGGGAGCCTCTTGATTGCTGGAGCCGGAAGGGGTTAAGGCAGACCATGGCCAATCCGACCGACCATTCGGACATCAAGACCATGAGCTTCGAGCAGGCGCTGAAGGAGCTCGAAGGCATCGTCGATCGCCTGGAGAAGGGCGATGTCGAGCTCGAAGCCTCGATCCTCATCTATGAGCGGGGCGAAGCGCTGAAGGCCCATTGCGATGGGCTGCTGCGCAAGGCCGAAGCGCGCGTCGAGAAGATCTCGCTCAACCAGAACGGCCAGCCCACCGGCACCGAGCCCCTCGACGTCCAGGACTAGCGCGCGAGTCTGTTTCGTCGCAAACTATCATCAGAAGGCAGATCGAGTTCGTTTCGCCTAACTCCGCGGCCACAGGAGAACGGCTATGAAACTCCGCGCAAAAGCCTCAATTTGCATATATTCAAATCGACAGACCTTACCGGGGTCCAGTGGAAAGCGCTCGGCGGCTGTCTCCCCACCTCCGGCTTTGGCCGAATAGCGCTCGCCTTCGGCGGGCGAAGGGGCCTCGGCTTCCCAGCCATTGCCGCTCGTTTACGCCGGCTTCGATGCCAATGGGACTTACCGGCTGTTTGTCACCAAGGATGGCGGCGATAGCTGGAGCGAACTGCCATCACCTCCGAGCGACGGGCAGCTCGGCTTCAACAACGTCATCACGGTAGGTCCATACAATTCGGATGAGGTCTATATCGGCCAGATCGCCTTCTGGCGTTCGTTCGATGGCGGAACGAAGGGCGGAAGAAACGACTATCACGTAAGCCCGCCGGTCGAGAGCAATTCCTGGACAGTCCTCGGCTGTTGCCTCAGCGATTCAATCCATTCCGCAAAAATCTGGATTTGCACGGCGATCTGCATGCCATCGAGTTTGCCCCCTATGGCAGCTTTGTCCCGAGCCCCTCGCAAATCCAGATCGTGTTTGTGGCGAGCGACGGCGGCTTCACGAAGGGCAGTTTCGATTCGAATGGTATGGTCAGTTGGGAACCTCTGACCAAGGGGCTCGCGGTTGGCCAGGCAGACACCATCGGTTTGTCTCCCGTTCTTCCGTCCGTCACGGTTGCCGGATATTGGCACAACGGAGACATCCTCACAGTGAGGCAACTAGGCTTCTCCGACGATCTGCAATCATGGGAGGCGACGGGTTTCAGTCCTCGATCGATGCACAAGGCCTGACGCTTTATCTCAATTGCAACGCCGGTTTTGGCGGATCGATCTGCCGAGGCCTGCCGCCTCCGCCGTTCTTAACCAACTTCAAGATCGAAACGATCTGGTCCGACAACAATGCGCGGAAGCTTTGGTGCGATCCGCATCGTCAAGGGCATCTGCTCCGGTTGCAGTAAAACGGGCTTGTCTTCCGCACTACCATCGCCGACTCAGCGGCCGCCAGCGTATTGAACACTTCAGACGCATGGGAGGCCGTCGATCCATTCTGGGGAAAGACCGGACTGACCACGACAATGGCTTTCCTCAGGCGCGTGTTGGAGCATCAACCGGTCTATTACCTTGGTACCGATACTGGCCAAGTCTGGCGCGGCTCTCCTGAGGTCGGATGGACGAAGCTTTGCGAATGCGGTGCTGCTCCCGTCAATGCGATTGGGCCTGACCTATTCCGCAACGAGCGCATCTTCGTGGTGCTGAAGGGCCCGACCAGTCCGGGCCGCATTAAGGAGCTAGACCGGCTCGCCAACGGCACTTGGCAGAGCAAGACGATAGATGCAGGCTTCGCTCCGGACGTGGATGTCGAGCAGTTGTTCAGCGTGGCGGTCGATCCGGCGGTACCGGCGACGCAAGGTACCACCATTTATGTTGGCACCGACCAAGGCGTCTACCGCGGGCATGTGGATGAGCTCGTCTTCGATCCGTCGGTTGCTGCATTGGCTCACATACCGCCGATTCTGGGCGATTGGACTTGGCGCCACCGGGCGTGCCCTACGTGTCGGTCACAGACCTCGAGGTGCAACAAAACTTTCAGGCTCATGACCAGAGCGGAATCGTACGCGCCGGAACCTACGGTCGTGGGGTTTTCGAGCTTAACCGAGCCTCGACCAAAGGTCCCGTTGAGAAGCCTCCTTTGGTACTGAGCGTGCAAGCCATACAGCGGCTCGAGGATGGCGCTCCGCCTTATCCCACCGTCCAGATTCCTGTGACCTTCGAGGGGGGCAAGCTTGCGCGCGAAACGCCATTCGAGCTTGCTCCGGCCAAGGGAATGGAAGTGACGCTCGAAGCTCCCGAGGAAGTCGAGGTTAATGGCGTGGAGCTGAAATTCACGGGCTGGGCCGTTGGTCCGCGATCGGAAACTTCCGGCAAGATCACCCTGAAGGCTGACGAGGCTACCAAAGCCGTCGCTTTTTACGAGGGGGAGGAAGCAGGCGAGGGTCGGAAGGCCAAGCCTCCGGAAACGACCCTCTCGGCCGGCGCGAAGCAGGTCTGCGTGCAGAGCTTCACCCATGGACTGCAGTTGTCGTGGGATGTCTCTGACGGCGTGCCGCCCGTGACGGTTAAGGCCGAGATCGCCTATCCTGACAAGCACATTGAGAACATGGAGCTTAAGTTCATCCAGGGCGATCAGACTTTTCCCATGAGCTATCCAGGTGGCGGGACGGTCAAGGTCAAGGTCGTGGCTACCGATGCCGATGATGCAAGTTCATCGGCCGAGGCGAGCGTCGAGCTTAAGCCTTGTCCGTCGGAGACTCCGACCCAGCAGCGATAGAGACCTGAATCGCTAAAGCGGCGTTACTTTGAGAGTGAGCCCATTTTTGGGCCGAAGCGTGATGCGGGCAAATGGTACCGGCGCTTCGCCGTCGGGCAGTTCGAAACGGGCGTGTGTGAGAAGCGTTGCGAGGATGGCCTTTCCTTCGAGCATGGCAAAAGTCGCGCCGATGCAAGTGCGCGGTCCGGCCCCGAACGGCATATAGGCGCAGCGGTGGCGGCCGGCCTTCGCTTGCGGCGTGAAGCGCGACGGATCGAATTTGAGCGGGTCCTCCCACAAGAGCTTATGGCGGTGGACCACGTAAATCGGAATGATGATGGTTGCGCCTTTGTCGAGCTTGATGCCGTCAAGTGCGACGGGAGCGATCGTTCTGCGCATCAAAACGGGCACCGGCGAATAGAGCCGCATGGCTTCCTCGAGCACGGCATCCAGTAGCTGGAGCTTGCCGATGTCGTCACGGCCAGTTTCTTCGCCGCCCGCCACGCGGCGCACTTCCTCGCGCACGCGCTCCTGCCATTCCGGAAACAGGGCAAGCAGGTAAAGGGTCCAGGTCAAGGCCCGGGACGTCGTTTCATGGCCCGCCATCAGGAAGGTCACGACGTTGTCGACGATGAGCCTCGCAGGCATGGCGCTGCCGGTCGCAGGGTCGCGCGCGGTGACGAGCCGGCCTAGGAGATCGCCGTCCTCGCTTCCGCCATCCCGCTTGGCGAGAACTTGCTCGGCGGTCTCGCGCAGCCTCTTGCCGGCCCGAGCCATCTTCCGGGCTCCAGGATGCGGGATTGTCGGCGGCAGCCGCAACGAGGTGAGAACCACCTTCCACATTGAATAAAACAGGAAGGTGGCACCCGCCTCCTGAATGGCGCGGCGATCGTCGTCGCCAAGTCCTGCGCCAAGAACTGTATCCTGCAAGGCCTGCAACGTCGTCCTGGTCATGTCCCGGTCGATCCTCTGCCTCGCGCCCGCGCCGGACTCCTTCCAGCGTTTGAGCAGAGGTGCGCAGACCGAGACGAAGGCCGGCACGTAGCTGAGCATCTCCTCGGCCCTGAACAGAGGTGCCGCGAGCCGGCGCTGCCAGCGCCATTCGTCTCCCTCGGCGTTGAGTAGGCCGCCGCCGATCGCCTCGCCGAATACGTCGTCGTTAAGCGGCTGTTTAGAATAACTCTCGGCGTCGTCGAGGAGGATCCTCTGAATGAGCGCAGGATCCATGACGTAAAGAGTTTGCAGCCCGAACCACCGATAGAGCACGGCTGGCTGTCCGTAGAAATCCTCGCCCCAGCTTGCTACCGGATTGACGATCATCCGTAGGATCAGCATCGGGAAGGAGAGGCGACCCTTAGGCGGGATAGGCAGCTCTGCTATGATCGTTTCTCTTGCCATGATTCCGACCCTTGGCTTTGCTCATGGGGAGTTGCAACTTATGCCCCTGGCCGATAAAGGTGCTTTGCGGTGATCCGTCGCATAATTCCCCGCATTTCGAAGCCAGGTGAGATGAGCGCCGAAAATCCTATGCCGCTGCTTGACCGCATCCAGTCTCCGCAAGATTTGCGCTCGCTCAAGGACCATGAGCTCCCGCAACTCGCGGCGGAACTGCGCCAGGAGACCATTGATGCGGTTTCGGTGACCGGAGGTCATCTCGGCGCGGGCCTCGGCGTGGTCGAGCTTACCATTGCGCTCCACCATGTGTTCGATACGCCGAACGATAGGGTGCTCTGGGACGTCGGCCATCAGTCTTATCCTCACAAGATCCTGACTGGCCGGCGCGATCGCATTCGTACGCTGCGTCAGGCTGGCGGCCTGTCCGGCTTCTGCAAGCGCGCCGAGAGCGAGTACGACACGTTTGGCGCCGGACATTCCTCGACATCGATCTCCGCAGGACTCGGCATGGCGGTCGCGCGCGACCTTGCCGGCAAAGAGCACAATGTGATCGCGGTGATCGGCGACGGCGCCATGAGCGCTGGTATGGCCTATGAGGCCATGAACAACGCCGGTGCCATCGATTCGCGCCTGATCGTGATCCTCAACGACAACGACATGTCGATCGCCCCACCGGTTGGCGCGATGAGCGCTTATCTCGCGAAGCTCATCTCAGGCGGCACCTACCGGCGCTTCCGCCGCTTCCTCAAGCGTCTCGCGCAGAAGATCCTGCCCAAGACTTGGGAGAAACGCGCCGCCCGCGCAGAGGAGTTCACCCGCGGCTTCTGGACGGGCGGCACTTTGTTCGAGGAGCTTGGCTTCTATTACGTCGGCCCTATCGACGGGCATAATTTCGATCATCTGCTGCCCGTACTGCGCAACGTGCGCGCCATGAAGAACGGACCGATCCTCGTGCATGTCGTCACCCAGAAAGGGAAGGGCTATCCACCGGCCGAGATCTCGGCCGACAAGTTCCACGGCGTCGGGCGCTTCAATGTCGTGACCGGAGCGCAAGAGGCCTCCGCGGCCGGCGCGCCGCCGAGCTACACTAAAATGTTCGCAAACGCTCTGATCGAGGAGGCGCGCGCGGACGAAAAGATCGTGGCAATCACTGCGGCGATGCCGTCGGGCACTGGTCTCGACAAGTTCGCGGAGGTCTTCCCTGAGCGGTGCTTCGATGTCGGCATTGCCGAGCAACACGCGGTGACCTTCGCCGGAGGGTTGGCGGTGGAAGGGTATAAGCCGTTCGCCGCGATCTATTCGACCTTTCTCCAGCGCGCTTACGACCAGGTCGTGCACGACATCGCCATCCAGCATTTGCCTGTGCGCTTTGCCATCGACCGGGCAGGACTGGTGGGTGCCGATGGCCCAACCCACGCAGGTTCGTTCGACGTTGCGTATCTCTCCTGCCTCCCCGGCATGGTGGTGATGGCGGCTGCCGACGAAGCCGAGCTTGTGCACATGGTGGCAACTGCTGCGGCGATCGACGATGGGCCATCGGCGTTCCGTTATCCGCGTGGGGAGGGAACAGGCATCGCATTGCCGAAGCGCGGCACGCCGTTGGAAATCGGCAAAGGCCGCGTGTTGCGCGAAGGCTCGGCCGTGGCCTTGTTCTCCTTCGGTGCGAGGCTTGCCGACTGTCTCGAAGCTGCGGACCAGCTCGCAGGCTTCGGCTTGCCGGCGACTGTTGCTGACGCGCGCTTCGCCAAGCCGTTAGACAAGGATTTGCTGCGCAATCTTGCGCGGAACCACGAGGTGCTCGTCACCATCGAAGAAGGATCGACGGGAGGATTTGGCGCGCTCGTGCTGCATGCTCTCGCGCGGGAGGGCCTCCTCGACCGCGGCTTGAAAATTAGGACGCTCACGCTGCCCGACAAGTTCATCGAGCAGAACAAGCCAAAAGCAATGTATGTCGAGGCAGGCCTTGATGCGGCGGGCATTGTGGCTGCGGTGTTTACCGCACTTGGCAAGGAGCGCGACGCGGCAGGCGTTATCCGCCTCGCTTAAGACATCAGTCTAGCTCGCAGGCTTGGTCGAACTTTTCGACAGCGTCGGCACGGCCCTGATCAGACAGAGTCTTATTGGTCAATCCTAGATTGATGGTGAGAGGCCCCGGCGCGCGCAGCACTTCGAGCACGGGCTTGACCTTGACCTCGTTCGCTTCTGCGAACATCGAGCTGGTGGCATCGTCAACTGAGATCTCGCCCTTCAAGGGAAGCTTGGCGCTTCCTGCCGAGAGCTCGATAGTCAGAGGCTGACCTGGGCGCGTCCCATCGATGACGACGAAAATCTCGAGCACGGCGACGTCCATATTGTTGAAGCAGGTGAGGAGGAAGAGCGGTGTCTTGGCCGGATCGAACGGCCCATAGGCGAGCGAAGCCCGGCCTTCGTCCGATTTCTCGGTCCACACCTGGTTCTCCTGCGCGTGCCCCGCGCCTTGCGGCAGGGCGATAAATAGAAGGGCCGCAGCAATGAGCGAGCGCACCGGGATCCGCGTCATCGCCAATTAAATGCTTTGGTGACGGGTTGAGTTCGGGTGTCCGAGATTTTGATGGTTAGCGCTTTTGCAGCCGGCCATTGGCCCGGGGTCTTCGATTCGCGATCTTCACCTGGGCAGGTGTCGTAAAGAAACCCACGAAACCCGGATCGAACTCATGATAGTTGCAGGTAAGCTCTTCCCCCTGGGGAATGTCGTCCAGTGCATAGCCCTTATCGAAGATGCGGAAATCGGTGTTGGGCGTCAGGCTGTGATTCATGAACCGCCCATTGTCGCTGTCGAGGATTATCACGCCCGGCATTTCCAAATGAGGATAGGTATAGCGCGCGAGGTAGTCCTGCATGTGCGGCGGAAGCACGTCGAGCTCGCTTGGATGGACGAAGATGTCGAATTTCGGGTTTAGACTCCACATGAGGCGTCCTCGCTCGATGAACTCGCCAGCGAATACCCCAATGCCTTCAATGGCGCTCGGCGCAAGATAAGTGCTGACAATCAGCATCTCTGTGCCTCTCGGTTTCCCTGTGCTGTGAATGGGTTTGGAAATGACGCGCTTGCCGGGACGACCGGCGCCGCGTAGCCAGGCATGCTCATGCGCTATTTCCCGGAGCTTCGGCTACGACGGCGACCAATCCGCGCTTGCGCCTGAAGCGGCGCCCCATCTGCTGCTTGAGGGCGTCGATGCGGCGTTGCAGATAGGGCGAGAAATGCCCGGCATAGCGCTCCCACAGAGCGGGATTGCGCCAATCGTCGCCCGACACGCGCCCGCGGCAGATTGCGGAGCCGCATTCGCAGTCGAACTCGTCATAGGCCGAGCCGTCGCACATGGCATAGTCGATGGTGATCTCTTCGCCTGGCTGGATGCGCTGCATGGCGACGATGGCCACCTGCCCGTCGAGCCCCGCGTTCGGCTCGCAGGAGTGATTGATGAAGTCGGGCGGCTCGTCGGGAGTGAGCGACGCAAGATAGAGTCCCTCCTCGACCTGCACGGTGTGCCGTCGTATTTCGGGCTCGAGCCCGTCCAGCTCGTCGGCGCCGATGATGCGTCCGCTCCACACGGCGATAAGCTCGCCGGGCTCGATCACGGCCCGAGCGTAGACGGCCTTGCCGCCGGTGACGTCACGATTTTGAACTGAACACTTGTCGGTGAGGTAAGACGTACAGTGGTCTTGGCTCACGAAACCTCCGCGTGCCGCGCCGAGCGGTGCGCTCCGCAGTATATTCATGGGCGGTGCCCGGCCGCTCCCGGCTCGTTTACCGCGCGCCAGAATCCCCAACGCGTGGTCAAACATATGAGAAGCTCTGGTGTCTATCTACAAAAAAACGCGTCTCGACCAATTATTGGTGGATAGCGGACTGGCAGCGACGCGCTCCCGAGCGGCCGACCTCGTCCGGCGCGGCGCGGTGAGCGTCGAAGGCGTGGCGGTGCTGAAGCCTGGCGCCCTGGTGAGACCCGACGCCGCGCTTGCCGTGGAGTCCGGCGCTTTTCCTTACGTCTCCCGCGGTGGGCTCAAGCTTGCCGCGGCGCTCGACGCCTTCGGCTTTTCGCCTGAGGGGAGGGTGGCACTCGACCTCGGCGCATCGACCGGCGGCTTTACCGATGTCTTGCTCGATCGTGGTGCGGTCAAGGTCTATGCCGTTGATGTCGGCCGCGATCAGCTCGACAAGACGCTCCGTTTCGACCCCGGCGTGGTGGCGCTGGAGGGAACCGACGCAAGGAGCCTCGATGCCTCGGTGATCCCAGAGCCGGTTCAGGCAATTGTCGCCGATGTGAGCTTCATCAGCCTGACCTTGGTACTTCCCGTTGCTTTCCGTCTTGCCGCGCCGGGCGCCTGGCTCGTCGCCCTCGTCAAGCCCCAGTTCGAGGCAGGGCGCGACGCGGTCGGCAAGGGCGGGATCGTGCGCGACCCCGCCAAACGTAAGGAAGCGGTCGTCAAGGTGCTGGATTTTATAGAGAAAGCCGGCTGGACAGTTATTGGCGAGGCCCCTTCGCCGATTAAGGGAGGCAGTGGCAATGAGGAAATCCTGATCGGCGCCCGCCATGGAGCTTGAGGTCGAGATCACTAGGCTCGGAGCCCAAGGTGATGGGGTGGCCGAACGTCCCGACGGGCCGATCTTCGTTCCGTTCACTCTGCCGGGCGAGCGGGTGAGGGTTGCCGTCGATCCCGAGAGCGACCACGCGACGTTGCTCGACGTGCTTGAGCAGAGCGCCGAGCGCGTCGCTCCGGTCTGCCCGCATTTCGGCGTGTGCGGCGGCTGCGCGCTCCAGCACATGGAGGTGAGGGCATATCTCCGTTGGAAGCACGACCAGGTCGTGGCCGCGCTGAGATCGCGCGGGCTCGACGCCGAGGTCGATGAGATCAGACCCGTTCCGCTCGGCAGCAGGCGGCGGGCAAGTCTCACCTTTGGCCGAGGCGCGAAGGGGCCCGCGCTTGGCTATAACCTCTCCCGCTCGCACGAGCTGATCGGTGTTGAGGTTTGCCCGGTTCTCTCCCCACGCATCGTAGCGGCCCCGCCAAAACTCAGGAAGGCGCTCGCGCCACTGGTGGGAGAAAAGCGTGAGGCCAAGGTAAGCGTCACCGAAATCGATAACGGCCTCGATATCGTCGTCGAGGGCGTTCGCTCCGCTCCGGCGGCCTTGGCCGCGTTCGTGAGGCAAGCTCCAGCGCTTGGCGTCGCGCGCCTGACAGTGGGTGGCGAAAGCATCACCACGAGGGCAGCTCTGGAGGTCGATCTCTCGGGCGTGAAGGTGAAGCTTCCTCCCGGCACATTCCTGCAAGCCTCGCGCGAGGCCGAAACAGTGATGACCGGCCTTGTGCGTGAGGGAGTAGGAGCTGCCAAACGTGTGGCGGATCTTTTTGCTGGCCTTGGAACCTTCACCTTTGCCTTGACGCGGAGCGCAGCAGTTGATGCCTTCGAGGCCGATGAGGCAGCGCTTACTGCTCTCGCCGAGGCCGCGCGCAGGACGCCGAAGCTCAAGCCAGTTCGGATTTTTGCCCGCGACCTGTTCCGCTCTCCGCTCAGGCCCAAGGCACTCGCCGCCTATGACGCCATCGTATTCGACCCGCCGCGGGCAGGGGCGTCAGCTCAGGCCAAGGAGCTTGCCGCTTCCAAGGTTCCGAAGCTCGTCGCCGTCTCCTGCAATCCCGGAACGCTCGCGCGCGATCTCCGCATCCTGGTAGATGGCGGCTATCGCATCACGCGCGTCGTTCCCGTGGATCAGTTCCTCTTCTCGCCGCATATCGAGGTGGTCGCCTACCTCGTCTGCTCGCCGCGCAATAGGCGCTCCACGTAAGCCGGAACGACTTCGGTCGCAGAGCCATAGAGCGCTTCGGCGAACAGGGTCGCGCCATCGGACGGCTCAAGATTGAGCTCAACCGTGTGCGCGCCTGCGTGTCTCGCCTCTGCCACGAAACCAGCAGCTGGATAGACGCTGCCGCTAGTGCCGACCGAGATGAATAGATCGCAGACCTGAAGCGCCTCGTAGATGCGGTCCATCTCCCGCGGCCTCTCGCCGAACCACACCACGTCGGGCCGCATGGCGGCTTCGCCGCAAGCACGGCAGGCAGTCTCCACAGTGAGATCCTCGCTCGTGGGCGTGCTCGTCCCGCAGGCCGCGCAAAGCGCTCGCGGGAGCTCGCCATGCATATGGATGAGATTGCGCGTTCCCGCGGCCTCATGCAGCCCATCGACATTCTGCGTTACGGTCAGAGCATCGCCGGCATGCTCGCGCTCGAGCCTCGCCAGAGCCGCGTGCGCAGCATTAGGCCGCGCGTCGTGATGCCGCCGCCGGCGCAGATTATAGAAGTCATGCACACGCGCAGGGTTGCGGGCGAAGCCTTCCGGCGTTGCCACCTCCTCGAGCGGAAATTGCGACCACAGCCCTCCTTTGTCGCGGAACGTACCAAGCCCGCTCTCGGCCGAAAGCCCAGCGCCGGTCAAGATGACGATGCGATCGAACCGCACTAGCCCTTGCCGGTCTGGGCGCGGTGGCGGAGGTAATGGTCGGCGAGCACGATGGCGAGCATCGCTTCGCCGATCGGGACCGCGCGGATTCCCACGCACGGGTCATGGCGGCCTTTGACCGAGACCTCGGTATTTTTGCCCTTCTTGTCCACGGTCTCCCGCGGGGTCAGGATCGAGGAGGTGGGCTTCACTGCGAAACGCGCCACGATCGGCTGTCCCGTCGAGATGCCGCCAAGGATCCCGCCAGCATTGTTCGACTTGAACTCCGGCCAGCCCGCGGGCCGGTTGCGCATCTCGTCGGCGCTCTCTTCGCCCGACATCGCTGCGGCGGCGAAGCCGGCGCCGATCTCCACGCCCTTCACCGCGTTGATGCTCATGAGGCCGCTCGCGATGTCCTGGTCGAGCTTGCCGTAGACCGGCGCGCCGAGCCCTGGAGGCACGCCGTCGGCAACGACCTCGATCACGGCGCCGGTCGACGAGCCTGCTTTGCGCACCTCGTCGAAGAACTTGGCCCAGACGTCGACCGCCTTGGGGTCAGGGCAGAAGAACGGATTATTGTCGACCTCGTCCCAACGCCAATTTGCGCGGTCGATCTTGTGCGGCCCGATCTGCACCAGTGCGCCGCGTACACGCATGTTGGGAACTACCTTCCGCGCGATGGCCCCTGCCGCCACGCGGTTCGCGGTTTCGCGCGCTGACGCGCGACCAGAGCCACGCCAATCGCGCACGCCATATTTCACAAAGTAGGTGTAGTCGGCGTGGCCCGGCCGGAACTTATCTTTGATGTCGCCATAATCCTTGGAGCGCGCATCGACGTTTTGAATTTCAAGCGCAATTGGCGTGCCTGTGGTGACTTGCGCGCCCGTCTTCTCATCGGAAAACACGCCTGACAAGATGGCAACCCTGTCCGGCTCCTGGCGCTGAGTTGTGTAGCGCGACTGGCCTGGCTTTCGCTTGTCTAGATAAACCTGGATGTCGGCCTCGGTGAGCGGGATGCCTGGCGGGCAGCCATCGACCACGCAGCCGATCGCCGGCCCGTGGCTTTCGCCCCAGGTGGTGATGCGGAAGAGATGGCCGAACGTGTTGTGCGACATGGTCTGTCTTATGCGCCTACGCCGCCGCTTTGTCATTAACGGCTAGGCCGGCCGCTGCTTGCTTCATAGCTCCCCCTCGTGGGGAGGTCCGATGCCGCTTCGCGTCATCGGGGTGGGGGCGACCCTCACCCCACCCGCTCAGCTCTCGCTATGCTCGCGCTTCGCTGCCCTCCTCATCAAGGGCAGGGATGGAGTTTGTCGTGCCGCCGAAACGCGATTCATCGCCTCGCCGCGTGATCGCGCGAGGGGCCCGCTTAAGGCCGATCGAATTCCGCCTAAGCTCGGTCAGCTAGCTCCTAGCGGGACCTCCTAGTGGGTCCGGAGGGAGCTCCGGCACCGCCCGAGCGCTTATGTTGCGTACACGAGCTCGCAGGCGCCGCACCTCGTCCCGCCTCACGAACGCCTCGCGATGACGCTCAAGTGGACGAGGTGATGCGGAATGTAAGCGCGGTTTGACGCGCGGGGATAACCAACTTGTCACCGGGAGATAAGCGCGCACCTAAGCGGTAGCAGCTTGATCGAGACGCACGCGAGAGAATCGGACAGCTTGATCAGCCGTTTTGGCGTACCTGATTATCGGTTTGCTGAGTCCTGCCAGAAGCAGAGATCGCCGAACCTTCAGTGAAGCGCCAGTGATAAAGATCAGCGTCCCGGTGAGCGCTAGCTTCTCAGCAAGGCGCTTCAGGGGTCTTCGCGCCGGTGCTGTCCACCATCGGCACATCGGAAAAGTCGAGTACGAACACGCGGGGGCGTCCGATCCGTTCGAGCGCACCGCTCACAGCGGCGGTGGCTCCGAAGAAGAAAGCGCCGCTGATCCGGTAGACTACGATGTCGCGATCCGAGAACGCAGCCGGATCATAGGCAGTGTATCGGAATAGTCGTCGGGCTCATCGTCGACGATGAGCTGGCCATGACCCTGGACCTCCACGCTTTCAGCCATGCGGTGAAGGAAGACGAAGGCACCTAGGACCACGCCGACCGCGATTCCAGTGGTCAGGTCTACGAATACGGTCAACAGGAAAGTGGTCAACAAGACGATCCGGTCGCCGCGGGAGCTGCGGAGCAGCAAAATGAAATCTTCGCGTTCAGCCATGTTCCAGGCGACGACCGCCAGAACCGCGCCAAGTGCTGCCAGGGGCAGAAAGCCGGCAAGCGGCGCCGCGACAAGCATGAATAAGAATAGAAACACGAGTGAAGCACGCCGGAGATCGGCCCGACAGCGCCGGATCGTATGTTGGTGGCGGTGCGCGCGATGGTGCCGGTGACCGGAATACCCCCGAACAGGATCGAACCGATATTGGCGGTCCCTTGCGCCACCAGCTCACAATTCGAGCGGTGCCTTCGGCCCGACATGCCATCGGCGACGACGGCAGAGAGCAACGATTCGATCGCGCCAAGAAGTGCAATGGCTGCGGCGTCCGGGAGGACAGCCTGCGCCTTGGCCAAGCTGAATGGAGGAAGCCCGGCTGAGACAGGCTTCGCGGCAGTTCGCCGAAGCGGGAGGCGATTGTCACGACATCGAAATCAAGAGCCCAGGTAATTGCTGCGGCCGCGGTGATCGCAATGAGGAAGGCTGGCCAGCCAGGCCTCCACTTGCGCAAGCCAAGAATGATCAGAACCGTAGCAACGCCGATGGTGACGGCCTGCAAATTGATGCTGCCTCGCGCCTGCCACAAGGCCTCAAGCTTGGGCAGGAACGCGGCCGGTTCGTTCGGCACAGCGAGTCCAAGCAACTCCCTGAGCTGGCTGGCAAAAATGATGACGGCGATACCCGCGGTGAAGCCAACCGTGACAGGAAAAGGGATGTACTTCACATAAGTGCCGAGTCGCATGAGACCGACGGCGATCATGACGATCCCGGCCATCAGAGTGGCGAGGGCCAGCCCGTCATAGCCGTGCCACTCAACGATGCCGGCACCAAGAACGATGAAGGCGCCGGCCGGGCCGAAACCGGCTGCCGCCGAGAGCGGACACCAGGAAGCCGCCGATGATTGCGGTGTACAGACCTCGTTCGGGACTCACCCCAGAGGCGATCGCGATCGCCATAGACAGGGGCAGGGCAACAATGGCGACCGTCAACCCGGCAATGGCGTCCACGTGGAACTGTCTCGGGCCATAGCCTTCCCGCAACACGGTCATGAGCTTTGGCGTGAAGAGCTCCGCAAAGCTCGGCCGCGGTCGCGCAGTCGTCTCGAAGAGACTAGTCATGACTTGAGCCCCAGAAAGCGCCGTCCCTCGCCTTTGCTCGCTGCCGATTTTTTCGGCAGTAGCCGTTAGCGCAATCTGCTCAGCGTGGAGGTGAGACCAAACGAGCGGGGTATGGTGGGTGAGTATCCGCTTCGTGTGTGCTTAGCAAAGCGCCGAAGCGGCGCAGTTGCAATATTCCACGTTACTCCTTCACCACGGAGATGTCGGGAGTGTCCTCGTTCTTCATGCCGACCACATGATAGCCGGCGTCGATATGCAGGATCTCGCCGGTGACGCCGCGCCCGAGGTCCGACAAGAGGTAAAGCGCACCGGCCCCAACATCCTCGATCGATACGGTGCGCCTCAACGGCGAATTGTACTCGTTCCATTTCAGGATATAGCGGAAGTCGGCGATGCCGGAGGCTGCGAGCGTCTTGATCGGCCCGGCGGAGATGGCGTTGACGCGGATCTTCCCCTTGCCGAGATCGGCCGCGAGATAGCGCACGCTCGCCTCGAGCGCGGCTTTGGCGACGCCCATCACGTTATAGTGCGGCATCACCTTCTCGGCGCCGTAATAGGTGAGCGTGAGCAGCGATCCGCCATTCGGCATCAGCTTCTCGGCGCGCTTGGCGAAGGCGGTGAAGGAGTAGCAGGAGACCAGCAGCGTCTGGGTGAAGTTGTCCTGCGTGGTGTCGACATAGCGTCCGTCGAGCTGCTCCTTGTCGGAGAAGGCGACGGCATGGACAAGGAAATCGATAGAGCCCCATTCCTTAGCGAGCGTGGCGAACACGCCCTCGACCGAGGGCTCATCGGTGACGTCGCAGGGAAGCACGAGCTTCGAGCCGATCTCCTTGGCGAGCGGCTCGACCCGCTTCCTTATAGCCTCGCCCTGATAGGTAAGCGCCACCTCCGCGCCCTGGTCGGTGACGGCCTTGGTGATGCCCCACGCAATCGAGCGGTTGTTGGCGACGCCGAACACGACGCCGCGCTTTCCCGCCATCAATTTGCCGGTCTCGGCCATCGACCTATCTCTGCCGTGATGCCCGGGCTTTATAGAGCGGGGCCGCGAGGGTCGGGAAGGTTTTTTGCCGAGAAGGCTGGATATCCGGGTGGATCAGCCCGCGAGCGACCAGGAGCCGTCGAGCTCGCGGCAGGCGACACCCTCGATTTCGCGGCTGTAGCCGCCAAGTGAAAGCGAATAGACGAGGTGTCGGCACAGCCTGCCATGATCGTCGCGGAAGGCGGAGACTGGCTTGACCCGGCCCTCCAATGCATGCTCCGGGCGGCGCCACACCAAGGTTACACCGTCGCCGAGCTCGTTCATGGCGAATTGCAGGGCTTGCGCTGCGGCTTGCCGGTCGCTGCCGTCGAGCTTTGTTTTAAGCTCGGCGAATTCAGGCGTGGGTTCGGACGCCTCGCGCGTGACGACCACTGTCCAGTCGTCGGCTTTGAGAGGGGGAGGGGCAGGCGCAATTACTAAAAACAGGAGAGCGCCCGCCCCAACGATGATAGGAGCCTTCAAACGGAACGTACGCATAACCAATCGTCCCCCAAACTCGGCGCGGGACTCGCATTACCAACCCGCGACGTCTATCAACGGGAGAGATGGTGCCCTAACAGGGTGAGGAAAACGTAAACGCGCGTGCCGGGACGGGACGCCGCCATCTAAACAGAGCGTTAACGCGATGGACAAGCAGCCGACAGTACGAACCGTTGAAGCCAAGAACTTCACCGAAGCAGTGGAGCCGCTTGCGCTCTTCAAGGAGTGGCTAGCTGAAGCCGAGGCGTCCGAGCCGGCAGATCCAGAGGCCATGGCCGTGGCGACGGTGGATGCCGATGGGCTGCCGAACGTTCGGATGATTCTTCTCAAAGGCGCCGATGAGCGCGGCTTCGTTTTCTACACGAATTGCGACAGCACCAAGGGTGTGGAGCTCGCCGGAAATCCGAAGGCCGCTTTGCTCTTCTATTGGAAGAGCCTAGGATGGCAGATTCGCATCAGAGGGCTCGTCCAGTCCGCCACCGCAGCGGAGGCTGACGCCTATTTCGCGACCAGGCACCGCGAAAGCCGCATCGGCGCCTGCGCCTCGACCCAGTCGAGGCCGCTGGCGAGTCGCGCCGCGCTCGAAGAGGAGGTCGCGCGTCTCACCAAACAATTCGGCACAGGCGAGGTGCCTCGCCCAGCCTATTGGCGTGGCTACCGCGTGGTGCCGCTCGAAATGGAGTTCTGGAAGAGCGGGGCCTTCCGGCTGCATGACCGGATCCTTTTCAGGCGGGCGTCGCCGGGAAAACCGTGGACCAAGACGCGCCTCTACCCGTAGGGACAGGGGGAAAGCACCACAAACCTGCCACGCCTTGGATATAACAGCTATAAGTAAATAGCCACCCTGTTTCCCGGGCTAAGTCATAAGGCTGAAAGCCGAGACGTGAGCTTTTCGACCGCACGCTATTCGACGGCGCGCTTCGCCGTGAAAGAAGCCCATGAGGCGACCTGGGCTCGCCGCTTTGCGCTGTTCTTCGTGCAGCTCATGATCCTGACCGTGCTCTTGCACCGCTTCGCCTCGCTGGGCACGCCGGCGGCTATGAACCTGCTTGCCGTATCCGTGGTCGGCCTGCTCGCGGCCATCGCCATTGCCGTTTTCTCGCTGGTGCGCATCTGGTTCGGAGGGCAGGCCGGCGCTGCGCAGGCCTTTGCCGCGATCTTCGTTGCCGTGGTCGGTCTCGCCGTGCCGCTTTATTACCTCTCGCATGTTGTCAAGCTCCCACCGCTCACCGACATCGAAACCTCGCCCGACGAGCCGCTCGAGTTCAAAACATTGGTGAGCCTGCGGCCCCCCGACGCCAATTCCATCAAGGACCCAGACGAGACCGCGATCGAGGAGCAGGCGGAAGCCTATCCCGATATCGAGCCGATGGTGCTCGAGCGCTCGGCGCCGGAGGTGTTCAGCCTCGTGCACGAGGCGGTCGAGCGCCTCGGCTGGAACATCGTGGTCAGCGAGGCTCCAGGCGAGACTGGCGTCGGACGCATCGAGGCGACCGACCGCACCCTCATCATGGGCTTCACCGACGACGTGGTGGTGCAGATCAAGGGCGACGACGCGCACGCGCAGATCGACGTCCGCTCGGTCTCCCGCTACGGCCTGCACGACCTCGGACGGAACGCCTCGCGCATTCGCAAGCTGTTTGCCGAAGTAAGTGCGGCGCTCGAGAAGGGCGAGAAGACGGTGCTCGAGCAGGCCGAGCCGAAGGAAAAGGAAGATGCGGCCAATGCCAAGGCGGCCGGCAAGAAGCGCCTCAAGAAGGGCGCAGATAAAAAGCGCTAGACAAGCCAGCACGGCCTTCCGCCGAAACCAGCTCCCGATTGATGAGATGCTCGAGATGAGCGAGCACTGAGAGCGCGGCAGCCTCTTTCAGCTCGGCATCGAGGGTGCCGTACAGCCTGCTAACAATGCGGGGGATGGTGTTCACGCCGTCTTCAAGGCAGGCAAGGATCGTCTGCTCCCGCCATTTCCGGTGCATGATATAGGCCTTGACCACGCGCTGCGGCGTCTGGATGCGGCCGCCGTGGCCGGGCAGAAACATCTTGTCGTGGCGCTGCATCAGCCTTTCGAGCGAGGCGAGGAATTTCGCCATGTTGCCCTCTGGCGGCGCGATCACGGTCGTGTTCCATCCCATGACGTGATCGCCGGTGAACATCAGTCGTTTGCCGACCAGGGCAAAACAGAGATGGTCCAGCGAATGTCCCGGCATGTGCAGCACATCGAGGACGAAGCCTTTGGCCTTGATGGTATCGCCATCGCCAAGTCTGCGGTCTGGCACGAAGGCCGGATCCACGAAGCTGTCGCCGAGACCTGGCGCGCCTGCGCCGCGTGGCGTGCCGGTCGGCCCGAAGGCACTGATCTCTCCGCCGAGAAGCGCCTGCAAAGGGCGAGCACCGTCGCAATGATCGTGATGGCTGTGGGTAATGAGAATGTGGACGAGACGCTCGCCCTTGGTCGCGGCAGCGATCGCCTTCAGATGACGCTCGTCGGCCGGTCCCGGATCGATGACGGCCACCTGTCCGTTGCCGACAATGTAAGTATTGGTGCCGAGGAAGGTGTAAGGGCCGGGATTGTTGGCCACGATGCGGCGGATGCCAGGCGCAACCTCCTGGGACACGCCATAATCGACGTCAACACTGCGATTGAAGGCAAGCTCCGCCGACATGGTCTTGGCTTACTTGATGGCCTTCCCGGGAACTTTAGCCTTATTCTAACGGAGCGCGCGGGCAGTTGCAGTGCCGCCTTTTAGCAGCGTTAACTCTCCCATCGCTTTTTGCGCAAAATATGTCCTGTCGCAAGGGGTTGACCCCGGTGGCGCTTAAGCCAGATTTCGCGAGATTGGTCGGAGTGGGGAGATTCGAACTCCCGACCCCCTGCTCCCGAAGAAGTCGGAACCCCTCACGCCTGTTGATTTTCAACGACGTCCGTCGCGTCTGGTGCCCGTGAGTTCGATTTGTGTTCGCGCATTTCTTGTGACTGCTTGTGACCGGCTCAAGGCGTTCTCGATGCCCTTCTGGTGGTCGGGGTGGTGATGACCGTAGACCTCTTCGAGCGTCTCAACCGTCATGCCAAGATAGCCTGCAGCCTCCCACATGTCGCACCCCCGCTGCATGAGCCACGTCGCCGCTGTGTGACGAAGCGCGTGCGGGATCACGTCCTCGCCGAGCCCTGCTGCTCTCCTCGCGGTGTCCCACGACCGGCGCAGCTTGCGGACCTTGCTGCCCTGGTAATGACAGACGAAGCGGACGCCCAGCTCAGCGTCGATCCTGTGCCATCTGCGCAGGTGCGCCAGCAGCCTCGACGGAAGGCGCGGGAGTTGACCGATGCAGAGCTGTCAGACCTCATCGTCGCCGTTCAGTCCCTCATCGCTTCCGGCTCTGCTGTGGCGATTGCAGGGGGAGAGCGAACGGCGTCTGAGCCGCACTAAGCGAACCGAAGGACGAGGCGCAGTGGGGCACGGGCTTGATCCCTGGTGACGATCTAGTGGGCTGGGGAAGACGGCAGGGTGTGCCAGACGCTCTCGACAATGTAATCGTCAATCATGTGTCGGGCGGGAAGTCGGTGCTCGGCTTTAAGGCTTATGAGCAGGGGCGGACAAAGTGGCAATCGGAGACACTAGATTTCATCTGGTTCGATGAGGAACCTCCGCAAGACATCTACTTCGAGGGACTGACGCGCACGAATGCAACCGAGGGGATCGTCTACATGACCTTCACCCCGCTGAAGGGCATGTCCGACGTGGTTCACGCCTTCATCGAGGAGTGCGGGCTGAACTAGGGAATTTCACTGCCGGTAAGCGTAATTATCGGAAGTAAAGGGGGGATCGTGACCAAGCACATCACACGCATGGAGATCGACGACGCCGAGCACTACACGCCGGAGCAGCGTCAGGCGATCATCGATAGCTACCCCGAGCATGAACGTGAAGCGCGCACCAAGGGTATCCCCTCCCTCGGCTCTGGTCGCGTGTTTCCAATCGCAGAAGATGCGATCTTGTGTGAGCCGATCCCGATCCCAAAACACTGGCACCAGATCATTGGCATCGACTTCGGGTGGGAGCATCCATTCGCTGCAACGCGCAACGCCTGGGACAAGGACAACGACGTGTTTTACGTCGTGGCGTCCTATTGCGAGGCGAAGGCAACACCTCCGATCCACGTCGCGGCCGTCAAGCCTTGGGGCGACTGGATACCGTGTGCATGGCCACATGACGGCTTGCAGCACGACAAAGGATCGGGCAACGAGTTGGCGAAGCAATACAAGACGCACGGCCTCAAGATGCTTGACGAGCACGCCACTCATGCTGCTGGCGGTATAGGCATCGAGGCGGGCATCACCGAGATGCTTGAGCGCATGCAGACGGGTCGCTTGAAGGTGTTCCGTGGGCAAGAACAGTGGCTGGAGGAGTTCCGATACTACCGGCGCGAGGACGGGCTCATCGTCAAAGAGCGAGACGATCTGATCTCGGCAACGCGATACGCGATCATGATGCGTCGATTTGCGAAGCAGCCGCCTTCCGTCGAGCGTTGGAAGCCGAAGCCTAGGTATTCAGGATATAGCGTCGTGCCAACTTGTCTTCGGTAGCTGCTGGCGCGAGCTTGCTCATGGCGCCAATCCAACGTGAAGCCTTCAGTCGATCCGCGCGCTGCCAGAGCGCCCGTCATTGCGCACCCAGCTCACGCTATGGCCCCGGCGG
>Ga0207693_10000803_pt1 | contig 28075 bp, 20 predicted proteins | sample LARL81metaG_FD_184347 | JGI IMG/M metagenome (GOLD analysis project Ga0207693, IMG submission 184347) | Corn, switchgrass and miscanthus rhizosphere microbial communities from Kellogg Biological Station, Michigan, USA - LAR L8-1 metaG... | ecosystem: Host-associated > Plants > Roots >... | reverse complement strand
GCACGAGCCGGATGAATCGAGAGGTTCACGTCCGGATCTGTGGGAGGCTCGGGGCGAAATTCCCCGGGCCTACCCGGCAACAGGAACCAGAGTCAAGCCCAACCGGACTGAGGCGACGAAGCGAAAGCCAAGTCAACAGCCACCGGGAGACTAACGCCCACTGCGCCTGTTCTCGACTCTACTCGCCATCTCTAACAATGTCGGCGGTGTCAAGCAGTTTTCGAGCACACTGCGCCGAGCGCTTGGTGAAGAGCGCCATTTCGCTCTAGTTGAAGAAGTGCTGTTCAACCAAGGCTCGCTCGCAATCAGTTTCAGGTGCGGAACTCGGTCCGACCCATCCATCTCTTCGATCGCGATCAATGGATTGCCCGCCCTGCTTTGAGTCCCTCGCGAGAGATTTCTTGATCGCTCAGTCTCAGAATTCCAGCGTCATGCCTGCTGAGGGCAGGATGGGGAATTCTTTGTCGCAAGATGCGAGGAGCTGGATGATTTCACGGACCTGACATGCACGGTTCTCGCGGTTGAGCACGTTACCGACCTCGGTATAAACCGTCAGCTTGCGGCGCTGGGTATACACCGCCTTGCTTGCGCGGAGATCGAGCCGGCTATAGGAGGGCAGGCGAGATTCGTTCCTCTGCGATGTGATGTAAATTCCATTTCCTTGTGCGCGATAAAAACCGGGAATCGGGAAGTTGGTCCCGAATCTGTATTTGCCGCTCACGCTAACGGTCTTGCTGAGACGGTAGCCTCCATAGGCGTTGATGGTGTGACGCTGATCGTAGTCTCCCCAGAAGGAAAGTTGATCGGCATTGTCGCTGTAGCGGGAGTATCCGTATGCGTAAGAGATCCATCCGGAAAGACGATTGGCACTGCGTCGCTGCAGGATGAACTCGATGCCTCGCGTGTGGCCGTTGAGCGAATTGCGCTGATAGAGCCCGAGCCGCGGTGGCACAATTCCATTGAACATTGGAGCTGCATTCGCAAAGTCGAGTGATCGAGGTGCGCGCCATTCCTGGTCGGGAGTAAAGATGCCGTCGCGCAAACCTATTTCGTAGGCTTCAACTCGAATGCGCGTCCGATCATTCAGACGGTGCTCGAATCCGAGGATGTATTGGCTGGAACGTTCGGCGCGAAGGTTCGGGTTATAGACCTCTCCCCACAATTCTCGAAAATTGGGAAACTGCCCATACTCGCCCCATGCAAATGTGAGTTTGTCGTTGCGCGTCAGGTGCAGCGCCAGATTTGCGCGCGGCATCCACAGATTCTGGCCAGTGGGAGTGAAGTGCTCGGTGCGGCCTCCGAAGTTGAACTGCAATCTCCCGGGAATAACCTGCCAAGTGTCTTGCAGGTAGGCGGCCGAGTACCAAGCCGAGCGGCGGTAGGCGGCCGAGATCAGAAAACTGGGGATATAAAGGTCGTAGTAATTGTCGTAGAAGTTTTCGTGAGCGCGGTGCACATTCCATCCGCCAGTCAAGAAGTGGCGCGGAGTGAGTTGCACACCAAGTTCCTGCTGGGCGGTAGCGTCGTGGGCCCGGGATTCAAATGGAATGGTTTCCTGCTGATCGTGGTTCCACGATTTCTGCTCGACGAAAGAAAGTTGCGTGTGCAGAAGGGCCGTCGGGCTCAGGATCCAGTTCCAGCCCAGGTTGAACACCGCATTGTTGTTCTGTCCACTCTGGATGTGACTGTAATGAAGAGAGTCTTCGCCGGGTTGAAACCAACCCGTCCCAAGCATGGAAGTGAGTGTGACTTGGTGAGCAGGCGTGGGGTGCATGGCCAGCTTCGCCTGTAAGTCGGTATATCCGACAGTGAGGTAATCGGCGCCCCACTCGCGCAACAAAGTACCAACGTAGCTTTTGCGGGCAGAGACGAGCCATGAAGCTTTCTTTGTGCCAGGGATCGGGCCTCCGCTGCTGGCTTCCAGGGCGGTCATGCTGACATCGGCGCGCGTAACAACGCGTTCTTGATTTCCTTCGCGGGTGTGTAAATCGAGGATTGCGCCTGTGCGCTCGCCATACTTGGCGGGAAATCCGCCGCTGATCAACTCCAGGGAATCAATCACATCACTGCCAAACATGGAAATGGAACCGGTTTGCTGAATGTTTTCGGCGCCATGGAAGGGACTGCTTATCAGGACTCCGTCGACGTACATGCCGATATGCGAGAAGCCGGAACCGCGCAACGAGAACTGGGCGTTGTAGTCGTCAGAGGTCGCGACGCCGGGCAGAGTTTGGACGGATCGGAGAGGGTCGTCGGCGATGACGGTCGCAAGGTTTTTGAGTTCTGTGTTGTCGAGGGTTTCCGACGAGGCGATGCCGGGCTGAATGGGGTCGAGGGCGTCGGCCTTAACGGTAACGATCTCACCAGGCCGGGAGGCTTTTTGACCGAGTTGGATCTCGACTTCGAGATCGCGGTCGCCAGATATAGACAGCCTCTGCTTGAGGAGTTGGTATCCGACAGTGCTGACGTAAAGCTCGATCTCTCCGGGTGCCACAGCGGCAAAGTGGAAAGCCCCGTTTTGATCGGTGACGGTATTGAGGGAGTGTTCTCGAATTGATACCAGCGCCTTGGCGATGCCTTCCCCTGTTTTTGCGTCAACGATTTTCCCGCCTAGCTCTATGGCGTGCTGCGGGGGTTGCCGCGAGTCGAGTGACTGTGCGTGCATGGAATGAGTTGAGAGCGAAACTACCAGAGAACAGACGAACAGAACTATCCCGGGACTCTGTTTCATGTCGACACTCCGACCCTGCCGGCCACCAGCATGGCCAAATCGCTTGGGGTTGTTGACGAGCCTTTGTGCAGCGAAACGGGAAGCAGGCACGACACAGCCGCTTTTGTGTTTCTGGGACGCGGCTACATCGGCCGTGAATTCCAATGCTCAACGACAACTAAGAAGCCGGGAGTGCGGGTATGAGCCAGCTTCTGGCCGCGTCAACCTCGCGGAAGCGTGGGTAGAGTACAGAAACCTGGAGATTGTAGGGAATAGCACGAATGGAGGATTTTTGAGGGGAAACGTGGTGCTCGAACGCCATCACACATCTCAAAGGTTAAGGTTCGGAGAACGTCGTGCTCGCTGCGGTCGGGCGAATTTACGGCGCAAGCTTGTGCTGACGCCTGAAAGCGACACTTGGGGCAGTCAGGGTAGATGGGAAACGCAGTTCTTACTCGGAACTTCTTGATGAGGCTTGTGTTTCTGGCTTGTGAGAAAGGGGTTGCGAATGAAATTCCTCTCTAGTCCCCGCTTCCTGGCAGCGTATTCCGGTGTGCTAACAGTTGCCTTCGCCACGGTTGTCCTGGGTGGTGCTGCAATGGTCCGCAACCCAACTTGGGGAGTGATTACAGCCCGCAGAATCAATATTGTCGAGCCTGACGGTACCGTTCGCCTGACGATTTCTAATCGATCCGATTTCCCCGGTGCTTGGAATCGGCGGAAAGAGTATCCGCGTCCAGACCGCAGAGAGGCCGCTGGAATGCTGTTTATGAGCGAGGAGGGATCGGAGCAAGGAGGATTTATCTGGGGAGCAAGCCAATTGCCGGATGGCAGCATTCAAAACCATGCGCACTGGAGTTTCGATCAGTATGAAGAGAATCAGGTGTTTGCCATTGATGCCGGACAGGAAGGCAAGGACAAGTTTTCGCAGATCACCATGACCGATCAGGGAGATTACCCTATCGAAGAGAAGAGGAAGGCGAATGAGGAGATCGACAAGTTACCCCCGAAAGAGCAGGAGGCGGCGTGGGACAAGTTCTTTGCGAGTCATCGTCACGATGTGAGGAGGCTTGCTCTCGGTCGAAACCGGGATGGGTCGGTGGGCCTTGAGTTACGAGATCAAAATGATCGCGTGAGACTCGCCGTTACAGTACGACCGAATGGAGAGCCTGTTCTTCAGTTTTTCGATGAGAACGGGAAAGTGGCGCATGAGTTAAGCAGCGCGAGCAAATAAATTGCGTGGGCAGAAATTCGCCGGACTGTTCTTTGCTCGGCAAGTGAAGAACTGCAGTTGGCGTACATTCTTGATCAAACTCATCATCCTGTGGAAAAGCGAATGCAAGGTGCAAGCTTGTGATAACGCCTTGGTTTCAACATTTGACTTCCGATTTGGGTGTGACACGTCGAGTTACCCATGAGATCATTACCCATCTCCGGCACCGCCAGGAGTGAGCCTTGAGCATTTTCCTTCAGGACCTCCGCTATTCCGCGCGGCAGCTTATCAAAAGTCCAGGGTTCACACTGACGGCAGTAATCTCGTTGGCGCTCGGCATTGGAGCGGCCACCGCTGTGTTTAGCGTGATTTATGCAGTCTTGATGCATCCCTATCCCTACCCTGCCGCCGATCGAATAGTTCGACTCACGGTCGACAGCGTAGCGGGTTCCGGGGACCCCGTTTATCTAAATGGCGCGGAAATTCAGACCTTGCGGCAATCACCAGTGGTCGAAAGCGTTCTGGCTTCGGACAAGAGCGCCTTGATGCTGACCGGGCAAGATCTTCCGGAGACGGTGTTCGCCGTTAGCCTCATCTCGAAGAGTTTCCAGGATCTGGGCGTGCCCGCTTTGCTGGGTCGGGGACTTTGGCCATCCGATGCGGTGGACGGCCAAGAGCCACGACCTGTTGTCGTTCTTTCCTACAGATTTTGGCGACGACACTACTTATCCAACCCGGATGTGGTGGGCCGTACTCTGCAACTTGATCACAGGAACTTTGAGATCGTAGGCGTTGCGGCACCGCGATTCACTTGGTATGACGGCGACGTCTACCTTCCGCTGAAGCTGTTGCGAGATCCGGGGCGCACATCTAACGTCGATCTGTTGCTGCGGCCCGGCGTCCGTCGCGCCAAAGCCGAAGCCGCGCTGCAGCCCCTCGTCGAACAATTCGCCAATTCCAGGCATACCGACTTACCGGATGTCTTCAGGGTGCATCTGCATAGACTGAACGACTGGGTAGTTAGTTCGTTGGGCGGGACACTGTACTTGCTTTTTGGCGCGGTGATGTTGCTGCTGGTGATTGGATGTGGGAATGTCTCGATTCTGCTGCTAGCACGGGGTACGGCGCGGCAACATGAATTGGCTGTGAGAACGGCAATCGGCGCGGGCCGCTTCCGAATCATTCGCCAATTGCTCACGGAGTCACTCCTTCTCTCGGTGATTGGCGCGTTGCTCGGAGTTCTAGCTTCTTACGGCGCTGTGGTGCTGACGTTGCGTCTGGTGCCAGAAAATACGTTCGCCTCCGAGGCCGTGATTCGCATCAACCTCCCGGTTCTACTTTTCAGCGTCACGGTCGCGCTCGGAACGAGTGTGCTGTTCGGGCTTTGGCCGGCGCTGCAACTTTCGCATACGCACATCGGGGAGATCATGCAGACTGGCGCGCGCCGGTTAGCGGGCAGCGTCAGCGGACGCAAGGCCCATAGCATGCTCATCACCGCGCAGGTTGCGCTGACACTATTACTGCTCGCAGCTGCGGGCTCCTCAATGAAGGGGTTCGCCCAACTGATCCACCAGCCGCTCGGTTATGACCCGCACAACGTGATGGCGATATGGATTCCTTTGCGCGCAGGCTCCTACGGCACTTGGCCGACGCGCGCAGCCTATCTTGAGCAACTGCGAGAGAAAGTCGCGGAGACTCCGGGCGTGATCACGGCGGCCATTTCCACCGATGCGAGGCCACCGCGGAATGGATGGATTATGGGATTTGAAGTTTTGGGCAAACCTATGCCTCCAGGTGCAGGGGCGCTTTCTGATTCAGGTGGGGCGGAGATTGGATCGGTCAACCTGATTAGCCCGGAGTACTTTGCGGCTTTGCGCATTCCCTTGCTGCAAGGACGGATCTGGAGCGACGCCGAGAATAATAAGGGCGCACACGTAGCGGTGATCAGCCGTGCGCTGGCGCAGCGCTACTTTCCGAATGGCGATGCCATCGGACACTCGCTGAGATCGGCAGGTCTCGAAGGCAATCCCGCCACAGTTCTGTCGCCGCCCAATATCGGAGCTACCTGGTTCCAGATTGTGGGCATCGTCGGGGACGCCCGCAATGATGGACTCCGAAATATCCCCAGACCATCCGTCTACGTGCCCTATACGTTCAGCATGGGAGAGGGCACGGAGATTCTGGTTCGCTGTGAGGTTCCGCCTCTCACGCTGCAACAAGCCGTGCGCGAGCAGTTGAGGACCGTTAACCCGGATCAGATCAGTGGCACCTTTGATCTCGAAACTCTCCTCACCTATGAACCCGAGTGGCAGCAGGAGCATGTCGCGGCCTGGATTTTTGGCATTTTTGCCTGGCTCGCACTGGCTCTCGCTGCGGTCGGGCTACATAGCGTCGTGTCCTACACAGTGGCACAACGCACCAACGAGTTCGGGATTCGTATGGCGCTGGGCGCGCAGCGAGCGGACGTGCTGCGAATGGTGTTCAGGTCGGCATCGGTAAGCCTGGGTGCCGGAATCCTGGCAGGTATAGCTCTTTCGTTAGCGCTAAACCAAATCATTGCGAAGTGGGCACAAGGGAACCCGCGCGACCCCGCCATTCTCTTTGCCGGAACCGTAATTCTCGGCTTCGTGTCTGGGTTGGCCTGCGCAATACCGGCGCGTCGCGCCTCCAAAGTCGATCCGATGATTGCACTACGCAGCGAATAGCGGCGCCTCCCAGACCGCTCAAGAGGTTTCGGTGCCAATGACGTTCATCCAACCGACTGCCTAAGACGCCCCTCGGCCGCATTGAATAGTCCGGAGAGTTCGCATAACAGCACTACGAACTGTTCCGGCTCAGGATCCGCCTTGAGCAGCCGTACCAATTCGCGCATCCACCCCAAGATCCCAGACAACTCCTGCAAACGCATCTTCTTCGTTGTCATACCCAGGGATGTGATCGAAGCACTCCGGCCAACACCAATCATCTGATCCAAGATTGAGCCATAGGGAACCTGAAAATCACATGAAAATGTGGGAGGTGGCGTACGTCAGTGGTTGTACACAAAGAAGTCGATTCCTCGGAGATTAAGACCCCGTCGACAATCGCAGCGGCATACCAGATCGAAGATACAAGGTGAATCTTCCTTGCTCTTCGTTCGAAAGGACAAAACGTGAACAAGACCCTCCCCCTGTTGGTCCTGCTGATGTCTACTGCGTTGTTCGCGCAGACCACTACGACCTACACCGTGGCTGCTCCCACATCTGGCGTTTATTCGTCGCCGTTTCGGGCCTTCAGTATCCCACTGTCAAATGGTGCGGAAGTGAACTGGTTGGAAGTTGGTGCGAATACGGCGTGCGCCGGGCAGAAGTTGCCTCCAGTCGGGTTCATCTTCCTCACGGTGAATGGAGTGGCTCAGCCTTGCATTCCGCTAACGGGTTCGCCGTCGGATGTAGTTGGCTCATTCGCTGGCGTCGACGTAAATAACAATCCAACCTCGGGCACATATTCCTTCACGATTACAAAGGCTTATCGGTGTAGCGGTGGTCGCGGTGGTGGCGGCTGCCATACGGTGTTCACGATCACGAGCGGCACGGTGAGAGTGACGAAGTAAATCGAAATCGGACGCAAGGGCAAAGAACGTTGGACTCGGTAAACGGGGGCCGAAAAGCCCCCTTTTTCGCAGTTGGCGTAGCGTCCCCATTTCATTCATTGAGCCGCTGAGTTCTCGTCGTTGACATCATCAGCGGCATTCTTCACTACAAACCCCAAGACAAGAAAGACGACAGCCAAACCAATACCTAAACATTCAGCAAGGAGACGATCAGCCTTGGTGAACTCGCTGACTGCCCGTCCGCCAACCAAGAACAATAGGCCAGCAATCGTAAACAGAACCTGACTCGTTCCTTTGAGGAGTGGTTTCACGGCGATACGATTCTAAGCCCGTAAGCTAGTGAAAAATTGTTCACACCAATGATCGTCCCGAGCAGAAGCCCCGCTGGTCAGGCGGGGCTCCGCAAAACTGCATTACTTGTACTACGCTGCTTCCAGTACCGACAGAATATTCCCCGCCGGGTCTTTGAACCATGCGATGGTGGGCCCGTTCCCGCGCGAAATACCGCGCGAATCCGTCTTCAAGTTGGTTTCGTTATAAACCTCAAATCGAACGCCTCGCTGGCTCAGTTCATCAACAGTTTTTTCGACGCTTTCTACGGGAAAATTCAGTACCGTGAATGTGGCCGGCTGATGGTTAGGTTTAGGGTACATCAAGGCTTTAGTGTCATTTGAAAGTGGAACGACAAGGGTACCCTCAGGACCGCTAGAAATTTCGAGCCCGAGGACTTTGCCATAGAAGTCCTTCGCCTTCTGAATGTCATTCACTGAAAAGCTGCTGAATGCCTTGTTAGTTTTGAGCATGATGAACTCCGAGGTTTAGGTTTCTGATTCGATGCAGAACCAGCGTTCACGGTTTTTCGCGGTGAGAGAACATGGAGCAGGGGTATGTGTTCGTCTAGTACTAGATGGCCGGCGCATCGCAAGCGGGTCAATTAGCGAGAGATCCGGTGGGTGTTGAAAGAGTCACTGAGATTAGCAGGTGAGATTTCGCGAGGAATGTTGGAAGGAATCTTTCCTTCTCATATTGCGCTGGATTTCGATTTTCGGAGGCCTGCCGATCAGGGTGGGGCAGTCCGCCCGCTCGAGAGTGCTGTTCTGCTACTTCTGTCTGGAAGTTCAAACTCCTGATTCACTTCTTTCATCAATCGCCTAAGCGTGGAAATACACTTTTTGATTGCAGTCAGTTCAGCCGCTGATCCAGGATCGGTTCCCCATTGAGCATAACGTCTTTCGATGGCGCTGATTGCATATTCAATGCGGCCAAGCAATTTGTGGGGGTCCGATTCTCTTAGCGCCGATATGTATGCGTGGTGCCAGGAGTGGGGTAGGTGATCGACATTGTGCCCGATCGTCAGTGCCTCGAGCTGTTTTGACATCCTTGCTCCCATAGTTTCTGGCAGATTCCGTCGTCTGGGACGCGGAACCTAGAAACATATTGGAGCGCAAGGTGAATCAGGACTGTAAGGAGTTACAGATTTCGTCCTGAAAGTAATGAGTCCTATTCAGGAACGCTGGCAAGATTCGCGCGAGAGATCGCAGAGACGGAAATGGCGCTGCGGGATCTAGCCCATGTCTCTTACACACTCTTGGAAGGAACGACGGCAGAAAAGGCAGGAATGGTGCGCCCGGAGAGATTCGAACTCCCGACCTGTTGCTCCGGAGGCAACCGCTCTATCCAGCTGAGCTACGGGCGCACGGACCATTACAGTCTACATGGGTGGAGGAAGGGCTTCAATTCAGGTCTCCTAGCGTAAGGGACGTGGCGGCGAACTCGGCTTGCCATCGCAGGGAGGACGAATGCGTCCGCACCTATATGAGTCGAATCTGCACGCTGACTAAAATCCCCACTTCTGGCAACACCAGCCAGAAGTGGGGCACCCAGTTTGGATTGTTTCTGTGAATCTTTTTTAATTTGGCATTCATTCTCCCGCAACCGGGGTGAAACCTGGCACGAATAGGCTTTTCTGATCCCGATCAAGGCCGGTGTTTGGCGGCGCCCTGCCGACCTCTTCGCACACCGGCAATAAAAGAAGCACCAGGAGGATTGAATGCGTTATTCGCTCAAGAAAGATGCTCCCCGGAAGATGATGGCCACCGCGCTCGCTTTGGCCACGGCGCTGGGGCCAACTGCTCTACCTACATTTGCCGCGCCCGCTTCACATGGGGATTCTTCTACGGCCACGCCGATCAAACATCTAGTGGTGATCTTCCAGGAGAACGTCTCGTTCGATCATTATTTCGGAACGTATCCCGCAGCCACTAACCCAGCCGGCGAGCCGAAATTCTTTGCGGCTCCGGGCACGCCCGCGGTAAACGGTTTCAATAATGCACTGCTGAACTTCAATCCGAATCTCAATCCTGCGAATGGTGCCGGAGCCTCTAATCCGTTCCGGCTGGACCGTTCTCAAGCAGTGACTCCGGACCAAGACCACGACTACACCGCGGAGCAGTTGGCGTTCGACGGGGGCGTGATGGACCGATTTCCCGCGGACACCAGTTCCGGCGGAAATGAAGTGATGGGTTACTACGACGGAAACACCGTGACTGCTTTGTGGAACTACGCGCAGTACTTTGCGATGAGCGACAACTCTTTCAGTTCGACATTCGGGCCCTCGACGCCCGGATTGATGAACCTGGTGGCGGGCCAGACCAACGGCGTTGCCGCGACCTTGAACGGAACGGGCGACGAGGTGACCGACGGGAACGGCGGTCTGACCGTGATTGGCGACCCGGACCCGATTGGGGACGTGTGCTCTAATCCAACGCGCAATCAGGTTTCGATGAGCGGGCAGAATATTGGAAACCTGCTGTCTGCTGCGGGAGTGACCTGGGGCGGGTTTATGGGAGGCTTCAACCTGAACACCGTGAATGCGAACGGTACGACAGGGTGCAAACGCAGTTCGGCCGGGCTTGCCGGCACGACGGGCGACTATATCCCGCACCACTCCTTCTTCAATTACTGGCCTTCCACGGCGAACCCGACGCATGCTCGTCCGGCGTCGCTGGCGGAAATTGGCCATGATGGCGCGGCCAATCATCAATACGACCTGCAGGATTTCTTTGCCGCCGCGGCAGTTGGAAACCTTCCCGCAGTGAGTTTTCTGAAAGCGCCGGCTTACCAGGACGGACATGCTGGATATTCGGATCCACTGGACGAGCAGGTGTTTCTAGTGAAGACGATCAACTTTCTTCAGACGCTTCCGAGCTGGAACAGTACAGCGGTTGTAGTGCTGTATGACGACTCCGATGGGTGGTACGACCACCAGATGGGACCGATCGTGAACACGTCGACTGGCCCGGCTGACGCGCTCACTGCGCAAGGCAGCTGCGGCAATGGAGCGATGGCATTGCCGGGCGTAAGCGGTTCGCCCGCCATGGGCCGTTGCGGGTACGGACCGAGACAGCCGCTGCTGGTGATCTCGCGGTGGGCGAGACGGAATTTTGTTGATCACACGGTGACCGATCAGAGCTCGATCATCCGCTTTATCGAAGATAACTGGCTGAATGGACAGCGCATCGGGCAGGGATCGTTCGATGGCATCGCGAGTTCCATTACTCAGATGTTCGATTTCAGTCACCGGCACGAAGCTCGTAGAGTGTTCCTCGATCCTTCAACAGGAACGCCGCTGGATTAGTTTCGTTGAAGCCGTCTAAAGTGCGAGTTGGGGCATGCGGAAGGGCCGCATGCCTTTTTTTCTGCCAGAAGTGAAAGCAGGAGAATTGTGTGCGTTTGGTGTGAAGCCGCGCGCGATGACACGTTGCCGGATTCAGATCGCTACGGCCGAACCTGGGTTGCAGTGATTCTGTGGTCGAACTGGTTACCAAATACTGAGAATGTGGCGCGCAGAAGTCCGCTAGCGGGCTGACAGAGCAACTGAGTGCGGTGTGGATAGTGTCGCTGGCTGAGAAGCTGCTTTACCAGCGTTCCCGGCGTCCGCCTCCGCGACCATTCCGATCTCCGCGGCCGCGACCTCCGCCACCGCCAAAGCCGCCGCCTCCCCCGCCTCCGCCACGTTCCGCCTTTGGGCGGGCTTCGTTGACATTGATGGTGCGTCCGCCGATCGAACTGCCGTTCAGTGCGGTGATGGCCTTCTCGCCGTCTTCGTCGTTTGCCATTTCAACGAAACCGAAGCCGCGAGAACGTCCCGTATCGCGATCCGTCAGGATGCTCACGCGGTCGACCTGGCCATAGCCTTCGAATGCCTGCCGCAGTTCATCTTCGTTGGTGTTGAAGCTGAGATTCCCCACAAAAATATTCTTCACGCGTCGTCCCCTGCATTGAGCTGTTGGAAGTGCGAGCTCGGTTTCACGAACTAGGCAGGTCGGAAAGGCCTGAAAAAATCGAGACCGGAGCTGGCAACAGTCGAATGCGCGGGGAAGTATAGCAGGTTTTCCCCGGATGGCTTGTCAATTCAAAATCAATTTACAGATTGGGTGGATTGCGGATTTAGAGAGGGTGCCGGGCGGACGGGACATCTCGTGGCTTGTCGAGGAGCAAAGAACCACTCATAGGAATTCCCTGACAGGTCAGTGCCGATGATCGCCTGCAAGGGATCCTTCGCTGCGCTCAGGATGACAGACGAGGGGTTAGCATCCATCGACTTTCCAGTAGCCTTCTGAATGAAAGCCCATCTGGAGGAGGCGGTTCTTGGGGTCGTGGCGCTTGCCACAGCCGGGGCAGATCAGGTAGCGGCTCCAGGCGGTTCCCTGACGATCATAGTTCTCGGCGACGGCGAAGGTGGTGCCGCAGCTGCAGGGGACCAGGAACATGCGAAAGTCTTTCTTTGCGTTGGATGAGTGTGCGGGTTTGGGGCGGGATTTCACGATGCAGTTATTCAGGCGATGAGCTGACCAACCTCAGCGGCTATAGCCGCCGAATCGATAATTCGCTTTCGGCGCGTCTAGAGCCGCGCCCCTTCCACGACTCTGCCTGCGCTTCTTCGACTTCGCCTACGCTTCTTCCACTACTGCCATGGAGCTTTTCTTTCGCTTGTTGGCTTGCAGAACTTTTTTGCGGAGGCGGAGTGATTTCGGTGTGACCTCGACGAACTCGTCGTCGGCGATGAACTCAATTGCCTGCTCAAGGTTCAACGGTTTGAACGGAACGAGGCGGATGGCTTCGTCGGCGGTGGAAGCGCGCATATTGGTGAGTTTCTTTTCGCGGACTGCGTTGACATCGAGGTCGGTGTCTTTGGCGTTTTCGCCGATGATCATGCCTTCGTAGAGATCGATGCCGGGGCCTACAAAAAGTTCTCCGCGCTCCTGCAACCCCCAGAGGGCATACGCCGTGGAAGTGCCTGGACGGTCAGCGATGAGCGCTCCAGTCAGACGATGGGGAATTTCGCCTTGCCACTCGGTGTATCCGTCGAAGAGCGAGTTCATCACGATAGTTCCACGCGTGTCGGTCAGTAGCTGGCTGCGGAGGCCGATGAGACCTCGGCTGGGAACGCGGAACTCGATGCGGACGCGACCGTAGCCGTGATTGTGCATGTTGGTGACTTCGCCTTTGCGGGAGCCGAGTTGCTCCATGACGACGCCAACAAATTCTTCTGGGACGTCGATGGTGAGATGCTCGACGGGTTCCATCAGCTTGCCGGTTTTATTGTCGCGCTTGGTAACGATCTCGGGCTTGCCGACCATGAGTTCGTAACCCTCGCGGCGCATCATCTCTATAAGGATGGAAAGCTGAAGTTCGCCCCGGCCGAGAACTTTAAAGGAGTCGGTGGTGCCCGTGTCTTCGACGCGGAGGGAAACGTTGGTCAACAGTTCTTTCTCGAGGCGCTCGCGCAGGTTGCGAGAGGTGACGTACTGGCCATCTTTGCCTGCAAACGGGGATGTGTTCACCGTAAAGAGCATGGCGATCGTGGGCTCGTCGATGGCGATGTGGGGAAGCGGGGCGGGATTTTCGACGTCGGTGATGGTCTCGCCTATGGTGATGCCTTCGACGCCGGCGACGGCAACGATGTCGCCTAACTCGGTTTCGGTTATGTCCGTGCGTTTCAGGCCAGAGAAGGAAAAGAGTTTGGTGATTTTCGTCTTTTGAAGAGAGCCGTCGAGCTTAGCAATCACGACCTCTTCGCCGGTGAACATCTTGCCATTGAAGACACGGGCGATGGCGAGGCGTCCGAGATAATCGCTGTAATCGAGGTTGGCCACAAGAATTTGAAGAGATCCGGCCAGATCGCCTTTCGGCGGGGGAATCGTCTTCAGGATGGCGTCGAATAGAGGGCGCAGATCGGTTCCGCCACCCTGAATTTCGGTCGTGGCCGTGCCGGTTTTGGCGTTTGTATAGAGGACGGGGAAATCGAGTTGTTCTTCTTTCGCGTCGAGATCGATGAATAGGTCGTAGATCTCGTTGAGGACTTCCTGGGGACGTGCGTCAGATCGGTCGATCTTATTGATCACGACGATGGGCGGGAGCTTCGCCTCGAGAGCCTTGCCCAGGACATACCTCGTTTGCGGGAGCGGGCCTTCGCTGGCGTCGACCAGGAGCATGACGCCGTCGACCATCTTGAGAGCGCGTTCGACTTCTCCGCCGAAGTCGCTGTGGCCGGGCGTGTCGACGATGTTGATCTTTACATCGTGATAGAAAATGGCAGTGTTTTTCGCCAGAATCGTGATGCCGCGTTCGCGCTCGAGTTCATTGGAGTCCATGACACGCTCGACGTGGTGCTCGTGGGAGCGAAAGGTGCCGCTCTGTTGCAGCATGGCGTCTACTAGCGTGGTCTTGCCGTGGTCTACGTGCGCGATGATGGCGATGTTGCGAATGCTGGAGCTCAAAAGGGAACCTTTCTAAAATTGTGGGTAATACCACTTTACTACGTGCAGTCGCGGGTGTGACACTAGCCATCCGATCTGGAATGACGACCTCAGGGGCTAAAGCCTACACTTCTGTGAGCCTCGGTGGCGCGGCTGAAGCCGCGCCCTTTCACGAACCCACAATCCCTTACGTCGCCATGTTTACTTTTACGACTCATCGTCCTTCAACGGTGCCATGATGAAACACCATCGTATCTTCTTCGCTACAATCGTTTGCCGGTAAGCAGGAATCAAATTATGAGAAGCATCCAGAAGGGAATTACAACGATATTGAAAACCGGAATATTAATTGCCGCCGCACTTCCGCAGACGCCATCGAATGCGGCCTCACCTCAGACTACGCAATTTGGGCCGAGCAATCCGTTTTATGCGGCCAGCACCTTGCCCTTGCAGGCGCCGCCTTTTGACAAGATTAAGGATAGTGACTATCAGCCTGCGTTGGATGCGGGTATGGCGCAGCATCTCGAGGAAGTGCGGGGGATTGCGGAGAATGCTGATCCGCCGACGTTCGAGAACACCTTGGTCGCGCTAGAGAAGTCGGGGCAACTGTTTCACCGTGTGTCGCTTGTGTTCAACGCCGTGACAGGGGCGAATCTGAGTCCGGAGTTGGAGAAGTTGCAGGAGATCGAGGCGCCCAAGTTTGCTGCGCATCGGGATGCCATTTTTCTGGACTCGAAACTTTTTCAGCGGGTGGAGACGATCTACAAACAACGCGAGTCTCTGAAACTGGATCCCGAATCGCTACGACTGGTGGAGTACTACTACCAGCAATTCGTGCAAGCCGGAGCGAACCTTTCCGATGCCGAAAAGAGTGAGTTAAAGAAGCTGAATGAGGAGGAGTCCACGTTGTCGGCGGCATTCAGCACGAAACTGCTGGCTGCGACCAAAGCTGCGGCGTATGTAACGACTGACAAAAATGCGCTAGCCGGGTTCAGTGAGACCCGCCTGAAAGGCGCGGCTCAGGCCGCGAAAGACCGCAAGGTTGAAGGCTATGTAATCCCGTTGCAGAATACGACGCAGCAGCCCGATCTCGGGTCTCTGAGTCAGCGCTCGACGCGGCAAGCGATCTTTGAGAACTCCTGGAATCGAGCCGAGCGTGATGGCATGAACGATACTCGGGAAACCGTTGCGCGGATGGCGCAGGTGCGCGCGCAGAAAGCCAAGTTGCTGGGATTTCCGAACTATGGGGCTTGGAAGTTGCAGGATCAAATGGCCAAGACTCCGGAAGCGGCGGTGAAGTTTATGGATAGCCTGGTACCGGGGGCTACGGCGAAGGCCATCGCCGAGGGAAAAGATATTCAGGCATTGATCGATGCACAGAAGGGCGGGTTTGCTGTTGAAGCATCGGATTGGGACTTTTATGCGCAGCAGGTGCGAAAGGCGAAGTACGATCTCGATGAAGATCAGATCAAGCCCTATTTCGAACTGAACAATGTACTGGAGAATGGGGTTTTCTACACGGCGACCCAACTGTATGGGATCACTCTCAAAGAGCGGCACGATATTCCGGTTTATCACCCGGACGTTCGCGTGTTCGACGTATTCGATTCCGACGGGAAGCAACTCGCGCTGTGGTACTGCGATTACTTCAAGCGGGACAATAAGAACGGCGGCGCGTGGATGGAAGTGTTCGTGAACCAGTCGAAGCTATTGGGCACTTTGCCGGTTGTTTTCAATGTTGCGAACTTCGCGAAGCCTGCTCCTGGACAACCGGCCCTGCTTGGTTTCCGTGATGTAGTGACGATGTTTCACGAGTTCGGACACGCGCTTCATGGGATGTTTGCGAACACGACCTATCCGACGCTTTCGGGAGCGCAGGTGGCGCGCGACTTCGTGGAGTTTCCGTCGCAGTTTAATGAGAACTGGGCGAGCTATCCGGCTGTATTCCAGCACTACGCCAAGCACCACCAGACGGGTGCGGCGATGCCCGAGGAGTTGGTTGCCAAGGTGAGAAAGGCGTCAAAGTTCAATCAGGGTTATGCGCTGACGGAGATTGTGGCTGCCGCCGAACTCGATATGCAGTGGCATACGCTGCCGCCAAATGCTCCACTGCAACAAGTGGACGATTTTGAAGTGCAGGCGCTGAAGACGAAACATCTGTCTCTGAATGCCGTCCCTCCGCGGTATCGGACGAGTTACTTCGCGCATATTTGGCAGGATGAATATGCAGCCGGATATTACGCGTATCTGTGGGCCGAGATGCTGGATCACTCGGGGTTTCAGTGGTTCGAAGATCACGGAGGGCTGACGCGGGCAAACGGGGATCGCTTCCGGCAGATGATTCTCTCGCGGGGAAATACCGAGGAACTTGGAAAGATGTATTCGGAGTGGGCAGGGGGAGAGCCGCAGATCGAGCCGATGTTGAAGTTCCGCGCGTTGGTGCCGGAGGCGGGGAAGTAGAAACCCGCACGTGATCGAAATCTCAGTCTGCCGCGCAGCCGAAAATCCCCACTTCTGGCAAAGCCGGCCAGAAGTGGGGCACCCAAAAGTAATTATTCGTTCGTCGCTAGCAGTTCCGCTCCTGCTTCTATACTTCCTTCCGCTCGCACGCGCAGGCGATACCAGAAGACAATCGTAACTAGAGAGAAGATGAAGATGATTGTGGAGACCGCGTTAATCTCTGGGGTGATGCCACGGCGGAGACGTCCCCAGATTTCGAGCGGGAGTGTATTGTCGCGTCCGATAAGGAAGAAGCTGACAGCGATTTCGTCCATGGAGAGCGTAAAGATGAGGAGCGCGGCGCCGATGATGGGGAGCTTCAAGTTCGGCACTGTGACTCGCCAGAACGTTTGCCAGTAGTTTGCGCCGAGGTCGAGCGAGGCCTCTTCCTGTGCGCGATCGAGTTTCTGTAGACCTGCGAAAACTTCTGTCGTGGCGACGGAAATGAGAGCGGTGCCGTGTCCAAGGATGATCGTCGTCAGGTTCAGATGCTTGCCGATCAAGTTGAATAGCATCAGGAGCGACAGGCCGGTAATGATGCCGGGAAGAATCAACGGCAGGAGGACGAGGCGGCGGAATAGCGCTTTGCCGGGGAAATGTGCGCGATCGAGCGCCAGTGCTGCGGGAATCCCTAGCGCGAGCGAAATGAGCATTGCGGCAAATGCGACCTGCAGGCTGTTAAGAACCGAGTCCCAAATGGCGGCGTCGGAGAAAAGAATGCGGTACCAGTCGAGAGTCAGGTGATGTGGGGGAAATCCTCCGACGCCTTGTCCGTTGAAGGAATAGAGGATGAGAACCGCGATAGGGAGATAGAGGAATGCGAACACAGCAGCTGCGTGGAGCGCCAGCCATCGAAAGCGCAGCTTGCTTTCAGGATCGTTGGTCATGGCAGGCAGATCCGCAACTTTCGTTTAGACAACGGGGATGACGCAAGGTCCCTCCACTCCGATTCTCTTTCCCTTGGGGAAAGAGAATCTCCGGTCGGGATGACAATATTCATCGGGATGACAAGGCTCATCTGAGGCTTCAGGAGAAACTCCATTTCTTCTCGAGGTGCTCGGATAAGAACAAGAGGCTGACGACAATGACCAGCATGCTTAGTGAGATGGCGGCACCGAGAGGCCAGTCGTAGGCTGCGCCGAATAAGCTGACTACGATATTCGAAATCATGATTCCACTCGGGCCACCGATTAGAAGCGGAGCGAGGAAATCGCCCAGGCTCAGAACGAACGCAAAGGTTGCACCTGCTACAACGCCGGGAATCGAGAGCGGGAAAATTACTTTCCAGAACGTCTGCAGGGGTGTTGCTCCCAGGTCGTGTGAGGCTTCGACTAAATTGCGAGGTACGTGTTCCAGCGCCGCGTAGATCGGGAGGATTGCGAACGGCGTGTATATGTGGGTGAGCGTGAGAACCACTGCAAACGGACTGTAGAGCAGAAAGTCCAGGGGGTGACTGGTCAGATGCAGATACTGGAGAAGAGTATTGAGCACACCATCGGAGCCGAGGATTGTCTTCCACGCGTAGGCCCGCACCAGGTAGCTGACCCAGAGAGGAATGATCACCATTTGATAGAGCAAGTCTTTTCTCTTGCCGCCATAAAAGGAGAGAAAGTAGGCGAGTGGATATCCAAGAAGGAGAGATAAGAGCATCACGCGGGTGGCGATCCACATAGATCGCAAAAGAGTTTCCCCGTAAACGGATTTTGTGAGGAGATCTTTATAGTTGTGGAAGTCCCACGAGTGCACGATGGTTTGCGAGGCCGAAACCGCCCAGAAGCTGTAGCAGAACATCAGAAGATACGGCACCAGCAGGAACACTGAGACCCATACCAGCGGCGGCACCGTGACGGCAGCTCTGTAGGATCGAGAGAACATTAGTTCCGCTCCGGCGACTCGCGGACGGGGGTCGCGTCCAGCGGGGAGAACTCGAGAGCGAGTTGATCTTGGGCAGCAGCCCCAGCGGAGGTGCGCACGACTAGTATTTGGCCATCGGTCGATTGGGCGCGAATCAGTTCAGTGGCTCCATGAAATGCGTGCTGAGTAACGCGCGCGTCAAGTCGGACAGCACCGTCGGATGTTGCGCCGGTGCTCACTCGTATGTTTTCCGGGCGAAGTGAGAAGAGTGCCTGTCCGTCGGGGAGTTGGGTCGGCCACGAGAGTGTGCCGCAGCGAGCAACGCCGCCTTGAACCTCCGCCTTCAGTAGATTGGTGTGGCCAATGAACTGTGCGGCGTAGGCCGTCGCTGGTCGGCTGTAGATTTCGCGCGGTGAGGCTACCTGCTCGAGTTCACCCGAGCGCAACAGCGCGATTCGGTCGGACATGACCATCGCTTCTTCCTGGTCGTGGGTGACGAACACAAACGCGATGCCAACCTCGCGCTGTAGAGATTTCAACTCCACCTGCATCTGACGACGCAGGTTGGCATCCAACGCGGAGAGTGGCTCATCGAGCAATAAAAGGCGGGGGCGATTGACGAGAGCGCGCGCCAGCGCCACCCGCTGTTGCTGTCCTCCGCTTATTTTTGACGGCTTCTTTGGGGCGTGCGCCGACATCTGGACTTTTTCGAGTGCGGCGGAAACTCGCTCTTTGATCTCTGTTTCGGGGCGCTTAGCAACGCGCAGTCCATAAGCGACGTTTTGCTCGACGGTCAAATGAGGAAAGAGCGCGTAGTGCTGGAAAACGGTGTTCACGCGCCTGCGATACGGAGGCTGTTGGTCGAGACGTTCACCGCCCATCCAGAGTTCGCCGGAGGTGGCCGACTCGAAACCGGCGATGATGCGAAGCAGAGTGGTTTTCCCTGAGCCGCTTTCGCCGAGGATGGTGAGGAATTCTCCTTCAGCGATTTCAAGCGAAACATCGCGGAGCACGAGATTGCGTCCGAAACTCTTGGCGATGTTTCGGATGCTGAGTAATGCCGGCCTTGCGGTGGATGGGGTGCTCACAGAGCCTTTTGTCGCGTTGATCTATTGCGCCGCTTTCACGTCATTCCAGATTTCGGTGTACTTGGCACGGCGGGGCACATTCTGCCAGAAATAAATCCGCTTCTGGTAGTTGTCGACATCGTCGAGATGCAACGTTTTCATATCTTCGGCTGTCATGAATTGTGCGGCCTGTGGGTTGGAGGGAACGTAGTGTGTCTTGTCGGTGACAAGTTTCTGCGTCTTGGCCTCGATCATGTATTCGAGAAACTGCGTGGCCAGTTCCTTATTTTCGCTGGCGGCGGTGATCATGAGGTGGTCGATCCAGCCGGTGGTGTTCTCTTTGGGAATGGTTTCACCGGCAGGAAAGCCGGATTTTTTCAAATCTGACGTATTCAAGGGCCATCCCATGGCGAGCACGACTTCGTGACTCTGAAACAGATTCGTAAGCTCACCACCGGTAGCCCACATCTTTCTTACGTTCGGCTTCAGCTCGAGAAGCTTCTTCTTTACGGCTTCGAGTTGGGCGTCGGTCAGATTGTAGAGTTGCGAAGGATCGGGCTTGTCGTAGCCGAGTACCTGCGCCGCCATGTAAACGGTGGAGAGGTCGTCCCAGACAGAAATCTTTCCCTTGTACCTGGAATCCCAGAACAAAGTCCACGAATCCGGTGGCTGAGGGAAGGCAGTGGTGTCGTAAATGATCGGATCGGGCCCCCACATGAACGGGACTCCGTAGACCTTGCCGTTCGAGCGCACGAGAGGCAGGGAAGTGAGTTGCGCCGAAAGCTGTCCGTAGCTGGGGAGCTTGGTGAGATCGAGGGGAGCGGCGAGGCCGGCGGTTGCAATCGACGTGGCAACGTCGCTCGATGGAGAGATGACGTCATAGTTACCTGCGCTGCCGCCACGCAGTTTTGCCATGAGTTCGTCGCTTGACCCCATGTACGAAGCGGAGATCTTGCAGTGGTGTTGGTCCTCAAATGCTTTCACAAATGACGGATCGGCGTAGCCTTCCCATACGAGCAGGTTCAGGCTAGGAACTTTCGTGGTGCAGGATCCGGCAAACATCACAATCGTCAACAGCGACAGGACACAAGCAATGCGGGCCCGCGGCATGTTTCCTCCAGGGGCCAAAGCCCCGGTGTTTCGTGATCCTGGCGGCGCGGCCGAAAGCCGTGCCCTTGCAAAACTCGTGAGACTATCTAGAACGTTGGGGGCGTATTCACCCATAGTAATAAGGTTTCTTTGCGACCCGGATTCTTCCAGTGATGCGAGGTGGTGCTTTCGAAATAGAAGCTGTCACCGGGCTTGAGATGATATTTCTCGCCGTCGACGGTGATCTCAAGTTCACCACGAAGTACGTAGATAAATTCTTCGCCCTCGTGAGAGTAGGACTCACCGCTGCCTGCGTCGGGAGCAACCCGAAAAAGATGAGGCTCCATCACGGTATCGCCCCAGGCGAGCAGTTCCATGCGAACTCCTTCGCCGGCTTCGAGCACCTTTCTTTGGGCAGGGCGCACCTGGCGGCCACTGGCGCCGCTGGCATCGAAGAAATCAAGGATGTTGGTTTTATAGAAGCGGGCCAGCTTGCGGAGTGTGCCGACAGAGCCGCTCATCTGGGAGCGCTCGAGGGCGCTGAGGAATCCGACGGAAATCCCGACATTTTCCGCGACCTGCGCGAGCGACATTCCGCGCCGGGTGCGCAATTGGCGGAGTTGGGCGCCAATGGCACTAGGCTTTCCATTCGCTGCGGACTTTAGCTTTCCTTCGCGCTTGAGCAGTTGCACGATTGCGGCGGCATTGAGTCCGCGGACTTTGCGCAGAAAACGGGCGCGCTTTAGCAACTTCACATCGTCTGCGGTGTAGAGGCGGTACTTACTCTGGGTGCGCTGGGGGGAGGCCAGTCCGAGGCTTTCCCACGAGCGGATCACGGAGGGGGAGACGCCGATCTTGCGGGCGACGTCTCCGATTTTCAAGTAAAGTTCAGGCATTTGCCGGATGCGATTTGAGGGTGCGGTAGATCACGCGATTGATTCGAAAATTCAATCGCTGTGACGCATTTTTTTGTCCTTGACAGGCCCCGCCCCTCTTCTCTAACCTTGCGGGATTATAGCAAGGTTGTGGCTGGAAGCAATCGGTAGAATTTCAGCATAAATCCCAACACTTTCCCGGTTATGCGGAGGTCTCATGCCGTCACGTCGAGCCGTTAGGTTCGCAGTATGCCTTGCTGCCCTTTGTCCTTTGTTGGCTACTTTCCTAATAGCTCAGGGTACTAGCGGACGCATATTGGGCCGCGTTACCGATCCCGCGGGCGCCGTATTGCCAAACGCGAAGGTGACGCTGGTGAATGAGGCAACCGGCGTGAGCCGCGACACCAAGACGAATGACGGGGGAGACTATGATTTCGTCGAAGTTCCGGTTGGCACCTATCGCCTCGAGTTCGATCTCACGGGGTTCAAGAAGAATGTGCGACGAGCGGTGAGCCTCGACATCAATCAGGTGATCACGCTCAACATAGCCATGCAGGTTGGCGCGGCACAGGAAATTGTGGACGTAACGTCCGAGGCGCCGCTGGTGGAAACGACCAGCACGCAATTGGGCGCTGTTGTCGGCGATCGCGCGGTCAGCGAGCTTCCGCTGAATTCGCGTGACACGTATCAATTTCTTCAATTGCAGCCGGGCGTCATGTCGACCGCTGGTTCCAGCAATTCGATTGTTTATGGCAGCAACAATGCTGGCGCGGTATCCGTGAATGGAGGCCGCGGGCGTTCAAATAACTTCAGTGTGAATGGCGGCGACGCCAACGATCAGTTCGTTAACTTGCCTACAGTCCAACCTTCGCCGGACAGCATTCAGGAGTTTCGCGTCCTGACCAATACGTTTGATGCGGAGTATGGGCGAAACTCAGGCTCTGTGGTGAATGTGGTGACGAAATCCGGGACTAACGAACTGCACGGAAACGTGTACGAATTCTTCCGCAATACAGTACTCAACGCCGGAAACTATTGTTTCGCACCGCCGTGTCAGAAACCGAAGTTCAATCAGAACCAGTTTGGGGGCACTCTCGGCGGGCCGATCAAGAAAGATCGAACGTTCTTTTTTACTTCGTACGAAGGCAGGCGGATTCGCCAGGGAATTCCCTCGCCCGTCGTAACTGTTCCGACCGCGCAAGAGCTTCCCGGGCCTAACAACTTGGTAAACGGTCAGATGGTAGCCGATTTTTCGGATACCGATCCATTTGAAGGAATTCTGACGCAGTCCTATGCGTTGCAACAACGCGCGGGGTGTCAAGCCGCGTCGACGGCTATAGGTGCAACAGATTCTGTTCACGATGGAGTGGCCTATTCCGCCATCTTTCCCAATAACGTGATACCTCTGGCGTGCATGGATTCCACTGCTGTTGATCTCTTGCAGTTGGTGCCTAACGCTTCCGCGGGCACCAATACTGTACAGACGTCTCCAGTACAGCCCGAACGTGGTGATCAATTCACGGTCAAGATCGACCATCGCATTAACGACAAACAGAACTTCAGCGGATATTACTACTTCGACGATCACAGCATCGTTCTGCCATTCGCTCAATTCCAGGCTGCGGGCGCAAACGTGCCCGGTTTCGCGTCCGCCATCAATGAGCGCTTTCAGCAGTGGAACCTCACACACACCTGGACGATCAGCAACAGCACCGTGAATGAGTTTCGGTTCAACTACAATCGCGAGGCGCAGAGAACCTTTCAACATCCACAACGGACTAGCCTCATGCAGGATTCCTGCCCATCGGCACCGTCGTGGCTTAGTGGGGCGCTCGGAACGCCGCCGTGCTTTTACGGCGACAACTCTTCGGACCCCCTAGGCGGACCTTACGGTATTCATCCCGGCCTTGGGCCACAGCACGAGGGGTTGCCCTTCATTCAAATTAATGGTGGGTTCACCATCGGAAACAATGGCGAAGGCGAATTGCCCCAGGTGGGAAACTCGTTCCAGTGGTCAGATGGCCTGACAAAAGTTACGGGCCGTCACACCATCAAAGTTGGCGGCGACGTCCGTCGGCAACGGTTCGACCAGACTCTGTATTTTGACGTCAACGGTGAATTCTTCTACGCCGGATCGGGAACCAACAGCGTGGTTGGCGCGAATGCCACGAACTTCTACCCGGATTTCCTGATGGGTCTTCCGGATTCCTACGGCCAAGGTTCAGCTCAGGTCGAAAATGTGCGCTCCACCGCGTTGTATCTGTTTGCGCAGGACAGCTGGAAAATTAGGCCCAACCTGACATTAAACTATGGGCTTCGATGGGAACTGAACACCCCCATCGCGGACATCAGCAAGCATGTGCAAACATTCCGGCCGGGCCAGACGAGCAAGATTTATCCATGCGCCGATACGGTTAATACCGACTGCTCGTCTATGACCCCAATAGGCCTCCTTGTGCCGGGAGATCCGGGAGTTCCGGGGGGGTTGACGCAGACGTATCACAAGGCGTTTGCACCTCGAATCGGCATTGCCTGGAGTCCTGGAACATCAGGTAAGACGAGCATTCGGGCTGGGTGGGGAATGTTCTACAACCCCATCGAGCAACTGGTGTTGGAGCAGTTCAGCGCCGAGCCGCCGTTCGGAGTCAGCACATTTCCGGTCAACACGCTCTTCAACACTCCCTTCGTTGATCAGGGTGGTCCGGATGTCCTCACCTATCCGAATCCGGCCAATGGAATCCTGCAGGCACCGCGTAACCAGCCTGTGGATTGGGGTGTCTTCCGGCCTATTCTCTTGTTCGGACAGTTTCAGCCGAACATGCGCTCGCAATATTCCGACCAGTACAATCTGACCATCGAACATCAACTCAGGAGTGACCTCAAACTGATGGTGGGCTACGTCGGTTCACAAGGACACCGTCTGCTCGCCACCCACGATCTCAACTACGGCAATCCTCAAACTTGCCTTGACATAGCTGCTTTGGCCAGTCACAACGAAACCAATGTCCAGTCCTTCGGAAGCAATGGGACGTGCGGACAGTTCTCTGCCGATAGCCAATTCAACGTCCTGCTCGATCCCACGGTCGCGACGGATCCAGTAAATCCAATCTCCATCTTTCACATGCCAGACGGCACAACCTTACCGCTCAACGGGCAGAATCTGAATTTTGTGGGTCTCCGCCGGTACTCGTCTCCGCAGTGCGACCCATTGACTGGCACGGGCTGCCCGGCGGATCAAGTTCCCGTGTTTAGCAGCATCTTTGCCCAGGATACAATCGCCAACTCTGCCTACAATTCCTTCCAGGCATCGCTCGACAAGCGCTTCGGGCATGGCCTGCAATTCACCGCGGCCTATACCTTCAGCAAGTCGTTCGACGAGGCATCCAGCTTCGAAGGAATTCTGAACCCAATCAACCCAGGCAGCAGTCGCTCCCTCTCTACTTTCGACGCCCGCCATCGGATTGTGCTGAGCTATTATTGGGAACTCCCCAAGAGCAGATTTAGCGGCATAAGTGGACAGATTTTAAATGGCTGGGCCATCTCCGGGATTACCACTTTCCAGACCGGATTCCCAATTCGCCTCATTTCTTCTGCTGACAATGAACTCATGTACAGCTTCGACTTTGAGTTGCCTGGTCAGCCTGACCAATTGAAACCGTTTAAGACGAGAAAGCCGCAGTCTACCTGCTTTAGCGGCGTCTGCAATTACTTCTTCGACCCAAGCACGTTTACAGAGGACACCAGCATTGACCCCAGTCTTTTCGGACGCATCGGGAACGCACCGCGAACTATTTGTTGCGGACCACACATCAGCAATACCGACTTCGCATTGCTGAAGACTTTCAAGATTTCGGAAACTCGGCGCGTGGATTTCCGCGCAGAGTTGTTTAATATTTTCAATCACACTCAGTTCTTCAACCCGGACGGCAACAGTTCAGATGGAACTCAATTTGGCCAGGTCACACAGACTCGCGACCCTCGGTTGATGCAGTTCGCTTTGAAGTTCTTCTTCTGATGAAATATCCCGGGCGGACTTGTGCCGCCCGGCAATCTAATGGCCGCGCCATGAGCCGGCTTGAGTTATTCCGGAGAACATGATGTACCCCGATCTGCAAAAAGAGCTCTCGACTTTCGAGCGGCGGACACCGAAGTCCGCCGAAGCGCACAAGAAAAATCTCAAACGCATTCCGCTGGGAGTTGCCAGCAACTATCGTGCGTACGATCCCTGGCCAATTTTTGTGAAGGAAGCCAGCGGCAGCAAGTTCCGCGATCTCGATGGCAACGAATACATCGATCACAACCTGACGTTTGGTGCACTGATGGCGGGACACTGCCATCCGGCAGTAATGAAGGCGGTCGAAAAACGCCTTTCCACCGGCACCATGTTCGGCATGCCTCACGATATGGAGTGGGAACTCGCCGAGGAAGTGTGCAATCGCTTCCCGGTTGAAATGTGCCGCTTCGGCAATAGTGGTACGGAAGCCACGATGCACGCCGTGCGTCTGGCCAGGGCCGCTACCGGGCGGGACAAGATCGTGAAGTTCGAAGGTGCCTACCACGGATTGCACGACGCTGCGCTGGTGAGTGTTAAGCCGCACGCGCCGGACTATGGCGACATCAATGCTCCGACTTCTGTGTCAGGCGGTCTGGGCGTACCCAAGGCATCGCTCGAAAACGTGAAGATTGCGACATTCAACAATCTCGACACGGTGGAGCGGCGTTTCCGGGAGAATCCGGGAGAGATCGCGGCGATCATTCTCGAACCGATCCTGATGAACGTCGGACTCTGCATGCCGCAACCCGGATTTTTGAAAGGGCTGCGCGAGATCTGTGACAAGAATGGCGCGCTGCTGATTTTCGACGAAGTGAAAACCGGTGCAAAGCTCTGCTGGGGCGGCGCTAGTGAATACTTTGGCGTGACTCCCGATATGATCTGTTTGGCGAAGTCGATCGGAGGCGGTCTGCCGCTGGCGGCATTCGGCACGCACAAGTCGGTGATGGACCTGATCTCGCAGCACAAGGTCTTTCACGGCGGCACGTACAACACGAATCCGGTGTCGATGGCTGCCGGACTGGCAACGTTCCGTGAAGTGCTGACGCGTGACAACTACACGCACGTCGAAAAGCTGAGCAAGAAACTGTCCGAGGGATATCGCAAGATCATCGCGAAGGTAGGGCTGCAAGCGTACATCGCGCAAGCTGGTGCGAACGGCGCGCTCATGCTCTATCCGAAAGAAATCGTGAATTACCGCGACTGGACGGTGGTCGACATCGATCTGTGGCGTCACTACTGGTTCGGCATGGTGAACCGGGGCGTCATGGCGCAGCCGTATTGGTGGGATGAGCAGTGGACGATTTCGGTCCAGCACACAGAGGCTGATATCGACAAGCATATTGCCGCATTCGACGACATCGCAGTTTCGCTGGCGAAAGCGCAGCAGGAGCGCAATGAGAGGGTGCCGGCGGAAGTAGCGCATTAAAAACCAGGGATTAGGGGCCAGGGGCTAGGGGTTAGGAAACATGAAGACGGTGAGTAGCCCTAGTCCCTTAGCAGTTGATCAACGATTTTGTCCTCGACTTCACAATCCGATACTCCACACTTGATCCGCGCGCTTGGGCGGCGCGATCTGGTTCTGCTGTTTGTGGTGGCGGTGTTCAACCTCAATGTGGTGCCGTCGATCGCCGCCAATGGTGGAGTGACCATCTGGCTGTGGATCATCTCGCTGCTTCTGTTCTTCTGGCCGCAAGGAATTGCGGTGATCGAACTTGCCCATCGATATCCAGGGGAAGGTGGCGTGTACCTGTGGGCCAAGGAGGTCTTCGGAGATTTCCACGGCTTCCTTTCGGGCTGGTGTTATTGGACCAACAACATGCTCTACGTGCCGACGGTGATGCTTTATTTCGTCGGCGTGTCGGTGTATGTGCTTGGACCGGGGCATCAGGGGCTAGCGGACAACAAGATCTTTGCTTCCATCGCTTCACTCACTCTGTTGGCTTTGCTCACCCTGTTCAACATTCTGGGGCTCGGCGTGGGGAAGTGGATCAATAACCTGGGCGCGATCGGGACGTTTGTGGCTGCGGCTGTTCTGATCGGGCTTGGAGTGGTGATCTTCTTGCGCTTCGGTACGACGATTACCCGCGCCGACTTCGCTATACCGGCAAACCCGAAATTTGTCCTGAATTCTTTTGGAGTGATTTGTTTTGGGCTCGTTGGACTGGAACTAGCATCGGTTATGGGCGATGAGATTCAGGATCCGCAGCGCACCTTGCCGGGAGCGGTCGCCTGGGGCGGCGTTCTTTCGGGCGCTCTCTATATTGGGGCGACACTCACGCTGTTGATCGCTATGGGCAAGAACTTAAACGTGCTGCAGGGCATTGTTCAAGCCGTAACGCATATGGCCGGGCGTGTGGGCGT
>Ga0207693_10000802_pt1 | contig 28087 bp, 25 predicted proteins | sample LARL81metaG_FD_184347 | JGI IMG/M metagenome (GOLD analysis project Ga0207693, IMG submission 184347) | Corn, switchgrass and miscanthus rhizosphere microbial communities from Kellogg Biological Station, Michigan, USA - LAR L8-1 metaG... | ecosystem: Host-associated > Plants > Roots >... | reverse complement strand
GACGACGCCGTTCAGGAGTCGTGGTTCCGGCTTACACGCGGGGATTCGTCAGCCATCGACGATCTGCGTGGGTGGTTGACGACAGTCGTAGGGCGAATCTGTTTGGACATGCTGCGTTCACGTCGCGCGACCCGCGAACAGAGCGTCGGTAGCTGGCTACCCGAGCCGGTGGTACAGGGCGATGGGCCGGAGCAGCAAGCAGAGGTTGCCGATTCGCTGGGCTTCGCGCTGTTGGTCGTGCTGGACACACTTACTCCAGCCGAGCGGATCGCTTTCGTCTTGCACGACGTCTTCGCGCTGCCATTCGACGAAATTGCTCCGATAGTCGAACGGTCTCCTGACGCGACCCGGCAGCTGGCCAGCCGCGCCCGTCGTCGGGTCCGGCTCGCGCCGCAGCCGGACCGTGACCTAGCGCAACAGCGACGAGCCGTCGCTGCCTTCCTCGCCGCTGCCCGCAGCGGTGACTTCGAGGCACTGCTCAGCGTCCTTGACCCCGAGGTCGTCTTTCGGGCCGATCTCGGACCGTCGGCTCCTGGCTCGCGGCCGCCAATCCGGGGTGCGCGGGCGGTGGCTACAGAGGTGCTTGCCTCGGCCCCGCGCTATATCGCTCGGGTGCGTGCGGCAATTGTCAACGGCGCGGCCGGCGCGGTGTTCGGCGACCTGGACCATCCTCTCGGAGTCATCGGCTTCACGGTCGTCGACGGCCGAATCGTCGCCATTGACCTTGTCGCCGACCCGGCCAAATTGCCTCGGAGCTAGTGTCCGGCGCTAGCTCCCCCGTCGACGAGGCGTCGGAGAACAGTGCTTATCTGGCGGCGGCTACCGTGGCGTTGAGGTAGACCGCGAGAAGAGGAGCGCCGGATGAGGGTTGGGCTGCACATAGCGAACTTCACCTGGCCCGGTGGCCCACCCGCCCTGGCGCGGGACCTTCGTCGCATCGCGACGACGGCGGAGGAGGCGGGCTTCGCTCGGCTGAGCGTGATGGACCACGTATGGCAGATTCACGCCATCGGGCCGCCTGAGGACGAGATGCTGGAGGCATACACGACATTGGGTTACTTGGCGGCCTGCACCTCACGCATCGACCTGGTGTCCTGGGTAACCGCCGTCGTGTATCGCGAACCTGGGTTGCTCGCCAAGGAGGTCAGCACCCTCGACGTGTTGTCCGACGGTCGGGCCTGGCTCGGCATCGGAGCAGCTTGGAACGAAGCGGAGGCGCGCGGACTCGGTCTACCGTTCCCGCCGACCGGCGAACGCTTCGAACGACTCGAGGAGGCGCTGCAGATCTGCTTGCAAATGTGGAGCGACAGCGACGCGGCGTATCAGGGAAAGCACTACACGCTCGAGCGCACGCTGAACTCCCCTCAGCCACTGCGACGTCCGCACCCGCCGATCATGATCGGTGGCGGCGGGGAGCGAAAGACGCTAAGGCTGGTTGCGCAGTACGCCCAAGCGTGCAACCTGTTCGCTGGTCCGGAGCTCGAACGAAAGCTCGACGTCCTTCGCGAGCACTGTGCGACCGTTGGACGTAGCTACGACGACATCGAGAAGACAGTCATGCTGCCGTTGGACGTCGGTCCGGACGGACGGGACGTCGATGTGCTCCTCCGCGAACTGGAGCGGCTCGCCGGGCTGGGCATCGCACATGTCCATGGGCGGGTCAACGAGATGGAGACCATCACGCCGCTAGAAATCATCGGTGAGCGCGTCATCCCGGTCGCTGCTTCGTTCTAGTCCTCCGGTCGCTGCTTCGTTCTGGTCGCCCGGTCGCCGCTTCCTCGTAGTCGCCCGCCGACCAACCCGGGATGATCTTGAGCTTATTGTCGCCGGCGGGCGCAAGTCCACGACCACGACCGATCCGGCCCAATCCGCGCCCTACTCCACACCTCCCGGCCGAGCGGCGCCGGGTGGGATAGTCCTGCTGGAGGGGTGGTGGGACTCATGGCCGACGTGATCGTCGCCGTCCAGCGACCAGCGGTGAGTCGACCCGTTTCCAGCGCGAATGCCGGGCGAAACCTCGGCTTGCTGGTTGTCTCGTTCGGCGTGACCGTCGTGGTGACGCGCTTGTTTCTAGCGCTGTCGGGCTATCCCCAGGTGGGTGGCAGCACGTATCACATCGCCCATGCCCTGTGGGGCGGATTGTTACTCGTCATCGGCGCGATGCTGCCGCTGGTGTGGGCCAACGGATGGATCCTCACGTTGTCGGCGTTGTGCTCCGGGATTGGCGTCGGCCTGTTCATCGATGAAGTCGGCAAGTACATCACGACGAAGAACGATTACTTCTTTCCGCTCGCGGCGCCGATCATCTACGTCGCGTTTCTGGCTGTCCTGGTCATTGCCCGATTGGTCAGCCGACCCCGCCGCTACGACGCGCGTGGCCAAACATATTTCGTTCTCGACGGTTTGTCGAAGGTCGCCGATGGCGCGATGGGAGCGAGTACGAAGCGCGACTTGCTGAACCGGCTCGGCGAGATCGAACAGTCCACGGACCGTCCGGATCTGGCCGACCTCGCCACCAGCATTCGGCCATTCGTTGCCGGCCTGGCACCGACGTCGAAACCGGAGATGCATCCGCGTCTGGCGAGGCTCATCGACATCGCCGGCCGGGTCGAACGGATCCTGCTCCCCCGATTTCTTCACCGGATCCTGCTCATCATCGGGTCCCTGATCGTCGGATTCTTCTCGACGCTCGGCCTGTTGGTGTTCCTCGCCCTCGTATCCAATGACCCAGAGAATAAGGTAGTGATCGATGACAAGACTGTGCCGCCGGGAACGCATCCACCGGCCCTCATGATCGCCGCTTTAGGCGAGACCATCGTCGGACTTCTCCTGATCAGCGCCGCGGTGCTATTGCTGTTCGGACGGGATCGTAAAGGTATCGCAGCGCTACGTGCCGGCGTGATCTTCGGGCTTGCCGCGGTCAACGTCGTTCTCGGCTATGTGAGCGCCGAGCTAGTCCTGACCGTTGTCCTGTTCGAGCTGGTTGGGTTCGCGCTCGCGCAGCGTTACCGAACCCGGTTCCTCAGCCAACCATCGCCGGCCTGATCGGCTCGACGCCCCGGGGACAACGACCGAGTCGGACTACTTGTGAGGAGTGCCACGAGTAATGGCAGATCAGCTGGCGGGCCGGGTTTTGTCGGTGAACGTAGGTCAGCCGAGGGACGTGATCTGGCAGGGCCGAACCGTGCATACGGCCGTCTGGAAGGACCCCGTGGACGGTCCACAGCTCGTGCGACGACTCAACATCGACGGAGACGGGCAGGGCGATCTGGCGGGCCACGGCGGCGAGCAGCGAGCGGTATTCGTGTACCAGATCGAGTCTTATCGGTACTGGCAGGACTACCTGAGCCGCGACGACTTCAGCTACGGCCAGTTCGGGGAAAACCTCACCGTGCAGGGTCTGGCCGACGACGAGGTGTGCATCGGCGATCGCTATCGGATCGGAAGTGCGGTCTTCGAGGTAAGCCAGCCTCGGGTCACGTGCTATCGAGTGGGCATCCGAATGGATGACGCGCGCATGCCGGCTCTCCTCATCTCCCATCACCGGCCCGGGTTCTATTTCCGGGTACTGCGGGAGGGCACGGTGCAGGCCGGTGACGACATTGTGCTGGTCACGCGCGGACCGGAAGCGATGACAGTAGCCGATGTCGACGCGCTGCTATATCTTCCTGGGCACTCTCACCATCAGATCTCGCGCGCCCTGCTGATCCCGGCCCTGTCGCCCGGCTGGAAAGTGTCTTTCGAGGCAATACTCAGCCAGGGAGCAGGGCTCGACGCGACCGGTAACGCCGGCCTGACCGCGGTGAGCCCTCCGCCGGCCTGGGCTGGGTTCCGCCCGCTGAACGTCACGGACATCGAACCGGAAAGCGAATCCGTGATCTCGGTCTACCTCGCCGATCCGGACGGCACTGGCGTGCCACCGGCCCAGCCAGGACAGTTTCTGACGCTGCGCTTGCCTACCGACCAAGGCCGGAAGTCGATCCTGCGCAGCTATTCCCTTTCCGGAGCCCCGGGCGCGAGCACGTATCGAGTCAGCGTAAAGCGCGAGCCGCACGGCGTAGGCAGTCAATTCGTCCACGACCGAGTACGGCGAGGCGATCGCCTGGACGTTGCTGCGCCGCGGGGCACCTTTATCCTGCGGCCGGCCGACGCGCCGGTCCTTTTGCTGAGCGCAGGAGTGGGTGCGACGCCGGTGCTGGCGATGCTCCATGCGCTGGCCGGCACCCAGTCCGGCCGAGATGTCTGGTGGCTGCACGGCGCCCGCAACCGGGCCGAGGAGCCCTTCGCAACCGAGTCACGGTCGCTGCTACAGGCACTGCCGAGCGCCCACCGATATGTCTGTTACAGCCGCCCCAGCCCTGGCGATGCTGCTGGACGCGACTACCAGAGGGCTGGGCGCCTCACTGCATCGGTCCTGGCCACACTCGACCTGCCCCGTGACTCCGATGCGTATATCTGTGGCCCGGCCGAGTTCATGACGGAGATGGCCAGCGCACTAAGGGACCTCGGCGTCGATGCCAGCCGGATACGCACCGAGATCTTCGGCCCGGCACCGGCGATCACGCCCGGTGTCATGCCGACCCCGACTCGCTCGCCGCACCATCCGGAGAATGAAGCGACCGACGGTCCGCAGATCGGCTTTGCCCGCAGCGGCCTCACCGTGCACTGGGATGCGCGCTATGCCAGCCTGCTGGATCTCGCGGAGGCGTGCGACGTACCCGCTCGGTGGTCCTGTCGGACTGGTGTCTGCCACACCTGCGAAACGAGCCTGCTCTCCGGGACGATCGGCTACGCTCCGGACCCGGTTGACAACCCAGCTGATGGCAATGTGCTGATCTGCTGTTCCCACCCGGTGGCTGACACGGTCTTGGACATGTGACAGCCTCTGGGTATCGGGAGGGTTCGCCCAAGAAGCATTCGGCCACTGTCAATTCCCAAACACGACCTCGATGGTGGACGCGCCTAATGCACGCGCGCAGCATCGCTCTATCGGGTCGAGGGCCGAACGAGGTAACGCTTGAATGCAATGATCGGTTGATTGTTCGCCGGGGCAGCCAACTCGGTCGCGCTACTGCGGCACGATCTCGGCAGGCCTTATCTGGGGCTTTCATCAGCCAGGGCTTCGGCGATGACTTCATCTGGATGTGTGCGATTGGCGGTGTTGGGTGGCGCACACTAGGCATCGGCATGCGCATCGCCGGGCTGGGGGTGGCTTTCTCTTGAGCATTCTCGTCTGGTTCAGCTTGTTCCCGCCGAGCGGCAATCCGGTTATCGGCGAAGAACATATGGCGTTCGCCTTCAGCCTCCTGCCGTTTGAAGTTCTTGCATACTGGCAATCGATTCGGCTGGGCCGCTGGTTGGAGGCACACACCCGTCGCTGCTGCACTGAACAGTGCGACCACGATCAAACTGCGCCCAACCTTCCGGGCCGGAATTCACAGATTTTGACCGTGGCGTCGTGCCCGAATGCCCGGTACCGTTCGGCGCGTGAAGCAAACCATCACCCAGCTCATCGATGACATTGACGGTGGCAAGGCGGAAGAAACTGTCTTGTTCGCCATCGACGGCACGAACTACGAGATCGATTTGGGCCGGAGAAACGCGGCGAGGCTCCGCGACCTGCTTAACGGCTACACGCCGTATGCCCGAGCGGTTCGAGGCGGCGTCCAGCCGCGCCGTCGCCGACGCCGCCGAGCGGCACCCACCACCACCACTTCATTCGTCGAGGTGGACAACAGGGCGGTGCGGGCCTGGGCGGCATCGAACGGGATCGAGCTCAGTACCCGCGGGCGCATTCCGGCTAGCGTGATCGAGCAATACCGGGCGGCCGGAAACTGATCACGCCGCTCTAGTGTTCCGCGAGGGACACTAGCCGCTCGATTACCTGCGAGCGATGATGCGGGCAAGCGCATTCGCCGCGAATTCCACCTCGTCCATCGTGTTGTAAAGGTAGAAGCTGAGCCGGCAGCTGGCCGCAGGGTCGAGCTCGAGGTAATGGTGGGCCAAGGTCGCGCAGTGACAGCCTGCTCTCGATTCGATACCGACTGCATTGAGCGCCGCGGCAATATCGAAAGGGCTCCAACCGGAGATGTTGAACGCGACCAGTGACGCCCGCCGCCCCGCCGACCTTGGACCGTAAATGGTGACGCCTGGCAGGCAGCCGAGCCGGTCGAGTGCGTAGCCGACCAACTGCCGGTTATGGCCCGCAATTCTCGTCATAGCGCTCGCGATGTCATCCGCGGCGAGCGCGCGCTCTGATCCAAAGTACTCAGAGCGGTCAGGGTGTAGCGCGAGGTCAACCAGCAGTCGCAAGGCCTGGGCGGACGCGATCGTGCCGAGGATATTGGGCGTTCCCGCCGCAAACTTCCAGGGCAGGCCGTTGTAGCCGACGCGATCCGGGTACACCTGGCCCTCGGCGATCATGTCGCCCCCGTAGAGGAATGGGAGCGAGTCGTCAAGCAGACGACGCTTCGCGTAGAGGACGCCGACGCCGAATGGCGCCAGCATCTTGTGGAACGAAAAGACCAGGTAGTCGACATCCATCGCCTGGACGTCGACAAATGAGCTCGGTACCAGCTGGGCGCCGTCAATCAGCACTCGCGAACGCCGATCACCGTCCGGCTGCCGATAACCACTCTCAGCAGCGACTCGTCGAACAGAGTCCAGGGGAGTTTTCGTGCCGAGGAAGTTGGACGCCCCGGTACAACACACCAGCTTGGTCCGGTCGTCGACCTGCGCCGCCAGCTGGGCCAGATCGAGTTCGCCTGTGTCGGGATCGAACGGAACGAGCCGGCACTGCACCCGGATCCCGAACTTGGGGAGGATTTCCTGGCATAACCCATGCCAGGGCACGTAGTTCGAGTTGTGCTCCATCATGGTCGTAACCACGTTGTCGCCATCGCGAAACTCGGTCATCAGCGAGTACATGACGGAGTTGAGTGCCTCCGTCGCGTTGCGATATACCGCTACGCTTTCTCGGCTGGGAGCATTGATGAATTGGGCAATCGTGTCGAACGACGCTTCGAATTGCGTGGTCATCGCCTGCGATGCGTCGGACTGGCCACGATGTACGTTCTCATAACCCGGCGCGAGGTCTTGATACAGCTGCACCAGCTCCCGTGGTGGCTGCGTGCTCGCCGCATTGTTCGTGACGATCCGGCCCCGCTCCGGAAAGAAGAAATGCGACCGTATCGCCTCGACATCGAGAGGCGTCACCCTGACGTCGCTGGCCTGCGGCAGACTGACCAGGTGGCTCCATTCGGCCGTATCCTCGGCCACGTCGACTCCAACCATCGGACATCTCCGTTGAACGGATCGATATGTGCTCGGAGCTTGCTTTCCACACCGTGATACGCACGGGTCGAGGGAAGCGGTTCCCTCGGCGCACCTCAGCGGTGGAATCGGACGTACCGGCCTTCCACGGCATCGGTGGCCGGGTACGCGACGGCATCCACCACATGCCCAGCTGGATCGAGTAACACCAGATTTCCTCCGTTGTTCCCGAGCTGAGCTCCGGCGCCGTCGAGAGGTACGAGCAGTGAGCCGCCCGGCCCAATCGTCTCTGGGCCGATCACGGTGCAGCGGTGCGTCTTGTCAACGAGCTGCCAACCCACCAACGACGCGATGCTGTTGGCCAGATTTCCGATCACGACAACCTCGTGGCCCACGTCGTCGCCGAGCGGGTTGAGCAACGCGCGCTCGAGGTAGACCGTGTCCGTCGGAGGCGTTGTGCCGTGGATCAGATCCGCGATTGCCCGTGACAGCGGTGTCGGAGCTCCGGCCGGATCGGTAGGCACTCGCTGGGTTTGAAAGGCAAGGAAGAGGCCGATGTGCCGATCCGGATGCGCGAGGATCAGGCCGCCGTCATGCATCGCCCCGTTGTCGCCGGCGTGTGGCCCCGCGTTGCCCTGGTTGAGGTGAATGTCGTGCACGCCGTGCAGACCATCGGTATTCCCGAAATCGACGTCGATCGGCTTGTGCAGGTTGCGGTCGAACCGTTGCCCGAATGCGTACACCTCGCCGCCGGCATCCTTGCAGTGCTGGAGATACAGCCCGAGCAGATCCTGTAGATCGTCGGCCGACGCGCTGCCCGAGGCGGGCAGGGCGGCCCCCTCGTGCCAGTCGAACAACGGCGCCCGCACGTAGTCCAGGGCACTTCCGGATGACGGGGCGTCGCTACTGAACCCGGTCGGCAAGCTGGCCAGCCCGCTGAGGATCGGGTGACCTTGCAGGGGATCCACCAGCCAGTAGACGACTTCCGCGCCCGTGTCGGACTGCACGTTCACTGCGATACGCCATGGCTGCCTCGTGCGGTCGAGTAACCGGATCTGTAGGTGCGGGGTCGTGTCGCCGTCTTCTCGTACCCATCGGTCGGGACTTCCCCGCAGCACGCCATAGCCATTCATCCGGACCACCTCGTTGGGAAAGGAGGCACGCACAGCCGACCCGATACATGCGAGCCTGCGAGCGAGGTCAGGACCGGCCGAGGCGGTCAAGCCCGGATGACGCACCGGAAGCCGAGGTGGCTTGTGCTACTGCGGACGGCTTGGCCTTGACGCGCCGGCGGTCGATAACGCAGGCAATAGGACGGGGCGCACAGGTGGGAGCCGCCTTTCATCACGTTTCGGTCGTCTTCCTGAAATGGACGGAGCGGATCGTGCGGGGCACAGCAGGAGGGCGAGGGGGACGCCTCGCCGAGGCGGCCGCCATGGTCGTCCGTCCACGCCGACGCGGTCCACTCCCAGACGTTTCCCATCATGTCGACCAGACCCCAGTCATTGGCGGGGAATCGACCCACCGGCGTCGTGCGATCCTTGCCGGGCGCTTTGTCGGTCTGCCACGGGAAGTCGCCGTGCCAGGTGTTGGCCATTGGCCGGCCGCGCGGCATGAATTCATCCCCCCAGGCGTAGACAGTCGGCGCGCGGCCAGCCCGAGCCGCGTACTCCCATTCGACTTCGGTGGGCAGGTCTTTTCCGGCCCACTGGGCGTAGGCCACGGCGTCCTCGAACGAGACGTGCACGACCGGGTGCAGTTCCTTCCCGCCAATTGAGCTAACCGGCCCCTCCGGTGCCCGCCAGTGCGCGCCCGGTGTCCAGTGCCACCAGCGCCGCCAGTCATCCAACGGCACCGGGCCGGGCGTACGTCTGAAGACGAGCGAACCTGGTACCAGATCGTCGGGATCTGCGTCTGGGAACTCCGCGGCCGGCGGCGCGATCTCGGCGGTAGTGCGGTGGTTGGTGTCCTTCACAAAGCGGCGGAACTCGGCATTGGTCACGGGGTGCTCGTCGATCAGGAATGCCGAGACGTGTTCCTCGTGAGCGGGACGCTCCTCGGCATAGTGGTCGTCACTGCCCATGACGAAGCTGCCGGCCGGCACTTCGACCATGTTCTTCGGCACGCCAATGACATTAGGCGAAGCGACCGCCCACCCCACCCGGGCCTTGTCTGCTCCGGCGACCGGCCCGCCGAGCGAAGTCGTCGAGCGAGGTGAGCACCTCACTCGACTGCCACAGTCGATTACGGGCGAAGCCGGTGAACTCGGTGAGGATTCCGGCCTCGACGAGTGGCGCGATGGCTCGATGCGCGTTCTGGGGTGCGATCGCCAACTCCGACGCGACCCGGGCGGCGTCGACCACGGGCTGGCGGACCAGCAGATCGGCCAACCGCCAGGCCGCCGCGCCGCGCCGAACCTGAACTTTGCTGTTCCAGCTCGCACGAATTGAGTGGAGCTCGGCGACCAATTGACGACCGTTGACGATCGCGGCGAACGAAGCCTGCGCCATTCTTTCGACGATTGCGGCCGGATCGCCGGCGCGATACGCCGTCAGGGTGTCGAAATAGGCGGACGTGTCGGTGAGCAGTCCGGCCGAGACCGGCACGGTGACGTTTCGGGTCAGCCCATGTGCTCGTAGCATCGCGTGCACCAGCGCCCGACCGGTCCGGCCATTGCCATCGGGGAAGGGATGGATGGTTTCGAACTGAGCATGGGCGACGGCGGCGTGCGCCAAGGCCGGCATATCCAATCGGCGAATGAAGCCAACCAAGTCAGCCATCAATGACGGCACGTGGTCATGGTGTGGAGGAACGAACGTTGCCCCATGTGGTCCGAACGGATCACCGCCTATCCAGACTTGCTCGTGCCGCCAGGCGCCAGCGATGTCCGGCTCGTGGCGGGCGACCAGGGCCGCGTGCATCGCCAAGATCGCCCTTTGATCGAGTCGGTTCGCCAGCTCGAGCGCCGCATTCATTGCATCAACATTGCCGACGATCTCTGTGGCATTGCGTTTATCGCGGCTGCCCAACTCCGCCAGAGCAATCGCCTTTGCACCGGACGTGAGGTTCTCGATCATCGACGAGGACGCCGACTCCGACCGCAGCAGTACGGACGCGAACGGGGCGACCTCGCGGCCAAGCTCGCTGTCGAAGCGGGCGATCTCCACAGTGGCTTCCTCACTGAGCGCGAGCACATCGGCCGGCAAGCGCAGGGCGCGGTCGGCGATGAGCGGGACCAGAGCCGCCCCATAGGTCCCAGAGTGACGGCGACGGACTCCCGCTGACAGCAGTCCGGCTGGGAGTCCGGACGTCCACGGGCGCAGTTCCGAACCGAGGACGGGCCAATCGCCGTTGTCGGCTGGCCGAGTCGGGGTGCTACTTCGGCTATGTGAAGGCATGTCCGAAGTCTAGTATCAAATATCGAATAAGTGATACTAACAAGTTACCAGGCCTTCGGGCCCCGCTCTCTGCGGTTCAGCCGCTCAGTCGACGACACGTCCAAGATCACGACCAGGAAACGCATGCGTGTGAACCACAAGACGACAAGGGCGAGATGATCTTTCAGCTATCGTAATTGTCGAGCGACAAGTTCCAGGGTCACGACCGAGGATCTTGTGCGGAGGAAACCCGGATATGCGTGAGTCCACGAATGGTCCGCGCGCTCATGTCGCCCCGCCGAACCAGACACTGCCTGCAGCTTGTCTCTAACCGCAACTTGACAACGGGCGACGGTATCGGGAAACTCCCCCGAGCAATCGAATCGGGGGCTTTGGTGTTTCGAGCAATTTCCGGGGTAATTCTGTGCGCGCTTACTCTCATCGTCATGGTCGCCTGCGCTTCACATTCAGCATTGACCGCCGCGCCCGTGGCGCCGACGGCTTCAGCGGCGATATCAACCCCGCCTCCGGTATCAAGCGAGAATGCATCGGCATTAGCGGCGGAAAGTCGCGCCGCAGCTAGCAGCTCATCCGCCAAGGCGGCTGCTGCCAAGGCGGCAGCCGCCCAGGCGGCAGCGGCTCGGGCGGCGATCGCAAAGGCCGCAGCAGCCAAAGCCGCCGCAGCCAAAGCCGCGGCGGAAAAAGCCGCCGCAGAAAGGGCCGCAGCCGCTAAAGCCGCGGCCGACCGGGCAGCTGCGGCACAGGCTCCGGCCGCCCCAGCGTCCGCGCCCCCGCGGGCCCAGGCTTCATCCCCTACCGCAGCCGCGTGTACCCCTGGATATAGCCCCTGTATCCCGCCTGGCCCGGACGTCGATTGCGCGGGCGGTTCCGGCAATGGCCCTCGATACGTCCAAGGGCCAATCTCTGTTACCGGAAGCGATCCCTATGGACTCGACAGCGACCACGACGGAATCGGGTGTGAGAAGTAGGAGCTAATCAGACCCTGATCCCAGCAAGCACCATTTCCCAGACCTTGCGGTCGGGGGCGAAGTCGGGCGCAGCTCGCACACATGCGGGTCCGGCTATGCGAACGATCCGGTAACGAGTTCGCCTGCGGGCTCGTAGGTACCGATAACCACCCCGGTTGTCGAGATCTTGCTATCGATGCGCTTCAGCCCGGCGGGGATGGTGCCGTCGGCGAATAGACGCTTGCCGGAGCCGATAACTACCGGAAAGACCCAGAGCCGGAACTCGTCGACCAGGTTGTGGCGCAGCAGCGTCTGGATGAGGTTCCCGCTGCCGTGCACCTGCAGTGCCGGCCCGTTGCCATTCTTGAGCGCCGCGACGCCTTCAGCGGCGTCTCCTTCGATCAGGACCGAGGGACCCCAGGCCAGCGTGGGCTGACTCCGCGACGCGACGTACTTGGTGGCGTCATTCAGCGGCTTTCCGCCCGCATCGTCGCTCGCGTTCGGCCAAAAGGCGGCGAAAATGTCGTAGGTCTTGCGGCCGAGAAGGAGATCGAACGGCTTGCTCATGGCTTCGCCCATGACCTCCCCCATCTGGTCGTCCCAGTAGTTCACCGACCAGCCGCCGTACGCGAATCCTCCTTCACCGTCCTCCTCCGGACCGCCTGGAGCCTGCATGACCCCGTCGAGAGTCACGAAGGTGCTCACGATCAGCTTTCTCATCTCTCGCATGTCCTTTCGATCGGATGGGTGCGGGCTGGTCTGGATCAGCCGACGAGCAGCGCATCCATCTGGCCGACTGCCTCCCGCATGCCCTCGGTCATGCCCATGCTGTCGAGCCGCTCCATGGCTTCGCGAGTGTCGAAGACCGTGCGCAGTTCCATCCGGGTGCCGCCGCCATGCTCAGTGAGCTGCATGGACACCGTGGTCGTTGGCATGTCGGGAGCAGGGTTCCCGTCCTGGTCTGCGAATCCGTCCCGAAACTCCAGAGACTTCGGCGGGTTGACCGACGTGACTCGCCACCATCCGCGGTATTTCTCGCCCTCCGGACCGGTCATGAAGTAGCTCACGTCGCCGCCCGGGGTCAGGTCGTACTGCTGCACCGTCGCCGGGTAGCTCGGCGGTCCCCACCAGCGTTCCAGTTTCCGCGGATCGGCCCACAGCTGCCATACCCGCTCGGGGGTGGCGTCGAAGTCGGCGACCACGACGAGGGTGAGGCGGTCGAAGTCCTTCTCGATGCTAGTGACGCTCATGTGTCGTGCCCTCTCCTCGGTGGGTTCTGATGTGGGTCGGGGTCCTGCGCGAGCAGCTCGGCCATTCGGTCCACTCGCCCGCGCCAGGCCATCTCGAGCTGGTCGAGGGCCTGCCGCGCCCGCTGGACTGCATCGGGATCGGTGCGCACGAGCTGCTCCCGTCCGCGGCGTTCCTTCGTGACCAAGCCGGCCCGTTCCAGCACCGCGACGTGCTTTTGCACGGCCGCGAAGCTCATCGGATAGGCCGTCGCCAGCCGCGATACGGACGAGTCACCCCCGACGGAGCGACGGAGAATGTCGCGGCGGGTGGGGTCGGCCAAGGCGTGGAACACATGGCCGACCGCTTCCTCGGTCATCATATCTACAACCATTTGGTTGTAGGTTAGCCGAGACCCGTTGGCGTGGCAAGGCCCTTAGAAGCATCACGACACCGGACCGTGATCGAGCCGCACGCGTTAGCGTCAAGCGCAAGCGACTGACAGCATCGCTAAGCCGGGTACAGGCAGTCGAGGGCCGGGGAGATTTCGGTGACGCTCGTTTTCGAGCACGAGACCAAGGGCCAGCGTGTGCTGTTCGGAACCGGGCTTGCGGCGACACACCTAGCGGTTGAGACGAAACGCATCGGCGCGAACCGGCCATTCGTCATCGCCGGGGCCCGGCATGAGGACCTGCTCGCGCGCGCTCGCCTGACCGACGCGGTTCGGCACGGCGGGATCGTGGAGCATGTCCCGGCCGAGGTCGCGGCGGATGCCCGGGCCGCCGCGCATGCCGCCGGCGCAGATCTGTTGATCGCTATTGGGGGCGGTTCGGCGACGGGGCTGGCCAAGGCCATTGCGGTTACCTCGGCGCTGCCGATCATCGCGGTGCCGACGACATTCGCCGGCTCGGAAGCCACGGACGTATGGGGGGTGACTGAGGACGGGCGCAAGCGGACCGGCAACGATCCGCGCGTTCTTCCCGCGGTGGTCGTCTACGACGCCGACCTTTTCGCCGGGCTGCCGCGATCCCTCGCCGTCGCGTCAGGGCTGAACGCGGTCGCCCACGCGATCGATTCGATGTGGGCGCCCCGGGCAGACCCAATCGACGCAGCACTCGCGATGGCGGGGCTGCGGGCGCTGCGCACCGGACTGCCCGGTGTCGTCGCCGGCGATACTGACGCGACGGAGCAGACGTTATTCGGCAGCTACCTTGCCGCGGTCGCCTTTGCATCGGCCGGATCCGGTCTGCACCACAAGATCTGCCACGTCCTTGGCGGCGCGTTCGGCCTTCCGCACGCGCCCACGCATGCGATCGTGCTGCCACACGTGCTGGCCTTCAACGCGCCGTTCGCGGCGACTGCTCGTGCTAGCATCGCCGCCGCACTGGGAGCTGACGACGCATCCGATGGGCTGCACCGGCTGTGCACCAGCATTGACGCGCCGACAGCACTGCGCGATCTCGGGCTACGTGAGGACGACATCGAACCCGCCGTCGCGCTGATCTTGCCGGAGGTGCCACCGAACAATCCGCGGCCCGTCGACGCCGCATCACTGGAGACTGTGCTGCGCGGCGCGTGGTTGGGAAGCGAGCCGCGGCCGACCGGGACGGAGGGCATGTCATGACCGGAACCGACGCCGAGTCGCACACCCAGGAAGGGCGGGAGCAACAGCTTGTCGACGCCGTCATCGCCAGCCTCGCAAGCACGCCCGACCAGCGGCTGAAGACGGTATTGACCGCGCTGGTCGAGCATCTGCACGCCTTCATCCGCGAAGTCCGGCTGACGGAGCGTGAGTGGCAGCAGGGGATCGACTTCCTCACCCGCGTCGGCCATATGACCGACGACCAGCGGCAAGAGTTCATCCTGCTGTCCGACGTCCTCGGGGCGTCGATGCAGATGATCATCGTGAACGACGACGCCACCGGACGCACGACCGAGGCCACCGTCGTCGGCCCGTTCTTCGTCGCGGACTCGCCGCTCGTCAAGCTGGGCGGAGACATCAGCGGCAACGCGTCGGGCGAGCCGTGCTGGGTCGAGGGCCGGGTGGTGGATGTGGCTGGTCGGCCGATCCCGGGCGCGCGGATCGACGTATGGGAGGCCGACGACGACGGTTACTACGACGTCCAATACACCGACGGACGTACCGCCGCGCGCGGCCACCTCTTCGCGGACGACGAAGGCCGCTACCGTTTCTGGGCCCTGACCCCGACGCCGTATCCCATTCCGGCGGATGGGCCGGTAGGCGACCTCCTGGCCGCGACGCACCGCTCACCCATGCGGGCCCCGCACCTGCACTTCAGGGTCAGCCACCCGGGCATGCGCACCCTGGCGACGCATGCATTCGTCTCCGGTGACGACATGGGCTCTGACAGCGTCTTCGGCGTCCGCGACTCGCTGATCGTCGACTTCATTCGCGCGTCCAGCACCGATCCGACACCGGACGGCAGAGTTCTCGACCGAACTTGGGTACGCGCGAGCTTCGACCTCGTGCTCGCCCCCGACTAGTGTCCCGCTGGCGCATCAAGATTTCAGCGGGGTGGGCTGAAACGCGAGAAGCCGCCACCCATCGGGTCGCCGCGCCCAGACGATCAGCGCAGCGCTGTTCAGGTGGCGCATCGACCCGTTGACGATCACGTCGCCGGTCATGAGGCCGACCACGACCGCACAGTCTCCGACGACGATCGTGCGATAGATCTCGTGGTCCAGCCATTGGTAGTCGAAATAACCATCGCGGACCCGGCGCAGATACGTCGCCTTCGTGTCGCGGGCGCCGTCCGAATGCGTGTAGATCAGCTCGTCATCGCAGAGCTCATCCAATGCCGCAGCGTCGGAACGAAGCATGGCTTGGTAGCGCCGCCCTTCCAGGTTGGCGATAACGTCGGCATCCTCGGTCACGGCGCCGAGAATACGAGGCTGCAGTGTCCCGCGAGGGACACTAGTTGGTTGACCGATGAACTATCTCGGCGTAGAAAGCGAATCAGCGGAGCGCAATCGGCACCGACGCGCTGAAAGGACCGAATCTTGGTGGACTCCGCGCAGATCCAACTGCCCCGGTGCGCGCATGTCGGCGCAGCGTCGTGACACCCGAGGAGCGACGCCAGTTCGTCCGCGACCACCGCCTCGCAATCTTCGGCTATAACCGCCGAAAGCATGGTCCGGCCATGACCGCGGTTTACTACGTGATGAACGGTGACAACGAGATCCTCGTCTCGACGATGGCCGATCGTGCGAAGGCCAAGGTGGTTCGGCATGACGAGCGAGTCAGCCTCTGCGTGCTCGACGAGAACTGGCCCTTGACTTACATACAGGTCTACGGCCACGCCCGCCTGGACGATGACTTCGAGACCGCGACGTCCGTGCTGCACCGCGTGCTCGGGGTTATGGCCGGCCAGCCAATGCCGGACAGCAGCCGCCCTGACGTCGAACGAATGGTCCGCGACGAGAAACGAGTCGTCGTCCGCATTACGCCGTACGCCACATTCGAAACGCCACCTCGGCACGTGCACCGCGCTGAGGACCTCGCCACCCTGACCCACTGGACGAGCAGGAGCCTGCCATGGTGACACCCGACCGACCCCAACGCGCCCTCCCATCGGTAGACGCGGTCACGACCGCGCCCGGATTTGTATTCCGAAACGCGACGGTCGTGAGCGTGGATCTAGGGATCGGCACACGTGAGAACACCGATGTGCTCGTCGTCGGCGACTCGATCGCGGACGTCGGGACATCGCTGAACGTGCCCGAAGGGACCGTAGAGATCGACTCCCGTGGCGGCATCGTCATGCCCGGCATGATCGATACCCACCGGCATATGTGGCAGTCGCTCATGCGCGGCTTCGGCGCCGACTGGACGCTGACGAACTACTTCTACTTCTACTACCTGGAGTGGGGGCACGCGTTCCGGCCCGAAGAGATCTACGCGGGCAACCTGCTCGCCGGACTCGACTCCCTCGATGCGGGCGTGACAACCACGCTGGACTGGTCGCACGGCCTGCGGACGACCGACCACGCCGAAGCCGCCGTCGATGCGCTCGAGCGGCTCGACGGCCGATATGTCTTCGCCTACGGCAACCTGGCCGAGGGGCCCTGGGAGTGGTCGACGCGCCTTGAGTTCAAGGACTTTGTGCGCCGCCGTCTCGATGGCCGGGGCGACATGCTGCGCTGGCAGATGGCCTTCGACGTTCCTGGCGATCCCGCGTTTCCCGAGGGACCGGCCTTCGCCGTGGCCCGCGATCTGGACACGAGGGTGACCACGCACAGCGGAGTGTGGGGCGTCACGTCGGACCAGAGCATCCAGCTGATCGCTGACCACGGGTATCTCACCGACCGAGTAACCCACGTGCATGTATCGAGCCTGAACGAGGATTCCTACCAACGGATCGCTGCCTCGGGCGCCCATGCCTCGGTGGCGACCGAGAGCGAGTGCAGTGCTGGGCAGGGCTACTCGCCGACGGCGCGGCTGCGTAAGTACGGGATCCCGATCTCGCTGTCGGTCGACACCAGCTCGTGGTGGTCAGGGGACATGTTCTCGGCTATGCGCGCCACGCTGAACCTGGACCGGGCCCGCGAGCACCTCGAAGCTCACCGCGAGGGAAGCACCGTTATGAACCTGGCGCTGCGGGCCGACCGGGTGCTGTACTACGCCACCATGGGCGGCGCCACTGCGCTCGGGTTGGACGGCATTGTCGGCAGCATCACGGTGGGCAAGAAGGCCGACCTCGTGCTGGTGCTCAACGACGACTCGCCGACGATGTTCCCCATCCTCTACCCGGAAGGTCACTTGGTGTACCAGGCCGGTCGCGGGGACGTGCACACGGTGCTCGTCAACGGCCGGGCGGTCAAGTACAACCACCGTCTGCTCGCTACCGACCGGCTGGAAGAGGCGCGCCGGTTGTCCGCCGTGTCGATCGAGCACGTTCGCGGTGTCCTGGGCGAAGAGGCGTGGGACGCGAAGATGCACCCGGAGCAGCCGGAAGAAGACCGGATCGCTAATCCGTATCAATACTCGGACTTTGGCGGCGCGGAAGTCGAGGCACGCGAGGAGACCTAGCTTCTCCCCTCTGTGTATGCATGATCCGTTGCTAGAACGACGGATCATGCATACGAAGCCTGTGCGCGAGCCAAACCTTAAGTGCCGATGTCCGGATACGGCAGGGCAAAGTGCTTGAGCTTCGCCGCGTAGTCGAGCTGCATCGCCAAGGGCTCGCTGTGATCGCGTTCGAACATGGCGATCCAGAGCGTCAGCGTGAGGAACGGATGGGCACCCATCTCGAAGAGCGCAACGTGATCCTGCGCGGCCAGCGCCGCACGCTCGGCGTCCGTGAACGCCAGCCAGGTCGACGACTCCTCGGCGACGCAGTTAAGAATCTGGTTCGCCCGCTCGGCTTCCCACCACGCCACGGTTCCCGCTGGGTCGGCCCGGTAACGCTCGACGAGCTCGGGGTCGCGGTCAACCGTGAACAAGAACTTGTTCACCAGGTATTTGCTCACTTAACCCCCTACGCCGTTCGGGTACCACGTGAAATAGGCCTCCATCGTGTGGAACAGGTCGAGGTTGTCGGCGTAGTCGGCCTTGTGGTAGCCGGCGAGCCCCATCATCAACATGAAATCCATGAACCCGTGGGTGGCGTTGCCCGGCGCGTGCAGGCTATCGAGCGTTACCTCCGAAAGGCAGCCGTCGATGTCGCCGTTGGCGATCCACTCGACGGCCTTGGCATCGAACTCCGGATCGGGACCGTGCGGGCCGAATTGACGCGGGCCGCCGAGCTCCAACGAGAGGTGACCCGTGCCCACCACCGCGACTCGCAGGTCCGACGGCCACGCATCGACGAGCTCACGTACGGTACGGCCGAGCTTCACGAACCGTTCCGGACGTGGCAGCGGTGGCGCAAAGATGTTGGTGTAGATCGGCACGATCGGAAGGTCGTTCTGCGGGCGGACGGTGATGATCGGGCAGGTGATCGAGTGGTCGACCCGCAGCTCGTTGGAAAAAGCCAGATCGAACTCGCGATCCAGTGCCTCGCGCAGGATGTAGGCCGACAGCTCCTCATGCCCCTGCAACACGAGCCGCGGTAGGCCGAACTCCCGTTCCTCGTTGTAGTAGTTGCCGTCGTAGTGCGGCGCCTTGCCGACCAGGAACTGCGGCATGTTGTCCAGCCACAGCTGGTGGAAGTGATCCGAACCGACCATCACCAGGACGTCCGGGCGGGCCGCTGTGAGCGTCGCGCGGTACGCCTCGACCTTTCGTATCCACTCGGCGGCGAATGGCGGCGCCTCATCCGGCCGCAGCTGGCTGGTCTTGTAGAAGAACGGATGGTGGGTGGTCGCCAGGATTGCGACGAGCTTGGCCACGTGCTACTCCCTCTATGTGGTTACATCACCGCGCACGGCCGGACTGCTCGCCAGTCCGCCGTCGCGCTGATGATCTCGAGCTCATTGCAACCCCAGAGCAAACAAGCACACGATCACGACCGCCGTCGACTGTATACAGATTAGGCGGTCCGCCCGGTGGGCCCGCTCTACGCTGGACGGACGTTTGTCCGTCAGACGGTTAGGAGCAGCGACTGTGACCGCACCACCGCGGCAGACCGCCGGGACGGGACCGCTCGGCGGACTCATCGTGGCCGACTTCTCGCGCGTTCTCGCCGGACCTTATTGCACGATGCTTCTCGCGGATCTGGGTGCCGACGTGATCAAGGTCGAGTCGCCGGCTGGTGATGACACCCGGCACTGGGTACCGCCGCTGCGCGGCGAGCTCGGTACTTACTATGCGGCGATCAACCGCAACAAGCGCTCGGTTGCCCTCGATCTCGCTGACGATGTCGACCTCGCGACCGCACATGAACTCTCCGCCCGAGCGGATGTCATGATCGAGAACTTCCGACCCGGCGCGCTCCGCCGGTTCGGGTTGGACTACGAGTCGGTCGCTGCGCGCAACCCGACGGTCATCTACAGCTCGATTAGCGGCTTCGGGTCGGGCCAGGGCGCCGCCCTTCCCGGCTACGACCTGCTGGTACAGGCGGTCTCCGGCCTGATGAGCCTGACCGGTTCGCCGGACGGTCCGCCGTATCGCGCCGGCATCAGCGCTTTCGACGTCATGACCGGCCTGCACTCGGCGATGGGCATTCTGGCCGCACTGCACTACCGCGACCGCACCGGAACCGGGCAACACGTCGAGGCGAGCCTGCTGGCGTCCGCGCTGTCGGCGATGGTCAACCAGACCTCGGCGTACGTCGCCGGCAACGTTGTGCCGCATCGCATGGGCAACTCGCACCCGTCGCTGTTCCCGTACGAGCCGCTACCTACCGCGGATGGCGAGATCATTGTCATTGCCGGCAACGATCGCCAGTTCCGCAAGCTCGCGGCCGCCCTCGGGATAGCGGAGGTTGCGGACGACCCGCGGTTCGCGTCCGTGCATCAACGCAACATCAACCGCGAGCAGCTGCGCCCTTTGCTGGTCGGCCGCCTGGAGACCAAATCGGCGCAGGAGTGGTTCGAGGTGCTCAGCGCGGCGGGCATCCCGTGCGGTCCTATCAACGACGTTCGCGGCGGCATCGAACTCGCCACCGACCTCGGGCTCGAGCCGGTCGCATTGGCCGGCGATGTGCCTACTGTCAGGCACCCGCTCCGGTTCTCCGAGACCCCGCCTCGCTATGACCTACCGCCACCGGCACTGGACGAACATGGCGACGAGATCCGGGCCTGGCTCGGCCAACCGGCAGCCCGGGTCCGCACCCTCGGCGCGTCCGACTCGGCGTCCGTGCCGTCGGCCTGACGCAAGCGACCGCAGCTACGACCGGGAAGGTGCCATCGTGACCGACTTGCAGTTCCCCACCTCGCTCGGCATCTCGACCCCGGACACCATCACGCTGCTCGGTCGGGATCTGCCGAGCCAGTTGCTAGGCAAGATCAGCTTCGGCGAGCTGGCCTACCAGTTGATCACCCTGCGGCCGCCGTCCAGAGGTCAAGCTCACGTGTTCGAGGCCGTCCTCGTCGCGCTCGCCGATCACGGATTCACGCCGACGGCCATCGCCGCGCGACTCACTTACCTCAGCGCGCCGGACGCGATCCAAGGCGCGCTCGCGGCCGGGCTGCTCGGCGGGGGCTCGCGATTCCTCGGCGTCAGTGAAGACACCGGCGAATTTCTGGCTGAAACACTGGCCACCGTCGACACCCTGCCCGTCGACGACGCGGGCTGGGACGCACTCGCGACGGCGGCGGTTGAGGGCCGCCGGGACGCCGGCGCCTATGTACCGGGACTTGGCCACCACCTGCACAAGTCCGGCGATCCGCGCACCGCCGTGATCATCGAGATCGCGCGCGAGGAGGGCCAGTACGGCCCGCACCTGGCGCTGTTCGAAGCGGTGGGCCGGATCGCGCCCGTCGTACTGGGCCGGTCACTTCCACTCAACGGGGCCGGCGCGTGCGGCGCAGCCCTTGCCGATGTCGGCATTCCGCTCGGCCTGCTGCGTGGCGTCGTGTTGCTGGCACGCTGCGCCGGGCTGCTCGGTCATCTCGCCGAGGAGATGCGCAACCCCATTGCGAACGACATCTTCCGCACCGTCGAGTCACACGCCGTGTACATCGAACCGCAGTACTAACGCAAGCCGGCGACGTCTGGACGCGCCGGGCCAGCCTGCCCGTCCGGGGTGTGACGCCCGTGTGATGCCGCCTCGGGCTTCCCGTACGCGTCCCTGCCACGGGAGCCGACATCCGTGCCGCCGCGGACTTGCGGGGCCTTATCGCGTAGCTCGAGACGGCCCGCCACCGGTCGCCTGCTCGGGGCCTTCATGATGATTCGCGTGTTAGAACGCATTTTAACGGTCTGTTAACGGCGCGGCTTTTAGGGTCTTTGATGGCAAGTGGCTCGTCTGGGCTGCTTGGCTATCTGGGGAGCTTCCCGTGGATGGTTTGCCGGATCCGTGTCGAGATCGGCAGCTAACGCAGAGGCGCGCGATCGACCGGCCCGTGCGCCGACCCAACCCTTTCTCAGCCGGTAGGTCTCGTCTCCCAAACGGAGGTTCTCGATGACACGTGTGCGCTTACGCAGACATCGAATCGTCAACAGGCGGCACGCCGTGGTCGCTGTACTCGCGCTCACCGCCAGCCTGCTGGTTGGCGGTCTCGCCGCGAGTAACGCGGGGAGCGCACCGGGTGGGCCGCCTGTCGAGGCACGGGTGAACGCCCTTCTCGCGAAAATGACGCTCGACGAGAAGCTTGAGCAGATGCAGCTACTCGCCGACTTCCAGGCAACCCCGGCAGAAGCGCAGAAGGGTATCGGTGGCGTTTTCAGCCTCACTGACCCGGTGAAGATCAATCAGCTGCAGCATGTCGCGGTGGAACAGTCCAGGTTGCACATTCCGATCCTGTTCGCCTTCGACACGATCCACGGCTTCCGGACCGTGTTCCCGATTCCGCTCGGCGAGGCGAGCAGCTTCGACCCCGGAGTGGCAACCGCGGACGCGACCTTCGGGGCACGCGAGACGGCAGCGACCGGTATCAAGCAGATCTACAGCCCGATGGTCGACGTCTCGCATGACCCTCGGTGGGGACGCATTGCCGAAGCCTCGGGCGAGGACCCATATCTCGGATCGGTCATGGCGGCGGCCAAGGTGCACGGCGATCAGGGCGCTAGTTACAGCGCTGCCGACAAGGTGGTCGCGAGTGTCAAGCACCTCGCTGCGTACGGCCAGCCCGAAGGTGGCCGGGAGTACAACACGACCGACATGTCGACGCAGGTCCTGTACAACCTGTACCTGCCGCCGTACAAGGCCGCAGTGGACGCGGGCGTAGGCACCGCGATGTGCTCGTTCAACGCGATCAACGGCGTGCCTGGGTGCGCGAATCCCGAGACCGAAACCGACATCCTGAGAGATCAGTGGGGCTTCGACGGGTTCGTGGAAAGTGACTACACCGCGGTGGCCGAGCTGCGGGCCTGCCCACCGGTGAACCCGAATACCGGGCCGTGTGGTCATGGCGTGGCGGCGGACGGTCCGCAGGCTGCTCAGTTGGCGATCAGTGCCGGCACGAACATGGAGATGGTCAGCACCAACTTTGTCGACTTCGGCAAGCAGCTCCTCGCTCAGGGCAAGATCACTCTGCGAGACATCAACGATGCCGTGCGGGCCATCCTGCGCGTCAAGTTCCGCGCTGGGTTGTTCGAGCACCCGTACGTCGACCCTTCGAAAGCAGACGCGGCGCAGTTGCTGCCCGACGCCGTGGCGGCGGAGCGATCGGCGGCGAGCAAGTCGATGGTGTTGCTCAAGAACGACAACAGCACGCTGCCACTCGATGCGACCAAGTCTGTCGCCGTGATCGGCCCGCTTGGCGACGACCAGCATGACATGCTCGGTCCATGGTGGGGCACCGGCCGGGATCAGGACGCGGTGAGCCTGTACACCGGCATCAAGGCGCAGGACCCGAACACGACGTTCGTGAAGGCTTGCGACCTGCCGAACACGGAACCACCGCAGTACAACCCCGCGGATGACTGCCCGGTAGGCCCCGGGTTCGACCAGGCTGTGGCTGCGGCCCAATCGGCCGACCAGATCGTGCTGGCGCTCGGCGAGACCCGAGAGATGAGTGGCGAGGCCACGTCGCGCAGCAACATCGACCTGCCCGGCCAGGAGCAGGAACTGATCAACCGGGTCGCGGCGCTCGGCAAGCCGTTCACCGTCGTGCTGTTCAACGGCCGCCCGCTGACTCTGACCAACGTCGCGGCCAAGTCGCCGGCCATCCTCGAGGCGTGGTTCCCGGGCGTACAGGCCGGCAACGCGACGGCCGACGTACTGTTCGGCAAGGTCAACCCCGGCGGCAAGCTGCCGGTGTCCTTCCCGGTCAACATCGGACAAGTGCCGATTTACTACAACCACGAGCCCACCGGTCGCCCGTGCGACATCACGTCCAAGTACAACTCGCGCTACCGCGACCTGACCACGTGCGACCCGCTGTACTCGTTCGGATATGGGCTGAGCTACACCACGTTCAGTTTCTCCAACCTGCAGCTCAGCTCCGCGACGATGTCGTCGAAGGGCAGCATTAAAGCCACCGTGAATGTCACCAACACCGGGACTCGCGCGGGCGACGAGGTCGTGCAGCTCTACATCCACGATCCGGTGGCGAGCATCTCGCAGCCGGTACGCCGGTTGCGCGCGTTCGAGCGCGTGACTCTGACACCCGGTCAGACCAAGGCAGTGTCGTTCTCACTCAACCGGAACGATGTCGGCTTCTACGACAACATGGGTAAGTTCGTCGTCGAACCGGGTCAGATCGATGTCTACGTCGGAGACAGCTCCAAGGCGACCATGACGCAGTCGTTCACTGTCACCGCCAAGTAGCCGAGGAGGTAACCTAGCCGCTTCGTGATCTTGGGCTTGATGCCGAATAGCGCGTCAAGTCCAAGATCACGGGCCTGGTAGCTGAGGTAGTAGCGGTTTACGAACAGGGGTGTAGACCGAGCTGTACGAGCCTCATTCGTTGTCCTCGACGTACTTCTTCGGGTCTTTGTCGACGATCGGCACGCCGGTGAAGTGCTCGGCCTCGTAGGCGATGAACGCCACCGCGATCTTGTGCCGAGTCTCGAGGTCGACGTGGCGGCGAAAATCACGTAGCCCCTCGTGCTCCTCCTCCCCCATGTGCTCGTCATTGGCCTTGCGGGCTGCGATCACCCCCTGCCACCACCCGCTCGAACCGACGTCATGGAGGGACGCCGCGCGAATCCCGTCGCGGATCTCGTTATGGTCGCCGATGGCATCTATGGTTTCCTCGGCCTCGGTGCTGTCCTTGAGCCGCTCGCCGAGCTTGAGCAGGGCCGGATAGAAGTAGACCTCTTCCGCCTCGGCGTGCACCTCGAGCATGGCCGACAAGCGGTTCCACAGGACCTGCAGCGTTTGGGTATCGGACTGATCGACTTCGTCGATGCGAGCGAACAGTCGGCGCTGCTCTTCATGATCAGCAAGGATGATCTCTGTGATGTCCATGTCGTGTCACCTTCGCAAGATGGCCGAGTGGTTCGCACCGATCCTATGGTCACTCGGCGACGCGTCAGCGAACAGTCAGGACGTCCATCACGATGAGATCAATATCGCGGAAATACCGACCAGACGAAGGCGCCAGTCGTCTGGGTCACTGGTCGAGGCAGTGACGATCGCCTGTGGCGGGAAGCTGCGCGGATCGCCGCCCGTCGTCACGAATTGCAACGCGCTGGTTGATGACTTTCGAGCGGCCGAAAGTCAGTCCGCTCCGAGGCGCGGCTAGAACCGTGGTTCGAACGGCGGCGCACCTGGGGGCGCACTCCCGGCCCGACGAGGGGCTGAATCAAGATCTCGCAGCCGGCGCTGTTGCCGTCGCGCAAACATCACTAGCGCAACAAGCAGGATCGCGGCGAGAACCCCGAAAGTGACCAGGTTGCTCAGCATCGAGCTCAACTCCATCAACTACCGGGGACACCCGGCTGTCCAGGGTCATGTCGATTTTACATCTTGCCCACGAAGTTGGACCGCCAAACCCGGGCTGGCGGCTCAGCCGAAGCGATGTCGGCTCAGCCGGAGCGAACGTCGGTCGGGATGCGCCAACCCGAGCTGCGATAGCAGGTGGCGTCCGCTGCAACGACCAGCGCTTCGTACCCGTCGACGTCGGCTATCCAGCGCACTCCAGCCGGACCCATGACGAGCACGGCCGTCGCGTATGCGTCAGCCTGGGTCAGCGACGGACCCGTGACGGTAGCGCTGATCGCGCGTGTCGCCGGGTGGCCCGTGAACGGGTCGACGATGTGGGCGCCACGCTCGGCCGTCCCCGACGTAGCAACGGCAAAATCTCGGCCGGACACAACCGTAAGAACTCGCCTGGATTCGCGTGGGTCGCCTATGCCGACGGTCCAAGGCCTTCCAGAAGCCGCCTCGCCGACGAGCTGCATGTCGCCCCCGCCGTTTACGGCCTGGTTGGCGGTACCGTGCGCGGTCAGCTGTCGGCTCGCGTGTTCAACGGCCCAGCCCTTCACGAGTCCGGTCGGATCGAGTCGACCGTTCGGCATGGCGGTGAAATAGCCGCCAGTGACCACTTGCGCGTCGGCACAGAGTTCGAGCACTTCGGCAACGTCTCGATGGGCACCGTCCAACGTGATCTCACCGCGTTGCAGGCGGCAGATGTCGCTGTCGTACCGGTACGTGCTGAACACGCGGTCGACCTCGTGCAGCCAGCTGACCACATCGCCGATGGCATCGTCCCAATTTCCCGGGTCACGGATGTCGATGGTGAACACGGTGCCCATGCAATGCTCGACATGTACCGTGCGCTGCTGTTCGGTGTGCGCTCGCGCCGTCGAAGGTGTCATTTCAGGCCAGCCTTGTCGAGCGCGCTCTGCAGAGACTGGACGTAACCCTGGCTGGTGTAAGTAGCCCCGGAGATCATGTCGATCTTCGCATTGCCCGCGGACAGCGCTTCTTGGTTGAGGGCTGGGATCGCGTTGGAGTTGATCTCCTGGTCACGGGAATTTTCGCTGGGGTACTCAACCGCCGTGACGTCGGAGAGCTTTCCGTTGGTGACGGTGATACGAACCTGGACGGGCCCCCATCGCGTGTCAGCGGCGTCTCCGGTAACCGTATTCGACGACGAGCCGGGAACGCTCGGGGCCGACGGTTCGCTCCCGGTGTTCGGCGCCCCGCCTGATGTGCTCGGACCAGTAGTGCTTATCGCCGCCGGCGGGTTTGCGACTGACGCCGAGTGCGTCTTGAACGACAGCAGACCGACCAGGCCGGCGATCGTGCCGACGATGGCGAATGCCACCCGACGCATGACGATGTCTCTCTTCTTCCAGCAGCTCAGAATTCGAACGACTCGTGGTGGATTTGCCGACGCGGCACCTCTGCTTCGCGAAGCGCAGCAACGACCGACTCCGCCATACGGTCCGGGCCGCAGACGTACACGTCGTGATTGCGAAGGTCGGGGATGTTGGCCGTGAGCGCCTCCTTCGACAACGGGTCGTAGCCCAGCTCGCTCCGATGTCCGGTGACGATGTGCAGCTGCGCCCCACGCTGGTGAGCGATCGCGACGAGTTCGTCGCGGAACACGGTGTCGGCGTTGTGCCCGGCACGGTAGATCAAGGTGATGTCGCGCTGGCCGCCAGGCAGCGTCTCGAACAGCGCTCTTAGCGGGGTTATGCCGATCCCGCCAGCGATGAGCAGCACCTTGCGTCGGCGCCGGCGGATCGCGGTCATCGCGCCGTAGGGGCCTTCGGCGAACACGCGGGTGCCCGGCCGCAGGCGAGCGAGCGCGGAGCTGTGCTCGCCGAAGTCCTTCACTGTGATTCGCAGCCAGTCCGGGCGGGGCGCCGCGGACAGCGAGTACGGGTTGGACGCCCACCACAGGTCACGGGCGAGGAACCGCCAGCGGAAGAACTGACCGGATTGCGCCTGCAGTTCGTCCAAGTGCTGGCCGCTGATCACGATGGACGTCACGCCGGGCGTCTCCGGGTAGACGGCCGCGACGCGCATCTGGTGACGGATGGCCTGCCACGCGGGCACGGCGAATCGGAACCAGACAATGGCGGCGGCAACCCCGATGTACATGGCGGACCACACGACGCGGGCCGGCCGATTGGTCAGGAAATCCGCACCGGTCGCGAATTGATGGCTGAAGGCGAGGGCCACGGCCAGGTACGTGTAGAGGTGCAAGTAGTACCAGGTCTCGTAGCGCATTCGGCGTCGGGCCACCCGGGCGGACACGACGCCGATGCCGACGAACAGTAGACCGGCTACGGACGCCATCAGCACGTCCGGATAGCTGGTCAACAACGTGGCGGTCTGGCTTACCACGTTGGTGTGGGCGGTGACCGCGTAGCCCCAGATGATCAGCAGTCCGTGCGCTACGACAAGGCTCACGATGTATCGGCCGCCGTGCGCGTGCCATCGCGCCAGCTGATCCGCGCCGATGCCGCGTTCCAGCGGTGGGATCCGGGCCATGAGCGCGAGAAGGACCACGACGCCGTAACCGGCAAGCAGGCCGGTCACCCGACCGGCGTTGGTCAGCCAGTCACCGAATCCATGGATTGCCGTGGTGTCGTTCCACCACAAGGCGATCGTCGCCAGGGCGCCGGCCGCGATGACTGCCAGCACGATGGCTTGGCTCGCGGCCGGCTGCGTCGATGGCAGCGTGGAAGACGCCGCCGATGCGGCGGGGTGGACGGGCCGACGATCTCGAGCAGCGACGGTCATAAGGCGAGACTCACCGTGGGTTGCCGCCGCATCC
>Ga0207693_10000801_pt1 | contig 28098 bp, 26 predicted proteins | sample LARL81metaG_FD_184347 | JGI IMG/M metagenome (GOLD analysis project Ga0207693, IMG submission 184347) | Corn, switchgrass and miscanthus rhizosphere microbial communities from Kellogg Biological Station, Michigan, USA - LAR L8-1 metaG... | ecosystem: Host-associated > Plants > Roots >... | reverse complement strand
CGCCCAGCAGAATCGGTGAGCGAGATCCCGGCCGCGAGGGTGTGCCCAGACCGTCCGGACCAGCGTGGAGCCTGCGCCAAGCCCAGCTTTCGTGGCGAGCGATGGATTGCGGTCTTTCACCGGATCACCACCTCCAGGAGCAGGAACAGGGCCCGCCGGGCGCGCCCGCGGTTCGCGGGCGGCCGGTATCCATCAGGAGGATCTCGCCAGCATGGCACCGCAAGCGCAATGGATTCACAGCTTCCTCACCGACGACAAGATCCACTGTCTGTACCTCGCCGGCAACGCCGAAACCATCCGCGAGCACGCCCGCCGCGGCGGATCTCCCGCAGACCACGTCGCGCTCGTCCGAGCGCTGATCCATCCGACGACCGGAGAGACACCTCTCGCGGGCGAATAGCCACCGGTTATGCCGATGTCGACGTGAGCACCCCCTGGGCAGCCGCCAGCACTTCGACCCATCGGCCACGATGCGCGCTGCGCACCAGCAAGTCTCCCCAGCACCACCATCCACACACGACAAGGAGACCGCCATGCACCCCACCATCAGCTACCACCTGGCCACGGCCCGGGCCGCCGAGCTGCGCAGCCAGGCCCAGCGAGACGCACTGGCCCGCGCCGCCCGCCACGCGCGAACGCACAAGCTCGAGCATGCCGCGCTTAGGCTCGCGGCCGCAGGGCGCCGCCTGCTCACCTCCCTGCGCCCCCGCGGGCGCTGGCAAGGCGGCGATGCGGGAGGCTGGTCAGGTGCCCAGGTCCTGGTACCGCCGTCCCCCGAGTGTCGCCTCTGCGCCGATGGGACGGTCGAGCCCGAGGATCAGCCGCATGGCGGTGGTCTTGCCCGCGCCGTCAGGGCCCAGGAACCGGGTGACCAGGCCTGGCCTGACCGTGAAGCTCAGGCCGGCGACCGCTAGCGTGGCCCCATATCGCTTGGTGAGGCCCGGACCTCGATCATCTGGCCCGCGCTCATCGCCGCAAGCCGCCGAAGAGCGTTCCGCGCTCGCGGACACCGAGCCGGGCACAGCCGCCCGTCGTGCTGCTGGCCGGCCAGAGCCTGTCACCAGCACATCTGGCAACATGCCCTCCTCCGGCCAGTTTCCGGGCAGACTCGAACGTCGACCAATCGTCTCGCCCGCTTCGATCGCCTGAGCCTGCTGACGGTCGGGGTGTTCTTGCCGTGGGGATGGGGCTGGAGCCGACCGGCCGCAACCCGCGTCATTTCACTGTGGGCCTTTGATGACCTGGGGTCCGGTGTGCGGCGGCTTGTCAGCTGCGCGCACCGGGTCGTGCCGAACGCCTATCACGACGCGTAACCTGGTTGGTAGGGAACTGTGATAGACGCGCGCATCGACTTGGTAGCCGACCTCAACGACGAAGACGATGAGGGACTCGGCTGGTCCACGCTGAGCGACGCTAGAGACCCCGCCGCATCCGTGTCGGGGTGATGGTGGTGGCTGGGAACCGCCAGGCCCAAGCAGTCGTCCGGGTGGTGGCCGTCGATGACGACGGGCAAGTCCATTTCGCCGTCCTGCCCGGGTCGGTGGCGAAGAACAGCCACCTCATTGGCCGCGCGTTGGCCTGAGTGCCTGCCAGGTTCCAGCACATCAGCTTGGGAACCGCCTCCCGGGCGAGATCCGAATCCTGACCTTCTGCAAGCCATGCAGCACGGTTCGCCTGACGGCGTCGCGCTGGGTCCGGTTACCGCACCCATCAGATCAGGGCCATGTTGGCGGCTGAGCACGTCTGGCTCGGTCCGGCGGAATCTAAGCCCGTTGGGACTTGGAATGGTCGTGGTCTGCCCCGGCATCTCGTCGGGGGAGGTCCACCTGGAAATGCCGATTCGCAGCCTCACGTGGCTGGCAACTGGCGCTTGGTAAGGAGGTACGAGGAGCTCATCCGTGCGAGTTGGCTGGTGTAGGTCGCGTCGTCGACAGGGTCGGCGGTGAAGCCCGGACCGTAGGCGACGCGGATGACGAGGGCGGAGAACACGGTGGTGAAGCAGGTCCGCAGCACCGTGTCGACATCGGTGCCGGGGTGGGTGATCTGGGGGGAGAGGGGCCGCAGCAGGGTGGTGAACAGGGTGCCGAGTTCCCGGCTGTAGAAGGAGCCGCGACGGTTGACCTCGGGGTGCACGCCGGATATCAGCACGACTGCCCGGAGCAAGGCCTGGTGGCGGCTGAACATTGCCGCTAGCTCCCGGACGGCGGTTTCGATCAGGGCGGTTGCGTCCAGCCCGAGCCAGTGTGCCGGGTTGCCGAAGATTTCGTGATCGGCCCTGATCCGGGCCATGCCGTGTTCGTAGACCGCGAGGAACAGGGCGTCCTTGCTGGGCGCACGGTCGTAGACCGCCCGTGGCGGGACCTGTGCGCGCTCGCACACCGCGGCGATGGTGAAGCCCTCATAGCCTGCCTCTTCGAGCAGCGCGACGCCGGCGTCCAGTACCCGGGCCCACGCCCGGCGGCTGCGTTCCTGCTGTGGCGGCCGGATGGTCAGGCGGTCGGGCAGGTCTGGTGCGGGATGGGTCATGTCTCCATCTATCGTCGTCGAAAGTCCCCCTGGTCCTAGACGTCCGGCGGCTCTGCGGGGCCGGCTTCGGCCGCACCGGCGTAGACTCGCATGAATTCCGCGGCCAGGGACGGGTGCCGGCCGCGGGAGATGCCGCATTCGGATGCGATACCGAAGCCGTGCACGTACTTGGCTGCCGCGGCCATCCGCTGCCGGGTGCCGTCCACGCCGTCGCTGACGTGCACCAGGCCGAGGTACAGCTCCGTCCCTGGCGGCAGCCGCAGCCCGGAGAGAGGCTCGTAATAGGCGTCGTCGGTCCGGTGCGCCGGCACCGGCATGTGGATGTAGGCGACCGGGCGGCCCGCGCTCGCCGTGATCAGGTTCGCGAGCTCGGTCATCTTGGTGGCATCGACCGGGTCGATGAAGTGCGCGGCGTCAAGGTCGCCGTAGCAGAGGTGGAAGCCGAGCTCTATGTCGTCCGGAACGGCCGTGGACAGGCGCCGGAACATGTCGGCGTAGACCTGCTCGATGCCGGGGAAGGGCGGCGCGCCCTGCCAGCGGCCATCCCACTGCAGCATTTCGACGCACACATCCCATTGCAGCGCGAGGTCCTCGTGCCGGACGGCCGCCGCGATCCTGGCGACCTCGCCGAGCATGGCCTGCTCGTAGGCGGGCAGTATCTGCTGGGCGTCGGGCTGGACGCAGAACGAGTTGATGACCGCGTACGGGGTCGGCAGGCTTACCTGGAAGCGCACGCCGGGCGGGAGGATGCCGGCGCGGCGGGCGGCCAGGAAGTCCTGGTAGGAAGCCCGGGCCTCGCGGGAGTAGCCGAGCTCGCCGAAGTGCAGGTCTTCCGGCCGTACTCCGTCCCTCAGCTTCAGCGGGATCAGCCCAAGCGTTGTGTCAGACCCGACGACCTCCAGATCAGGATTAGATCGCAGAACGGGGATCTGCCAGCTGATCCACAGTCGGCGTCCGCCTGGTTCCCCGTCGGGCACTCGCTTGAGGTGCGGTCCGAGCACCCGGCCCGCGGTGGCGAAAACCTCATCCGGGGTATCAAGCGCGACGCTCCCGACGAGGTGCACGGGAATTGTCATAGTTTTACCCCCTCCAACGCTCGGGACTGCCCAGAGCCGACAACCGTAGTGTGCACTACGGTTTAGCCTTGGATCTAAACTGCGAGATACCGCTCAGCCTGTCAAGGGCCTAGGGCGGCCTTCTCGGATGCGGGGCCGGATGCGCGCCGGGCTCACCGGCGGCAGGTCCAGCCCGGGTACTACCCGGTTGCGGATCGTGCCGATGGCTTCCACCGTCATCTCCACCACGTCACCCGGCCGCAGTGGAGGCGGTACCCGTTCACCGCGGCGGCCCCAGAGTTCGGCGAGGCAGCCCCCGTTGCCGCAGGTGCCCGACCCGATCACGTCTCCCGCCCGGACCCACGTACCCCGGGAGGCGTAGGCGATGAGGTCCTCGAACGTCCAGCTCATGTTGCTCAGCAGGTCGTGGCCCGCCTCAGTGCCGTTCACCAGCACCCGCGCGCCCAGGGCCAGGAACCCGTCGGCGTCTCGGTACGGCTCTAGCTCGTCCGCGGTGACCAGCCACGGCCCGAGAGTGGTCGCGGTGTCCTTGCCCTTGGCCGGGCCGAGCCCGACCTTCATCTCCCGGCCCTGCAGGTCCCGGGCAGACCAGTCATTCAGCACGGTGTAGCCGAAGATGTGCTCGCGGGCCGCCGACGGCGTCAGCGAAGCGCCGTCGGCGCCGATCACGGCCGCGACCTCGAGCTCGAAGTCGAATACCTGGCAGCCCGGCGGCACCGGCACATCGTCAAAGGGGCCGGTGACCGCGTACGGGTTGGTGAAGTAGAACGCCGGCGCCTCGTACCACTCGGGCGCGACTCCACTGCCGCCGGAGACACCGCGCACTACGCCCTCGACGTGCTCCTCGAAGGCAGTGAAATCCCGTATCGTCGGGGGCTGCAGCGGCGGCAGCAGGCGGACCGACGCGAGTGGCACGGCCGGCCCGAGCAGAGCGGCCCTGCCGGTCTCGAGCGCCGCGGGGAGCCCGGACCGGACAAGGTCAAGCCCGGTCATCCCGGCGGGCAGCGGGTGCAGCCCCTGCGGGCCGACGACCGCGCACCGCGTGGTGCCTTCGAGCTCGTAGCTGGCGTATCGCATGGGACTCAGCCTCGGGGTTCAGGACGGGAAAGCGCGGTCAGACCGGCGGGGCCACGAACAGGCCCCGGTCCTGATCGTTGAAGGACCTCGCCGCGACGAACTCGCTCATCGTGTTGGCGGTGCCCCACTGGTCGGCGACCTCTGGCTGGCTGAAGTCGTACAGGTGCGGGTGCCAGGTGTCCTCGTCGATCTGCTCGAGTTCGGTGGTGTACTCGACGGTGTTCCCGTGCGGGTCGAGGAAATAGCTGAAGGTGTTGTTTCCGGCCAGGTGCCGGCCCGGGCCCCAGATCTTCTCCACCCCGGCGCGTAGCAGCCGCCCGGTGCCGCGCATGTACTCGTCGATGCCGCGCAGCTCGAAAGAGACGTGGTGCAGGGCGGCATGCGGGGCCTTGGCGATCGCCAGGCTGTGATGCCAGGCATTGATCCGCATGAAGTGCATGGCTTCGCCGATCGCCGGGTGTGTGAGGGTGTCGGACAGCCGGAAGCCCAGGTGTTGCTCGTACCAGGCGCGGGTGGCGTTCAGGTCCGGGGAGTTGAGCACTACGTGCGATAGCCGCACCGGGATGGATTCCGTCGCCTCGATGTGGCGGTGCCGCCGCGTCTGCACGTCGGCGGACACTTCGACGGTCCGGCCGTCGAGGTCGAAGAACCGGAAGCCGTATCCGGCGCCAGGCGTATCCAGCATGCCTGGCTCGCGTATGAGCTGGACTCGGGCTGCCAGCAGGCGGCCGGCTAGCGTGTCGACGTCCCCGGTGCTGGCCGCTCCGAACGAGACCAGGTCCAGCCGTTTCTCCGGAGCCTGGCGTAGCCGGATGATGTACTGTTCCGGGCTGCCTTCGGCGGCGAGGAATGCCAGGCCAGAGTCCTCGACGACAGTTGTCAGTCCCCATATCCCGCTGTAGAAGGCGAGCTGCCTGGGGTAGTCGGGCACGGCGAGGTCGACGTGCCGCAGGTGGGTGAGCAGTGCCATGGTGTCTCCTCAGCGAAGCCCGAGCAGGTCCGCGGCGTTGCCGCCGCGGACAGCATGAAGGTCGGATCCGGCTAGCCCGGCGGCGCGCAAGCCCGGCTGGCCGGCCACCGCCTCGTCCACGCCGGGCAGCAGGACGTGGGCGTGCACGTCGATGACCGGGACCTCGGTCACGGCTGTTCCTTCAGCGCGGCCATGGTGGCGCCGATCAGGCCGGGCACGTCGGCGTCCCGCACCCCGTCCAGCAGCCACTGGCCGAGCTGCACCGAGGCGTCCACCACCATCCGGACGCGGGGCAGGCGGCGCTGCCAGTATTCGGTGAGCAGATCGTCGTCCCAGGTCTCGTGCGCGGTGAGCAGCCCGGCGAGGACGGACACGTCCTCCAGCGACATCGCCGCACCCTGCGCCAGTGTCGGCGGGCAGGAGTGCGCGGCGTCGCCGGCGAGCACCACCAGGCCGCGATGCCACGGGCCTTCGACGAGCAGCCGGTCGAACCAGGTGTAGTTCACCTGCTTGGGGTCGGTGATCGACTCGCGGATCTGGGGCCAGAAACCGCCGTAGCCCTGGGCCAGGCGGCGCATGTGCGCCGCGTACTCCGCCGGGTCGACCATGCCCCGCTCGAGCGCCGGCTCCACGAGGTAGGCGTAGATGGTGGTGGCGCTGGTGGGGCAGTAACCCGCGATGTAGCAGCGGCCGCCGTAGGCCAGATCGGTCCGCTCCAGCCCTTCCGGCCTGGGCGCGGAAGCGCGCCAGATACCCATCCCGGTGGGTGCCGGCCGGTCGGTGATGCCGATCATCGCCCGGGTCGCGGAGTTGCGCCCGTCAGCGCCCACGACCAGGTCGAACCGGCCGGCCGTCCCATCGGTGAAGAAGACGTCGACCCCGTTGGCGTCCTGGCGGAGCGACTCGACGCTGACGCCGAGCCGGACGCCGGCGCCCGCGTCAAGCACCGCGGCGGTCAGGATGCGCTGCAGGTCCGCTCGCCGCATGCCGGTGGTGGCGGGCAGGTCGGGGCCGCCGGCCCGGGAGTCCTCTGAAACGAATAGCACGGTACCGTCCGGGGCGGTCAGCCCGACGGTGTTGAAGCTGAAGCCGTGATCGCGGACCGCGTCCCAGACACCGACCTCACGCAGCACGCGCAGCGCGTTGCCCTGCAACGTGATGCCCGCCCCCGACACGTTCCAGTCGGGCTCGATCTCGGCCATGCTGACCTCGATGCCGGCCCTGCGCAGCAGGACGGCGAGGCTGTTGCCCGCGATGCCGCCGCCAACAATCAGAACGGTTCTCATCTCACTCCGCCTCCGCCACGCACCGGGTTCGCTGAGTGCCGAGCCCGGTGATCGTCGCCTCCATCACGTCGCCGGGCCGCAGCACCCTGCCCCAGGCCAGGCCATTCCCGGCCGGGCTCCCGGTCAGCACCAGGTCACCCGGCAGCAGGGTGGTCACCTGCGACGCGTACGAGACGAGCCGGGCGACGCCGAAGATCATGTCCTTGGCGGACTCATCCTGCATGACCTGCCCGTTGAGCGTCAGGGTGAGCCGCATGCCCGCCGGATCCCCGGCGAGAGCCGCGGGCACCAGGTACGGGCCAAGCGGGGTGAATCCCGGGGCGTTCTTGCCGCGCAGCCAGTCGGTGCCAATTCCCGGCATGTCCCGGCGGAATACCTGGTCCCTGGCGGTGATGTCATTCGCGATGGTGTACCCGGCGACATGCCGGAGGGCCTGCTCGGCTTCCACCCGCCACGCGGGCGCGCCGATCACGGCCGCTAGTTCCAGTTCCCAGTCGGGCTGTGCGCACCACGACGGCAGCACCACGTCGTCGTACGGGCCGGTTACCGACGACGGCAGGCCGACGAACAGGTACGGCTCGCCGGTGGCCGCCCTGGCGTCCATCATCGCCGCAGCTTCGGCCCGGATCTGCTCCGCCGGCCGCCCGCCCGCAGGCTCATGCGCGACCGCGAGTTCGATAACGTGCGTGCGGTAGTTGGCGCCGGACTGGAAGACCTGCCTGGGCTCAACGGGGGCGTGGGTGCGCAGCCGGTCGACCCGGATCCAGCCGCTGTCCCGGCCGTCTCCGGCGGCCGAATGCAGCCGGGGCAGCGCCTCGTCCCAGTGCTCGAGCAGCGACCGGGTGCTGAGCGGGCCGGCCCCGGCGAAGACAGCGAAATCGCGGTCCGCGGTCAGGTCGCGGACCCGGCCGCCAGCCACCAGGCCGGGGAACGGGGCCTGTCCAGGGACCGAGAACGTGCCGACCGCGAACGGGCCCGCGAGCTTCATGCCAACAAATCTGACACCATTTGCGATGATCAGGGAAATCGATTCTTCGAATGAGATCATCCATCAGGTGGATACCACTGCCGACAGGGGTAGGTGACAGCGGTGAACTTGAACACCATGGACCTGAACCTGGTCCTCGCCCTTCGCGCCCTGCTCGAAGAACGCAACGTCACCAGGGCCGGGCAACGGGTCGGGCTCAGCCAGCCCGCGATGAGCGCCGCGCTGGCCAGGCTGCGCCGGCATTTCGGCGACGACCTGTTGTCCCGCGTCGGCGGGCAGTACGAGCTGACCCCGCTCGGCAAGGCCCTGCTCGACCGCGCCGCCACCGCGTGTGACCTGCTCGAGCGAGTCTTCACCAGTCAGGCGCACTTCGACCCCGCCCGCGAGGAGCGTGAGTTCACCCTGTTCACCTCCGACTACGCGGTCGCGGTATTCGGCGCCGAACTCGCCCGTACCGTGCATGCCGAGGCTCCGGGTGTCCGGCTGCGCTTCCGGCAGGCGCCGCCCGACATCGCCGAGAACGCCGCGGCGCTGCTGACCACAGCCGACGGGCTGTTCATGCCGCACGGCGTTATCAGCGGCTTTCCCGCGGTCGACCTGTTCACCGACCGCTGGGTCTTCCTGGTCGCCAGGGACAATCCCGAAGTGGGCGACCAGCTCACCATGGCCGACCTGGCCACGCTGCCGTGGGCGGCCTACCAGCGCGCCTCGGACGCCCTGGCCGCCAGGCAGCTGACCATGATCGGCGTCGAGCCGCGGGTGGAGGTCTCCGCGGACAGCTTCCAGTTGCTGCCGTTCCTCGTCGCAGGAACCCGCCGGGTGGCGCTCATCCAAGAGTCCCTCGCCGCCGTCCTCCGCGGGGTGGCGCAAGTCCGCGTCATGCGGCCGCCGTATGACGCGGTACCACTGCAGGAAGCGATGTGGTGGCACCCAGTGCACACCCACGACGCCCCGCACGTCTGGCTCCGCGAGACCGTGGCCCGCGTCGGCGAGGCGCGGGAGACGGCTCCGCCTGCGCCCGGGCCGCTCAGGGACTAGCAGGGAAAGTGCGGGCAGGCGACCGTTCTGTCGCGATCGATCCGGAACGGCCGCTGGTTCCTCCGTCAGGACACCGCTTCGGCACGTCCGGCACGCCCCGAAAGTTTCCTTGTGATCGCGCAGACGCCCGCGCCCGTTCGGAACATCGCTGATGTCCGGCCTGCGGGGCCGGCAGCCAGCCGTCAGCCGAACACGCGGCGCTGGATTTCGCGGCGGTAGTCCTCGAGGGTGTTGTCCAGGTGCGCCGAAGTGGCCTGGGCGGCCGCGTCGGGATCGCCGTCCCTGATGGCACTGTAGATCGCTTCGTGTTCGATGACCGCGGCCTCGGCGTGCCCGCCTACTCCGGATACGCCGATGACGCTGGCCTGGCGCTGTAGCATGCGTGCTTCGCGAACCGCGGAGACAAGGAAGAAGTTGTGCGAGGCGGCGGCCACGCCGAGGTGGAACTCGTCATCGCCCCGCTCGAACTCCGCGTTGTCGCCGCAGGTGTGACCGTGGCGGCAGGCCTGCACCGCGGCCTCGATTTCGCGCAGCTCAGACGGGCTGGCTCGCTTCGCGGCGAGCCGGCTGGCTTGCATCTCCTGGCCGCGCCTGAATTCGAAGAGCATGAATATGTGGTCGAGGTTGGTGGGCGCGAAGAAGCCGCCCCACCGCGTGGCCCTGAGCATGCTCTCGCCGTCCGCGACATACAGGCCGCGGCCCTTCTGGGCGCTGACCTGGCCTGTCGCCGAGAGGATCTTGACGGCGTCGCGCACGACGGTGCGGCTGGTGCCCAGGCGAGTAGCCAGTTCCTTCTCCGTTGGCATGCGGTCGCCGGGCCTCAGGACGAGGTCTCCGATCAACTGCAGGATCTGCTCCGCCACTACCTCGTAGCGCGGCCGGTAGGCACCGGACGCTCCGCGCCCGGCAGGGCCGTCGGCCGGTGCCTCACTGCGGTCGTTCGTCAGAGGTACACCGTCCACGTACTCCACGCATCCCATCTTCTTCGTTCGCCGGGCGGGCGCATAGGACCTCACTCCCATTGATACGTGTCATCCTATCCATGCCGAACCGTTGAGGCAAGATAAATACTACTCATTTTTGCAAGAGGTTGTATCGGGATGAAAGGGGTCATAACTACTTATTTCTCACGTATATCAGTTTAAACAAAAGATAGGCATGCTTATAACCTTGACGAGACCAGTCCTCATGCGCGTTAATTGGCATGCAAGGCGCGCGTAACTCTGCGTTTACAGGAGCTACTCTCCCAAATAGGTAGTACACATAAATCGATCTCTGTTGTCCTCCCGTCGTGGCGGCGGACAGGCGACTACACAACGTAGTGGAGGCATCAATGGCCCTGGGTATCCGCGCCGCCCGCGCGCGAAGCCGTCTGAGAGCGTCAAGCGCACGCGTCGCGTTCGCCGTCGGTGCGGTCGCGCTGGCGGTCACCGTCGCCGCGTGCGGGAACGGGAGTTCCTCGTCAAGCGGTTCCGTCTCGGGCGCCGGCGCGAAGGACGGCTTCACGCAGGCGGCGCAGACTTCCGGCCCGCTGGTGGTGTGGGTGGACTCCACCCGCGTGCCCGCCGCGCAGGCATACCAGAAGGCCCACCCGAACGTGAAGCTGGACATCGTCACCTATGACGGTGACGCCAACGGCTCCAACACGCTGCAGACCAAGGTCAGCCTCTACAACCGCACCGGGAGCGGCTGGCCGGACGTGGTGTTCAGCGCCGAGAACAACGAGATCGCCTGGGCCCAGCCCGCCGGGTTCACCGCGCCGCTGAGCAAGGGCCTGATCCCGGATTCGGTACTGAACAACTTCTCCCCCGGGGCGCTGGCCCCCTGCACAGTCGACGGCACGGTGTACTGCCTGCGCAACGACCTCGCGCCGACCCTGCTGTGGTACAACGCGCCGCTCATGAAGCAGTGGGGCTACCAGGTTCCGACGACATGGGCGCAGTATGAGCAGATCGGGCAGGAGGTCGCCAGGCAGCACCCGGGCTACATCGTGGGCGCCGCGGGCGACACCTTCACCCCGGAGATCTATATGTGGGCCAGCCAGTGCCAGGCCAACGGCATCACCGGCATCCGCTCGGTGACGGTGAACGTGACCAGTTCCGACTGCCAGCGGATGGCCGCTCTCCTCGACACGCTCCTGGCGGACAAGTCGATGTCAAAGCTGAGCGTGTTCAGCAGCGCCTTCGACAAACAGGAGCAGGGAAAAGTGCTCATGATGCCGGGCCCGGTCTGGTACACCGGGGCGATCTTCAACACCACCTCGGGCCTGAACACGCCGAAGGGCCTGCTGGCCGCCGCGCCGATGCCGCAGTGGCCCGGGACGACCCCGGCCACCACGGGGAACGTCGGCGGGGGCTTGTGGCTGTTGTCGGCGCACTCCGCGCATCTGGCGGAGGCCGTCAGCTTCCTTGAGTGGGTGACGACCAATGACGCCTACCAGGCCGACATGGCGCCCGGCCTGCCCGCGTACGCCCCGGCGGCCTCGAAGTGGCTGGCCAACCAGCAGAACTCCGGCTACTTCGCCAACAACATCGTCCCGGTGATCCAGCAGACCGCCGGCCAGGTGTGGCAGGGCTGGGGCTACGGCAAGTTCAGCCAGGAGGCGATCTGGGCGTCTACCGTCACTCCCGGCATAACGTCAGGCAAGGCGATCGTTTCGATGCTGCCGTCCTGGCAGACCGCGATCACCAACTACGCCACGGCCGCCGGCTACCAGGTCAGCCATTGACCCCGGTGACTACCGATCCCGCCAGGGCGCGCGCCCGCCGCGCGCCCTGGCGGGCCGTCCGCGCCGGCCACGCCTTCGTGGCCGGCTACGTGATCCTGCTCGCCGCATTCGGGATCGTGCCGGTGGTCTACGGCATCTACTTCGCGTTCACGAACGCGGGCAACAGGTGGACGGGGCTGTCCAACTTCATCCAGTCCGCCCAGGACTTCCGGTATGTGGCCGCCTTTGAGCACATCGGGGTCTACCTGACGATCTGGCTGGCCGCCCTCGTGGTCTTGGTGACTGCCCTGGCGCTGGTGCTGCACCAGTTGCCGGTGTGGGGTATCAGCGGGTTCGTGCGCTTCCTGTACTACATTCCGGGAGCGCTGGCGGGCGTCGCGAGCGTGCTGCTGTGGCTGTTCATGCTCGACCCGAGCGTCAGCCCGGCGGCCTCGTTCCTGCACCTGCTCGGCTACGGTACGTTCAGCCAGGTCATCGCGCCCAGTCATCTGGCGATCCTGTTCGCGATGATCGCGTTCTGGACCGGGGCCGGCGGCTGGATCGTGGTGATGTACGGCGCGCTGAACAACATTCCGCTCGACATCATGGAGGCCGCGCGGATCGACGGTGCCGGGGCATGGCGCATCGCCCGGTACATCCAGATCCCGATGCTGCGCAAATGGATCGTTTACATGGCGATCCTGGCGTTCGCCGTCGGCGCGCAGCTGTTCGTCGAGCCCCAGCTCGTCTCTGAGGCCAGCCTGGGGGTAGGCGGTCGCGACTACTCGCCCAACCAGCTGGCCTACGACTTCGCATTCCAGAACAACAACGTCAACTACGCGGCGGCGATCTCTATCGAGCTCCTCGTGCTCTCCCTGGCGGTGGCCGCCGTATTCGTGACTAGATCAAGATTCTTCGATGCGAGCTGATACCGAAGCGCCTGCTGTGCGCGGCGTGGCCGTTCCGCCGGGCATGCGATCCCGCCGTCGGCCGCGCCCATCGCGCGCGGCGCGCCAGGTGCTTCCCGGGCTGCTGCTGCTTGTTTTCGTCGTCTTCTTCGTCCTGCCGGTCATCTGGCTGCTGCTGGCCGCCACGAAGACGGACGCGCAACTCGTCCACGCCAGCCCGCTCTCGTTCGGGTCATGGCATCAGCTGCGGGTGAACTGGGACGAGCTGACCAGCTTCCAGGGCGACGTGATCTTGCTGTGGCTGCGCAACTCGGCGGTATATGCGTTCCTCGCCCTGGCAATCACGCTCGCCGTGGGCATCCCGGCGGGCTACGCGATGGCCATGATGGACTTCCCCGGGCGGCACGCCCTGCTGATCACCACGCTGGTGGTCATGCTGATGCCGGCCACGACCCTGGTTGTGCCGCTGTTCCTGGAGATCAACGAGGTACACCTGGTCGGCACACTGTGGTCCGTCGTGCTGCCGTTCTCCTTCTACCCGTTCGGCGTCTACCTGACCTATATCTACTTCAGCACCGCGCTGCCGCGCGACCTGCTGGCCGCCGCGCGCATCGACGGCTGCTCGGAGTTCGGGGCGTTCCGCCGCGTCGCGCTGCCGCTGGCCGCACCGATCATCGCGCTGGTGGGCTTCTTCAGCTTCGTGGCCAACTGGACCAACTTCTTCTTGCCCTACGTGATGCTGCCGCAAAGCAGCCAGTACCCGGCCCAGGTTGGCATCGCACTGCTGCTGACCGACGTCCCGCAGTTCAACCCGACCGCGGGGAGCGGCACCGTGCTGCGGCCCGAACTCGCCCTGGCCACCCTGCTGGTGATCGGCCCGGTGTTGGTTGTGTTCCTGTTCGCGCAACGCTATCTGGTCAGCGGGCTGCTGGCCGGCGCTACGAAGGAGTGAGATGACGCCTGCCGGCATCGCGGCTTCCGTGCCTTTGCTTGAGCCCCCCGGCTGGGCCCTGGCCGAGCGTGAGCTGTTCGACCTGCTCGACCACGCCTGGCGTCGTTTCGCGCGCGACTTCACCGGCCCGGACGGGCGGCTGAATTACCGGCACACGCTGACCTCCCGTGACGGCGTGGACGACTTCTACGAGACGTTCTTCAACTGGCCGCAGCTGTACCTGCTCGGCGGGGCGGACGATCTGCTGGCCGAGGCCGAACGCCACTGGGAGGGGGTGACCGCGCAGCTGACCGAGCTCGGCATGCTCAAGGACGAATACGAACGCGGATACGACTGGTTCCACCAGGGCGAGAGCCTGCTCCTGCTCTACTTCCTGACCATGGCCAACCCAGCCCGGTGGACGCAGCGGGCGGTGCGGTTCGCCGAGCTGTACGTCGATCCCGCCCACGGCAACTATGACCCGGTCCGCCGCATCATCCGCCGCCCGCACAACGGCTCGGACCCCGGACGCGTCGGCCTGTTCGACGGAACGCACTATCCCTGGATCGACAGGGAGGAACAGAGCTACGGCTTCCCGCTCGACTGGCTGCTGCCAGACGGCGTGCCCGCACCGGAACGCGGCCGGGACCCGCGGCTGACCGACGAGATGAACACGCACCTGGGTGCGGGGGACACGGCGGTGAACCTCGCGGCCGCCGGGCTCGTCATGAACGCCTGGATCCTGACCGGCGACCCCCGCTACCGGGATTGGATCGGGCAGTATGTCGGCGCGTGGCGGGAGCGCGCCACAGCGAACCATGGGATCGTGCCGGACAACGTCGGCCCGGACGGAGTGGTCGGCAGCCTTCTCGACGGGCGCTGGTACGGCGGCCACTACGGCTGGTCCTGGCCGCACGGCTGGTACAGCGTCGGCTCGGCCGCCGCCGTGGCCGCACTGGCCGCCGCGACCGCGACCGGCGACGACGGCTACCTGGACCTGCTGCGCCCGGCCCTGGACACGATCACCGCCCAGGGCAAGGTGATGACGCTCACCGAATCCGACTCATCCCTTCCCTCCAGGTGGTATCCGCAGCTGGGGGAGGCCGTGACCGCACCGACGCTGCTGGTCCCGTTCCGGCACGGCGACCGAGGCTGGTTCGACTACAACCCCATGCTGGCACTCATCCCGATGGCCCTCTGGCACCACGGCGACGACCCGGCCGACCGGCAACGACTGGCGGAACTGCGCGAAAGAGCCGGATACGACTGGCGGACCGTCCGCTCCTTCCGCAGCAAGGAAGAGGCCGGACACGAAGAGCCCTGGTTCACGTTCCTGGCCGGCGACAATCCGGACTACCCCGAGAAGATGCTGGCCGCCGCGCAGGCCCAGGTGCGCCACCGGCTCGCTCGCATGCGGGCCTACCGTGACCACGACGTGGCCGAGCCCGACATCCACCTGTGGCAGCAGACCAATCCGGTCGTCACCGAGGCCCTAGTCCAGCTCACGTGGGGCGGCCCGCAGGTGATCTACAACGGAGGGCTGCAGCAGGCCCGGGTCCGCTACTACGACGCCGACCGGCGGCGCCCAGGGCTGCCCCCCGCAGTGGCCGCCCTGGTGTCCAGCATCGATCCGGCGGCCACCGTCGTTGACCTGGTCAACCTCGATCCGGAGCGAGACCGTGCCGTGATCGTGCAGGCCGGCGCGTTCGCCGAGCACGCCATCGAGGCCGTGCGCTACACCGCCTGCCAGGACGGTTCCTGGCTCGGCGGCCTCTACGACTACGGGCACGGCGAGCCCGCGGTCATCGAACGGCACGCCGACGTCGGCCGGCCGTGGCTGACCGTGCGCCTGCCGGCCTCCACCCGCATACGCCTGACCCTGCGGCTGGCCCTGCGCACCCGGAAACCGTCCTACGCACCGCCCTTCGGCGAGCCGGAGCCGCGTCCGGCCGATTAGTAGGGTTGATGGTCGTTAGCCACTGCTGACCGTGGTGGACCAGTGACAGTTCGAAAGAAGGAGCCGCATGCGCCTTGCCCAGAGCCGTACCGGCCTGCGGCTGCGCCCGCGCACGTGACCGTCATCGACGCCCACGTGCACCTGTGGGATCTGGCGGCACGGCCGCAGCCGTGGACAGCGGAGTTTCCCGCGCTGCAGCGGTCGTTCCTGCTTCCAGACCTGGAACCGGTGCTGGACTCGCAGGGCGTGGACGCCGCGGTGGCAGTCCAGGCCGGCGACACCACTGGCGAGACCCTCGGGCTGCTCGCGCTGGCCGCGACGTCGCTGCGGCTGGCCGGCGTGGTTGGCTGGGTGGACCTGGAGAGCCGGGACGTGCCCGTGGCCGTGGCTGCTCTCAAGACAGCGCCCGGCGGCGGCAAGCTGGTCGGCGTCCGTCATCAGCTCCAGGTCGAGCCCGACCCCAGGTATTTGGCCCGGCCCGGCGTGCGGGAGGGGCTGATCGTCGTGGCCGCCGCCGGACTGGCCTACGACGTGGTGGTTTCGCCCGGGCAGCTGCCGCTCGTCGCCGAGACGGCCGCGGCCCTGCCGGACGTGCGGTTCGTGCTCGACCACGCGGGCAAGCCGCCGATCGCCTCGGGCGACCTGAGGGCCTGGCGGGCGGACCTGGCCCGGCTTGGCGCACTGCCCAACATGGCCGTCAAGCTGAGCGGGCTCGTCACCGAGGCTGACTGGGCGGGGTGGACTCAGGCCGACCTGGCCCCTGTCATCGACCACGTGCTGGCCTGCTTCGGCGCCGAACGCACCATGGCCGGCTCCGACTGGCCGGTCTGCCTGCTGGCCGCCGATTACGGCGCGGTGCGGTCAGCCATCGCTGCGGCGCTGAGCCGCCTGGACAGCGCCGGACAGACGGCCGTGCTCGGTGGCACCGCCGCACGCTGGTACCAGATCGCGGTACGGTGAAGACCCGTCCGCTGCGCGGCCTGGCCATCACCGAGCTCGGACTGGGCGGCGCCTCCCTCGGAAACCTCTACCGCGAGACCTCTGAAACAGAGGCCCTGCTAGCGGTGGGTGCTGCATGGGACGGCGGCGTGCGCCATTACGACACCGCGCCGCACTACGGCCTCGGGCTGTCTGAGCGCCGGCTGGGTGCGGCGCTGGCCGGACGGCCACGAGACGACTACGTCCTGTCCACCAAGGTCGGACGGCTGCTAGAGCCCAACCCGGCACCGGTCGGCTCCGACTTGCGGACAGGCGGGTTCGCCGTGCCCGACGACCTCAGGCGGCGCTTCGACTTCAGTCGGGACGGGGTCCTGCGTAGCCTCGAGTCGAGCCTGGACCGGCTCGGCGTCAGCCAGGTGGACGTCGTGTACGTACACGATCCGGACGAGCACGTGGACCAGGCGATCGCCGAGGCGATCCCGGCCCTCACCGAACTGCGCGACCAGGGGGTGGTCAGCGCGGTCGGCGCCGGCATGAACCAATGGCAGGCGCTGCAGCGCATCGTTCGCCAGACGGATCTAGACGTGGTCATGCTGGCCGGCCGGTGGACGCTGCTGGACCGGTCCGGGGCCCCGCTGCTGGCCGCGTGCGCCGAGCGCGGCGTAGCCGTGGTCGCCGCCGCGCCGTACAACTCGGGACTGCTCGCCCAGGACTGGCCGCAGCCCGGCACGCATTTCGACTACGGGCAGCCCTCAGGAGAGATCCTCGCCCGGGCTAGGGCGCTGGCTGGCATCTGCCAGCGGCACGGCACGCGCGTCCCGGCCGCGGCACTCCAGTTCCCCCTGCGGCACCCGGCGGTCACCTCGGTGGTCGCCGGGATGCGGACAGCAGCTGAGGTGCGCACCGCCGTGCGATACCTAGCCGAGCCCGTACCGGACGCGGCGTGGGCGGAACTAGAAGCCAGCGCGCGCCTAGGCGAGACGGCGCATGCCGGGGAAGATCCCTATGCGGACCGCCGACACCGTGCATAGTAAGTCTCACTCGCCAGTTCTTCCTGTCCACCCGAGGATGGGTCATACTCTCCGTTGTGACACCTGGCGACGCTGGAGGGACAGCGGACGGCGCGCACTCGAGCGCCGCGCTGCGGGCACCAGCCGGCAGGCACGATGCCACGCAGACGCAAACCATGTACCGGCCGGGTTACGAGCTGGTGGCCGAGCAGATTCTGGAACTGATCGCGCGGTCACGGCTGCAGCCCGGCGACCGGATGCCCACGGAGAACGAGCTCGCCATGCAGTTGGGCACGAGCCGGACGGTCGTGCGGGAGGCGATCAAGATCCTTTCAGCGCTTGGGCGTGTCAGAGCTCAGAAGGGCCGCGGGCTCTACGTCGCCGACGACGAGGGGATGCTCGGGGCGAGGCGCTGGGAAGGGTTCTTCCTGCCCGCGGATCTCGATCATGTCTACATGCTCTTCGAGTTCCGCCGTGTCCAGGAATCCGAGGCGAGCCGCCTCGCCGCCGCCCGCGCGACACCCGCGGAACTGCGCGCCATCGAGGCGGCCGCCGATATGTGCCGGGAGGGATACGTCACGGGCGAGACCGCGCTGTTCAACAGCGGCGACGACGAGTTCCACCTGAGCGTCGCGGCCGCCTCCCACAACCAGTTCCTGGTCACGGCGGTGCGCGAAGCCCGGCGGCTGCTCAGGCAGTCCAGCACGATCGGGCTGCGCGGCACGCTCGGTGGCCACGCCGCCGAGGCGGTAGAAGAACACGCCGCGATCTACCGGGCCATCCGTGACGGCGACGCGGACGCCGCGGCGCACGCTGCGACCGTGCACCTGGATAACACGCTCGAGGACTACCGGCGCGAGATCCAGCGCCGCGTCTTTGGCGATGCCGGCCGCCCTGGCGGCGACATCGCGCCGTGACCCGGTCCAGAGCCGTCTGGCGCGCAATCCGTTATGCGCAGTCGGAGTCACGAATTCCTGTGGGCATTCATATTCGGCCACAAGACGCCCGGGCTCAACGTCAAGGCCCCGTACCGGTGCCCGCTCGTGAGGGTGGCGGCGCAGCGCGGGCCGGACAGATGCGGCTGGCGCGAGCACGTTCTGATCGTCGAGAGATGCCTGGCGCTCTACGCGGCCAGGCAGATTCAAGCCCGGGAGCGCTGCTCGCTCCGTCGAAGCTGCGTGCGCACGGACCTCGGCGGGTTCCGCCGGCTCCCAGAATGGCTCCTTAAGACCTACCGCCTAGGGCCGGTCGCGCTGCGCGGGCGGCTGGATCAGCGCCTCCGCCGTGATCCTGGCTGCACCGATACACCGATCCGCATTGGCTGCCTCGCGGTAACTGCCTGCTGTGCGGGTTCAGCCTCCGGGGGAGGAGACAGTCCGGCTCCGCTGCTGAGTACCGGCCGAGCCGTAGGGATAGTCCACCGCGCCCGGGTCGCTCACCTTGTCGAGTTGTGCGGTCTCCCCGGCGGACAGGTGCAGGCCTGCCGCTCCCAGGTTGTCCTTGAGCTGACCGGCCGACCGTGCCCCGATGATGACGGACGCGACCGGCGGCCGGTCAGCGAGCCAGGCCAGCGCGACCTGCGCCATGGTGGTACCGCGGGTGTCGGCGATACTCCGGACGGCCTCGATGACGTTCCAGGTCCGCTCCGCGGCACTGCGCCGCGAATAAGCCTCGACCCCGCGGTCTGGGTTCTCGCCCAGCCGGGTGGCGCCGCTCGGGCGGACGTCCTTCTGGTACTTCCCGGTGAGCCATCCGCCGCCCAGCGGTGACCACGGCAGCAGGCCGAGGTTTCCGTCGAGGCATGCGGGGATGATCTCCCACTCGATCTCCCGGACCAGCAGGCTGTACTGCGGCTGGACCGAGACCGGGCCGGCGATGCCGAGAGCGGCCGCGGCATCGACCGTCTTCTGGATCTGCCATCCAGTGAAGTTGGATAGGCCGGTGTAAAGGATCTTGCCGGCCCGCACGGCGTCGTCGAGAAAGCGCAGGGTCTCTTCCAGCGGGGTGAGCGGGTCAAATGAGTGCACCTGGTAGAGGTCTACCGTCTCGGTGCCGAGCCGCCGCAGCGTGGTGTTCAGGGCGTTGCTGAGGTGCTTGCGCGACAGCCCGGCATCATTGGGGCCGTCGCCCATCGGGAAGCGTGCCTTGGACGCGAGGACCAGGCGTTCGCGGTCCCGGGGCGACTTCTTCGCGAGCCATCGGCCGGTGATCTCCTCGGCCTGACCGCCGCTGTAAACATCCGCCAGGTCAATAAGGTTGCCGCCGCTTTCGGTGAAGAAGTCGAGCTGCCAGTGCGACGCCCGCTCATCTGTTTCCGAGCCAAACGTCATCGTGCCCAGGGCGAAGGAAGAGACAAGGCATCCGCTCGGGCCGAGCTGGCGGTATTCCACAAGGCACTCCTTAGCACAAGGGTAAGCATTGCTATTTCAGTGCGCCGGTCGTGAGTCCGGAGATGATACGTCGCTGGGCAAGCAGGACGATCAGGGCAACCGGGAGCGTCACCACGACGACCGCCGCATCGATCTGGTTGTAGAAAACTTGATACTGGCTCTGGCCGAGGTTCACAATGGCCAGCGGCGCGGTGTAGCTGCCGGGCTGATTCTCAAATGACAGCGCCAGGGTAAAGTCATTCCACGCCAGGATGAACGAGATAATGCCTGCCGTGAAAATACTGGGTGCAGCGATAGGAATGATGATGCGCCATAGTGCGCGGAGCCGTGAGGCGCCGTCGACCATGGCTGACTCGTCGAGCTCCTTGGGGATCTGGCCGAAATAGTTGGTGAGGAGCCAGATCGCCAGCGGCAGCGTGTAAATCAGGTAGGCGATGATAAGCCCCTGGTAGGAGTTGAGAAGCGCGATCCTCCGGTACACCAGGAACAGCGGGCCTACCATCGCGATGATGGGAAAGAAGCCTGCCAGCAGCACGAAGCCGAGGACGGCAGCCCGGCCGCGGATATTCAGCCTGGCCAGTGCGTAGCTGGCGGGGGTAGCCAGGACCAGGGTCAGGGCGGTTGTGCCGAGAGCGATGATCATGCTGTTCAGCAGTGGCCGCGCGAAGTCGGCCTCGCTGAAGATCTGGGTGTAAGCCTGGGAGGTCAGCCGGTGCGGGAAGATGGACGTGGCTCCCGCATTCAGCTCCTGCGTCGTCTCAACTGATGTTGTCAGCATCCAGTAGAACGGCACCAGCGCACTGATGACGAATAGGCAGTTTACCGCGATGAATCCCGCTCGGTTCAGCCGCGGACGCCAGTGCCGGTAGCGGTAAAGGGCGCCTTTCGTTGCCATTGCCATAGTCCGCCGCCTAAGTGCTTGGCTTGAGGAGCCGGGTATACGCGAACGCGATGATCAGCGACAAGACGACGAGCGCCACCGATATGGCGCCGCCGTATCCGAAGTCGCTGTTCACGATGAAGGCTTTCCAGTTGAGGTATCCGAGCGTCTCGGTCGATGAGCCGGGGCCGCCGCCGGTCAGGATGTAGATGACGTCGAAGACCAGGAAGGCGCCGAGCGTGCGGAAGATCAACGCCACCATCAGGGCTGGCTTGAGGAGCGGCAGGGTGATCTTCCAGAACGTCCGCCAGCTTCCCGCGCCGTCGACCTCGGCCGCCTCATAGACGTCTGAGGGGATGATCTGCAGGCCCGCCAGCAGGATAATGGCCACGAGCGGGATGGTCTTCCAGGCATCCGCGGCGATGACCACGGCCCACGATGCCCAGGCGTTCGCCGACCATGTGACGCCCGCCCCGGGCAGGTGCAGGGTGCGCAGGACGTAGTTCACCAGTCCGTCTTGCGGGTCGACCATCGTCTTCCACAGCATCGCGGAGACGACGGTTGGCACCGCCCACGGGATGAGGATCGCCGCGCGGACGATGCCCCGCCCCTTGAACTTCTTGTTCAGCACTACGGCGAGCGCGAGCCCGACGACGATCTCGAAGGTGACCGAGACAACGGTGAACAGCAGCGTGTGACCGAGATCTGCACTGAACCCGGGCTCGTCGAAGAGTTCTTTGTAGTTCGTGATGCCTGAAAACCCATGCCCGGCGCCGGGATCGGCAAGCTGGACGGTGTGGAACGAGTTCCACAGGTTGTACACCAGCGGGAATCCGGTGATGGCCAGGAGCGCGATGACCGCCGGCGCCACCAGCAGGTAGCCGACGCTCCGGTCCGCGCGGCGGCGGGCGCCGGAGGACCGCCGAGTCCTCCGGGCGCCCGCCAGGCCGCGTGCACTGGTTCCGGGCCTGCCGCGGTCGTCAGCAGTCGCTATGGCGGCGTGCCCGGGTTGCCGGCTGTCAGCGGGCAACTCAGCTTCCCTTGGCGTCGAACAGGGACTTGACCGTAGGTGCGGTGCCCGACAGTGCCGCCTGAGGGGTCTCCTGGTTCGCGAGTACGGACGACAGCATCGTCTGTAGGGCCGCCGAGATCTTGGGGTAGGCCGGCGTGACCGGCCGCGGTGCGGTGACGGCGAAGACCTTCTCCGCCTGCTTGAAGTATGGGACCTTGGCGTACAACGTGCCCGAATACGCCGCTTCCAGCGCCGGGGCGTCGCCCGCCGCGACGGCCCGGGCAATCTGCACCTGGGCGCTGTCCATGTACTGGATGAACTTCCAGTCAGCCGCCTGGTTCGGGCTCTTGGCATTGATCACCAGGTCATCTCCGCCCAGCGCGGCTTGCGGCTTGCCGGGGTTCGACGGGAAGGGGATCCAGGCGATCTTGCCTTGGACCGCAGATCCCTTGGCATCGGCCAGCGGGAAAATGTAGGGCCAGTTGAGTGCGAACGCGGCCTGGCCGGAAAGGAAGGCGTTTTGCACGTTGCTTTCCTGCCATCCCGTCACCGCGGCCGGCGCGATCTTGTACTTGTAGATCGTGTCCTGCATGAATTGAAGTGCCTGCACGTTCGCCGGCGTGTTGAGGTTATTGGCGTCAAGTGAGCCGCCGAAGCCGCCGAGGAAATCGATGTAGTTGCAGATGACACCCTCGTATTTGTCGCCCTCGAACGCGAGCCCTTCCTTGAGCGAAGGATCTTCCTTCATCGCCTGCTCTGCGTCGGTCACGAGTTGCTGCGGCGTTGTGGGCGGGGAAGGCACCAGGTCGGTCCGGTAGAACACGCCCTGTGCGTTCGTGAACCAGGGCATCCCGTAGTACTGCCCGTTGTACTGCACGGACGCGACCTGCCCGGGGAAGAACTTGCTCATGTCCGGGTGGAATTTGGTGAGCGGAAGTATCCAGCCGGACTGCGCGAACGTAGCGGGGTAGATGACGTCGGATTCGATGACGTCAGGCGTGCCCGATCCGGCCACGAACTGCTGCGTGAGCTGCTGAAGGGCGTCGCTGGTGTTCGTCGACAGGACAAAGTCCTTGACCTTGATGTCGGGGTTTGCGCGCTCGAAGCCGGCGATGGCCGCGTTGGTGGCGGCCTCCTCTGTGCCAAGCCCCTGCGTGGCGAATTCGATGGTCACCGTTCCCCCGCCGGAGGCGGGTTGCGAGGATGAGCTGCAGCCCGTTGCCAATCCGGCACCGAGAATTACCGCGCTGATGCCTATTGCCGCTGATCTTTTTTGGAATGACTGTTTGCAGGAATAAATCGTGCGCATGCTGCCTCTCCCTTTCAACGCAGCAGGATTTGTGGCCTGTCACATGGTGGATAGTGCTCACGGAGCAGAAAATGACCGCCGGTACTCACTGGGAACGGCCGTGCTCCCGCGGATGATAAGGCTGGTATCTGTGCGGATCTTCTCCGGCGGGACTTCACTGGGCCGTTCGATTGAATCGACCAGCCGCCGCGCTATTATGCGACCTTGCTCGAATACCGGCTGGGCGATTGTAGTGAGATCGAAATATTCCGCCATCTGGTGGTTATCGAATCCCACGACAGAGATATCAGTGGGCACGGACATTCCTATCCGGCCGAGGATCTTCATAGTCCCGAAGGCCATTTCGTCAGACTCAGCGAAAATCGCGGTCGGCGGTTTGGGCCGTCCGAAGAGCTCGCTCGTCGCCCGCTCGCCGCCCTCGACCGTGAAGTCGCCGTAGACCTCCAGTCCGGGATCCGGCGCGATGCCGGCGGCCTCCAGGGCCCTGCGGTAGCCCGTGCGGCGATCTTGGGGCGCGGTGCAGGCCATCGGCTCAGCGGGATCACCCGAGATGATCGCGATTCGCTCGTGCCCCAGGTTGAGCAGGTGCTGCACCGCGGTCGAGGCTCCGGCGGCGTCATCGATATGCACGCTGTGGAAGCCGTCGACCTCGTAGCCGATCATGCAGACGGGGACTCCGAGACCGCGCAGCGCGTCCGTCTCCTTCTCGCTCAGGGTGAGGTTGAGCAGGAGAACTCCGTCCACGCGCTTGCGGAGCATGCCGAAGGAAAAGTAGTCATGCCGCAGGCTGGTATCTCCCACATGAAAGAGCAGGACATCGAGCCCTGCCTCGCGAAGCACCTGCCCTGCCGCGCTCAGCACCGAGACGAAATACCACCGGTCCAGGTAGGGCAGCACCACGGCGACGCTTCCGGCGCGGCCGGAGGCAAGCGCAGACGCGAGCGGCGACGCCGCGTATCCGAGCCGTTCGGCGACCTGGCGAACGCGCTCGGTGGTTGCGGGCGAGATGCCGCCGCGGCCGCGCAGCGCCCGCGACACGGTGGCGCTCGAGACGCCGGCAGCGCGCGCTACCTCCTCGATCGACACCTCACTCATACCGGCACCTCCATGTGGGGAAAACCCGGCTGCCCGCTCGCGACGGCCAACCTGGCGGCAGCCTACGCCTGAAAGTTTTGGTTACGCAAGCGTTTACGTTACACATCTTTCCCGATCCTCATGCCGATACATCGCTGCAGGCAGAAGAGCAGTTGATGAGTTCGTAAGCGCTTGCATACCGGAGATTCCGGCTGTACGGTCGACTCGTGCCTTGCTGGAGCGGGGCAGTCATGTGTCGCCGAAGTCAATAGCGGGATTCCATGCGTTACCGTCCTCCGGGCATGTGCCTCAACGATTTCTCTCTGCTGGACTGTGATGACGGCTGGCGGGTGCTGCACCTGCAAGGCCCGCCTGTGCATCCGTTCGACGCGGCGACTCTGGAGACCTCCTACGGGCTCGCGCGGTCGCCGGACTTGGTGAACTGGCAAACCCTCGGTCCCGCTTTCGGCATCGGCCCAGCCGGGTGCTTTGACGACGCCGCCGTGTGGACGATGTCGCACGTGGCCTTGGGCGGCGGCCTCGCGATGTTCTATACGGGAGTCAGTCGGCACCCGCGCTCCTGGCAGTCGATCGGCATGGCGGTCAGCGATCGTAGCGACGGAACCGGGTGGTGCCGGGTCGGCACTGGCCCGGTTGCCGAGGCCGACGGCCGGTGGTACCGCGCCGACCGTGACATGGCATGGCGCGATCCCTACGTGGTCGCCGACCTGGCCGGGCCCTGGTCATGGATAATGACCGTCTGTGCCAGGACCGCGGCCGGGCCACTCGGGCACTCGGGCTGCATCGGGCTGGTGACATCGGACGACCTCGAGCACTGGACCGTGCGCCCCCCGCTGCTCACTCCCGGCATCACCGCGGAACTGGAATGCCCCGTGATCGAGCGGGTAGGCGAGGACTTGCTGCTGTTCGCCTGCGTGAGCGAAGAGCAGTCTTTTCATGCATGGCGGTCCCCGCACATTCAAGGTCCCTGGGAGCACCTGGGCCGGGTCGGCCCGACCGGGGCATACGCCCCCCGCGTCGCCTGGACTGCCGACGGCCCGCTCGTCCTGCACACGCAGCGACGGCGGTTCGGCGGCACCGACAGCGGACCGCTAGTCCGGGGCTGCCTCAGCCAGCCCAAGCTGCTGTCCTTCACCGAAGCCGGCCGTCCCTACCTGGCCTGGTGGCCCGGGCTCGAACAGTTTCTGGAGAGCAGCTCGGGCAACCATGTATCGGACGGCATTGCGGTGTTCCGCTTCCACAACCCGTCCGAAGTAACGATGCAGCTCGGAACCAGCGCCAAGGCGCTGCGGGTGACCTTCTCCGGCCGCTCGGCCACGCTCGGCTATGCCGACGGCACCAGGCTCCTCTCCGAGACGCTGCCCGCTGCGCCGCGAAGGTCCGCACGGATTGTCCGGTACCAGGAGTTCGTGGAAGTGTACGTGGACGACCACTTCTGCCTCAGCCACGTCGCCTATGCGCCGGCTGAACAGGAAGCCATCGGATGGGCCGACGGGAAGCCGGCCGATGTAGCCTGCGCCGAATTCCGGCTCAACAACGAGGGTGACTCAGAGCCAGCCACCGGCCTGTTTCCAGGCTCGGTAAACCAGCTCGGTCGTCACCGTCTGGTTATGGCCCGCCAGCAGCATGATCGCCTCCACCGGGACACCATGGGCAGATAGCAGCGACACGAACGTATGCCGCAACTCCCGCGGCACCCACGCCTTCCCCAGCCCTGCGGCCTCGGTGATCGCCCGGAACTGCGGCCGTACATTGTGATCGTCCATCGGGGCAGCGAAGTGTTGACTTGCGTAGCTCGGCGTCGTACGGTCAACTCCTTCGCTCTAGCCTGGGGGGGGCGACATGAGACGATTTTCGCTTTCTATATTCAGACCTGCGGTGTCGGGCGCCCGTTCCCGGCTCGCTGTCGCGGCTTGCCTGAGTGCACTCACCATGCTCGTAATGGCGGGTTGCAGCAGCGCGGCCAGTACATCGGGGCCCGCGACAGCATCGCCGTCATCGCCCACCGGCCAGACGTATGCGAGCAAAGCCTTCGTAGTGCCGCTCACCCTCACGGTCGACGCCTCGCTCAAGTCGCCGCCAAATCCCGACTCCCGCAACCTGCTGTCCTGGGATGCAGCAGACGGTTCGAGCAACAAGGTCAGATTCCTGGTGCCCGTCAACCTGTACCCTCCCGGTAACGCTGTCCCGGAAGCTGTTCCTAAGGATTATCTGGCGTACCTTCAGGGGCTCACCAGCCAGGGCGTCAAGCTCTCGAACGTGACCAAGGTAACCGTGGACGGGCATCCGGCGACGCTGATGACCGCCACTACGAGCTCCGGCAATCTCGATGGCTCCCTCGGTTGCCCTGTGGTCGGCGCAGATCAAGGCGAGGGCTGCTTCGGAGTTCAGCCCGATCTGAGTCTGCGGATCGCCGTAATACCGGTCGGCGATAGCACGCTGCTTGCCTGGGCGCGCACGAGTAAGGCATCCCCCGATGCCGCGTTCGTCGTCATGTTCGAAACGGTGCTCAAGAGCGTTCGATTCCGCTGATGAGCGCACTTCCGCTTCTCAGTAGGGGCGGGCGTTCGGATGAGATATGTGGCGTAGCCGCTATGACTCGTGACGTTTGTCGCGCTCGCGGACCTGGCCTCTGGCGTTGCCCTCGCCGCCCGGCCGCCGCCCGTCAACCGCTGCTTTACGCGGTGCTGGTGCTGGTCGGCGCGTTGCGGCGGGCCACCACCGGCCTGGGTAAGCGGGGACGGCCGCCAGGCGTCGGCTCGCCTCGCCCGCAGGGCTCCCGCCCGACAAGGGCGAAGCTCTTGCCGACGCCCCCGGCACGGACCGTCCCCCGTCATTCCCCTCTGTGGCCGTCGTCCTGGTGGTCATCGTCTCGCCGCTTCTCTCGCGCCTGAACTACCGGCTTCCGGCGCCCTGACGCAGGCGAAATCCTGCTCTCCGACTACGGAGCAACCTGGATAGACGAGCGCCCTGGGCTGCGCCCGAAGACGGTTGCGCTCTACCGCTACCTGCTGCGCTCGCACATCGCGCCGTACTTCCCGACCATGACGGTAGCTCGGCTCCACTTGGCCACTGTCCCCGCTGGCATAAGAAGCTGCTCGACAACAGCGTCGGTCCGGGCACTGTTGCCAAGGCGTATCGGCTGTTTCGCGCCATTCTGAACACCGCCGTAGACGTCGGGCTGATCCGCCGCAACCCATGCCGCATTAAGGGCGCTGGCAACGAGGTCTCTCCCGAACGTCCCGTGCTCACCGTCCCCCAGATCTACGCCCTTGCCGACGCCATCGCGCCCCGCTATCGAGCGCTGATCCTGCTGGCCACCTTCGCCAGCGTCCGCTGGGCCGAACTCGCCGCGCTCACCCCGCAAGACATCGACCTGGACGCCTGCACGGTCCGGGTCACCCGCCAGATCAACTACCAGCGCGGCGGCGGCCACTCATTCGGTCCTCCCAAGTCACGGGCCGGTCGGCGGGTCGTCTCGTTCCCCGAACTCATCGCCGCCGATCTCCGCTTGCACCTCGACGCGCTCGGCCCGACCGCCGCGCTCGTCTTCACTAGCCCGGACGGCGCGCCGATGCGTCACAGCAACTTCTACCGGCGTGCCTGGATGCCCGCGCTTGCCGCTGTCGGCCTGTTCGGCGTTTCACTTTCGCGACCTGCGCCATACCGGCAACCAATTCTCCGCCGACGCGGGCGCGAGCCTCGCGAACTGATGGAGCACATGGGCCACGACAGCGCAAGGGCCCGCTCATCTACCTCCATACGTCCGCCGAACGCCGGCGGGCCATAGCCGATCGTGTCGGCAAGAACGCCAAGGCGACGCTTGGCAAGCATGAGCGTTCTGGCACGCGGATGGCACGCAGGGCGAAGAGGACATCATGACCGGAGGTACCGGCCACTACGACATAGGCCCTGGTCTGGGGTTTCGCTGAGTGCGCCCGGCAGGATTCGAACCCGCGACCCGCTGCTTAGAAGGCACAGATTATGGGTCGAGGGAAG
>Ga0207693_10000799_pt1 | contig 28106 bp, 24 predicted proteins | sample LARL81metaG_FD_184347 | JGI IMG/M metagenome (GOLD analysis project Ga0207693, IMG submission 184347) | Corn, switchgrass and miscanthus rhizosphere microbial communities from Kellogg Biological Station, Michigan, USA - LAR L8-1 metaG... | ecosystem: Host-associated > Plants > Roots >... | reverse complement strand
GGCGACCGCGGTGCGCGGAGAGGCCCCCAAGCTGCGCACCTGGGTCCGTGAAGTCAATGACGCGATGGCCGGTCTCGAGATCGACAAGGTCTTTGCCGACCGCAGCCTCAACGAGGGCTTCTCCGGCGGGGAGAAGAAACGCCACGAGATTCTGCAGATGACGCTGCTCCAGCCCAAGATCGCCATCCTGGACGAGACGGACTCCGGTCTCGACATCGACGCGTTGCGGGTCGTAAGCCGAGGCGTGAACCAGGTCCGGCAGACCGGTATCGGCACCCTGCTGATCACGCACTACACGCGAATCCTGCGATACATCAAGCCGGACTACGTGCACGTCTTCTTCGACGGCCGCATCGTGGAGTCCGGGGGAGCGGAGCTCGCCGACCAGCTGGAGAGCGAGGGCTATGCCCGCTTCGGCGTGAACGAGACGGCCAGTGCGTGAGTGAGCGAGCATCGCAGGTTAGGCAAGCAGCAGCCGGAGTGAAACGTGCCCATTGACGTCGAGGCGGTTCGCAAGGAATTCCCGATCCTGAGCCGCGAGGTACACGGGGTCCCCCTCGTATACCTCGACAGCGCCAACAGCGCCCAGAAGCCCCAAGTGGTCATCGACGCCGAGGCCGATCTCTACGCGCACCACTACGCCAACGTGGCTCGCGCCGTGCATACGCTCGGTTCGGAAGCAACCGCAGCCTATGAGGGTGCCCGCGACGCCGTGGCCGGGTTCCTCAACGCGCCCGGCCGAGACGAGGTGGTATTCACCAAGAACATCTCCGAGGCGCTGAATCTGCTCGCGTACTCGTTCTCGAACGCGGCCACGTTCCCGACGGCGGAGCGGTTCCGCATCGGTCCGGGCGACGAGATCGTCGTCACCGAGATGGAACACCACTCCAACCTCGTGCCCTGGCAACTTCTGGCCCAGCGAACCGGCGCCACGTTCCGCTGGATCCCGATCGACGACGAGGGCCGGCTGGTCGAATCAGCCATCGACGAGGTCATCTCCGACCGCACCAAAGTCGTCTCCTTCGTATATCAGTCCAACGCACTCGGCACGATCAATCCGGTCGAGCGGATCGTCGCTCGGGCCCGGGAAGTCGGTGCCCTGTCGATCGTTGATGCCGCCCAGGCGGCGCCACACCTTCCGCTCGACGTGCAGAAGGTCGGTGCGGATTTCGTCGCGTTCACCGGTCACAAGGTCTACGGACCGACGGGCGTCGGCGTGCTATGGGGTCGCTACGACCTCCTGGCCGAGCTGCCGCCGTTCCTCGGTGGCGGCGAGATGATCGAGACAGTGGCCATGACCGGCAGCACGTATGCGGCCCCACCGCATCGTTTCGAGGCCGGCACCCCGATGATCGCCCAGGCGGCTGCGCTCGGCGTCGCCGTGGAGTGGCTGGGCAATCTGGGTATGGAGAACGTCCGGGAATACGAGCACGAGCTCGTCTCCTATGCACTCGGCGAGTTGAGCGGCGTTCCGGGCCTGCGCATCGTCGGCCCGACGACGTCGGTCAGCCGCGGCGCGACGATCTCGTTCACGCTCGACGGCATCCACCCGCACGACGTCGCGCAACTGCTCGACGAGCAGGGCATCGCAGTGCGGGCCGGCCACCACTGCGCCCGTCCGGTCTGCCTGCGGTACGGAATACCGGCGACGACCCGAGCGTCCTTCGGGGTATACACGACGACCGATGAGATCGACGCGTTGGTTCGCGGGCTGGACCGAGTCAGAGGGGTATTCGCAGCATGACGGCGTCGCTGGACTCGATGTACCAGCAGATCATCATCGACCACTACAAGCACCCGCACCACCGCGGGCTGCCGGAGTCGTTCGACGCCGAGGTGCACCACGTCAACCCCACCTGCGGCGACGAGGTAACGCTGCGAGTCCGAGTGCAGGACAACACGATCACCGACCTGGGGTGGGTTGGGGAGGGCTGCTCGATCAGTCAGGCGGCGACTTCAGTGATGAGCGATCTGGTGGTTGGCACCCAGGTGGAGCAGGCGCTTGCGCTGCAGCAGAAGTTTCTTGATCTGGTGCAATCGCAGGGTCACGCCGTGCTGACCGATGACGACGCCGAGCTGCTCGACGACGCGGTCGCGTTCGAGGGAGTGGCCAAGTATCCGGCCCGGGTGAAATGCGCGCTGCTCGGCTGGATGGCGATGAAAGGAGCCGTCGCGGATGCGGCGGCGAAGGTAGGAGAGTAGCCGTGACCGACACAACCGCTGCACTGACCCGGGACGAGGTCGAGGAGGCCATGCGCGACGTCGTCGATCCGGAACTGGGGATCAACGTGGTTGATCTCGGGCTGATCTATGACGTCTTCATCGAGCCGGAGACGGATCCCGGCGCCGCGCCCGTGGTGACGCTCGACATGACGCTGACCTCAGCCGCGTGCCCACTCACCGATGTGATCGAGGATCAGGCCAGCGCCGCGCTTACTGGCGGCCCGCAACCCCTGGCGTCCGACGTCAAGATCAACTGGGTCTGGCTACCGCCGTGGGGGCCCGACAAGATCACCGACGAAGGTCGCGAGCAACTGCGCGCGCTCGGCTTCAACGTCTGAACGCTGATCGGGAGTACCGGCCGCCGCCCGTCGGTTAGGCCTGATATGACCTCGCAGCAGACCGTCAACCGTGGCCGTATCCGTCTCGAGCCCTCGCCCAAACGCGTTCGGGTCCAGCTCGGCGGACTGACCGTGGCTGATTCCGGCCGAGCGGTGCTCGTCTGGGAGAAGCCTTATTACCCCACCTACTACTTCCCGATCGACGACGTCCGGACGGACCTGCTCATCCCCGATCCCGGCGTATCCCATTCCCCCAGCCGGGGGGACGGCACGCTCTACACCGTGACCGCCGGCGGGCGAACGGTGCCGGGCGCTGCGGTGCGCTACGAGCAGTCGCCGATTCCGCAGCTGCGGGATCTCGTCCGCTTCGACTGGGATGCCATGGACCACTGGTTCGAGGAGGACGAGGAGGTGTACACCCATCCGCGCGACCCGTACACCCGTGTCGACATCCTCGCCAGCTCGCGCCGGGTCCAGGTCGAGGTCGACGGGGTGACCGTGGCGGATTCGACCAGCCCGCGGCTGCTCTTCGAGACCGGCCTCCCGACGCGCTACTACTTGCCCAAGACCGACGTACGAATGGATCTGCTCCGGCACACCGACACGTCAACCGGCTGCCCGTACAAGGGGACCGCGGAGTACTGGTCGATCGACGTCAACGGCCGCGCGCACCCCGATATCGCTTGGTCCTACAAGGCGCCGTTCGCGGAGAGCCAGAAGATCGCCGGCCTGATCGCGTTCTACAACGAGAAGGTGGACCTCGTCGTCGACGGCCTGCATCTCGACCGTCCGCAGACGAAGTTCAGCTGAGCCCTCAGATCAGGCGAACAGCCGACCCGCAGGTACACTCGCGACATGCATGAGCTCCGGGTCGGGTAGCGGCACCAACCAGCCGCGCTATGCCCGCACCCTTCCTCAGGAGCCGTATTCATGATCGCCGCCACCGATTTGGAGCTGCGCGCGGGCGCGCGCATCCTGCTTGAACCAACCACGCTGCGCATCCAGCCCGGAGACCGCATAGGCCTCGTCGGCCGAAACGGCGCCGGTAAGACGTCGGCGCTGCGCGCGCTGGCCGGAGAGAGCGTGCCGCACGCCGGACGGATCGAGCGGCGGGGGCCGGTCGGATATCTGCCCCAGGACCCGCGTACCGGCGACCTGGACGTCACCGCTCGGGATCGAGTGCTGTCCGCTCGGGGCCTTGACCGGTTGGTCACGGAAATCGCGAAGATCCAAGTCCAGCTGGCCGAGACGCCCGACGACGAGGCGTTGGTGCGCCGGTACGGACAGCTCGAACATCGCTTCGACGACCTCGGCGGTTACGCCGCGGAAAGCGAAGCCGGCCGCATCTGCTCCAGCCTCGGCCTGCCCGATCGGGTCCTCGGGCAGACCCTGCGCACGTTGTCGGGCGGCCAGCGCCGCCGCGTCGAACTGGCTCGCATCCTGTTCGCGGACGGTGACGTCGCGGGGGAGTCCGCCACCCTGCTGCTCGACGAGCCGACGAACCATCTCGACGCCGATTCGATCACCTGGCTGCGGGACTTCCTACGCCAGCACTCGGGCGGGCTGGTAGTGATCAGCCACGAGGTCGGGCTTCTCGACGCGGTCGTGAACAAGGTGTGGCACCTCGACGCGAATCGCGCCGCCCTCGACGTCTACAACGTCGGCTGGAAGACCTATCTGCAACAGCGCGAGACCGATGAGCGACGACGCCACCGTGAGCGAGCGAACGCCGAACGCAAGATCGAGGCGCTCCGGAGCCAGGCCGACAAGATGCGGGCCAAGGCCACGAAGGCTCGCGCCGCCCACCAGATGGATCGCCGGGCGGATGTGCTCGCAGCCGGCCTGCCCGACCGGCGCGTCTCCGACAAGGTCGCCCGGTTGCGCTTTCCCACCCCCGCACCGTGCGGACGTACCCCGCTCCGGGCCGAGGGACTGTCCAAGTCCTACGGATCCCTCGAGGTATTCACCGACGTCGACCTGGCGGTGGACCGCGGTGCCCGCGTCGTTGTGCTGGGACTGAACGGTGCGGGCAAGACGACCCTGTTGCGACTCCTTGTCGGTCTGGAACCGCCGGATACCGGGGAGGTCGTGGCCGGCCACGGGCTCCGCCTCGGCTACTACGCGCAGGAGCACGAGACGCTCGATCACGACCGGACGGTCCTGGAGAACATGCGCACGTCGGCCTCGGCGGCCCCGGCCGATCTCACCGATACCGAGCTTCGCCGCATTCTTGGCGCATTCCTGTTCTCCGGTGACGACGTGAACAAACCGGCCGGGGTGCTCTCCGGAGGCGAGAAAACGCGCCTTGCCCTCGCCATGCTCGTCACGAGCGCAGCGAATGTTCTGCTCCTGGACGAGCCGACGAACAATCTCGACCCGATGAGCCGCCAGCAGGTGCTGAACGCACTGCGGACCTACGCCGGCGCGATCGTGCTGGTCACCCACGACGAGGGCGCCGTCGAGGCGCTTCAGCCGGAGAAGGTCATCCTGCTGCCGGACGGTATCGAGGACGCCTGGAGCGAGGATCTGTCGGACTTGATCGCATTAGCATGATCGACATTCGGCGGAGCGCAGTACGATAAGGGCACCGGTGCGACACCGTCCGTCGCATCGTCCACTCCCACCCACCGGGTCACTGGGTCACACGTCGCTGTGGGCGGGCACGTCGGTCCTCGGCCGGGGGCGCGAACATGGGCGATCGGGGACGTACCCAGCGAGCGCAGCGGCGGCGGCGTCAGATCGGCACCGCTGGCCGAATCGTCTGCGGCGTACTTGCCGTGGCCGTATTGGTCGGCAGCGGCTGGGCCTGGGCCACTTATCGTTCGTTCGCCGCCAAGATCGTCCGCATCGACGCGATCCCGGCTACCCCCACCGCCGGCCCGTCGACGAGCGCAGCCCACAAAGATCTCGACGGCAAGGATCAGAACATCCTGATCGTCGGAAACGACAGCCGGGACGGCGCGACCCCGGCCGAACTGGCCGATCTTGGCACCACCGCGGACCCCGGCGCATCGAACACGGACACCATGATGGTGCTACACGTTCCCTCGGACGGCAGCCGAGCCAGCGTGATCTCCTTCCCGCGGGATTCCTACGTCGCGATACCCGGCCATGGAATGGGCAAGCTCAATTCGGCCTATTCCTTGGGTGTCCAGGATGCGAAGGGCGATCCGGCCGGCGGATACCGACTGCTCATCCGGACCCTCTCGGCGCTCACCGGCCTGACCATTGATCACTTCGTGTCCGTCGGCCTGCTGGGCTTCTACCGCATCAGCAATGCGATCGGCGGTGTGCCAGTGTGCCTGTTGCACGCGCAGAACGCGCAGACCGACGCTGATGAGTACGGGTCGGGCTACTCCGGCATCGACCTCAAGGCAGGGTGGCAGACCATCCAGGGCAAGCAGGCTCTCGCTTTCGTACGCCAACGGCATGGGGTCCCCGGCGGGGACCTCGGGCGCATCAACCGGCAGCACTACTTCCTCAGCCAGGCCATCAAAAAGATCGCATCGGCCGGCACCTTGCTCCATCCGGCAACGATCACCAAGTTGCTCAACGCCGTCCGCTCGTCCGTCGAGATGGACCCGCGCCTCGACCCCCTGTCGCTGCTCACTGAATTGGGGGAGATGTCGGCCGGCAATATCACCTTCTCCGACATGCCGACCGATGGCAGCACGATCAATAGCGCCGGGTGGGTCTTTCTGGTCAATCCGGCCCAGGTAAAGGCCGCCGTGGCAGCGATTATCCGCAAGCGACCGTCGCCTGTAGCCACCGCCGCTCTGGCCCCGGCCGCGCCGACCTCGAGTCGGAGTACCGCATCCAGCCACCCCACCACGCCGGCGCAGAACACCGGCCAGTGCATCGACTAGGGCTGGCCGCCTACCTCCGATCATTGCGGTCGGCATTCCGAACGAATCTGATCTTGCGGCTTCGCAAGTGCGCTGATATCAAGGCGTGAGGGCTTCCGCGGAGCGGAGCTGCCTGCGGACGGTTCGGAAGGGAATGACAATGGCCGCGCTGAAGAAGGGTGTCCGGATCACGGGCACTGAACGCACGAAGCTCGCGACCGATCTTCGCAAGCAGTACGACAAGGGCCGTAGCATCCGCGAGCTCGCCAGCAGCAGCGGCCGTTCATATGGCTTCGTGCATCGGGTGCTGGCCGAGTCCGGGACGACGTTGCGCGGACGTGGCGGCGCCACGAGGAACAAGAAGAAGGCGAAGTAGCACTGACGTTTGGTCCGGCGGCGGTACCAGCTGAGGCCGGCTTCGTCATCACCGTTGCTGATGCCGTCGCCCGAATCACGCTGAACAAGCCGGAAAAGCGCAACGCCCAGACGCCGGACACCTGGCGCTGGCTGGCCCGGGCCGGCGCCGACCTCCCTGGGTCCGTGCGGGTCGTCCTCGTTACGGGCGCCGGACCGTCGTTCTCGTCGGGCTTGGACCGCACGCTGCTCGCCGACGAACACTCGGTTCTCGGTGCCCTGGCTCGAGGCTCGGCGCAGCGCGCCGAGGACGCCATCGCGGACTATCAGGCCGGGTTCGGCTGGCTGGCGCAACCCCGGTTGGTCAGCATCGCGGCCGTGCAAGGACATGCCGTTGGCGCCGGGTTCCAGCTCGCCCTCGCCTGCGATCTGCGCGTCGTCGCCGCTGACGCGCAGTTCAGCATGGCCGAACCCCGATTCGGGTTGGTGCCCGACCTGGGTGGGACCAAGCGGCTCGTCGACCTCGTGGGCTATGCCAAGGCGGCGCACATTTGTCTTGCCGGCGCTCGGATGGACGCCGACGAGGCACTGCGCGCCGGCCTCGCAGCGACGGTGGTGCCCGCTGATCAGCTCCTGGACGCCGCCGAAGCGATGGTGGCCGCGGTGCTCGCGTTGCCTCGAGACGCGGTCGTCGAGACCAAGGCGCTGCTGCGTGCGGCCGGTGATCGCACGCAATCGGCGCAAGAGGCAGCGGAACGGGCAGCGCAGTATCGCCGGTTGCGTGACCTCGCCGGCCTCCTCGACGAGCGCTGAGTACGCGCCCGTCTGGAATGTTCGTAATCATGTAAGCGTTGATGCAAGTCGGAGGTGGCTCATGTCCATGCACGCAATGCGCGCGATGCATTCGATGAGCCGCCGGGATTCATCCGTGCTTCAGCGGCAGCTGCCGCCCGGTACCTGGCGGCGCGTCTTCCGCTTCGCGCGCCCATACCGGTGGCAGCTGGTGATCTTCCTGGTGATCATCGTGCTGGACGCGTTGATCGGCGTCCTCACGCCCGTGCTCGCCGGTCGGGTCGTCAACGAGATCACGGCTCATGGCGAGGTCCGGGTTGTCATACAGATCGCGTTCGTGATCGCCGGGCTGGCCCTGATCGACGCGGTGCTCTCGGTGGCCCAGCGATGGTATTCGGCCCGCGTCGGGGAAAGCTTGATCTACGACATGCGCACGTCGGTCTTCGATCACGTGCAGCGGATGCCGCTCGCTTTCTTCACCCGCACCCAGACCGGCGCCCTCGTGAGCCGGCTCAACAACGACGTCAATGGTGCGCAGCAGGCGTTCACCTCGACCCTGTCCGGCGTCGTGTCCAACGTGGTGAGCCTGGCGCTGACCGCCGGTGTGATGTTCTCGCTGTCCTGGCAGATCACCGCGCTGGCGCTCGTGCTGCTCCCGCTGTTCGTGCTCCCAGCCCGCCGAATCGGCACACGACTGCAAGGGATCACCCGCGAGTCGTACAACCTCAACGCGTCGATGAACGCCACGATGACCGAGCGGTTCAATGTGGCCGGCGCACTGCTGGTCAAGTTGTTCGGGCGGTTGCCGGCCGAGAACGCATCGTTCTCCGCCCGGGCCGCGCGGGTGCGCGATATCGGCGTGACCTCGGCCATGTACGGCCGGGTGTTCTTCGTCGCGCTGACCCTCGTGGCGGCCCTGGCCCAAGCCCTGGTGTACGGACTAGGCGGGTACTACGCCCTCACCGGAAGGCTGGATGCGGGCACGGTCGTGACCCTCGCCCTGCTGCTCACCCGGCTGTACGGTCCCCTGACGGGCTTGTCGAACGCGCGGGTGGACATCATGAGCGCATTGGTCAGCTTCGACCGGGTCTTCGAGGTCCTTGATCTGGCCCCGATGGTCGACGACGCGCCGGATGCAACCGAGCTGCCCCGGGACGCGCGCAGCATCGAGTTCGCCGACGTGCACTTCACCTATCCCACCGCCGCACAGGTATCTCTCGCCTCGCTGGAAGACGTCGCCGTGCTGGACACCGCTCCGTCGCATGAGGTGCTGCACGGCGTCTCCTTCCGAGCCGAGCCAGGGGAGCTGGTCGCGCTCGTCGGGCCGTCCGGTGCCGGCAAGACGACGATCAGCCAGCTGGTGTCCCGGATGTATGACGTGACTTCCGGGCAAGTGCTGGTCGGTGACCACGACGTGCGAGAGGTGACTCAGCAGTCGCTCCGGGACCGGATCGGTGTCGTGACGCAGGATGCGCACATGTTCCACGACACGATCCGCGGGAACCTGGTCTATGCGTCGCCTTCCGCGACCGAAGCGCAGTTGTGGGCGGCGCTCCGGGCGGCCCAGATCGCGCCCCTCGTGGAGTCATTGCCCGATGGCCTCGACACCGTCGTGGGTGACCGCGGGTACCGGCTGTCCGGTGGCGAGAAGCAGCGCCTGGCTATCGCCCGCCTGCTGCTCAAGGCGCCACCGATCGTGATTCTCGACGAGGCGACCGCTCATCTGGACAGTGAGTCCGAGGTCGCACTGCAGATAGCGCTGGACGAGGCGCTCACCGGGCGAACCTCGCTCGTGATCGCACACCGCCTGTCGACGGTCCTCGGGGCCGATCGGATTCTGGTCGTCGATGGTGGCCGCATCGTGGAGAGTGGCACGCACCTGGAGCTATTGGCCGCGGGCGGACTGTACTCGGAGCTGTACCAAACGCAGTTCGAGCGCCAGTCACCGGTTCGGGCTATCTGACGCTGCCTTAAGGCCCGGTGATGCCGGGACGACGGCATCTAGCGCGGCAACCCAGTGTCCGTGCCCGTCGATCTGCACGAGCGGCTCGGGCCGGCTCGTGCCCGGGCCGTGCATGACGAGGATTGGCCGCTCGTCGGCGACCTGTCGAAAGTGCGGCGCGGTGGCTGGTTCTTGCCAGGCGTGATACAGCGGCCCTGCCTTACCAATGGAATCGATCGCCTCGTCGAATGCTGCCCGGCGACTGAGCGGTACGTGCATCCGCGTCGCCGCATGGAAGACGAGGCGCGGTTCGCCCGGCGGCAGGTCACGGCCCAGCCGAGGACATACCTCGATCGCGTCGCCGGCGATGATGGCCGGTGGATCGGCCGCCAAGCTGGACAAGGCCGCATCGAGTAGCCGGGCGTCGGTCTGGTTCTCCGGCCAGACCAGCGCGCGGAGCCAGCGCCGCTGATCGGCGTCAGCGGTGGGGACGGGATTCAGGTCGATCCCCACCCGGGTGGCAATCGGCGGTATCGGGTCGAGAGCAGGCGGGGGGTGAGCGCCGATCCAGCGACTGTCGACTGTCACCGTCGCGCCGTCGAGTCCATATCTCCGGTCACCGATCAGGTATCCGAACCGGTCGACGTGCAAGTGAACGCCGGCGCTCGCACCGACCTCGATGAGGTGGATCGGAGCGCTGGAGGTCTTGGCGACCTCCGCGAGAGCAAGCCTCAAGCCGACGACCCGTCGCACGACATTGGTCTGTACGAGCCGGGTCCGGATCTGCCGATCGAGATCGTCGTGATAGGTCTCGCAGAAATCGACCAGCGCTGGGCTGGCCTGCTCCGGTCCTCGCGACCGCGCGCCGACAAGCGACGGGTAGAAGGTCCGTAATGGGTGTGGCACGCCGCTAAGCAACAAGTACTGAACTGCGGCGAAGAACAGGTAGGGCGCCTGTTGCCCGGGGCGCCGATGGAGCAGCATTTCGAGGATCGCAGGCTGCTCGGCGACCGTACGGCGCAGGACCTGGTACAGCGGCGACGTCGGGAAGTGTTCAGCGGACGGTCCGACGAATTGTTCTGACAGCTGCTCGAGCTCGCTCTTCACCCTCAGGCCAGCCGGAGCTGAACGGTGCCGTAGGGATCAGCCAACAGTGGCCGGAACGCCAGTTCGGCGGCACCGATCAGCGACGAATCGTCACCGAGGCCCGGCGTTCGCAGCGTCACCATTCCTCGCGGCCCGGCCATCGCATGACGATCTAGCTGGGCCTCGATGCTGGTCGCCCCCAGCTCCAGAATCGGCGCGAGCGATCCACCCAAGACGACGACCTCGGGATTGAGCAGGTTCACCAGATTGGCAATCGCGAGACCGAGGGCGGAGCCAACCTGGGCGATGCCCGCCCGAGCGGCCGGCTCACCCAGCCGCGCTGCCTCCAGCACTTCGGCGACGGCGTGCCTGGTGGGCGGACGGAGCCAACCGCTGGCCCGCAGCAACGCCGCTTCCCCGACCAGCGCCTCCATGCACCCGTTGCTTCCGCACCGGCAGACCGGGCCGGCCGGATCGAGGACCATGTGACCGACCTCGCCGGCCAGTCCTCCAGCGCCGGTCAGAGCTTTGCCATCGACGATCATGCCGGCGCCCACGCCGATCTTCCCGATGAGGTAGATCGCGTCGCTCGCGCCCCGGGCCGCCCCGCGCAAGTGTTCCGCCATCGCGCCGACATCGGCATCGTTGGCCAGTCGAATGGGTATCCAGGGCGGGAACCGGGTGCCGAGCAGCTCATGAAATGGCTCGTCCCGCCAGCCCAAATTCGGCGCCTGGACGACCACCTCGTCCCCAATTCGCACCGTGCCCGGCAGGCTCACGCCCACCCCGACCAGGAAGGCGCCGGATGGGACCTCGCGCTCGATCGTCGCCGCGTCAGCCAGGATCCGATCTGCTACCGCGATGCTCCCCGTGTCGTGCGGGCGCAGGTCGTGGTCATCCCGGCTGAGTACCTCGCCGCCCAATCCGACCGCGCTCGTCGTCACGTGGTCGGCGTCGATCTCGACGGCGATGACATAGGGCCCATCCGAGCGTGGGCCGACGAGGTGGGACGGCCGGCCGACCCCATCGCTGCGGGCCGGCACCCGCTCGCTGACGAGCCCAAGGCCGACGAGATCGGCGATGACCGACGCGATCGTGGACCGGTTGAGCCCGAGCAGCTGGGTGAGGTCCGCTCGGGCCAGTTCGCCGTGCTGATGGATGTGTTCCAGCACGATCGCCCGGTTCGTGCGCCGAGCCGTTTCGGGTCGAACGACGTCGGCCAGGCCCATTTGCTAACCCGCGGTGCGGACTCGGCTCGCCGGCTACCCGAGGCCGGAGGCCCGCGCCCGCCGGCGCGACAGGGCGTCGGCGGCCGCCGCGCCGAGCAGTACGACGCAGGTGATTATCAGGTTGTACTGCGGCCCGAGGCTGGGTTTCAGGCTCAGCCCGTTCGGGATGATCGCGATGACCAGACCACCGATTACCGCATCTCGGATGTGACCTTTGCCGCCGAACAACGACGTCCCGCCGATGACCGCGGCGGCGACCGCGAACAGCAGGGTGTTGCCGCCACCGGACGTGCCGTCGACGCTGGCGGTCCGCGCCGCCGAGAGCACGCCGGCCAAACCGGCCAGCGACGAGCAGAAGATGAAGGCTGAGATGCGGATCCGATCCACGTAGATGCCGGCCCGCCGTGCTGCTTCGGTGTTGCCGCCAGTGGCATACAGGTGCCGTCCGAACTGGGTCTTGGCCAGGATCAGCGTCAAGATGACAAACAGCACCAGCAGGATCGGCACGATCCGGGGGATGCCCTTCTGGACGATCAGCGGGTTCAGCGATCGGTCCTGGTTGAGCAGCCAGACCGCCACGCCGGTCACCACCGCAAGCGCGCCACCTTTGACCAGCACCACCGAGATCGGATCGGCCACGAGACCATTGGCCCGGTTGTGCGCGGACCGCCAGAGCGTGAACGCCAGGTAGCCCCCGGCAAAGACCGCCCACAGGATCCAGCCCCACACGGGTGTGATGGCGGACGTGGCCGACTCCAGGTCGAAGATGAACTTCCGGCCGCCCACGTTGATCGACGCGCCCTGGCCGACGAACTGCAGGAGTACGCCCTGCCAGCCCAAGAACAGCGCCAGCGTCACCACGAACGACGGGATGCCCACCTTGGCCACCAGGAACCCGGTCAACACGCCGATCGACGTGCCGAGACACATCGCCAGCAGGATCGCGATCAGCGAGTTGTCGCTCAGATGGGTGAACCAGATCACCAGCCCCACGGCGATAAGTACCGCCGCCGGCCAGATCCGGTACACCGCCGCGCCGATTAGCGTGACCAGCATCAGCAGCGCCGTGAGGTAGTACGTGGTGCTGCCCAGGTGCGCCTTCAGGTCACCACCGTTGGTGATCGCGATCCCCATCGCCGCCGCGCACACCCCACTGGCGGTACCCGCCGACAGGTCGATCTCCCCCAGCAGCAGCACCCAGACCAAGGCCATCCCGAGCAGGATGATCGGAGCCGCTTGGGTGATCAGGTTCGCCAGGTTCGTCTTGGTGAGGAACTTGTCGCTGACGTTGGCGAAAATGATCAAGAGCACGATAAGGCCGCCAATGGCCGGCAGCATGCCCACGTCGCCACCGCGTACCCGCTGCACGTAGTTGGTGAACGACTCCTTGATCGACTTTGGCCCAACGTCCCCAGAGAAGTCGGTATCTGCGAGCGACTGCGTAGCGGTCATGCCGGCACTTGATGCCGCCGGGGGGGTAGACGTGACGGTGGGCCGGGTCCCCTCAGGGTCTGTCATCTCGCCTCATCCCTCACATGCTCACGTCGGCCGTAGCGGGAGCAAGGCCAATCGACCCTGAGCGCCCGGTCGTGATGAGCTCGACGATCTGGCTCACCGAGCTGTCCGCCGTGCGGACTTCAGCGGCCAGCCGGCCCAGATAGAGCGCGTCCACGCGGTCGGCGACCTGCAGGACGTCGTTCATATTGTGCGAGATGATCACCACACCGACCCCCGAGTCGGCCAGCCGGCGCACCAATGCCAGCACTTGCGCGGTTTGCGCTACGCCGAGGGCTGCCGTGGGCTCATCCAGCACCACGACCCGGCTATTCCACAGCACGGCCTTCGCAATGGCCACGCTCTGCCGCTGACCACCGGACAGGCTCGCCACCTTCTGCCGCGCTGACTTGATGGTGCGCACCGACAGGCTGGCTAACGCGCGGCGCGCCTCCTTCTCCATGAATCCCTCATTGAGAGAGAGTCCCCCGGCCCGGGCGGCCTCACGACCGAGGAACATGTTCTGCACGATGTCCAGATTGTCGGCCAGGGCCAGATCCTGATACACGATCTCGATGCCCAGCGCCGCCGCATCACGCGGCCCGTGGATCGTGACGTGATTCCCGTCGAAGAGGATCTCACCGGTGTCGATCTGGTGGATGCCGGCCAGGCACTTCACCAGAGTCGATTTTCCGGCACCGTTATCCCCCACGAGGGCAGTAACCTGCCCCTCGTACACGCTGAAGTCGACGTCATGCAGCACATGCACCGGGCCGAAGCTCTTGTTGATGTTGCGCATTTCCAGAAGCGGGGTTTCGGTCACAACGACTCCTGTCTGCCGGCCCGTGTGCTCTCAGAGGTATTTCCTCGCATAACGGTCCATTGCGCAAGAGGGCCCGGCGTGCGGGCTTTCCGCTATGGCAAGCCCGCACGCCGGATCAGATGGTGAACCTCCTGTCGAGCTATTGAATACCAGCCGCCTTGCATTGGGTCTCGTAACCCTTGCAGACGTCCGCGACGGCGACCTCGCCGGTATCGGTGACGGTCTTGATGTTGGCCTTGGTGACCGACACCGGAGTCAACAGCACGGACGGCACGTCACGATTGCCCGTCGGGTCGTGCACCTTCGTGGTGACGCCGGCGGTCTCCGGACTCTGGCCCTTGATCAGTGCGATCGCGAGCTTGGAGGCCGCGTCGGCCTCCTTCTTGACGTCCTTGAAGACGGTCATGCACTGATTGCCGGCAAGGATGTTCTGCAGCCCCTGCACGCTCGCGTCCTGGCCAGTCACCGGCACTGTCTTGCCGTTCTGCTTCAGGATGGTGATTGCCGCGTTACCCAAGGTGTCATTCGCCGCCAGAACACCGTCGATGTTCCCGCCGGCCGCGGTAAACATGCCCTGGAAGATGGTGACAGCCTTGTCCTTGTCCCACATGGGCACCGACTGGTTGCCGGCCTTCTTGTACTTGCCGCTGGCGTACAGCGGATTGAGGACCGAGTTGTAGCCGTTGGCGAACAGCGTGGCGTTGTTGTCGTCGGGCGAGCCGTTGAGTTCCGCTACCGCCGGGTTCGCCTTGCCGGTCTTGTCGAGGCAAGCGACGAGACCCTGGCCCTGCAGCTTGCCGACCGCGACATTGTCGAACGAGACGTAGTAGTCGGAGCTGCCGCCGAGGGTCAGCCGGTCGTAGTCGATGGTCTTGATGCCGGCGGCCTTGGCCTTCTGTTGCACCGCGGCGGCGGACGGGCTGTCCAGACCGTCGGTGATAAGTACCGCGACGCCTTCCTGGATCATTGAGTCGGCGATGGTGGCAAACTTCGTCTTGTCACCCTGTGCATTCTGGATGTCGGCCTGGATGCCGGCATTCTTGAACGCCTGTTCCAGCAGCGGCTTGTCATATTGGATATAGCGGGGCGACGAAGTCTCGTCCGGCAGGATTACGCCGACTTTGCCGGTCGTGCCACTGCTGGCACTGCTGCCACCGCCACCGCCACCTCCGCTGCCCGAGGACTTCGAACTGCTCGAGCATGCAGCCAGGACCAGGGATGCCGCGACCCCCGTTACGACGAAGCCGATTGCGCTCTTGCGCATAGGCGTGTCCCGCCTTTCCGGTCAGGGATCGACGAGAACATGCCCGCACGACCCGAATATGTTTTCTGGGCGAACATATCTCCGCCATAGCCGGGTCGCCAGGATCGAGACCGACTCGTTACGACTTCCCTCCCGACCAGTTAGGTCGGAAACGTTTGGATGTCAGAGCAGTGACCGCAGGACGTACGGCATGATCCCGCCGTGCCGGTAATAGGCGGCTTCGCCCGGAGTGTCGATCCGCACTCGGGCTTGGAACTCCCGATTATCAGCGGTAACGGTAACGGTGCGCGGAGTAACGCCCTCGTTCAGGGCCTCCACACCGGTGATAGTGAAAGTCTCCTCTCCGGTAAGGCCGAGCGACTGCGCGTTTTCACCATCGAGGTATTGCAGCGGCAGCACGCCCATGCCGATGAGATTCGATCGATGGATCCGTTCGTACGACTCGGCGAGAACAGCGCGCACTCCGAGCAACGCGGTGCCCTTGGCCGCCCAGTCCCGAGATGACCCGGATCCGTACTCGGTGCCCGCGAGGATCAGCAGCGGAGTGCCGGTGCGGGCGTAATTCACAGCGACGTCGTAGATGGTGGACACCGGACCGTCGGGCTCGGTGAAATCCCGAGTGAATCCGCCCTCCGTGCCGGGTGCGAGCTGGTTGCGCAACCGGATATTGGCGAAGGTGCCGCGGATCATCACTTCATGATTGCCACGCCGGGAACCGTAGGAATTGAAGTCACGGCGTTCGATGCCGTGTTCGGTCAGGTACCGCCCGGCCGGGGAGTCGGGCTTGATCGACCCGGCCGGTGAGATGTGGTCGGTCGTCACCGAATCGCCGAGCTTGGCGAGCACCCGGGCGCCGGCGATGTCCGAGACGGGCTCGGGCTCGCGGGCCATCCCATCGAAGTACGGGGGCTTGCGGACGTAGGTCGAGTCCGGGTCCCACTCGAAGACGTCGCCTTCGGGCGTCGAAAGGTTCCGCCACCGATCGTCACCAGCGAACACGTCGACGTAGCCGTCGGTGTACATCTCGCTGGCGATCGCCTCGTTCACCACCTGCTGAATCTCCCGCGCGGTCGGCCAGACATCACGCAAATACACGGGCTGACCGTCCGTGCCGGTGCCGAGCGGATCCGTGGTGATGTCGATATCCATCGACCCGGCGAGCGCGTACGCCACGACCAGAGGCGGAGAAGCCAGATAGTTCATCTTGACGTCGGGGTTGATCCGGCCCTCGAAGTTGCGGTTGCCGGACAGCACGCTGACCACCGAGAGATCAGCCGCGTTGACCGCTTCCGATACCTCGTCCGGCAGCGGCCCGGAGTTGCCGATACAGGTCGTGCAGCCGTAGCCGACGAGGTTGAAGCCGAGCTTGTCGAGGTACGGCGTAAGGCCCGCACGGTCGTAGTAGTCCATGACCACCTTCGACCCTGGGGCGAGCGAGGTCTTGACCCAAGGCTGGCGAGTCAGGCCCTTCTCGACCGCCTTCTTCGCCACCAGCGCTGCACCGATCATCACCGACGGATTGGACGTATTGGTGCAGGACGTAATGGCGGCGATGGCCACCGCGCCGTGATCGAGGACGACCTGCTCCCCGTTCTCGAGTGTCACCGGAGTCGGCGTGGAGACGCGGCCATGGGCGCCGGTAGCCGCCGACAGCACCGGGAACACATGGTCGGTGGCCGCCGCCGGATCCGATGCCGGGAAGGTCTCGTCGACCGCCTCGTCGATCGAGTCCCGAACCGAATCACCGTTGGTGAAATCGGCAAGCGCCGCCCGGAAGGCCGTTTTCGCGGAGGCGAGCGCCACCCGATCCTGCGGCCGTTTGGGTCCGGCGAGGGACGGTTCGATCGACGCGAGATCCAACTCGAGTGTCTCGGAGTAGGCCGGCTCCGCGTCGGGGTCATGCCACAGCGCGTTGGTCTTCGCGTAAGCCTCGACGAGCGCAACCTGATCGTCCGGGCGACCGGTGAAGCGAAGGTAGTGGAGCGTCTCGTCGTCGATGGGAAATATGGCGCAGGTCGACCCGTACTCCGGGCTCATGTTGCCGATCGTCGCGCGATTGGCGACCGGCACGGCCGGCACTCCGCTGCCGTAGAACTCGACGAACTTCCCGACGACGCCGTGCCGGCGGAGCATCTCGGTGATGGTGAGCACGAGATCGGTCGCGGTCGAGCCGTCGGGGAGTTCCCCGGTCAGCTTGAATCCGACCACCCTGGGAATCAGCATGCTGACCGGTTGGCCCAGCATTGCGGCTTCGGCCTCGATGCCTCCTACCCCCCAGCCCAGCACCCCGAGCCCGTTGACCATCGTCGTGTGCGAGTCCGTGCCGACCAGGGTGTCCGGATAGGCAACGCCTTGGTGCTCGAACACCACGCGGGCGAGGTATTCGATGTTCACCTGATGGACGATGCCGGTACCGGGTGGCACGACTTTGAACTGATCGAACGCCGTCTGGCCCCAACGCAGGAACTGGTAGCGCTCCCGGTTGCGCGAGTACTCGAGTTCGACGTTGCGTTCGAACGCGTCGGGGGTCCCGAACAGGTCGGCGATCACCGAGTGGTCGATGACCAACTCAGCCGGTGCGAGTGGATTGACCCGGGCCGGGTCGCCGCCCAGATCGCGGACGGCTTCGCGCATCGTTGCGAGGTCGACGACGGCTGGCACCCCGGTGAAGTCCTGCATGACTACTCGGGCCGGGCTGAACTGGATCTCGGTGTCCGGCTCGGCCGCCGGATTCCAGTTCGCCAGCGCCGCAATTTGCTCGGGCGTCACGTTTACGCCGTCTTCGGTGCGCAGCAAGTTCTCGAGTAGCACCTTCAAGCTGAACGGCAGCCGGTCCGTTCCGTCGACCGCGCTGATGCGGAAGTAGTCCAGCGAGCGACCGCCGACCTCGAGGCGATCAAGGGCACCGAGGCTGTTTCTGCTATCGGGCACGAGGGCTCCTTCGTCGAAAGTGTCTCGACGTCAAGATATCACCGGTGGGTCACGCTGGGCGGTTTCGTCCGGCATTCGCCGGAGATTCGTAGTCTGACTAGGTGGAGCAGCGACCGACCCCCGACACAGCGGTCGCCAAGCCGACGGCCGCCGACGGGGTCGAATCCGCACACGGCGCCGGCGATGCGGCGAACGACCGCCGCTGGCGGCGGATCCGCCGCCGGGTGGGACTGGGCTATGCCGCCGCCCTGGTCGTTCTGGTCGTGACGGTCGGCGTGCCCACCGATCGGGCCAGCTTGCTTCTCGTCATCCTGGCCGGCCTGGCGATTCCGTGCCTCGGCAAAGGGTGGCGAGCGTTCCGCCGGGTGCTGCTGGACTGGCTGCCCTTCACGGCTGTGCTGGTGGTGTACGACGTCTCTCGCGGGCTCGCGACCTGGGTCGGCATGCCGTTACATATGTCAGACATCGCGGCGGCCGACCGCGACCTGTTCGGCGGGACCGTGCCGACGGTCTGGTTGCAAGATCACTTCCTGCATCCGGGCGCACCGACGTGGTACGACGCGTTGGCCACGCTGGTCTACATCACCCACTTTCTGGCGACGCCGATCGTGGCCGCGGTGCTCTGGCTGCGCAATCGCGAGGTCTGGATCCAGTTCATCACCCGGGTCATCGCCTTGTCCGTCGCCGGCCTCGTGACCTATGTCTTCTTTCCCGCGGCGCCACCCTGGTACGCGGCGCGGGAAGGCGTCATCGAGCCGGTTATCCGGGCCTCGTCGCGCGGCTGGCTGTGGCTGCACATCAACCATGCCGGGAACCTGCTCAGCGCGGGTCAACTGGCCGCCAACCCTGTCGCGGCGATGCCCTCGCTCCACACGGCGTTCGCCACCCTGATCGCATTGTTCGTCATCGGCCGACTGCGATCCCCGTGGCGGTGGCTGATCGTGCTCTATCCCGTCGCCATGGGACTGGCCCTCGTCTACCTCGGTGAGCACTACGTCGTCGATCTCCTCGCGGGTGTGCTCTACGCGGTCGCGGTACACCTGGGTGTCTCGGCGTGGGAACGCCGCCGGTCCCGCCGAGTCGACCCAGTGGTCCAACTATAGACATGTTTGTTCAGATTTAGTGCTCGTTGGTGCGTGTGATTCTCACGGGACTGCTGGCGTATGTGGGACGCAAGTGGCACTCTGGATTTCCAGCGTGGTCGGAGCACGGGGTCATCAAACGAGGAGATCGCGGCGGTGCGCGCACGACGTCGGATTGGGGTGGGCCGTCGCTCTGCCGCGCTCATCTCGATTCTCGCGACGGTGGCAGCGGTCATCGCGGTGCCGGTCACGGCAGTCGCGGACCCGCCGCCGAACCCGTCCGACCAGCAGATCAACAGTGCCAATCAGGCGAAGGACCAGCTCGCCACCGAGGTCGGGCAACTGTCCGCGCAGATCGCGGTCATGCAGAGCAAGCTCGATCGGTTGAACCTCGTGGCCGAGCGCGCCGAGCAGAAACTCGCGCTCGCACTCGAGCGGCTCGAGCAGGCCAAGGACGCTGCGGTGAAGGCGCAGGCACAGGTCAAGGCCGCGCAAGCGGCGATCACGAAGGCCCAGGCCGACTTCGTCGTCTTTGCCCGGGAGGCATATACCAGCGGCCAGCCGCAGGGCCTCGCCGGCGGCCTGTTGACCGCGAGCGATCCCAACGCGCTCCTGCAGCGCGGGGACTACCTCCGCTATGTCGCGAACTCGCAGCTGGCGGCAATTGGTGGCCTGAGCCGCGCGACGGTGGCCAAGTCCAACGCCGACGCGGCCGCGCGCAAAGCGGTCAACGATCAGACGGCCGCCACCGCCGCTGCGGCGCAGGCCAAACGGGACGCCGACGCGGCCGTCGTCGCTGCCCAGGCCGAGCGGGCCCAGCTGACCCAGCAACTGGCTGATAGCAACGCAAAGCTGGATGCCGCCAAGAGCAAGCTCGCGGAACTGAACAACCAGCGCACCGCCTATCTCGCGTGGAAGGCGGAGCAGGAACGGATCGCGCGGGAGCGGGCGCTGGCGCTAGCCCGGGCCCGGGCGGCCGCCGCGGCCGCGGCGGCGGCGCGAGCAGCGGCCATCGCCGCCGCCGCTGCGCAGGGTGGCCCGGCGGCTGCTGCCGCGGTCACCATGAACCCCGGTGCGAATATCGCGATCGGCGCGAGCGCGGGTGGCGGATGGTCGTCCGCTGCGGCCAACACTGCGGTGGCGCGCGCGATGTCGACACTGGGCATCCCGTACGCATTCGCCGGCGGCACCTTCTGGGGGCCGAGTCGAGGCGTGCCGGTGGACTTCGACTCGCGCAACGACGGCAACGTCATCGGCTACGACTGCTCCGGGCTGACCTTGTTCGCCTGGGGGCCGTACCTGCACATGTCGCACTACGCGCCCAACCAGTGGGGCGTCGGCTCGTACCACCCATCGACCGATCAGCTGCTCCCAGGTGACCTGGTCTTCTGGAGCGAGGACGGCACGGTGGCCGGGATCGGGCACGTTGCTCTGTACATCGGCGGCGGCAACGTCATCCAGGCGCCCTACAGCGGGTCTTACGTCCAGGTGACCCCACTCGGGCAAGTCGAGGCGGGTTACTTCGGCGCCACCCGCCCGCTCACCTAACGATCATCGACGTCTGGGACACCTGGATCCGTGGCGCGCTCGTAGAGGTCGACGAAGCGGCGGTAGGCCTCGTCGATCTCGGCGTAGTCAGCGCCGGCGACCAGGTCGAGCAGCAGCCCGCGGCTGACGGCGACACCGACGCGCAGCTCGGCCGGGTCGGAGGCCACTCCGATTACCTTCGCGGCCTCGGCCGCGTCGGTGAGCCACGGTTGGGTCAGCGTTTCTCGTAGTCCTTCAGTACCCGGAGCGCCTTGCGCGACAAGCCCGAACACCTCGAAGAAGAGCTTGACGAACGGGCGAAGCTCCTCCCGGCTGACCTCCCCCCATAGGCCGAGCATGAGTTCTCGCGGCGTGTTGGCCTGCTCGGCCATCGCGACCATGACGGCCCGCTGCTGAGCCTCGATCGCCGCGACGATTGCCGCAAGCAGCCCTTCGCGCGAGCCGAAGTGGTAGAGCAGCATGCGGTGGCTGGTAGCCGCGCCACGTGCGATCTCGCGCAGGCTCTTGTCGGCGATTCCCTCCGCTGCGGCGAAGGCGATCACCCGCTCCAAGAGCTGTGCTCTAGCACTCACTTCCTCAGACATGTACCAAATGGTACAGTGCTTGTCATGAAGTGGACCAACACCCTCATGATGGACGCGCCAGCCGAGCTGATCTGGGAGCTCAACACCGATGTCGAACGCTGGCCGGCCCGTACCCCGACCGTGCAGTCCGTAGCGCGGCTCGACGACGGCCCGTTCCGGGTCGGTAGCCGGGCGCGGATCAAGCAGCCCGGCCAGCGGACCGCCACCTGGACAGTGACCCGGATGCTGCCGGGGCACGAGTTCAGCTGGCAGAGCAAACGCCGCGGGCTGGTACTGACCGGAACGCACCGGGTGGAGACCGCGGGTCCGGAAACCCGCAACACCCTCGAGATCGAGGTCACCGGGCCACTGTCCCGGGTGTTCGGCCTCCTGTTCGGGGTCGCCATTCGGCGCGCATTGCGGCTGGAGAACGCGGGATTCAAGTCCGAGGCGAGTCGCCAGACTGCAGCCGTCTAAGGCCTTTGGCAAACGGCCCGCGGCGAACCACGAGCCGGCGAGTCCATTCCTCGCGGTGGCCCGTCGGCGAAGCGACGCCAGCGCCCTGATCCCGTTGCCTCGGGCGCAGTCGTGGTGCGGCTCTGCACTTCTGAGGTGCACATGCGCACCACTGGCATCATGCGTGCGCGGGACGCGACAGGACGACGCTACGCCTCTGTGACGCGGTGGCAGGGCGCCGCCTACGTTGGCCGAAAGCCTCCCGGCCCGGAGCCGCCGATCGCGCCCCGGCGCAACAGGAATCCCCGTCGTTTCAGAAAGTCCGCCAACTCGTCGGCGTGCAGGTCACAAGCCAACCAGTGCTTCACCCGCTGCGGGTCGTGCAGGCGCGGGTTGCGCCACGACAAGTCGGTGGTCGCGGCCGCCCGGCAGCCGCGAGCGGAACACCGCGCGGCTGGATCAGTGTCGGCTGTGGACGTTGATCGCATCACAGGCAACATAACTCTCTGTCCCGTACCGTGAGTCGGACTTGAGCTGACGCGCGGCCCGGCCGCAGTGGATGGAGATTCATGTGACAGAACAACCGAGCGGGCAGCCGCTGTCGACTCCCGCGGCTGACGCGTCGGCGCTGGAACGGGTGATGTTCGAGGTCAAGCGGGTGATCGTCGGCCAGGAGCGCCTCGTCGAACGAATGCTGGTCGGACTGCTGTCACAAGGACACTGCCTGCTGGAGGGTGTACCGGGCGTAGCCAAGACGCTGGCGGTCGAGACCCTGGCCCGCACGGTCACCGGATCCTTCGCCCGGTTGCAGTTCACACCCGACCTCGTGCCGTCCGACATCGTGGGCACCCGCATCTACCGGCAGTCGGGCGAGCGGTTCGACACCGAGCTCGGGCCCATTTTCGCGAACTTCGTCCTGGCGGACGAGATCAACCGCGCGCCGGCCAAGGTCCAATCAGCGTTGCTGGAGGTCATGGCCGAGCGTCAGGTGACCATCGGCGGGGTTCGTTACCCAGTGCCGGCACCGTTCCTCGTTCTCGCGACCCAGAACCCGATCGAGAGCGAGGGTGTGTATCCGCTGCCCGAGGCACAGCGGGACCGGTTCCTGATGAAGATCGTCGTGGACTACCCCACGGCCGGCGAAGAGCGGGAGATCATCTACCGGATGGGCGGCGAGCCGCCGGTCGCGAATCCGGTGATCACCACCGACGAGCTGACCCGGCTACAGGTGACAGCCTCTCGGGTATTCGTGCACCACGCGATTGTCGATTACGTCGTACGCCTCGTGCTGGCCACGCGCACTCCAGCGCAACACGGCATGCCTGACGTCGCGCAGTGGGTGTCGTACGGTGCGAGCCCGCGCGCGAGCCTGGGCCTGATCGCCGCCGGCCGGGCGATCGCGCTACTTCGCGGGCGGGACTACGTGCTGCCACAAGACGTGCTCGACGTGGCCACGGACGTGTTGCCGCATCGCATGGTCATGTCATACGACGCGATCGCCGACGGCATCCCCGCGGTTCACGCGGTGCGGCGCATCCTGCAGACGATCCCGCTGCCTCAGGTCGCGCCCCGTCAGCGGGCCGCCGGGCACCAACCCGGCTACGGGCAGGGTGGCTCCTGGGAGCGCACTGCGTGAGCGAGCGTTTCTAGGTGAGCGATGTCGGGCGTGAACTGCCGACGCTGGACCTGGCGTCGGCGGAGCCGTTGTTGCGTCGCCTCGAGCTGACGGTCCGCAACAAGCTCGACGGACTGCTGCAAGGCAACTATCTGGGCCTGGTGCCGGGTCCGGGAAGCGAGGCCGGGGAGTCGCGGCTGTACTACCCGGGTGACGACGTGCGGCGCATGGACTGGCCAGTTACCGCGCGCACACTCGTCCCGCATGTTCGCCAGACGATCGCGGATCGTGAGTTGGAGTCCTGGCTGGTCGTCGACCTTTCACCGAGCGTCGACTTCGGCACGGCGTTCACCGAAAAGCGCGAGCTCGTGCTGGCTGCGATCACGGCGGTGGTGCACCTGAGTTCGCGCGGCGGAAACCGCGTCGGCGCGATCGTGACGACCGGCGAGGGCAGCTACCGAATCCCGGCGCGGTCGGGCCGGTCGCACGCCCGGTATCTGATCCGCAAGATCGCGCAGACGCCCCGGGCAAGTTCGGGCGGGCGAGGCGACCTGGCCGCGGCTATCGAGCAACTGCGCCGGCCGCCGCGCCGCCGCGGGCTGGTCGCGATCGTCTCGGACTTTCTGGACTCCTCCGCCAACGGGCTCAACAGCACGATCGGGCGCGCCAACTGGGAACGTCCGTTGCGCGCGCTGGGTGGGCGCCATCACGTCGTCGGAATCGAGGTTGTCGACCCGAGGGAGCTGGAGCTTCCTGCGGCCGGGCTGATGACGTTCGTCGATCCGGAGACCGGCGAGCAGGTCGAAGTGCAGACATCCCGCCCGGACATCCGCGCTCGCTATGCCGCGGCCGCGGCCGACCAGCGGGACCAGATCGCGACGACGCTCCGGCACGCTGGAGCCGCGCATCTGCAGCTGCGCACAGACCGAGACTGGCTCACCGACGTCGTCCGCTTCGTCGTGGCCCAGCGCCGGGCCCTGGTGGGGAGTGGGGTGCGCTGATGGAGTTTCTCTCGCCGGCGTGGCTGCTTCTTCTGATACCGGTCGGTCTAGCCGTCGTCGGCTATTTCATCCTCCAGTTGCGGAGGAAGAAGTACGTTGCCCGGTTCAGCAACGTCTCGCTGCTGGCCTCTGTGGCGCCGAAGCGTCCCGGATGGCGGCGGCATCTCACGTTCGCGCTCCTGATCGCGGGACTGGCCGTCCTGGCATTCGGCGCGGCCCAGCCGACCGCGGCCGTCCATGTGCCGCGTGACCGGGCGACGGTCATGATGGCGATCGATGTCTCCGAGTCGATGCGGGCCGACGACGTGCTTCCAACCCGGTTACAAGCCGCGCAGCAGGCGGCGAAGCAATTCGCCGACCTTCTTCCGCCCCGTATCAACCTCGGCTTGGTCAAGTTCAGCGGAACGGCGAGCGTGCTCGTGCCACCGACGATCGACCGCGACTCCGTCAAGGTGGCCATCGACGGTCTCGAGTTGGACCGGGCGACGGCCATCGGCGAAGCCGTTTTCTCCTGCCTGGATGCGATCAAGACGTTCAGCAAGTCGACGACCTCCAGTGGCGATCAGCCACCACCCGCGCGAATCGTGCTGATGAGTGACGGAACCTCCAACACCGGGCGCGCGCCCGAGGCCGCAGCTGCGGCCGCCGCAGATGCCAAGGTGCCGGTATCGACGATCGCGTTCGGAACCGACAACGGCACGGTCGACATCGAGGGCGAGCGAATCCCGGTTCCCGCCGACAAATCGACGCTGAAGGCGATCGCCCAGACCACGGGCGGCACCTTCCACACGGCAGCGTCCGCGGCCGAGCTGCAGACCGTTTACAAGGACATCGGCACCCAGATCGGGTACTCGACCGAACACCGGGATATCAGCTGGCGTTTCCTGCTGATCGGGATGCTGCTCACGCTATCGGCCGCGGGCACGTCTCTCCTCTGGGCCGGCCGCTTGCTCTAGTGGATCGTCCGCCCGGCAAACACGCTCCGTTTGATGGACGCTAGGTTGTCACTCCGTGACGCGTTCAGTGCTGGTCACGGGTGGCAACCGGGGTATTGGCCTGGCGATCGCTCGTGCCTTCGCCGCGGCCGGAGACCAGGTCGCGGTGACTCATCGAAGCAGTGGTCCGCCAGAGGGGCTATTCGGCGTGCCGTGCGATGTAACGGACACCGCCTCGGTCGACGCCGCGTTCAGCGCCGTGGAGGCAGCGCACGGCCCGGTCGAGGTTCTCGTTGCCAATGCCGGGATAACCGACGACACGCTATTGATGCGCATGAGCGAGGAGTCCTTTGTTCGGGTGCTGGACGCGAACCTGACTGGTGCGTGGCGAGTAGCGAAGCGAGCGACGCCGGCGATGCTCAAGGCCCGCCGCGGGCGGATGATCTTCATTTCCTCCGTCGTGGCGCTCGCCGGCGCACCGGGACAAGCGAACTATGCCGCGAGCAAGGCAGGATTGATCGGGCTGGCCCGCTCGATCACCCGTGAACTCGGCGGCCGGTCGATCACGGCCAACGTCATCGCTCCGGGCTTCATCGAGACCGACATGACTGCCCAGATGACGGAGGCTCGCAAGGCCGAGATCCTCGCCAGCGTCCCGGCCAAGCGGTACGGCTCAGTCGAGGAGGTGGCCGCGGCCGCGGTGTTTCTGGCGTCCGAGCCGGCGGCGTACATCTCCGGGGTGGTGCTGCCAGTAGACGGCGGCGTGGGCATGGGCATTTGAGAGGACGACGATGGGTCTGCTGGACGGCAAGCGAGTCCTGATCACCGGTGTCATCACGGAAGCGTCGATCGCCTTCTCGGTGGCTCGGATTGCCCAGGCGGAGGGGGCGCAGGTCGTGCTCACCGGCTTCGGCCGGATGTCGCTCGTCGAGCGGGTAGCGAAGAAACTGCCGGAGCCAGCGCCACTGGTGGAGCTGGACGTGACGGATGACGAGCACTTGGCGTCGCTTGCGGACAAGGTGCGCGAGCACGTTCCCGCTCTCGATGGGGTGGTCCACTCGATCGCTTACGCGCCGCCGTCTTGCCTGGGTGGTGACTTCCTGGACGCTCCCTGGACCGACGTGGCCACCGCCTTACAGGTGTCGGCGTATTCGCTCAAATCCCTGGCGGTCGCCACGCTGCCGCTGATCGGGGACTCGGGTGGGTCGGTCGTCGGAATGACATTCGACGCGACCGTCGCCTGGCCCGCCTATGACTGGATGGGTGTTGCGAAGGCTGGGCTCGAGTCCACCGCTCGGTATCTGGCCCGAGAGCTCGGCTCGCGCAAGATCCGGGTGAACCTTGTCGCGGCCGGACCCCTGCGAACCATTGCGGCGAGAAGCATCCCCGGGTTTGTGACGTTCGAGGACGCCTGGGACGGACGCGCGCCTCTCGGCTGGGACAACAGCAACGCCGAGCCGGTGGCTCGCGGGGTCGCTGTACTGCTCTCGGACTGGCTGCCCGCGACAACCGGAGAAATTGTGCACGTCGACGGCGGCTACCACGCGATGGGCGTTTGATTGGCCGGCTACGACGCGCTGTTGCTGCTGTCCTTCGGCAGCCCGGAGCGCCCGGACGAAGTCCTGCCGTTCCTGCGCAACGTGACCCGAGGCCGCGACGTCCCCGATGAGCGGTTGGCCCAGGTGGCGGAGCACTATCAGCACTTTGGTGGTGTCTCACCCCTCAACGAGCAGAACCGAGCGTTGCTCGCCGCGATCCGGGACGACTTCACCGCTCACGGACTGGACCTGGGCCTGTACTGGGGTAATCGCAACTGGTACCCGTACGTCGCGGACACGATGCGGACGATGGTCGCGGACGGCGTCAAGAGCGCGCTCGTCCTGGCGACGAGCGCGACATCGTCGTACTCGGGATGTCGGCAGTACCGAGAAAACCTGGCCGACGCCCAGGCCGAGCTCGGGCCGTCGGCTCTTCTGCTGCACAAGCTGCGTCACTACTTCGACCACCCGGGTTTCATTGCGGCCAATGCGGACCGCGTGCGGACCGCCCTCACCGACTTGCCGTCGGACCTTCGCGATGCCGCCCGTCTGGTGTTCACAGCGCACTCCATCCCGGTGGCGATGAACGCCTCGTCCGGACCCTCGGGAGGGCTCTACCTCGACGAGCATCGCGAGACGGCGCGCCTGGTCGCCGAGGCGGTGCGTGGGCCACGCGCCGAGTTCGATCTGGTCTGGCAATCCCGCTCCGGCCCATCTCGTGTGCCGTGGCTGCAACCCGATATCAACGATCACCTGCGAACGCTGGCCGCTGAGGAAACAGTGGCAGTCGTCGTCAGCCCGACGGGTTTCGTGTCGGACCATCTCGAGGTGCGCTGGGATCTCGACACGGAGGCTCGCGAGACCGCGGCTCAGCTGGGCGTTCCCTTCGCACGCGCGGGGACCGCCGGCACTCATCCGGCATTCGTGGCCATGGTCCGAGAGCTGGTGGAGGAAGAACTGTCCGGTGCGCCCCGGCGAGCGCTCGGTGCGCTGGGTATCTGTGGCCTGAACTGCCCCCCGCGATGCTGTCCGCGCCCGGCGCGGCAT
>Ga0207693_10000798_pt1 | contig 28107 bp, 17 predicted proteins | sample LARL81metaG_FD_184347 | JGI IMG/M metagenome (GOLD analysis project Ga0207693, IMG submission 184347) | Corn, switchgrass and miscanthus rhizosphere microbial communities from Kellogg Biological Station, Michigan, USA - LAR L8-1 metaG... | ecosystem: Host-associated > Plants > Roots >... | reverse complement strand
GGCCAGCAACGTGACAGGCTTGTCAACCTCACCCACGTTCTGGTTCAAATCATTCGGCGCCACAATGATGACGCCATTGACGGTAACGGTAGTGCTGGAAACCCTGTCCGTCGTGGAATCGACCAGCCCGCCATTATGCAGCCGAAGCGTGTACTGTGTATTGGGATTCAATACGGTGAAGGTATTCGTCACCGTCACAGGAGTGCCAGTGCCACGAACATAGACTTGCGGGCCGAAGGCGGTAAAAGTTCCCGCGAAGCATGTCGTTCCAAGCATCGCTGACAGCAGAACCATTAAAATTCTACGGACGCCGTACGGCAAGAAGCGGGCAGAGTTCGCCATCTGACTTCCCTCTCTGTGAACAAGATAGGGGCCGGTGAAAATGTGTTTAGTGGTACTGCCGACTATGAGCCGGTCTTCACCTTAAGATTGGGCAAAAGATTATGCGCGCAACTATACTTGCTCCCCCCGCGTTGTCAAGAGAAATAGCGAGAGTTTTTTTAATTTTCATCTTTACCACGATTACGTAAATAGAAAAATGCGGGACAAGTCGCACACATAGCCTTAGCCAGCAGTAGTTTGAACGGAATCGCAAGTATAGAAAGTGCAATAGCCAGTTTAGTGGAAATCTATACCATGGCGGTCACCGTTATGGTCGAGCAACATTCTTGCAGGAAGGCCGGCAGCGGCAAGGCCCTATTTTTTCTATTTGAGGGCATGACCATGTATTGGCAAGCCCGCTCCGGATGGTTGGCGGGCCGGCACGGCGGGACATTGCTTTGGATGTCGGCCTCGATGTGGAAGCCGGGCGACTTGCGTTCAATATTCCCAATGCGCGTAGCGCAGAACATGGTCCTTGCCTTCAGCCACCAGCGCCGCCGCATATTCCTGGGGCGCGGTGATGTTGTATACGCTCCACTTCGATATCTCATGCGACGCATCCCGTGTCCATAACAGGGCTGCGCCGATATCAGGACCGAATGCCACCGCAAAGGAATCCAGTGGAAGAGATAGTCCGTCCCCCAGCGCCTTGATATACGCCTCCTTCCGCGTCCAGCACTGAAAGAACGCTTCCGTCTGCTCGCCAGGCGGCAAAGCACGCAAAGTGCGTACTTCTCCCTGGGAAAAGAAACGTGTAGCAATTTCGTCGCCCGCAAACTCGGGATTGATGAACTCAATATCGACACCCAGAGTAAGTCCGCGAGCTACAGCAAGGAGAGCAAAGTCCTTGGAGTGCGACAAGTTGAACTTTGTGCCGGAGGCATTGAAGCCCGGAGCAAGTTCCGGCTTGCCTTTTTCAGCATAAGTAAAAGCCAGATCTTCTGGCGCAACCTTCTGGTATTCCGCAAGGATTCTCCGCAGTGCGGCGCGGGCGGCGGTAAAGCGGTCTCTGTCTCTTTTGAAATAGAAGCGGTCGGCGCGCTGGAGCTCGTCCTGGGAAAGCAACCCGCGGCAACTTTGGACCACGTCCTCTTCCACTGCCAGCGGGATTCGCCAAACGTGGACCTCGTTCGCGTTGAGCGTTGCCGGCCTGACCGCGACTGGAATCATCTTCGCGCCTCCGTGAACGCGTGCGTTGCTTTAAGGCGCTGGGGCAATCTGCCGGCAGCCTCCAGAAATCGAAAACCTGCTCGTGAATATCGCACGCCCAATCCGGAAGGCACGCTTGTCTATGATATTGTCTTCGGAAGAAAGGACACAAAGAATGTTGCGGCTGGAAGGCAAAGTTGCTTTGGTTACCGGGGCTGCTTCCGGGATCGGTGCGGGCATCGCCAGGGCCTTTGTCGCGGAAGGCGCATTCGTGGAAGTTACTGACCTGCAAGATGTGCCGGGAGCCGCGCTGGCGAAATCGCTGGGCGCTTCGGCCTCCTATTCACATCTCGATGTCCGGCAGGAATCGGACTGGATTTCTGTTATCGATTCCATTCTCAAGCAACACGGAAAGCTCGACATTCTTGTAAACAACGCCGGCATTACCGGCTTTGAGAGTCCCGCCCCGCAAGATCCTGAAAACGTCACAATTGAGGATTGGCATGCGGTGCTGGCAACCAATCTGGACGGAACATTTCTCGGCTGCAAACACGGCATTCGCGCCATGCGGGCCGGTCAGCAGGGCTCTATCATCAATATCTCGTCGCGCTCCGGAATCGTTGGCATTCCCGGCGCCGCGGCCTATGCGGCCAGCAAAGCCGCGGTGCGGAACCACACAAAAACAGTCGCTCTGCACTGCGCCGAGAAGGGCTGGAAAATTCGTTGCAACTCGATTCATCCCGCGGCCATTATGAGCCCGATGTGGGACCCGGTGTTAGGCACGGACGAACACCGTGAAGAACGTGCGCGAGCAACCGCCAAGACCATCCCTGTCGGGCGCTTCGGTCGCATCGAGGAAGTTGCGGCCCTGGCAGTGCTTCTTGCTTCCGACGAGGCAGGTTTTATGACCGGGGCTGAGCTAACCATCGATGGCGGCTTGCTCGCGGGTGCTGCGGCGCCTCCAAAAAGACTCTGATCCCTGTTGCCTTGAAGCTTGCCGCTCGTGATCAATACTGAGCCTGCTGGGTTTTAGCGGCCTCAAAAACACACGCCGGCAACTTGGCCACCACTTCACAGCCTGACCGTTCCGTACGGTTTCTCAGCATGAGGGTGCCTTGATGCGCTTCAATGATTTGCCTGCTTAGCAGAAGGCCAATCCCTGAGCCAGTCTCCTTGGTTGTATAAAAAGGTACAAACAGGTTTTCCGTTTCTGTCAGACCAACGCCCTCGTCGCGAATGTAAATCTCAACGTCTTTGCCATGGACCGTCCAGAATACGGTAACGGCTTCCGGCCCAAATCCCTGTTCCGACGCGAGCAAGACGGATTCCGCGGCATTTTTAATCAGGTTGATGAGCGCCTGCTCCAATTGGTCGGCATCCACAAAGATGGAGACGTTCGGCCCAGGAATGATCTTTACCGGCAAACGTGATTCCAGTTTGGCAACCCGGCTGATTAAACTGTCAAGATCAACCACGCGGCGTTGCGGCCGTGGGACCCTGGCAACCCTGGTGTAGCTTTGCAGGAAGCGATTGAGTGAATCCGCGCGTTCATGGATCACCTCCAGGCCGTGGCCCAGATGTTCTGAGAGCGGCATCGGCAATTCCGCAGTGGACGCCATGCGGCCAAGCGTTCGAGCGATGGTCCGGATCGGCGCCAGTGAATTGTTGATCTCGTGGCTCAAAACTCGAATCAGGCGCTGCCACGCGGCCCGCTCTTCAGCCCGCAAGGCCTCTGAAGCTTCCGATAGTACGATCAAGGTATGGGGCTCTCCGCGCTGCCGGAAAGTAGCGCGTCGAACGATCCAGCGCTTCTCGGCGCCTGAATCGACGCGCGAGACGACCTCCCAGGCCGGACCCTTCACCAAATCTTCAATCCCAAGTTCCGCGGCCGTGCGATTGAGGATATCCTCTTCCGGCTTTCCCAGAAAACGCACGCCTGTGCGGTTGACGATACGGAGCCGATTGTCCGGGGAGAACGCGAAGATGACGGTCCCGGCTTCAGCCATCACCTTGCGCATCAGATTGGTGGCTTCAACCGCGCCCAGGCGCTCTTCCCCCAGCGCGCGGGAGAGACTGTTGATCTCCAGCGCCAGGTCTCCAAGCGCGTCCCCCGCGGAAACCTGGGTGGCGCGAAAGGAAAAATCCTCGTCTTTCACCGCTGAGATCACGTTGTAGAGAACGCGCAGGGAATTGACAACACGGTCTCTTGCCGAAAAGCTTAGACCCAGCCAAAGAAGCAGGATCAGCGCGCTCACTTCGATTTTGTGGTCGAGCGAGTAGCCGCTACGCCATAACAGCAGAAGACTCAGGACCACGCCGGCGGCGCCGGCAAAGAGAATAGAGAAGAGCAAACGCAGCTCAAAGCCGCCACGTAACCAATTGCCGCGCTTAGCGTTTGTCTTTGCGCGCAGGGTCGGGAGCATAAAGGCCGTATTTCTCCATGCGGCGATAAAAAGTTCCCCGGCTCAGACCCAGAACTTCCGCCGCCTGACTCACGTTGCCTTTATAGCGCGCAAGGGCTTTATTAATCAGCAGCTCTTCGGCTTTTTCCAGGCTCATGTCAGAAAAATCTGTAGCCATGGCACGGCTTGAACTTTGCAGGCCAAGATCGTGGGCCTGGATGCTGTTCTCGCGGCACATAATCACGGCCCGTTCAACTGTATGTTCAAGTTCACGAACGTTGCCCGGCCAGTGATATTCCGTAAGCTTCTGCAGCGCCTCCTGGGAGAACGATTCAATTTTCTTATTGTAACGGGCGGCAGTTTTGGAGAGAAAATGCGACGCCAGCCCGGGAATGTCTTCCCGCCGTTCGCGCAAGGGCGGAATGTGGATCTCAACCGTATTCAGCCGAAAGAGCAGGTCCTCGCGAAAGTTACCAGACTCGCAGGCGGCTCGCAGATCGGCATTGGTGGCGGAGAGCACCCGCACATCCATCTGTCGCGTGCGGGAAGAGCCGACGCGCTCCATCTCGCCGGTTTCAAGCACGCGCAGTAGTTTGGCCTGCTGGCGCAAAGGAACATTGGCAATCTCATCCAGGAACAACGTACCGGTATCGGCCATTTCAAAGCGTCCAATACGATCGCTTCGCGCATCAGTAAAAGCGCCCTTGACGTGTCCGAATAGTTCACTCTCGAAAGTGCCTTCCGGAAGGCCGCCTGTGTTCACGGTAATCAGCGGTTTCTCTGAGCGCAGTGAAACCGCATGCAGCATTTGGGCAACTACTTCTTTCCCGGTGCCATGCTCTCCGGTAATCAATACATTCGCATGCGATGGCCCGACCTTCGAGATGTCCTCCACAACCGTTCGCATGGAGGGGGCATGGGCAATAAAGGTCGGCCGCCCCTGGCTTCTGGAGAGCCTGTTTTCCGCGTCCAGGCGCTGTGCCTGTCGCAATGCCTGGCACAGTTCCGCCAGATTGCGGACAGTCGTCACCAGCCGCTCGTCATCCCAGGGTTTCTGGATAAAATCGCGCGCTCCACGGCGGACAGCTTCGACCGCGAGATCGATTGTGCCCCAGGCCGTCATCACAACCACGGGCAGTTGGCTGTCGATAGCGCGAATGCTCTCCAGCAGCTCAATCCCTTCTTGTCCGGAGGTGGTATCGCGAGTGTAGTTCAAATCCAGCAGCAGGGTGTCATACTCTCGCATGGCAAGGCATTCCAGCACCACCTGCGCGGAGCGCGCGGTATCCACCTGAAAGCCCTCAGACCGCAACAGCATCTTGACAGCATCGAGAATGGCCGGCTGATCGTCCGCGACCAAAATAGAATGGGTCTTCCCCGTGGATGGCATTGGGCTGCTCTTCCCCGCACTTTCAGCGATCTTCTGAGTCACGGAAGCCGGCTTCTTCCAGCGTAGAAACGAGAAACGGTCGAATCGGCTCATCGCACCGTCACTCATTTCTTAGGACGGCCATGGGCTCAATGGATGCTGCCCGGACAGCCGTCAGTAAGCTGATCATTGTAGCAACCAGGCCTAGTAGAAGGCCGGTTGCAAGGATCACAATGATCGAACTGAAGTGTACATTATAAAGCAAACCTGAGAGCAGTCCTTTTACGAAAAACGAACCAGTCAGGCCGGCCAGAAGTGCGAAGAATACCCGTTGTACTCCCTGTTGAACAACCATGCGGACAATCTGGGTGCGGCTGGCTCCCACGGCCATGCGCACCGCAATCTCTCGCGTACGCAGGCGCGCCTGGTAGTTCAACAAGCCGTGGATTCCAACTGCGGTAAGTAACAGGGCAATTGCGCTGAAAGCGGCGGTAAGTAGAACGATAAAACGGTTGTTTGCCAGGGACTGATCTAATAGTTGAGGGAATGGGCGCAAAGAAGCTACTGGCAAATCAGGGTCAATCGATTGAATAGCTGCGTGAATCTGCCGGGAAAGTTCAATGTGTCCCGATGTACGAATCACGATTGAGGTCAAAAATACTTTGTTGAAGAATGCAGTGATGTTGTCCGGCGTCTGGCTTAAGGGAACGAACATGGTCGGAGGAGCGGGCGTTCCCGGCCCTCGTTCGTGAATGTCAGGCACCACTCCCACAATCTGGCGCGGCACATCAGGGGGTTGGGGGCCAAGTTTTTCATCGACTCTGATGTAATGTCCGATTGCCGGCGTGTTCGGCCACCAGTGGCGGGCCATTGTTTCATTCACGATCGCCACAGGTGCGCTCCCGGCTGTGTCCGATGCGATAAAGAATCTTCCTGACACCAACTGAATGTGAAGAGTGCTGAAATAGTTTGATGTCACGGGCCTGTATTCGTCCGCATAGTCCGGCGCTCCAGCCATCCCCACAGCGTGGAGTGGCAGATTCAGGCCGTTCTCCAAAGGCAGGCCATTCACTGCGGCCACTGCATCAACCCCGGGCAGGACCGCCAATTGTTTTACTACCTCGTCCATCAAGTGGCTGCTTGCAGCGGTATTACGGTACTGCTGTCCCGCAAGTGATACCTGCGCCACAGACACGTGCTGCGGGTCGAAACCTAAAGGCTCTGAATATAGATTGGCTAGGCTTCGCACCAGGAGCATTGTTCCCGCAAGCAGCATTACCGTAAGAGCGATCTGCCAGAAGACCAGCAGCCGTACTGAGCGCACCTGCTCTGCGCTGGCGGTGGAGGCGCGCGAGGTATGGGCCATGGCCCGGGCAAGGTTGACCCGCGAAAGCCTGAAGCTGGGTGCAAGCCCGAATAACAGCGAGCTTGCAAGGGAGAGCGCAAAGGTAAACGCCACCACGTGCCAGTCAATACTCAACCTGGAGCCTAGAGGAAGATCGATTGGCCAAAGCGAAAGAAGAAGCGGAAGCGTCTCCTTGGCAAGAATTAGACCAAGCGCGCCTCCTATCAAGGAAAGCACCAGGCTCTCCGTCATGAGCGAAAACATCAGACGCCGCCTCGGGGACCCGAGCGCTGCGCGGATTGCGATTGACTGCGTCCTGGATGCGGCCCGCACCAGAACCAGGATTGCTACATTGCTGCATGCAATGAGGAGTACAAATGCGACTGCGGCAAAGAGAAGCGCCAGGCCGCTCCGCTCCTTGTCAACCATGAATGACTGCAGGTCGTGCGCCACAAGTGTGCCTTGAGGCGTGGACCACGGATACATCGCGTGATATTCCCGGGCCAATCCATCCAACTCATATTGCGCCTGCCGTAACGAGATGTCGGCTGCAAGGCGCGCAATGATCCTGCAATTATTCCCGGTGTCCACGCTTTTCGCGTCGAGCTGAAACGGAAGCCAGATGTCCGCATCCGGATAAGATCGAAATCCTTGCGGCATGATCCCGATGATCTTGTAGCTTTCGCCGTTGACTCGCACATCGTGGCCCAATGCCAACCGGTCACGGTTGAACTCCTGCGTCCAGAGACCGTAACTCAGCACAACAGTGCGTGGTGCGTGAGGCTGGTCCTGTTCCTCATTAAACGGCGAGCCAATCTCCGGCAAAACACCGAGCGTCTTAAAAAAGTCCTTTGAAACCGGCAGCGCTTTGACATATTGTGGCGTGCCCGTTGCAGAGATGTTGACGCCAGCATTGACTGGATACAATGCCGTGATCATGGAAAACGATCGCGCTCGGTCTTTCATCAGGAAAAAGGCCGCGGCTGAAACGTCGCTTTGGTCCTGCCACCGTAAGATGACCAGATGATGCGGCCGGGGGTAGGGCAGCGGACGAAGCAGCGTGGCATTGACTAGAGTGAAAACGAGCGTATTGCCCGCAATGCCCAGGGTGAGGGTCACCACCGCGACAAGCGTAAATTGCGGACTCTTCCGCAAGGACCGAAAAGAGACTACTAAGTCTTGGAGTAATGGATGCACAATTGCTTCAGGTGGCGATTCAAAGATTCTGGCATTGCACTTCCTGACTTTGCTTTTCGAACGTTTTGGTCCCTGAACCGGCGAGATCGCCACATTCCCCTGTTCCCCCGGCTGACGAGACCATGTACGATCATCAATTGTTGAGGCACATTAATGGCCAATCGGCCAGTCTAAGATGCTGACCCTGCTAGTTTGGCCACAAACTGGGAGTGTCCAGCCACATATTTCACTGTCCATTGGTGGACAACTCGGTCCAATCCCCCGCCAAATCTGTCTCTGGGCGTTTAAATTCATTTTAGACCAACAAGTGAAAGACTGGTAAGCCATTGCTGGCGAAGCACTTTTCGGCGAAGAGCGATATTTAAGAAGCGCGTAACAGTCAGAACCTTATGTCTGCAGATGATCGTAAGCGGATCAAGAAGCCTTTCCCATGTCCCATCGTCAGGGTCCTGCGGACACCTTGGACACACTGCCTCGCGTTGGCTGACGATGTTCGTTCATCAGGGAATGCTTCTGTCCCGTTCTGGACACCCTCCGTATAGACCTGAAAACTCGATCCTTGTGACTTGTCATCCCCCAAAACCCATTTTCAGGCGCCCAGTTGTCCACCCATGGACACCCGCGTCCTGAGCTGGACAGTACTAAGGGAAAGAAGCATGGGGTTAAGGATTATAAGATTGCTCTTATTTTTCTGGTCCATTTTCCGGATGCGGATAGCCGTTTCGGGTGATGGACGGAAGATTAAGAAGTCTTAGGATTTTCAACGTGATCCAGAGTTGCTGATCGTTACCAAGGTCCTCCCACCAGCGGTTGTCTGGGGCATCTCTCGCGCTGCAACAGTCGCTCACGATCGTCGGCGTTTCAGCTCTGGCCCTCGTCTTGCATATGCAAGAGATGTCTGCTTTTCAAAAATCAAGTTGCTATTTCGAAAGGAACGAGAAAAACATGAACACCGTCCTTCAGCTTCAAAAGCTCATGCCAACAGCCAGCACGGGAGAGATCAGCGTTCTGTTCATCAGCACCTACAGCAACATTTGTCCCACGACCGGCCTGCCCGGTGAAGCTGGAAAATTCGAAATGCAGTAGAAGCCCGGCCCTGGCGATTCCCATTTCGGGATAGCTTTGCAGAAGATATTTTCACATACAGATAGGAACGAAGAAAGAGAAAGCTCCATGCGCAGCAGTTCAAATCTGATCTATCGCTTGTTGCACAAGGATTATGCGGAAAGCTTTTCTGCTTATTCTCCCAGGACCGAAGATTTCTATGACGTGGTTCATTCAAGGCTGCCGGAGGGATGGAGTATTCACCGCAAGGACATTTGGTTCCATTGCAGTCCTTCCCTCCCGGCGCTTCCTTTGCAAGGATGGAAAATACACGTCTCTAGCACACTGGGTAGATCTCGTGAAGTTCTTGAGAAGGTTATATCGGTTTTGTTCAAGTATTCTGACGTAGCTTTCAAATTTTCTCTTGATCGCTCGCTGTTGTCGCTGCTCAACAGCAAAAGTTGGCCCCGGAGCGGCTCAGGAAAATTCATCACTATTTATCCTCCGGACAGTCGCCGCTTTATTGACCTGATCGAGGAGATTGATCAGGCCACCGCTGGCATACCCGGACCCTATATCCTTTCAGACAGTCGATATAAGAACAGCCGGGTAGTTTTCTACCGTTATGGCGGCATTCGCCCGCATACCACTCTCAATGCCCGGGGCGAAAAAATTCCCGTGTTAAAGGGCCCTGACGGCGCCGTGATACCCGACCAGCGGCTGGCTTATCCCGTGACTCCTGCCTGGGAAACGCCGGTCCTACCGGTGGAGAGCCGTGAAGATGGGAAAAGCGAGGCGCTCACTCTTCTGCACGGCCGTTACACCATCGAGAAAGCCGTTGCCTTTTCCAACGCAGGCGGCGTGTATCACGCGCGCGACAACCACACTGGCAGAAGGGTTGTAATAAAGGAAGCCCGGCCCTGCGTGAATGCAACAACAGAGGATTACGATGCCGTCGACTTGCTCAAGAAAGAGCATCGGCTTCTCACGGTTGTGGCCGATACCGGAATCGCTCCCCAGCCTCTCGATCTGTTTCAGGAATGGGAACATTGGTTCCTGGTGGAGGAGTTTATCGAAGGAACCTCGATGAGCCATCACTCGGCGGCATCCAACATTCTGCTCCGCACGCGGATGACGGAAAGTGATTGCCGCGAGTGGAACGCCATGTTCAGCAGGCTATGCGTAAACCTCATCAGGATCTTGAAGATCTTGCACAGCCGGGAGATTGTGTTTGCCGATCTGTCGCCCAGCAATCTCATTGTTTCTGGGAATGACCACGACCTGAAAATCATTGACTTCGAAGGTGCGCACCAGCTTGGCGTGGATTGCGCGTTAAATATCTATACGCCCGGATTCGTATCACAGCACCGCGTTGCCGGCGGCCAGGCCAGGATGGAAGATGACTATTACTCCGCCGGCGCCGTTCTTCTCGCATATCTGCTTCCGATCAACGGCCTGCTGCACCTGAATCCTCTGGCCAGGCAGCAGTTTCTCGCCTCGATTCGCGCTGATATTCATCTGCCGAAAAGCATCGCTGACTTAATCAACAATTTAATGGATCAGGCGGACCTCTCTTCTTTGGAGCCTGCGGCCACATCCGCGGTCGAAATCCGGGAAGCCTCGCTGTCCGGGACCCACGACCACGCCGTAAAGCCTTCGTATGACTACCAGGCAGTCGTGAATGATATCGTGAGGCACTTGAACGGAGTGGCGGAGTATCATCGCAACGACCGCTTGTATCCTGCCGATCCAGGGGTCTTTGCAACCAATCCTCTGAGCCTTGCCTATGGGGCGGCGGGTGTTTCTTACGCTCTCCACAAGCTTACAGGCGACGTTCCTCGGGCTGCGATTGATTGGATTTTGCAACACAAGATCAGTTCCACCGAGTACCCATCCGGCCTCTACATCGGCATGGCGGGAATCGCGTGGTCGCTCCTTGAAATGGGAGTACGAGAGCCGGCGGAAGAAATATTGCAATCGTCTTTCACGCATCCACTTGCCTGCAACACCCCGGATTTGTTTCACGGAATTGCCGGCTCGGGCATGGCTGCGTTGCGCTTTTTTGAAGCGACCGGGAACGAACTATATCTCGAGCAAGCCAAAAAGGCAGGAAGCGCTCTGCTGGGATCGTGCACTAAGTCGGAGCGGGGTTATCACTGGGCCGAATCGGAAGAGCGTCCGCTTGGATTGGCGCATGGCAGCAGCGGTATCAGCCTGTTCCTGCTCTATCTTTATTTAGCCACGCGGAACGAGCGTTATTTTGCCGCCGGGTTGCGTGCGCTGGATTTCGACCTGGCTGCGGCCGTACGCACCAAGGATCGCGGACTCTCGTGGGGGAAGTCGGTGGACTCGAGTTCGCCCCTTTATTCTTACTGGCGCTTCGGGAGTGCGGGAATCGGGATGGTGACAGCACGCTATCAGCGCCTGACCGGGTCGCCCCGGTATCACTCGATCCTTGAGCAGATCTTCATTGATACGGACAGGAAATACGCGGTCTTCCCGGGACGCTTTGCCGGCCTGGCGGGGATGGGTGAGTTCTTGCTCGATATGCATGACCTCAGCGGAGAACAGCGGTTCCTGAATAGCGCGAAGAGAGTGGCTGAAGGCATCATGCACTTTCGCGTCGAGCGGAATGGCGCGGCCTTTCCCGGCGAGTTGTCATCGCGCCTGTGCTGCGACTACGGAACTGGAAGCGCAGGCATTGCTTTGTTTTTTAACCGTCTGCTCAAGAAGCAGAAAAGTGACTTTATGTTAGACAGCCTGTTTGAGAGATCACCGTGGGGGCACGCAGTACACGGTGTCTCACGCAGGGCCATGGCATGTGGTGGAGCAGCATAGCCTCCTGCTGGTTGTTTGAACAAGCAGCAAGAGCCAGAACGTATGACCCAGAGGTGAGGTTCACCCGGGGTATCTAAACGGACGCCCCGGCTTTACCGCCAAGTGCCTGCTTCGGCAGCTGCCTGGCGTCCATAGCACGCGAAAGAAAAGGGTCCGGACCAGCAGATGTGACTCAGATGGCGGCAGCCTGCCCCGAAAGCGGTGACAAAAGCGGAAAGGGCAAGTTGGATCACACTGGAAGTCTTGAGCCCAATGAGGAAAAAATCAATGGAACTGGTCCCTTTCGACAAATGCTGGTTTGCCATTCAAGTCAGGCCGCGTTACGAATTTCTCGCGGCCTGCATTCTTCGCGGCAAGGGTTTTGAAGAATTTCTGCCCAGTTATAAGAGCAAGAGAAAGTGGTCCGACCGAAAAAAGGAGATCGAGCTGCCGCTTTTTCCCGGCTATATCTTCTGCCGCTTTGATGCCCAGGTGCGGGCGCCAATCGTTACAACTCCCGGCGTAATTAAGATCGTGGACCCGCATTTGCCAATTCCGGATAGCGAAATTGAGGCAATCCAGGCAGTTGTAGCCAGCCGGGTACCTGCAAGCCCCTGCCCCTATATAAAGGTTGGGACCCGTGTGGACGTAATTGCCGGGCCCCTTGCCGGCGTCTCAGGTATCCTGGCGTGCAACAAAAATCAGTATCGCCTGATCTTATCGGTAACTCTGGTGCAGAACTCGATTTCCGTCGAAGTTGATTATGCTGACGTTCGACCGGTCCGCGAAAACCCGCATCAGGTCATTCCCGCGAACCAGCGGCCCACCGGCAGAGAGATGATGCCGGCATTGGCCTAAAAAGGGCTGAACAGTCGAAGACCGGATCAGACAACAAATATTTGTGAAAGCGCTCAAGGACATCTATCTATGACTCGCTCCGTAAGTTCTGCCCAGGCATTTCGTCTGGCGCCATGGACTGGATATGTTTCGAGGTCACTGCTGCAAGATCTCCTCCCCAAGGTGGCACAGCCGGAAATCCTGTCTTTTGGTCTCGGCCTGCCCGCGCCGGAATTGTTTCCTTCAGCAGAATTTTCAGCGGCTTGTGCTGACGTACTCAGGACCAATCCAAAATCATTGCAATACGGGCCGCCATCCGCGGCCCTCAAGTCTCATATCGTTTCCTTGATGGCCGACAAAGGCGTCGAGTGCGACGAGCAACAAGTTTTTTTGACCCACGGTGCGCAACAGGGTGTCCATCTTCTGGTGCAGCTTTTGCTGGAACGCAATCGCCAGATCATCATGGAAGAATTTAGTTACCCGGGTTTTCAGCAGATCGTGAGTTTTTTCCAGCCGGAAATCCTGTCCGTCGACTCTGATCTCCATACGGGCATGGACGTAGACAAGGTTGAGTGGTATCTCTCGCGCGGGGCCCGCCCGGCATTTATCTATGCGATTGCCAACGGCCACAATCCGCTTGGAATCAGCCTCAGCGCTGAGAAGCGGGAGCGCCTGGCATGGTTGAGTTCATCCTATGGAGTTCCATTGCTGGAGGAAGATCCATACGGGTACTTGAGTTACTCTGCCGAGCCCTTGCGTCCTCTTGCCGCTCAAGCCAAAGAAACGGCTTTCTATGTAGGATCGTTTTCAAAGGTGCTGGCTCCCAGTCTTAGGGTGGGATGGCTGGTGGTACCTAAAGAGCTCATACCATACCTTGCCATTTTGAAAGAGTCTTCTGACATTGATATGGCGCCATTTTCTCAGCATGTTGTGGCGCGCATGCTGGACACGGGGTTCTTTTCCGCGCACCTGCAACGGCTTCGTTCGGAGTACCGGCGCCGCCGCGATGTAATGCTTGAAACTCTCCAGGCGCACTTTCCCGCAGGAACTGAATGGGCGGTACCCGACGCTGGACTCTATGTATGGCTCCGGCTGCCCGAGCGCTTCGATACCATGAGCGCCCTTGATTCGGCGCTCAGCGAATACGGGGTAGCCTACATGCCAGGGCAGGCATTTACGCCTCGCGTGAGTGAAACGGCCCAACGCAGCATGAGGCTCAATTTTTCCTGTCCCACAGCCGAACAGATCGTTAAGGGAATCCGCTCGCTGGGTGAGCTGTTCCGGGCTGTGCCGGATAATCTGCAAATGTCTTGCGCGGAATGATGAAGCCAGAAAAGATAGGAGTCGGTCAAAACATTTTATGAAAGCCTTAGTTACGCTGGAGAACGGCCAAATGTTTCAGATAGACATGCATGACCTTCTCTTGACCGCGATTGATAAGTTAGGAAACCCAATCAGCACTAAACCGCTCCAACGGTTGCCTGTTGCTGTGCCTGGCTGCCGCTTGGCATTCGCTTTTGGCGACGGCACCGAAACCACAAGAGACAAAGTAGCAACCGTGATTTACTGTCGATAACTGCCGAGTTCGTAAACCCACTCAGAAATCCTCCGTCCCATTCATATTGAAAAGCAAAAAAAGGAGAGCCGACCCATGGCTATAGCACCGCAGTTTGCAGCAGCAACGCTCTACGAGGAATCGTCAAGCACAAAAGTGCAATTGGATGGCTACGATTACCTCCATCTTTACGTCGGGAATGCCTATCAGGCCATGCATTTCCTGCGCGCCATGTTTGGCTTTACGCCGCTCGCATACTCCGGCCTTGAGACAGGCGTGCGCGACCATATCTCCTACGTGCTGGGCCACGGACCTATCCGGCTCATTGTGAGCAGCCCAGTTGATCATTCCTCTCCCATGGCGGATGAAATCAGGTCGCATGGTGACGCGGTAAAGGAAATCGCCTTTACCGTCAAAGATGCGGCAGAAACGTTTCATCAGGCGCTGCTGGCCGGCGCATATCCGGTGGCCGAGCCTGCGGTCACAGAAGACGGTTCCGGCAAAGTAACCACGTCTGCGGTCCGGGCATTCGGTGACGTTGTCCATAGTTTTGTTCAGCGATCAGAGTACAAAGGGACGTTTCTGCCCGGCTATCAATTACTCCCGGTTGCGGACAACGCGCTCTCCGGTTGTCTGCTGGAGATCGACCACATTGCCGTGAGTTTTCCCCCGGGAGAACTGGATCGCGGCGTAGAAATCTACAACGGACTGGGCCTCGAAGTAGTCCATGAAGAAAATATTACGACCCAGTACAGTGCAATGAAGAGCAAGGTTGTTCAGAACGGCGCCGGGAACGTGCGGTTCCCAATGATGGAGCCCGGCAAAGGCCAGCGGAAGTCTCAAATCGAAGAATATTTGAAATACAACAATGGCCCAGGCGTGCAGCACGTCGCGTTTTCCTGCAAAGACATTGTTGAGACCGTGCGGGCATTTCGCAATGCCGGCGTGGAATTTCTGAAAACACCCCAGGCATACTACGATTTGCTGTCGGCCAGGGTCGGGGAGATCAGTCAGGATGTTGAGGTGCTGCGTGACCTGAATGTCCTGGTCGATCGCGATGAGTGGGGACATCTGCTGCAAATTTTCACCAAACCAATCTCCGGCCGCCCGACCCTCTTCTTTGAACTCATTCAGCGTGAAGGCGCTCGCGGCTTTGGCAGCGGGAACATCAGGGCCTTGTTTGATGCCGTCGAACGAGAGCAGAAGATGCGAGGCAATCTGTAGCCGCGGCCCTCGATTCGCTGTCCAGCGATGGACAAGGTCCACCTTGGCCCGGACAGCATCAGGTAGTACTAAGAAATTGTGCCATTTTTACACGTCAATCCACTGTCCAGAGGTGGACAGCCAAATCGATTGATGGACACAGATTGTGAAACTCTTAGAATTGCCGGAGATCGTTAGCCACGACTGAAATCATCTCTAACCGCTTCTGGATTCGGATTCTCAACTACGTGCAAGCTTTCTTTGTCAGCTCATGAAAAATTCAACCACTAGATCCACTTGGATGAGAGTTTCCCAACTCTGGCATTCAGCTTGCATCTGGAAATGGGTTGGAAGACTTCAACAGCATAGCAACCGGAATATGTGACTCCGATGGCGGCAGCCTGCCACGAGAGCCAAAAAAGCAAACAGGAGAAACCATAATGGCAACGTCTGAACAAACTGACAATACCGTTTACAAAGTTGTTGTAAACCACGAAGAGCAATATTCGATCTGGCCTGTGCATCGGCCGAATCCGCTCGGCTGGAACGATGCTGGCAAGAGCGGGACCAAAGCCGAATGTCTCGACCACATCAAGGAAGTATGGACCGATATGCGCCCGCTGAGCTTGCGAACGCGCATGGCCCAAATGAATCAGTAAGCTGTTGGCTCTCCACCAAGAGCCTTCTGACCCCATATTCCTGACCCTTTTTATTCTTGATAACCATGACCAGTGTTCCCGTACAGCAGATTGTTTCCATGGCCCAGCAGCGCAGGGGCAGCGATTACCGTTGGACCGGTATCGTTGCCTTGGGTGTTCTGCTCTTGCTGGGTTTAGTTCTGGTTCTCGCCGATGCGCCGCCCGCGCCTCTTGCAGCCGGCGTTCCTGCGGCGCAATTTTCCGCAGAACGTGCGCTCAAGCACGTGGAAGCCATTGCAGCGGCGCCGCATCCGGTGGGATCAGCCCGGCATATAGAAGTCGAGAATTACATCACCACCACGCTTCGCCAGATCGGGCTCACCCCGCAGGTGCAAAAAGCAACCGGGAGAGACCGGTGGATAGACATGCCCATGCCGCTGGAAAACATTGTCGCCGATCTGAAGGGAAGCACACCAGGGAAGTCAGTACTGCTGGTGGCGCATTATGATTCGGTTTCCGCGGGACCTGGAGCCAGCGATGATGGCGCGGCCGTGGCCACTCTGCTTGAAACCGCCAAAATACTCAAGTCGCAGGCCCCTTTCAAAAGAGATATTGTCTTTCTCTTTACTGACGGCGAAGAGCTGGGACTGATGGGAGCCCAGGCCTTTATAGATCAGAATCCGCTGGCAAAGAATGTAGGTCTGGTACTGAATTTTGAGGCGCGAGGAACCAGTGGGCCGGTGATCCTGTTTGAAACCAGCGATCAAAATGCATGGCTCATTGACAATGTGGGCAAAGCGGCCTCGCATCCGGTAGCGAATTCGCTTTCTTATGAGATTTATAAGCGGCTGCCCAATGATACTGACTTGACGGTCTTCAAGCGGGCCGGCTATCCGGGGCTTAACTTCGCCTTCATTGAAGGCGTGATCCATTATCACACTGCAACCGATACCCTGCAGAACCTTAACCGGGGAAGTTTGCAGCACCAGGGTGACTACGCAGTGGAGCTGGCCAGATGGTTCGGAAATGTCGATCAGATTGAGCCGGGCCACGGTAACGCGATCTACTTTGACGTTTTGGGCAAAGTGCTGGTTCATTACTCCTCCCGAACGGGGACCCTGCTGCTTATCGCGGCGGCGCTGCTGCTGGTTTGGGTGTTCTTCCGTGGATTTCAACAGAGGAAATTGAGCGCGGCGCGTCTTGTCGTCAGCATTGGTATCGCGCTCGCCGGCATTGTTGCGGCCCTCGCCGCTGTCTTCGCGATTCAACGCATCACCATGGCTCTTGCCATGCGATTCCAGCATGTTCACACCAGTACGCTTTATTCCGGCGGATATTATGTGGCCGCTGCCGTGGCTTTTGGTTTGGCGGTTGCTTCCGTCATTTACGTATGGGCGCTAAAACGCTTTGGCCCGGTGAATCTAGCCGCTGCCGCAATGCTGGTATGGTTCGGTTTGTCCGTCTGGACAACCTTATGGCTGCAGGGGATGAGCTATGTCTGGGTTTGGCCCCTGCTCTTCAGCGCATTAGCGTGGGGCTTTGTTCTTGAGACTGGCAGGCAGGAGCGCAGCATGCTGCTCCTGGCAGGCGCCATACCGGCAGTCCTTATCGTTGTCCCGCTCGCTCATAAAGTATTCACGGCATTTGGTCTTGGGTCGGGCCTGATCGTGAGTGCTTTGCTTACGCTGGTCTTGTCTCTATGTGCAGTCCAGGTTGGACCGGACTCCATGCCTCGGCCGTCAGTATTGCCAATTACATTGTCCGCGGCAGGAGTAGCGCTGTTTGCATCGGCGCTGTTGATGTAGAAGGGTCTCGCTTCCGGCAAACACTCATTCGCAATCGAATCGTAAGGAATCAGGCTGGCTCAGCTTCACCGTGACAATCAGCTTACATCTTGCAGTAACAAAATAAACGGATCTGAGATTTGACGATACCTAATCACAATCCAAACGTGGCTGGCGAGAGCGACGGCATCGGTTTTCGAACTGGAAAGGGCAGGAGCATAGCCCAGCACGGAGAGCTTTTTCAAGGGCAGATCGAAGATGAGAACCACCAACTCCGGCGCTGTCTGATGAGTCTGCCTTGCAAGGCGCTGTATGCAGAAGCCGATTTTGTTCCAGATACAAGCGGAACGTTCGTGGTCACTCCCTCCTATAAAAGCAAAGTGAAAAAAGCGGCGGAATTGACCCGCGAGCACCTGAAGCTCCCGCACCTGGGAGGCACGATCAAAGTAGAATCGACGATCCCCGAGGCCAAAGGATATGGCAGCTCGACGGCCGATTGCATTGCTGCCGCCAGATCGATCGCGGATGCCGTCGGACACACCTGGAGCGAGGAACAGTTAGCGCAACTTGTGGTGCAGGCCGAAGTGGCGAGCGACAATTTCATGTTCAGCCGCGCGGTATTGTTTGCCCATCGCGAAGGCGTAGTGTTGGAGGACTATGCTCAACACCTGCCCAAGCTTGAGGTAATCGGTGTCGACACGTCCGAAGACTCTTACGTTGACACCCTGGAACATCCGCCAGCGCGTTATTCGTGGCGGCAGCTCCAGTCCTTCCGCACTTTGACCGGAGCCCTGCGGCGCGCAATTCGCCTGGGAGACGTTCGACTTCTCGGCCGCGTGGCCACAGCCAGCGCCGTGATCAACGAACACTTTTTGCCGAAGCCTAAATTCAGGGAAGTCCTGCGGACAGTGGAAAGTGTGGGCGCATTGGGAGTGGCCGTCGCTCATTCGGGCACGGTCATGGGCGTGCTGTTCGATCCCCAAGATAAGGAACTGGACCGTAAGTCGGAGCAGCTAGGCAAAGGCCTCCGGCGCCTGGGCGTCTCCGATGTTCGCCGCTTTCAAACCTAGTCTTTCAAGAGACATTTGCTTTTATGTCCATCAGCGATACACACGAAGTCCATTCAGCGATTCTCAATCTCTACCGGTCGCGCCTGGTTCCGGTTGGCGGTCACGTGACCGCCGCTGTGTTTCCTTTCATGAAGATTTTCCCGGCAGACTTCTGCCTGCGGCGCGCACGGGCGGAACAACGGATCGACTCACGGTCGGTCATTATTGAGACCTCTTCCGGAAACATGGCCCTGGGTCTGGCAATTGTTTGCAAGCTATACGGCTTTTGTCTCACGATTGTGAGCGATTACGCCTGCGATGGTTTTCTGCGGCGCAGGCTCGAAGATCTGGGCGCGCGTGTGGAGATTGTGCCGGCCCCGGCTGCTGTGGGCGGCTATCAGCAGGCCCGCTTGGACAGGCTGAACGAGATACGCGCTGAGTCCAAAGATTATTGGTGGCTGAACCAGTACGCGAATCCCGCCAACCCAGGTTCCTATGGTTCCTTCGCGGCGCAACTTGTCGAAGGCGTGGGCCACATCGATTGCCTGGTTGGTACGGTAGGCTCGGGCGGTTCGCTCTGCGGCACCGCCGGCTTCCTCCGTGAGCTGTTTCCGGAAATGACGACTGTGGCCGTCGATACCTTTGGCAGCGTGTTGTTCGGCCAGCCCGAGGAACCGCGCAAAGTACGCGGCATGGGCAACAGCATCCTGCCGGTGAATCTGGACCACTCCGCCATTGATGAAGTCCATTGGGTCAGCGCCGCTGAAGCATATAAAGCTACACGGAAGTTACACCAGCAGACTTCTCTTTTCTGTGGTGGAACCAGCGGCGCCGCTTGGATGGTGGCGCGCCACTGGGCAGTGAAGAACCCTCGCGCTCGTGTGGTGTGCATCTTTCCGGACGATGGGTATCGCTACACAGAAACTATTTACAACGACGAATACCTGTGGAACGAGCGCCTATGGTTGCCCGAGCTCCCTGCGTCACCTCGAATAGTCGAGCACCCGTTGGACGCCGGTCCCGGATGGTCGTGTATGCAGTGGGGCAGACGCAGCTATGTCGACATTGTCAAGCCGGCGATGCAAGCGGCCGCGGTGAGGTGACCTTTGATCAGCACAGGACATGAAACCACAGACAACGGCGAAGTGTGGGGCATTGTTGGCGGGATGGGCCCTCTGGCATCCGCGGAATTTGTGAACAGCATTTATCGCGATACCGCAAGATGGACGGAACAGGAATCGCCCACTGTAATTCTGTTCTCCGACCCAACAGTGCCCGACCGGACCGAGTGCCTCCTGAATGGCAGGCACGACATCCTGCTGCAAAAGCTTACCAGCAGCGTAGAAACGCTGTTGGCGATGGGGGCCACCCGGATCATCGTTTGCTGCCTGACGATCCATCCGCTTGTCTGCCAGCTGCCGCCGGCGCTGCGAGAAAAAATTGTCTCCCTGGTGGACCTGACGCTGGGCGCTGTGCAGCGGAGCCACTCGCAGCATCTCTTGCTCTGCACCACCGGAACAAGAAAATTGCGGTTATTCCAGCAACACCGGCTGTGGGATGAAACGCAGCACAAAGTGGTCCTGCCCGATGACCATGACCAGGATGCGATTCACCAAATGCTCTACGAAATCAAAAACCAGCGGGAAGCCATCACGTACATTCCGTTCGTGGAAGAACTGATGAAGAAATATGAAGTTGGCTCTTACATCGCTGGTTGCACTGAAATGCATATTGTGGCGAAGGCGCATGAGCAATTCAGCGGACATGACAGGCGGGAATTCTGTATCGACCCTCTTACAGAAGTTCTGCCAATGATGCAGCGGAATGTTTTGACCAGCGCTGGGCACGCGGGCTAGCGCTGTGGTCCTCCATCCATAGACAACACGCGATACACGGGAAGGTCAGATGCAACTCTTACAATTTCTAGTTGCGCGTTCACGCCAGATCTTATTGCTGGCAATCATATTCGGTTTTCTGAGCGGCGCATTCAATTCCGGTCTGTTGGCCCTGGCGAATGCGGCCATTTCCAGTCCCGAACGAAAGTCGGCCTTGCTGCTTGCCCTGTTTATTGGGTTATGCGCCCTGGCGCCGCTGACGCGAATGGTGTCGGAGATTCTGCTGGTCTCTCTGGGCCAGGATGCTGTTTTCTCGTTGCGCACAGAATTAGCGCGGCAAGTGCTCGCCGTGCCGCTACGGCAGCTGGAGGAAGTCGGCGCGCATAGGATTCTATCCGTCCTTACTGATGATATTCCCAACATTGCCAATGTGGTCACCGCGATTCCAGTGCTTAGTATCAATGCTGGCGTGGTCATCGGGAGTCTCTGCTACATGGGCTGGCTCCAATGGAAGCTGCTGCTGGTTGTGCTTGGGTTCATGGTGCTGGGGATATTCAGTTATTACGTCGGTGTCTCCAGGGCAATGGCCCATCTTAGGCGCGCGCGGGGACACGACAATAACTTGCAGAAGCATTTCCGTGGCCTGATCCACGGTATTAAGGAATTGAAGCTGCATCAGCGCCGTCGCAATGATTTTCTTTCCAGCGCTCTGGATGAGGCGGCCGGCCAGTCGCGTGCGGCCAATGTCTCCGGACTGTCGATTTATAGCGCCGCATCCAGTTGGGGACAGTTGTTGATTTTTGTGATGCTTGGCCTGCTGGTTTTCTTTCTCTATCCCGTCCTCGGACTCAGGCCGTCCGTCTTGACTGGCTTTAGCCTGGCGCTGCTTTATGTGATGACTCCCCTCCAGGTGATTATGAATTCAATTCCGGCCCTGGCCCGGGCCAACGTAGCTCTCGGCAACGCCCAGAGTCTCGGCTTCGAGCTGATGCGTTCGGCGCAGCCGGCCGAAAACACATCGATCGCCCAGATTCGCCCCATAGCGTCTCATCTCGAGCTGTCAGGAATCACATACTCCTACCGGCAAGAAGATTCAGCCGATCAATTTGTGTTAGGCCCGATTGACTTGAGTATTGAGCCGGGGGAATTGCTGTTCATCGCTGGCGGAAACGGAAGCGGCAAGACAACCTTGGCGAAGTTGATTGTGGGACTGTATGCGCCGGAGTCGGGAAAAATTCGTTATGATCGCTCGTTCGTAAACGATTCAAACCGCGATAGCTATCGCCAACTCTTTTCGGCCGTTTTTTCTGATCCCTTCCTGTTTGAATCGCTGCTGGGACTGGAGAAGTCGCAACTGGATGAACGGGCCCGGGAATATCTTTGCCGGTTGCAGCTCGACGACAAGGTTACGGTGAAGGATGGCGTTCTCTCAACCACCGAACTGTCTCAAGGCCAGCGCAAACGCCTGGCATTGCTTACCTGCTACCTGGAGGACCGGCCGATTTATTTCTTTGACGAGTGGGCCGCAGACCAGGACCCCAAGTTCAAAGAACTCTTTTATTGCAGTCTCCTCCCCGAGCTGAAAGGCCGGGGAAAGACGGTGATTGTGATCAGCCATGATGATCGTTACTACGGAGTGGCCGATCGTGTTGTCACCCTGGAATCAGGATGTCTTTCCGGAGTGAGGCTCGCTCAAACCGTTATTACTGCGTAAGGCACTTCATTACAAACCCTGCATTCTAAAGCGCCGAATTCTTGAGAAATCTTATGCGATCTGAGTATTCCGATTTGACTCAGCTGCTCCTGGCACGGGCCAAGTGCAGTCCTGACCAAGTGGCGTTCACTTTTCTCAGAGATGGGGAAAGCGACGAGCTGAATTGGACCTATGCGGAACTGGCGCAACGGGCCCGCGGTATCGCGGCTTCGTTGCAGTCCGCTAACTGTGCCAACCAGAGGGTCCTGCTCCTGTATCCCCCGGGGCTGGATTTTATCGCGGGGTTCTGGGGATGTTTGCTGGCAGGAGCAATCGCGGTCCCGGCTTATCCTCCAGCGTCCAGCCGCACCTTGTCCCGTCTGTATGCTATCGCCAAGGATTGCCAGGCAGCGGCGGTGCTCAGCACGGAACAGATATTGGCGACGATGCGTGCGTTTGCCGCAGTCGACAAGACACTGTCATCGTTATGCTATGTTGCCACCGACGAGTTGCCGCTGGATGCCGCGGATGGATGGAAACGCCAGAAGGTAAGCAGTGATTCGATTGCGCTCCTTCAGTACACTTCCGGCTCGACCGCTACGCCAAAGGGAGTCATGGTCAGCCATGCCAATCTCCTGCACAACGAGATACTGATTCAGAAAGCATTCCGGCAATCGCAAGAATCGATCATCGTCGGCTGGCTGCCTCTCTACCACGATATGGGCCTGATCGGAAATGTGCTGCAGCCTATTCATCTTGGCGCGCGCTGCATTCTCATGTCACCGATTTCCTTCTTGCAGTCCCCGGTACGCTGGTTGAGGGCGATCTCCCGCTACCATGCCACGACCAGTGGCGGCCCTAATTTTGCCTATAACCTCTGTGCTCGCAAGGTAGGCCCGCAGGAAGAAGAAGGTTTGGACCTGAGCACATGGAGCGTGGCCTTTAACGGGGCGGAAGCGGTGCGCGACGAAACGCTGAATCGATTTGCGGAACGGTTCGCCAAAGTAGGATTCAAGCGCGATGCCTTTGCTCCATGCTACGGCCTGGCAGAGGCAACCCTTCTAGTTTCCGGTCCCGCAGACGGCCGGCCGGCTACGACTTTAAAAGTGGACGCCAAGGCCCTGGCCCAAAATCGAATCAAGCCAACAAGGAAGAACGGAGTTCCACATACGTTGGTGAGCAGTGGCAAAGCCGCAACCGGAGTCAGGCTGCAAATTGTGGAGCCGGAATCCAGGACCAGGTGTTCAGCCGGGCAGGTGGGTGAGATATGGGTCACGGGCGCAAGCGTCGCCCAGGGCTATTGGGGACGAGCGGAAGAGTCCGAACGTGTGTTCGGCGCCCGAATTGCCGGCAGCGATAAAGGACCATTCCTGCGCACGGGAGATTTGGGATTCGTCAAGAATGGTGAACTGTTTGTCACGGGCCGGTTAAAAGACCTGATCATCATTCGTGGCCGTAACCTTTATCCCCAGGACATTGAAGCCACCGTTGAACGTGCCCATGCCGGCCTGCGCCCAGGCTGTGCCGCTGCCTTCTCCGTGGAGACCGAGAACGGAGAAGGAATGGTCGTTGTTCAAGAAGTAGAACGCGGCCGCGAGCAGGATACTGCGGGAATGACGAGCGCAATTCGCAGCGCGCTGGTGAAGCACCATGAAGTCCAGCCACACGCCATTCTGCTGCTATCTGCCGGAGAGATTCCCAAAACGTCGAGCGGCAAGATCCAGCGCTACAAGTGCCGCAATCAATTTAGCGCCGGCGAATTCAAGCCGGTGGCCCAGTGGCATGCCAAGGGTGAGAACAAAGAGGCGATTGCTCATGCCGCCCGGAACGGCAACGGATCGACTTCGTCAGTCATTGCTTCTTCAAGCATTCAAGATTGGCTGGTGGCCAGGTTGAGCGCCATAGCGAAGGTCACGCCAACTGAAATCAGCGTCAACACGCCGATAACGCATTACGGAATCGACTCTCTGGCGGCCGTAGAGTTGGCCCACGCTATGACGCGCGAGTGGGGCATTACCGTGCCGTTGACAAGTTTGCTCCAGGAGATCTCCATTCGTGAGCTTGCCGATGAATTGACCGGAACGGCGCAACCCTCCGCCAGTGACGAATCCGCGAAAGCAGCGCCCGAAGCGCTCAAGCCCGAAGAGAGCAACGAAATTGTTTTGACTGAAGGACAGAAGGCGCTTTGGTTCCTGTATCAGCTGGACCCGGAAAGCACGGCGTACAACCTTAGCTTCGCCGCGCGGATCGCGGTGGATATAGATGGCGCAATGATAAGGCGGGCCGTTCAGGGCCTGGTGGACCGGCATGACGCGCTCAGGACCACCTTCCATTCGGTGGAAGGCGTTCCCATGCAGCGCATCCACCATTCACAAGAAGTATCCTTCACTCAATTCGAAGCCACCGATTGGGACGAAGCAACACTGCAAGGCCGCATTGAAGAGGAAGCGGGTTTTCACTTCAATCTTGAGCAAGGACCGTTGTTTAGGGTGGCCTGGTTCCGGCGCGGGAAGTCAGGGCATGTCATCTGCGTCACCGCGCATCACATCATTGCCGACCTCTGGTCTCTCGCTCTGTTGATCCGTGAGCTGACTTCCTTGTGCGCAGCCGCCTTCCGCGGCAAGGCGCCATCCCTGCCTGCGCCCGCCAGTAGATATCGAGATTACGTGAACTGGCAACAGGAGATGCTGGCAGGAGCAGAAGGCGAGCGGATGCGCTCATACTGGGAAGCTGAGCTGGCGGGCGAACTTCCAGTTTTGAATTTACCCACGGACCACCCGCGTCCTGCGATCCAAAGCTGCAAAGGAGCTTCAAGACCGTTCAAACTCAGCCGGCAGTTGTCGAAAGCAGTCAAGGACCTTTCCAGCAGCAAAGGCGCCACGGTCTACACGACTCTTTTGGCCGCGTTCCAGGCGTTGATGTACCGCTACACCGGACAGGAAGACATCGTGATCGGTTCGCCGGCAGCAGGACGGACGCGCGCCGAATGGGCCAGCGTATTTGGGTACTTTGTGAATCCATTGGTGCTGCGGTCCAGGGTCAATGACCATTTGTCATTTGCTGGATTGCTGCAGGACACCAGGCGCACCGTTCTGAACGCTCTGGCACACCAGGATTATCCGTTTTTCAGTCTGGTGGAGAGATTGCAGCCCATCCGTGACCTGAGCCGTTCTCCATTGTTCCAGGCGATGTTCATATTTGAGAAGACCGTGCAGGAGGATGGAATCTCCGCATTTGCGCTCGGGGAATCCGGCGTGCGCGCAGAACTCAACGGGGTTGTTCTGGAAGCAGTGGCCATTCCCAACAAACCGTCGCAATTTGATCTGCAATTCACGATGGCTGAAGTAGGCGACTTGCTGCACGGTTCAATCCAATACAACCCGGAACTGTTTGACGCGTCGACCATTGAGCGTATGGCTCAGCACTGGGAAGAACTATTGCAGGGAACCATCTCGCACCCAGAAACAGCTATTGGCGAGTTGCCATTGCTCACTGTCGCGGAACGACAGGAATTGCTGGTGGAACGGAACGCAACCAGCAGGCATTACCCGGCGCATGAGAGTGTCAGTCGCATCTTTGAAGCTACGGTACAACGTTATCCGGAAAACGTGGCGCTGGAATTTGCCGACCTCCGCATGACCTACCGGGAATTGAACGAACGGGCCAATCAGATCGCGCACTATCTCCGCGGGTTGGGGATCGGCCGGGAACGGCCGGTGGCAGTCTGTCTGCAGCGCTCGCCGGAACTGATTGAGGTCCTGCTGGGAATTTTGAAGGCAGGCGGAGCTTATGTACCGCTGGATACCGCTTATCCCCAGGAGCGGATAGAGTTCATGCTGGAAGACAGCGGCTCAGACTTTGTCATCACGCAAGCTGCGCTAAAGCAGGTCCTGCCAACCAAGGGAAGAAAAGTAATCTGCCTGGAAGACGAGTGGTCGGCCATCTCAGAGGCTCCGCGGCATGACTTGCAAGAATCCTCGTTCGGAGAAAACCTTGCCTACGTGATGTATACGTCTGGCTCCACGGGTGTCCCCAAAGGCGTGGCTGTGGTCCACCACAACATCACTCGTCTGGTAAAGGAGACCGGGTATGCTTCCTTCGGACCGGACGAGGTGTTCTTCCTCTTTGCTCCAGTCTCCTTCGATGCTTCGACATTTGAAATCTGGGGAGCGCTGCTGAATGGCGCAAAGCTGGTGATTTGTCCGGCGGCCAATCCCTCATTGGCGGAATTAAGCGGACTGCTGGAAAAGCATCAAGTAACAACGCTATGGCTGACTGCGGGACTGTTCCGCCTGATGGTCGACGAACAGCTTACCGGGTTGGCGCATCTTCGGCAGTTGCTGGCTGGAGGCGATGTGCTTTCCGCGGAGCACGTGAAGCTGGTTCATGGCAGCGGCGTGCGTCTGATCAATGGCTACGGACCCACAGAGAACACTACGTTCAGTTGCTGTTACACCGTGACCGACGCATCAGGATTGCAGAACGGCGTGCCAATTGGGAAGCCGATTGCGAATACAGAAGCTTACGTGTTGGATGCGACCCTGCAATTAGCGCCGGCGGGAGTGGTGGGAGAGCTGTACTTAGGCGGAGATGGCCTGGCGCGTGGATATGTGGGACGGCCCGATGTCACGGCGGAACGATTTGTGCCGCATCCTTACAGCCAAAGAGAAGGAGCGCGGCTCTACCGCAGCGGAGACTGGGTCAGGTGGAACACAGCAGGCGAGTTGGAATTCATTGGACGGAAGGACGGGCAGATCAAGCTGCGCGGCTTCCGAGTGGAATTGGGTGAGATCGAGACGGCCCTGCGCCAACAAACGGGAGTGAAGCAGGCCGTGGTGTTGATGCTTGAGGAACAGGAAGACAAGCGGCTGGTGGCCTATGTTGTAGCGGAAGGGGAGATTGGTTTTGCGGATCTGCGGGAAGGACTGAGGAAACGCCTGCCAGAGCATATGGTGCCTTCCGGTTGGGTCAGGCTGGAGCAACTGCCGTTGACGTCCAACGGAAAACTGGACCGGCGTGCCCTGCCGGTACCCGCTCCGGAAACAGAGAAGGGCTACGTAGCGCCACGGAATGAGAACGAAGCCCGGTTGGTGGAAATCTGGAAGCAGGTGTTGGGACTGGAACAGCTGGGAGTGGAAGACAACTTCTTTGAGCTGGGCGGCCATTCTCTAAAAGCGACGCAGGTGGTGGCACGTGTGCGTACCGTGCTTGGTATTGAGTTGCCTTTGCGGGCCGTATTCGAAGCGCCTACAGTAGCTGCGCTGGCCGAACGTCTGGTCGAGGCCGACAGCCCGGTCACCAATGGTCTAACCGTTGCCGGCGGCGCCACAGCACAGAAGGAGTTTGCGCTCTCATATGCGCAGCAGCGGCTGTGGTTCATCCACCAGATGGAGCCTGAACAGATTTCTTATAACCTGCCGGGAGAGGCGCGTATCCGCGGGCATTTAGATGTGGACGCATTGCAGAGGGCATTTCAGGAAGTCACGCGCAGGCATGAATCACTGCGGACACGCTTTGTCGCAATCCAGGGAGAGCCGCGACAGGTCATCGATCAGGAAGCGCGCCTGGAGATTGCGCTCACAGACTTCACGGCTTTGTCGCCGGCAGTGGCTGCAGAGCAGTTGAAGGACCTTGAATGGCAAGAGTCGAGAACCCCATTTGACCTGGAGCGCGGGCCGCTGTTCCGGCTGAAGTTGGTGCGATTGGCTCCGGAAGACCACGTTCTGCTTGTTACGATGCACCACATTGTAAGTGATGGATGGTCCTTCAAGGTCCTGCTCCACGAATTGAAGACGTTATATGAAGCTTT